>Ga0209792_1000278_pt1 | contig 48328 bp, 43 predicted proteins | sample EBPBio142005_DNA_FD_185860 | JGI IMG/M metagenome (GOLD analysis project Ga0209792, IMG submission 185860) | Wastewater treatment Type I Accumulibacter community from EBPR Bioreactor in Madison, WI, USA - Reactor 1_6/14/2005_ DNA (SPAdes)... | ecosystem: Engineered > Bioreactor > EBPR >... | reverse complement strand
GCGTGGCCGACGCCCTGGCCCCGGGCGCACCGCAGCTCACGCCCCAGGCCCCCGACAACATCGCCGCCGCGATGCGCCATGGCGACGCCGGCGCCTGCGCCCAGGCCTTCGCGCGCGCCGCGCAGGTGGTGCACCTGGCCGTCAGCAACCAGCGCGTGGCCGCGGTGACGCTGGAGCCGCGCTCGCTACTGGCCTGGGTGGATGCCGCCGATGGGCGCCTGCTGCTGCGCATGAGCACGCAAATGCCCAGCGGCGTGCGCAAGCTGGTCTGCGACTGCCTGGGGCTACCAAGCCAGCAGGTGCGCGTGCTGGTGGGCGACGTGGGCGGCGGTTTTGGCATGAAGACCTCGGCCTACCCCGAGGATGTGGCCACCGCCTGGGCCGCCTGGCAGCTGCGGCGCCCGGTGAAATGGGTGGCGCAGCGCGGCGAGGATTTTTTGTCGTCGGCCCACGGGCGCGACGTGGTCAGCCAGGCCGAGATGGCGCTGGATGCGCAAGGCCGCATCCTGGCGCTGCGCCTGCACTCGCAGGCCAACGTGGGCGCCTACGCCACACCCACGGGCGTGGCCATCCAGCTGATGATCGGCCCCTGGGTGCAGACCAGCGTCTACGACATCCCGGTGATCGACTTTCACTTCCAGGCCGTGCTGACGAACACCGCGTCCACCGGCGCCTACCGCGGCGCGGGCCGGCCCGAGGCCATCTACCTGATGGAGCGGCTCATCGACGAGGCCGCACGCCAGACCGGCATAGACCGCCTCAGCTTGCGCCGGCGCAACTTCATCCGTCCCGAGCAAATGCCCTACACCAACGCCATGGGCCAGCAGTACGACAGCGGGCGCTTCGAGCGGGTGATGGACCAGGCCCTGCCGCTGGCCGACTGGCAGGGTTTTGCCGCGCGCGCCGCCGCCTCGCAGGCACGCGGCCTGTGGCGCGGGCTCGGCATCGCCACCTTTCTGGAATGGACCGGCGGCAACGCCTTCGAGGAGCGCGTCACCGTCACCATCCAGGCCGACGGCGTGGTCGAGGTGTTCTCGGCCGTCAACGCCATGGGCCAGGGCATTGCAACGTCGCTGGCGCAGCTGGTGGTGGACGCCTTCGGCATCCCGATAGAGCAGGTGCGCGTGGTGCTGGGCGACACCGATCGCGGCGACGGCTTCGGCAGCGCCGGCTCGCGCTCGCTGTTCACCGGTGGCTCGGCCATGCGCACTGGCGCCGAGCGCGCCATAGAGCATGGGCGCGAACTGGCCGCGCAGGCGCTGGAGGCCTCGGTGCACGACGTGCAGTACCAGGCGGGGCGCTACCAGGTGGCCGGCACCGACCTGGGGCTGAACCTGGCGGAACTGGCCGCGCGCCAGCCAGAGCGGCAGATCTTCGTGGACAGCACCAGCGCCGTCGCCGGCCCGTCCTGGCCCAACGGCTGCCATATTTGCGAGGTTGAACTCGACCCGCAGACCGGCGCCGTGCAGGTCGTGCGCTACGCCAGCGTGAACGACGTGGGCCGGGTGGTGAATCCGCTGATCGTGCGCGGCCAGCTTGAAGGCGGCGCCGTGCAGGGCCTGGGCCAGGCGCTGAGCGAAGCAGTCGCCTACGACGCGGCCAGCGGCCAGCTGCTCTCCGGCAGCCTGATGGACTACGCGCTGTTGCGGGCGCTGGACACGCCCCCGTTCCAGATGACGATGGACGAGTCCACCCCCTGCCTGAACAACCCGCTGGGCGTGAAGGGCGTGGGCGAGCTGGGCACGATTGGCGCCACGCCCTGCGTGGTCAACGCCGTGGCCGACGCCCTGGCACGCGCCGGCCGCGCGGATCTGGCGCCACGCCTGACCATGCCGCTGACGCCGGGGCGGCTGTGGCAGTTGCTGCAACCGCAGCCGCGGGGCTGACGCCAATACTGTTCAGGTTGCGACCGATGCCATCTGTTCGTAGGAGCGGCTTCAGCCGCGAACGGCGCCATTCGCGGCTGAAGCCGCTCCTACAGCCTCGATAAATGAACAGTATTGGGGCTGACGCTCACCAGCGCGGCTTGCGCTTCTCGACGAAGGCAGCAATGCCCTCGCGCGCCGCGTCGGTCATGGCCACGTTGCAAAAGCTGTCGGCCGCGGCCGCCACCGCCTGGCGGTAGCCGTTGTCATTGGCCAGCATGAAGGCATTGCGCCCAAAGCGCACCACCTCGGGCGACTTGCCGCACAGCGTCTGCGCCAGCGCGCGCGCGCCCTCCAGTGCCTGGCCTGGCTCGGTCAGGCGCGAGACCAGGCCCAGCGACTGCGCCTCCTGCGCGTCGAAGGCACGGCCCGTGAACAGCAGCTCGAACGCGCGGTGCTTGCCGACGATGCGCGGCAAATGCGTGAAGTGGATCGAGGGCAGCACGCCGGCGTCGATCTCGGGGTAGCCGAACGTCGCGTCCGACGAGGCAACGATCATGTCGCAGGAGATGGCAATCGTCATGCCGCCCCCGCGCGCCGTGCCGCCCACGGCCGCGATCGTGGGCTTGCCCATCTGGAACTGCACCTCGGTCATGCGCACGTAGAGCCGGTCGAGCAGCGCACGCACCTTCTGGTGCGCGCCCTGGTGCACGGCCGTGAGATCCAGGCCCGCAGAAAAACGGCCCGGCACCCGGCTGCCGATGATGACGGCACGCACCTCGGGATCGCGCGCGGCACGTTCCAGCGCATCCAGGAAATCCCTCAGCATGGCCTCGGTCAGGGCGTTGACCGGCGGGTTGTTGAACAGGATTTCCGCCACCCGGTTACGGACTTCATAGCTGAACAAAGACATTGCTCTTCCTTTTCTTGCTTCAAACCGTTGGAATGCAGCGATTCATTTCACTGCGCGTGCGCCGCCAGAACCACGCCATGCTGCTCCAGGCCGGCGATCTGCTGCGCGTCATAGCCGAGCTGGCGCAGGATTTGCTGCGTGTGCTGGCCCAGCCACTGCGCCACCGTCTTGCTCTTCATCACGGGCTTGAGCAGCGTCACCACCTGCTCGTGGTGGGCCACGCGCAGGGCGTTGGTGGCGAAGTCCGGGTGCTCCACCCAGTCCTGCAGCCCCGCCACGGCGCAAAAGCGCTGCCACTGCGCGTCGTTGTTGTAGGCCGCCACCGTGGCCGTCAGCTCCAACAGGCGCGGCGACTCGAAATGCGCGGCCACGGCGGCGCTGGTGCAGTCGCCATAGGGAATACGGGCCACGGGGTTCGCTCCTTTTCTCTAGCCTTGCTCACATTGGGCGTAGCCATCAAAGGCACGATGACAGTCGTGTTCAAGGTGGGGCAGGGGGCCAAATTCAGGCTGGTACTGACTTTGACCGTGGCACCGGACGCCGAAGAACCCGTGCAAAATCCCCGTAAGAAGCACACCAGCCGAGGGGCTCATGAGGGAAGGATGATTATGGCGCTAGGCGACTATTTCAAGGGACCCGAACACAAGGCCAATGCTGAAAAGCTTGAAGCTGAGTTGCAGGCACACAGGCAGCAGGCTCAATCAGAAATACAGGCCTTGCAAGCCAAGTACGACGATCTGGAAACCAAGGCCCGGGAGATCGGATTGTTAGATCTGCTGGCGGTTCGAGAGCAGATTTGCATCGAAAAATACCAGCTGGCCAGTGCTCAGGCCCAGGTCGCTACGGCGCAGAGTGATCTGGAAGCGGCCCGCTCCCAGCTTCAGGAGGTCCAGCAACAGATTCTGGGGGCAGAGGACACCGTTCTGCTGGAGTCATTTGCACTCTACGAGCCCAAGTATCAATTCACAAACAGCATCGACTACAAAAATCGACTTGATGAGATTCGCGAAGACCAGAAGCAAACGGCCAGAGGGTTGAGTGCAACGGTAGATGCATGGGACAACTTTGCCGTCGAACTCACCAAAGCGCAGTGGAAGAAGTTGCGCAAGGATGCATTGAAACTGGCATTGAGGTCCTTCAACAGCGAGAGTGAGTATTGCGTTGACAACGTCAAGTTCAACAATTTGGAGAAGATGGAGGAACGCATTCGACGTTCGTTCGAGTCCTGCAACAAGCTGTTGAAGGCCATTGATGCTTGGTGGAAAGACATCGTCTTGGAGCGCAAGCTGCAGGAGCTGTATCTGGCGCACGAATACCAGATGAAGCGCCAGGAGGAAAAGGAGATCGCTCGTCAGGCGCGGGAAGACCAACGCGAGCAGGAAAAACTCGAAAAGGAAATCCGGGAGGCTCGCGCCAAGATTGAAAAAGAACGCCGGCACTTCACCAGCGCCCTCCAGAAGCTGCAATTGCGGCTCGGGGCGGCGAACGACCAGCAAGAGCGTGACGACTTGCAGACCCGGATCGATGAGCTTTCCAGCCAGAACAGCAAACTTGATGAAGAGGAAAGGCTCCTTGACTACCGCGAGCAGAACGCCCGGGCTGGCTACGTCTACGTGATCTCCAATATTGGTGCGTTTGGGGAGGGCATCTACAAGATAGGCATGACCCGAAGGCTTGAGCCGATGGACCGAGTGGATGAGTTGGGGGACGCTTCGGTGCCCTTCCGGTTCGATGTGCACGCCCTGGTGTTTTCTGACAACGCCCCGGCGCTGGAAGCCAAGCTTCACTCACATTTCGCGGCCGGCAGGCTCAACAAGATCAATGGACGCAAAGAATTCTTCCGTGCCGACCTACTGGAGATCGAAGCCGTGATTCGGGCGAACTACGACGCCGTGGTGGAGGTGGTTCATGCCGCCCCAGCGGAGCAATATCGCGAGAGCCTACGGCTCGCTATGCCGGTGGAGTCCATACAAGCGTCGGAGCGCGTCGCTTTGCACGCAGGTTCGTAAGTCATTGACCGCTGGTTGCGGTACTGGGGGGAGTGTCAGGATTTCTGTGTGTGAGGCTGTTGAATCCGTCACTCAATCGTGAGGCGGCTTGGTGATCTTACTGGTCCGATCTGGTAAATCGGTCCTCGTAGAGGATCGCAAATTGGTTCATCGCTGATTTCCAGTGGTTGGCCGCCCGCCCCCAGTCCGCGGTGATGTTGCGCAGCGCCAGCCAGATCAGCTTGGTGGCCGCCTCGTCGCTGGGGAAGTGCCCGCGCGTTTTGATGATCTTGCGCAGCCGTGCGTTCACGCTCTCGATGGCGTTGGTGGTGTAGATCACGCGCCGCACCTCGGGCGGGAAGGCGAAGAACGGGATGACCTTGTCCCAGGCGCAACCTGCCGTGCTGATGATGACCTCCACCTGGTCACCCACGTCCAGCACGCCACTGCCGGGACCGATATCGATAGCCTGCCAATTGGTGAACTTGTATTGGCCAACGCTGCTGCTTTGCCAAGGCACGCCTGTTTCACCCGCGAAGTTAAACGTACGGAACAATTGCGTTCCCTTCGTTATGTTTTTTACCTCGACGAAGAAGAAGGGTTGCCGCGGCCCAGGGTGGCCACCGTCCGAAAGTACGGGAGCGATGGCAAAGCGAATATGCACCTTGCCATCAGCCGGATCGATGTCGCCGCCCCCCATGGTGGCAGTCTGGCGGACGCTTGCACCGCGATTGCCTGATTGTGAGTCCCCGACGCGGGCGCTCTTGTTTCCGAACAATGGTGTCTTGAGCACACTGCTGGTATTCGTATCCGAGAACGTGCCGACCACAGCAGACACAGAACCATAGCCACTGCTGGGATAAAGCCCCAGGTCGCCGGTATTGATGGGTGGAAAGGGCGCCATGTCAGTCGTCGGGCGCCGCAAAGGCACGGGTGCTTCCCAGCCAGTCCAATCTTGCTCGAAGCCCCCATTCTGGAATTCGGCATGAGCCAGCGGGGCCACCAGCAGCGCGGCGGCCAGCCCCCATTTGGCATGCGTGGCGCCCCTCCATCCTGGTAGCCACCTGTGTACCGCACGCAGCCCTCAAACGCTGGACTGTACTGATCAATCTCATAGAACCTCTTTTTTTTGCGCGCTACCGGCCACTGGGCGCAGAACAGTCGCTACGTCAGCCAACGACAACGCATTGACACTCCGAAACCTATTCAACCGACATGGCTTTAATCGACTGATTTTGACGCAAAACAAACTCAATCCCACACGCAGACATGCAAATTAACAATTCTGTAACATCACTGACACTCATGAAAGGACGCTACGACACCCCAGCCCTTGATGGACGAACGGCGATCTTTACCGCATCGTCATCGTCCCCAGGCGCCGGTACTGCCTCATCCACACATGACTGATACATGGCTGATAATTGCTGGTTTTCTTGACTGTGGAGTGGCGCGCTATGTCTTGCCACCACCTGCCCACCACCATGAACACCCGTACCGCCCCGCCCTCGTCCGACCCCATCCGCAAACACCTGGAAACCGCTCGTACCCAGATCGGCAACGGAGAACTGCGCGAGGCTGCCCAGACCCTGAATACCGCGCAGCGCATCTGGCCCGGTGATGCCCGCATCTACATGCTGGCAGGGTTGATGGCGGAAAAATCCGGCAACCTCAAGGGCGCCCTGGAAGCCATGCGCAAAAGCGTGGCCGCGGCGCCTGACTGGGGCCCGGGCCTGCTGGAGCTGGCGCTGCTGCTGGCGCGCCAGAATCAATTCAAGGAGGCAGTGGAAACCGCGGAGAAGGTGGCCGCACTGGAGCCCAAAAACCTGATGGTTCTGGCCGGCGTGGTGGACATAGCCCATCGCGCTGGCCATAAGGAGATGGCCATCAAGCACCTGCGCCGCGGCCTTGTGCTGGTGCCGGGCGACCTGCAGTTGAGCCAGTTGCTGGCGCAGGATTTGAGCGCGCTGAACCAGCACGAAGAGGCTCTGCAGCTATGGACGGCACTTATCGAGGCCAACCCCAAAAACGAGCCCGCGCTGCTCGGCCGGGTAAAGACGCTGCTGGCAGCGGGCAAGCCGGCGAAGGCGGTTGCCGACACCACCACGCTGCTGGCTCTGGCGCCGGGGGACAGCGTGTACGCCTACTACAACGCCCTGGCGCATGGCATCACCCCTGCGCACCAGCCGGTGGAACTCAACCGCCAGTTGTTCGACGGCATGGCCGAGGTGTATGACCAGCACACGGTGCGCGGCCTGCGCTACCAGCTGCCCAAGATCGTGGGCGACAAGATACTTGCGCGCTACCCGGAAAAGCGCCTCAACGTTCTTGACCTGGGCTGCGGTACCGGCCTGCTGGGCGTGTGCCTGGGGCGTATCGATGGCTTTTTGATTGGCGTGGATGTCTCCACCAAGATGATCGAGCAGGCTGCGCGCCACAACGTCTACGACCGCTTTCACACCGTGAACCTGCTGGAGGCGCTGGAGGCCACGCCAGCCGCCCTCTATGAGGTGATTACGGCGCTGGACGTGTTCATCTACACCGGCGACCTGGGCCAGACCATACCCAACGCGCACCGCATCTTGCTGCCCGCTGGCGACTTGTATTTCTCATGCGAAACCGCCCCCGAGGATGGCCCCGACCTGGTGCTGCAGCCCAATGGCCGCTATGCCCACAAGCGCAGCCATGTGCATGCGCTGTGCCGCCAGGCCGGATTTGAGAGCGTCGAAATCGAGGATTTGGTCCTGCGCTACGAGGCGGGCGAACCCGTACAGGGTTTTGTGGTGACGGCGCGAAAGTCCGCAGCCTGAAACTACCAGTGTCGCATGAGCGGCCTCAGCCGCGAATGCTGCTGTTCGCAGCGGCACATGAAGATTTGCTGCCCTGGTTCAGCCACGCCCAACAAAAGTCCCCGCAGGTTTGTCGCCTGCGGGGGGGCTTGTATTCAGAACCCCAGGGAGTGCGGCAGCCAGGTGGACAACTGAGGCACGAAGGTCAGCAGCGCCAGCACCACGAAATGCGCCAGCAGGAACGGCGGCATCTCACGCGTCAGCGCCGTGATGGACACACGCGTGGACACGGCGGTGACGAACAGCAGGCCGCCCACGGGCGGGGTGATCATGCCCAGCGTCAGGTTGACGATAACGACCATGGCGAAATGCGTCGGATCTATGCCTAAAGCGCTGGCGATGGGCGCCAGTATGGGCACCAGGATCATCACGCCCGGCAGCGGCTCCATGAAGATGCCGAACACCAGCAGCAACACGTTCACCGCCACCAAGAACATCACGGGCGACAGCTCCCAGCTGACGATGAGCTGCGACAGGTACTGCGGAATGCCCTCCACCGTCAGCACCCACGCGAAGGCCGCCGAGGTGGCCATGACCAGCAGTACCGAAGACGTCAGCATGGCCGAGCGCGCCGCAATCGCCGGCACGGCCTTCCACTGCAGCGTGCGGTAGACCCACTTGCCGCAGACCAGGGCGTAGAACACCGCCACCACCGACGCCTCGGTGGGCGTGAAGATGCCGAAGCGTATGCCGACGATGATGAGCACGATGAGCAGCAGCGCCGGAATCGCCTTGAAGCTATTGACCAATATCTCGCGGCCGCTGGGGCGGGGCTCGCACGAGCGGTAGTCGCGCTTTTTGCACACCCACCAGTTGACCGCCGCCATGGCGATGGCGATCAATATGCCAGGAACGAAGCCGGCGACGAACAGGCCGCCGACCGAGACGTTCTCGTCCTGCAGCGCATAGATGATCATGCTGACCGAAGGCGGGATGATGGGCCCGACGATGGCCGTGCTGGCCGTAAGCGCCGCGGCGTAGGAACGCGCGTAGCCGGCCTTGTCCATCATCTTCACCATCATCGAGCCGGGGCCGGCCGCATCGGCCAGGGCCGAGCCCGAGATGCCCGAGAACAGCGTCAACGACAACACGTTGGCATAGCCCAGGCCGCCGCGCAGATGGCCGACGAACTGCGCGGCAAAGCGCAGCAGCACAGCGGTGAGTGCGCCGCCCGACATCAGTTCGGCGGCCAGTATGAAGAAGGGCACGGCCATCAGCGGAAAGCTGTCTATGCCGGTGAACATCTCCTTGAACACCACCAGTTGCGGGTAGCGCCCACCCACGAACACGGCCAAGGCCGCCGAGATGGCGAGCGCGAAGGCCACCGGGAAACCGAGGGCCAGCAGCACGACGACGGCGATGAACAGCGTGACAGCCATATGTCTACCCTGCCCTTCAAATGGAGGCCGCCGCGTCGGCGCCCATCTCGCCCGACTCGACATAGCTGCCCGCAGCGATGTAGCCGCGTGCAATGAACAGCAGGTGCACGAACATCAGCCCAAAGCCCACCGGCATGGCGACATAGATCCAGGCCATGGGCACGTCGGTGGCGGCCGTGGTCTGAAAGCGCGTCGCCCAGACATAGAGCACCGAGAAATACGCCATCACCAGACAGAACAGGCCCACGCCCGCGACGACGACCATGCGTATCACGCGTGCTGTGCGCGTGCTCACGGCGTTGTGCAGGTTGTCTATGGCCACATGGCCGCCAAAGCGCAGCACCAGGCCGGCGCCCAGAAAGGTGCCCCAGATCATCAGGTGACGCGCCACCTCCTCGGCCCAGACGATCGAGTCGCCCGTGGTGTAGCGCAGCACCACGTTGGCAAACACGATGCAGGCCATGGCCAGCAGCAAAACGATGAGCAGCCAGCGATTGCAGGCCACCAGGGCGCGTTCCACGCGATCGAGCATATGCGGGTCGGCAGGCCGGGGCGTGCCGCTTTCTTCATCAAGCAAAAGAATCCGCGCGGGCGGAGCCGGGCGGATTCTTTCAGGACAACAACGGACTTATTTCACCGCGGCAATGGCATCCAGCGTCTTCTGCCCGAACTTGGTGGCGTACTGCTTGTAGGCCGGCTCCAGCGCAGCGCGGAAGGCGGCCTGATCCACACCCATCACCACCTGCATGCCGTGGCTCTTGGCCTCGTCCACGCCCTTCTTCTCCACCGCATCGACAAAAGCGCGCGAGGCCAGTGCGCCCAGCTTGGCACCCTGCGTGAAGGCGCTCTTCTGCGCATCGGTCAGGCCACCCCAGAAGCCGGGCGAGACGATCAGCGCCACCGGTGCGTAGACATGGGCGCTCAGCGTCAGGTGCTTCTGCACCTGCCACAGCTTGGTCGAGGCCAGCACCGAGACCGGATTTTCCTGACCGTCGATGGTGCCCTGTTGCAGCGCGCCAATCACCTCGGGCCAGGACATGGGCGTGGGCGAGGCGCCCAGGGTCTTGAAGGCGGTGATATGCACCGGGTTCTCGGTCACGCGGATCTTCAGGCCCTTCAGATCCTCGATCTTCTGTACCGGGTGCTTGTTGTTCGTCAGGTGGCGAAAGCCCTGCTCACCCCAGGCCAGCGCAACCAGGCCACGCTTTTGGAATTTGCCCAGCAGATCCTGGCCGAAGGCGCCATCGAGCACCGCACGGGCATGGGCAGTGTCGCGGAACAGGAACGGGATGTCCACCACACCCACATCGGGCACGAAGTTGCTCAAAGCGCCGGTGGAAACAATGATGGCCTCAACGGTACCCAGTTGCAGCCCCTCGATGAGCTCGCGCTCGCCGCCCAGTGCGCTGGACGGGAACTGCTTGAACTTGAAGGCGCCATTGCTCGCCTTTTCCACAGAGTCTGCCCAGGCCTGGGCAGCGGCGCCGTAGTGCGAATTGACGGCCAGTGCGTAGCCGAGCTTCACCTCCTTGGCCTGTTGGGCACAGACCAGACCTGCGGGAAAGGCAAACGCCGATGCGGCGCAGGCCGCGACCAGGGCGCGGCGAGAAAATTTCTTGGGGGTCATGCGAAGAAACGGGTTGACGGTTGAAGGGCGGTGAACGGGGCATTCTAGATTTCCACCATCGCCCCAGCCCTAGTGAAACTACGTGCCCGGCCCCACGAACGACGATGCCGGCGCGCACCGCATGCCAGCCTCAACTGAGCAGCCGCGACGATTTGGGCACATGCGCCATCAAAAACTCCATCTGGTCGGCCAGGATGCGGCGGTTTCTCAGGATGAAGTCTTCCCACAGGCTGGGCACGTAGGGCGTATACAGCAAGGGCATATGCGCCTGCTCGGGCGTGCGCGGGCCCTTGCGGTGGTTGCAGGCGCGGCAGGCGGTGACCACGTTCATCCAGTGGTTCAGGCCGCGGCTGGCGAAGGGCACGATGTGCTCGCGCGTCAGGTCTTCCTCGTGAAAGCGTCCGCCGCAATAGGCGCAGATGTTGCGGTCGCGCGTGAACAGCTTGGCGTTGGTCAGGCTGGGGCGCAGATCGAAGGGGTTGATATGCGGCACGCCGCGCGTGCCTATGATGCTGCTGACCGCGATCTGCGACTGCTCGCCGGTGACGGCGTTGTGCCCGCCGCGAAACAGCGCCACCTGGGCGCCGATCTCCCAGCGCACCTCGCCCGCGGCGTAATGCGTCACTGCCTGCTCCAGTGATATCCACGATTGCGGCAACCCCTGGCCCGAGAGCTTCAAGACCTTCACCACCCGCCTCCTGTCATGCAACACAAGAATGGAATGACAACGATGATGCTTCGCCGGCCGCCCCATGCGGTGCGCCGGTAGCGCACAATATACCCCTTTCGCAACAAACAGGCGTCAAGCGCTTGATGGACTTGCGCCAAACGCTATTAAAAGTAAAGCACTGCGATGAAGATCTTCCGCGGCTTCCATCATCCGCAAGTGGCCAGCGCCTGCGCGCTCACCATAGGCAACTTCGACGGCGTGCACCGCGGCCACCAGGCCATGCTGGCGCTGCTGAACAACGAGGCGCAGCACCGCGGCGTGGCCAGCTGCGTGCTGACCTTTGAGCCCCACCCGCGCGACTACTTTGCCCGCGTGCACCACAAGCCGGACATCGCCCCGGCACGCATAGGCACGCTGCGCGACAAGCTCGCCGAGCTGGCGCGCTGCGGCGTGCAGCAGGCCGTGGTGCTGCCCTTCAACGACAAGCTGGCCAGTCTGCCGGCCCAGGCCTTCATCGACGAGGTGGTGGTGCGCGGCCTGGGCGCGCGCTACCTGCTGGTGGGCGACGACTTTCGCTTTGGCAGCCAGCGCGCAGGCGACTATGCGATGCTGGACGCCGCCGGCCCGGCCGGCGGCTTCGAGGTGGCGCGCATGATGAGCTACGAGGTGCATGGCCTGCGCGTCTCCAGCACCGCCGTGCGCGCGGCGCTGGCCGCGGGCGACATGGCCGAGGCGGCGCGCCTGTTGGGCCGGCCCTACGCCATCAGCGGCCATGTGGTGCATGGGCGCAAGCTCGGGCGCCAGCTGGGCCGCTCGGCCGCCAGCGGGGCGGATCAGGACGGTTTTCGCACCCTCAACCTGCGCTTTGCGCACTGGAAGCCGGCCGCCAGCGGCATCTTCGCGGTGCTGGTGCATGGCCTGCACGATGCGCCCCTGCCCGGCGTGGCGAATCTGGGCGTGCGCCCCTCGCTCGACCCGCGCGACGCGAACGGCGGGCGCGTGCTGCTGGAGACCCATTGCCTGGACTGGCCCACGCACCTGGGCGCCGAGGGGGGCTACGGTAAAATCGTGCGCGTGGAACTACTGCACAAACTGCACGACGAGCTGAAATACGACAGTCTTGACGCCCTCACCGCCGGCATCGCCCGGGACTGCGAGGACGCGCGCGCCTTCTTTGCCACGGCCCACGCCGAGACCCGTCGCCAGACCACGCGCGACCGAATTTGACGGGGCCGCCTTCGCCCCGCCCCTCGCCTTAGCTGTTGCACCGCCCTTCCAGGCCCAGCGCCTGGAACGCCCTTGATTTGAAGGTTTCCCTCCCATGTCCGAGAACAAAACGCCCAAGCCCGAAGCGTCCGCCTACCGCGCCACGCTGAACATGCCCGACACGCCCTTCCCGATGCGCGGCGACCTGCCCAAACGCGAGCCGCAATGGGCCAAGGACTGGAGCGAGCAAGGCGTGTACAAAAAGCTGCGCGACGCGCGACGCGATGCGCCCAAGTTCATCCTGCACGACGGCCCGCCGTACGCCAACGGCCAGATCCACATCGGCCACGCGATGAACAAGATCTTGAAGGACATGATCGTCAAGAGCCGCCAGCTGGAGGGTTTTGACGCGCTCTACACCCCCGGCTGGGACTGCCACGGCCTGCCGATCGAGAACGCCATCGAGAAAAAACACGGCCGCAACCTGCCGCGCGACGAGATGCAGGCGCGCGGCCGCGCCTTTGCCACCGAGCAGATCGCGCAGCAGATGGCCGACTTCCAGCGCCTGGGCGTGCTGGGCGAATGGGACAACCCCTACCAGACCATGGCCTACGCCAGCGAGGCGGGCGAGCTGCGCGCGCTGAAAAAAGTGATGGAGCGCGGCTTCGTCTACCGCGGCCTCAAGCCCGTGTACTGGTGCTTTGACTGCGCCAGTTCGCTCGCCGAATTCGAGATCGAGTACCAGGACAAGCAAAGCCAGACGCTGGACGTGATGTTCCCGGCGGCCGACCCGGCGCGCCTGGCTGCAGCCTTCGGCCTGCCCGCGCTGACCAAAGAAGCCTTCATCGTCATCTGGACCACCACCGCCTGGACGATCCCCGCCAACCAGGCGCTGAACGTCAACCCCGAGCTCGAATACAGCCTGGTCGATACCGAGCGCGGCCTGCTCCTCGTCGCCAGTGCGCTGGTCGAGAAATGCCTGGAGCGCTGGAAGCTGCAAGGCCAGGTGCTCGCCACGGCCCTGGGGAAAAAGCTCGATTTGATGCCCTTCAAGCACCCCTTGGCCCATGTGGACAAGGCCTTTGACCGCATCTCCCCGGTGTACCTGGCCGACTACGCCACGGCCGAGGACGGCACCGGCATCGTGCACAGCGCGCCGGCCTATGGCGTGGACGACTTCAACTCCTGCGTGGCCCATGGCCTGAAATACGAGGACATCCTGAACCCCGTGCAGGGCAACGGCGTGTACGCGCCAGAGCTGGGGATGTTCGGCGGCCAGCATATCTGGAAGGCCGTGCCGGTGATCATCGATGCACTCAAGGTCGCCGGGCGCCTGCTGGACAGCATCACCATCAGCCACAGCTACCCGCATTGCTGGCGCCACAAGAGCCCGGTGATCTACCGCGCCGCCGCGCAGTGGTTCGTGCGCATGGACGAGGGCGATGGCGTGTTCACCGACCCAAAACAAAAACCCGCACAAACCCTGCGCCAGATTGCGCTGGCAGCTATCGAAAATACCAGCTTCTACCCCGAGAACGGCAAGGCCCGGTTGCGCGACATGATCGCCGGGCGGCCCGACTGGTGCATCTCGCGCCAGCGCAGCTGGGGCGTGCCCCTGCCCTTCTTCCTGCATGTGGACTCGGGCGAACTGCACCCGCGCACCATGGAGATCATGGACCAGGCCGCCGAGATCGTTGAAAAGGGCGGCATCGAGGCCTGGAGCCGCGCCACTGCAGAAGAAATTCTGGGTGCCGAGGACGCCAAGTTCTATACCAAGAGCACCGACATCCTCGAAGTCTGGTTCGACTCGGGCTCCACCTTCTGGCATGTGCTGCGCGGCACGCACGCCGGCATGCACCACGACGAAGGCCCCGAGGCCGACCTGTACCTGGAAGGCCATGACCAGCACCGCGGCTGGTTCCATTCCTCGCTGCTGCTGTCCAGCGCCATCTTTGGCCGCGCGCCCTACCGCGGGCTGCTCACGCACGGCTTCACCGTGGACGGCCAGGGCAAGAAGATGAGCAAGTCGCTGGGCAACACCGTCTCGCCGCAGGAGGTGAGCGGCAAGCTCGGCGCCGAAATCATCCGCCTGTGGTGCGCATCGACCGACTATTCGGGCGACCTGGCGATCGACGACAAGATCCTGGCGCGCGTGGTCGATGCCTACCGCCGCATCCGCAACACGCTGCGCTTTCTGCTGGCCAACGTCAGCGACTTCGATCCGGCCCGGGACGCCGTGGCCGAGGCCGAGCTGCTGGAGATCGACCGCTGGGCGCTGGCGCGCGCGGCCGAGTTCCAGGCCGAGGTGCTGGCGCATTACAAGGTCTACGAATTCCACCCCGTGGTCGCCAAGCTGCAGCTGTTCTGCTCGGAAGACCTGGGGGGCTTTTACCTCGACGTGCTGAAAGACCGCCTGTACACCACGGGCGCCAAAAGCCTGGCGCGGCGCAGCGCGCAGACCGCGCTCTACCAGATCACCCACGCCATGCTGCGCTGGATGGCACCCTTTCTGTCGTTCACGGCGGAAGAGGCCTGGAAGCTGTTCGGCCAGTCCGACTCCATCTTCCTGGAGACCTTCCAGACCCTGCCGGCGGGCGACGCCGCGCTGCTGGCCAAGTGGCAGCGCCTGCGCGCCATCCGGGACGCGGTGAACAAGGAAATAGAGAACGTACGCACGTCGGGCGCCGTGGGCAGCTCGCTGCAGGCCGTGGTGACGCTAACCGCCGCACCGGAAGACCATGCGCTGCTGGCCGGCCTGGGCCAGGATCTGAAGTTCGTGCTCATCGTCTCTACTGTCAATTTGATAGCTGGTGACGCGCTACATATAAGCGTTACAGCCAGTTCTGACCAAAAGTGCGAGCGCTGCTGGCACTACCGCGCCGACGCGGGCAGCAACCCGGCTCACCCCACGCTGTGCGCGCGCTGCGACAGCAACCTGCACGGCGCGGGCGAGACCCGGGTGCACGCCTGATGGCGCGCGCCAAGAAAGTCGGCGGCGCCAGCCTGTGGCCCTGGCTGGGCTGGGCCGTGCTGCTGGTGATTGCCGACCAGTTCACCAAGACGCTGATCCTGGGCTACTACCGCCTGGGCGACGCCACCTACGTCACCAGCTTCTTCAACGTCGTGCGCGCGCACAACACCGGCGCGGCCTTCTCCTTCCTGGCGGACGCCGGCGGCTGGCAGCGCTGGCTGTTCACCGGCATTGCCGTGGTGGTGGCGGTGTTCATCGTCTGGCAGCTGCGCGCGCACCCGGGGCAAAGGCTGTTTGCCTTCGCGCTGTCCAGCATCCTGGGCGGCGCCATAGGCAATGTGGTCGATCGCCTGCAGCATGGCTATGTGGTGGACTTTCTCGACTTTCACCTGCGCGGCTGGCATTTCCCGGCCTTCAACGTGGCCGACTGCGCGATCAGCGTGGGCGCGGCCTGCCTGATCCTGGACGAGCTGCTGCGCGTGCGGCGCGAGCGCTGAGCCTCTGATCGAACAATCCCCGGGTTAACCCGATTGGGCCGTGCGTCATCACGGCGTCATACTGGCGTGGTGCAATGAAATCGATTTCATTACTCCGTGCCCATGCCCAAAGACCCCCAGAACATCCACGCCGTGGCCGCACGCGCCGGCGTCTCGGCGGCCACCGTGTCCCGGGTCTTCAACTTCCCGGACAAGGTGGCGCCCGCCACGCGTGAGCTGGTGGCCCAGGCTGCGCATGAGCTCGGCTACCAGCCCAACGCCAGCGCCCGCACGCTGCGCACCCAGCGCAGCCGCGTGCTGGGCGTGGTGTTGCCCACCCTGCTGAACCCGGCCTTTGCCGAATGCCTGCAGGGCATTGCCCTGGCGGCCGCCGCCAACGGCTACGCCATCCTGCCGGTGATGACCAGCTACGACGAGGCGCAGGAGCAGCAGGCCGTGGCCCAGCTGCTGGCCGCGGGCGTGGACGGCATGATCCTCGTCGTCTCCAGCCCCTCGGACTCGGCGGCGCTGGCGCGCCTGCGCGGCACGGGCCTGCCCTATGTGCTGGCCTACAACGCCCATCCCGGGCATCCCTGCGTCTCGGTGGATGGCGAGACGGCGGCGGCAGAGGCCGTGGCGCGCCTGGTGGCGCTGGGCCACAGCCGCATCGCCATGGTCAGCGGCACGCTGACCGCCTCCGACCGCGCACAGCAGCGTTATCGCGGCTACCTGCGCGGCATGGCCGCCGCCGGCCTGCAGGCGCCGGCCCTGGTGGAGGTGCCCTTCGTCACCACCGCCGTGGCGGCGCTGTCGCGCTACCTGCAGGCCGAGCCCCGGCCCACGGCCCTGTTCTGCTCCAACGACCTGCTGGCCATTCGCAGCATCCGCGCCGCACGCCTGAGCGGGCTGGACGTGCCGCAGGATCTGGCCGTGGTCGGCTTTGACGGCATCGGCATCGGCCAGGATCTGACGCCGGCCCTGAGCACGATGGCGCAGCCCAACCACGACATCGGCCGCCATGGCGTGGAGCTGCTGGTACAGGCCATTGCCGACGGCAGCGCGCCGGCCGCGCACAACAGCCTGTACCTGCCCTATCACTTTGAAAGCGGCGAGTCCTGCGGCGCCGCCGCACGGGCCATCGCCTGAACACCACTTCCACCCCCCTCTCAACCGAAGGAGACATGCCATGACAACCACCCTGCAACGCCTCGCCCGCATCGGCGTACTGGCGGCCGCCGGCCTGGCTGCGGGCGGCGCCTGGGCGCAGACCGCCATTTGCTACAACTGCCCGACCGAATGGGCCGACTGGGGCACGCAACTGCGCGCCATCAAGGCCAAGACCGGCATCACGGTGCCGGCGGACAACAAGAACTCCGGCCAGTCGCTGGCGCAGCTGGTGGCCGAGAAGGCCAGCCCGGTGGCCGACGTGACCTACCTGGGCGTCACCTTCGCCATCCAGGCGCAAAAGGACGGCGTGGTCGCCCCCTACCAGCCGGCCCACTGGAAGGACATTCCCGACGGCATGAAGGACCCGGCCGGCAACTGGTTCAGCATCCACTCCGGCACGCTGGGCTTCATGGTCAACGTGGACGCGCTCAAGGGCAAACCGGTGCCCAAATCTTGGGCCGACCTGCTCAAGCCCGAATACAAGGGCCTGGTGGGCTACCTAGACCCGGCCTCGGCCTTCGTTGGCTATGTCGGTGCGGTGGCGGTGAACGACGCGCGCGGCGGCAAGCTGGACAACTTCGCGCCGGCCATCGACTACTTCAAGGCGCTGCAGAAGAACGAGCCCATAGTGCCCAAGCAGACTTCGTACGCGCGCGTGCTCTCGGGTGAGATCGCCATCTTGCTGGACTATGACTTCAACGCCTACCGCGCCAAGTACAAGGACGGCGCCAACGTGCAGTTCGTCATTCCCGCCGAGGGCACGGTGGTCGTGCCCTATGTGATGAGCCTGGTGAACAAGGCCCCGCATCCGGCCGAGGCCAAGAAGGTGCTGGACTTCGTGCTCTCCGACGAAGGCCAGGCCATCTGGGCAAAGGCCTATCTGCGCCCGGTGCGCGCCAGCGCCATGCCCAAGGAGGTGCAGGCGCAATTCCTGCCGGCCGCCGAGTACGCGCGTGCCAAGACCGTGGACTACGGCGCCATGGCTGCGGCGCAGCGCGGCTTCTCCGACCGCTACCTGAGGGAAGTACGTTGACTCCCCGGCAGCGCCTGCAGCTCGCCGGCTGCGCGGCGCCGGCGGGGGCGTTCTTCCTGGCGTTCTGGCTGCTGCCGGCGCTGCGACTGCTGGCGCTGCCGGCCGAACAGGGCTGGAAGACCTATTTCATCGTGCTGACCGACGGCCGCTACATCGAGAGCATGCTCAACACCGTGCTGTTGTCGGTAGTCGTCACGCTCGCCACGCTGGCAATCGGCGCGACCATAGGCATTTATCTGGCGCGGCGCAGCTTCCGCGGCAAACATCTGCTGCTGGCGCTGCTGACGCTGCCGCTGTCGTTCCCGGGGGTGATCATCGGCTTCTTCGTCATCCTGCTGGGCGGGCGCCAGGGGCTGGTGGCCGACCTGTCAGCCGCTCTCACCGGAGGCGAGCGCATCACCTTCGCCTACGGCCTGCTGGGCATGTTCCTGGCCTACCTGTATTTTTCGCTGCCGCGCGCCGTGGCCACCTACACCGCCGCGGCCGAGGCCATGGATCTGCAGCTGGAAGAGGCCGCGCGCTCGCTGGGCGCCTCGCCCCTGCGCATCGTGCGCGACGTGTGGATCCCCGAGCTGGCCCCGACCACCGTGGCCTGCGGCGCCATCGTGTTCGCCACCTCCATGGGCGCGTTCGGCACCGCCTTCACGCTGGCGAGCAAGTTCGAGGTCGTGCCCATCACCATCTACAACGAGTTCACCAACTACGCCAACTTCGCGCTCGCCGCATCACTGTCGATCGCGTTGGGGCTGGTCACCTGGCTGGTGCTGTTTCTCACACGGCGCTTCGGCAGCGGCGACGGGCTGCGTTAAGGAGGCCACGCGATGCGCACCCAAGCACAAAAACCCGCGCCCTTTCTGTTCGCCGTCACGGCCCTCACCACCGTGTTCATGATCGCGCCCATGCTGTTGTCGGTGCTGGCGGGGCTGGTGAACAACTACAGCGCCGGCATCAAGAGCGGCTTCACGCTGCGCTGGCTGACGGAGGTCTGGGAGGTCTATGGCGGCACCGTCGGCTGGTCGCTGGTCATCGCGGCGGCCAGCGTCGCCATCACGGCGCTGCTGGGCGTGCCCTGCGCCTACGCGCTGGCGCGCAGCCGTTCGCGCCTGGCGCGTGCCTTCGAGGAACTGCTGACCCTGCCCGTGGCCGTGCCCGGCCTGGCCACGGCGCTGGCGCTGATCCTGGCCTATGGCCAGATCGCCGCCTTCCGCCAGAGCTTTGCCTTCATCCTCGTCGGCCATGTGGTGTTCACCATGCCCTTCATGGTGCGCACCGTGGCCTCGGCCTTTCAGCGCAATGACCTCATCGCGCTGGAGGAGGCCGCGCGCACGCTGGGCGCAAGCTTCCCGCAGCGCTTTCTGGGCGTGCTGGTGCCGGCCGTGTTCCCGGCCATCGTTGCCGGCGCCCTGATGGTGTTCACGCTCTCGGTGGGCGAGTTCAACCTGACCTGGATGCTGCACACGCCGCTCACGCGCACCCTGCCCGTGGGCCTGGCCGACAGCTATGCGTCCATGCGCATAGAAATCGGCTCGGCCTACACGCTGGTGTTCTTCATCGTCATCCTCCCCGTGCTCTGGGCCCTGCAGGCCCTGGCGCAACTCATGCAGAAACGCTATGGAACTTGAACGCATACCGGTCGAGATCGACCACTGCTCGAAAACCTACGCCGACGGCACGCGCGGCCTGCGGCCCACCAGCCTGCATGTCGAGCCCGGCGAGGTGCTGGCCCTGCTCGGCCCCTCGGGCTGCGGCAAGACCACCCTGTTGCGCCTGATCGCCGGGCTGGAGACGCTGGACGAGGGCGGGCGCATCCTGTTCGGCGACCAGGACGTGACGCGCCGCCCCGTCGAGCAGCGCGGCGTGGGCATGGTGTTCCAGAGCTACGCGCTGTTTCCGCAGATGAGCGTGGCCGCCAACATCGGCTACGGGCTGCGCATACGCGGCGTGCCGGCGGCCGAGGAAAAGCGCGCCGTGGGCGAGCTGATCGAGCTCACGCGCCTCACGGGGCTGGAGGCCAAGCGCCCGGGCGAGCTATCCGGCGGCCAACGCCAGCGCGTGGCCCTGGCGCGCGCCGTGGCCGTGCGCCCGCGCGTACTGCTGCTCGACGAGCCGCTGGCCGCGCTGGACGCCAAGCTCAAGGAGTCGCTGCGCGAGGAGCTGGCCGAGCTGCTGCGCCGCCTGCACATCACCGCCATCCACGTCACGCACGACCAGCAGGAGGCCATGGCCATTGCCGATCGGCTGGCGGTGATGCACGCCGGGCGCATCGTGCAGGTGGGCCGCGGCGAGGATCTGTACCGCGCGCCCAGCCACCCCTTCGTGGCCGAATTCCTGGGCCGCGTGAACCGCATAGCGCGCTCGCCGGAGTCCATCGCCCGGGGCGTGCTAAGCATAGGCGGGGCCACCCTGACCTGCCCGCCGGCGCTGAACCACGCGGCGCTGCTGGTGCGCCCCGAGGACATCCAGATCGGCCCACGCCAGGACGGCTGGGGCGTGGCGCGGGTCGAGCAGCGCCTGTTCCTGGGCGACCGGGTGCAGCTGCGCCTGAGCGCGGCCGGCCTGCCCGGCCAGCTGCTGGCCGACGTGGCGCGTGACACACCCTTCCAAAGCGGCGACGAGGTGGGCATACACATCGACCCGCAACGCCTGATGAGCACCGCGGAGAGCACGACATGAACCCCAGCCCCTACACCTTCCTGGCCCAGATCACCGACCCCCATATCCGCGAACCCGGCCGCCTGGCCTATGGCCGCATCAACACCGCGCCCTACTTGGAACGCGCGGTGCGGAGCCTGCAGGCGTTGCACCAAAGGCCCGATGCCCTGGTCCTGACCGGCGACCTGACGGACTTCGGCCGCGCGGCCGAATACGCGCATCTGGCCGAGCTGCTGGCACCACTGGGCGACCTTCCCGTCTACCTGCTGCCCGGCAACCATGACGAGCGCCAGCAGCTGCGCAGCAGCTTTCCCACGCACGCGTATCTGCAGGGCGAGGGTGAGTTCGTGCAGTACAGCGCCCGGGTCGGCCCGCTGCGCCTGATCGCGCTGGACACGGTGGCACCCGGCCAAAGCCATGGCGTGCTGTGCGGTGAGCGCCTGGCCTGGCTGGAGCGCGAACTGGCCGCCTGCCAGGGCGAGCCGGTGGTAATCGCCATGCACCACCCGCCGTTTCGCACCCTCATTGGCCACATGGACAAGATCGGGCTGCTGGCGGGCGCGCCGGAGCTCGAAGCCATCGTCGCCCGCCACGCGAATGTGGAGCGCATCATCTGCGGCCACCTGCACCGCGCCATCGACGTGCGCTTTGGCGGCACCATCGCCAGCACCTGCCCGGCGCCCGGGCACCAGGTGGCGCTGGATCTGCAGCCCGAGGCGCCGTCGGCCTGGATGCTGGAGCCGCCGGCGTTTCGCGTCCATGCCTGGGACGGCCAGCGCCTGGTGTCGCACCTGGCCGCATCAGGAATTTTTGAAGGCCCCTATCCTTTCCACGAAAATGGCATGCTCATAGACTGATAGCGCTCGCATCCCGCCAACCCCACATATGAAGCACCTGCTGAACCTGCTCGCCGCCATTGCCCTGCTGGTGTGGGGCATCCAAATGGTGCGCACCGGCATCCTGCGCGTGTTTGGCGCCAATTTGCGCCAATTGATCGCGCGCGGCGTGCGCACGCAACTGCTGGCCGTGTTCTCCGGGGTGGGGGTGACGGCGGTGGTGCAGTCCAGCACGGCCACGGCGCTGATCGTCTCGGCCTTCGTCGGCCAGGGCATGATCAGCCTGACCGCGGCGCTGACGGTGATGCTGGGCGCCGATGTGGGCTCGGCGCTGATGGCGGTGGTGTTCTCGCTGGACCTGTCCTGGCTCTCGCCGCTGTGCATTTTTGTCGGCGTGGTGCTGTATGTGGCGCGCCAGGACGGCAAGGCCGGGCGCGTGGGGCGCGTGCTCATCGGCCTGGGCCTGATGCTGCTGGCGCTGCGCCTGATCACCGAGTCCACCCTGGTGCTGACCCAGTCCGAGGTGGTGCGCACCCTGCTCATGGCGCTGACCAGCGACATCACGTTGGAGGTCATGACAGGCGCCATCCTGGCCATCATCTCCTACTCCAGCCTGGCCACGGTGCTGCTGGTGGCCACGCTGGCGGGCTCGGGCGGCATCCCCACCGAAGTGGCGCTGGGCCTGGTGGTGGGTGCCAACCTGGGCAGCGGCCTGCTGGCGGTGCTGACCACCATGCGCTCGAGCATTCAGACGCGCCAGGTGCCGCTGGGCAACCTGCTGTTCCGCATGGTGGCGGCCACGGTGATGATTCCGGTCATAGGCCTGTGGCACACGCATATCCAGACCCTGATCCCGGACAAGGTCAGCCAGGTGGTGCTGTTCCACCTGGCCTTCAACATCATGGGCACGCTGCTGTGCCTGCCCATCACCGGCCTGGTGGCCACCGCCGTGGGCAAGATCCTGCGCCAGGAGGAGCAACCGGCCTCGCTGTCGCGCCCGCACCACCTGGACGCCTCGGCCCTGTCCACGCCCTCGCTGGCCATTTCCTGCGCGGCACGCGAGGCCCTGCACCTGGCCGATCTGGTGGAAACCATGCTCAATGGCCTGAAGACCGTGTGGCAGACCGACGACGACAAGCTGGGCGCCGAGCTGCGCGGCCTGGACGACCAGGTGGACAGCCTGTACTCGGCCATCAAGTACTACATGACCAAGATCTCACGCTCCGAGCTGGATGAGGCCGAGGGCCGGCGCTGGACGGAAATCATCGGCTTCACCATCAACATGGAGCAGGTGGGCGACCTGGTGGAGCGCGTGCTGCAGGACGTGGAGGACAAGAAGATCAAGAAGGGGCGGCAGTTCTCGCATGCCGGGCTGCAGGAGATCAACGAGATGCACGACCACCTGGTGGCCAACCTGCGCCTGGCCATGAGCGTGTTTCTGACCAGCAATGTGCGCGATGCGCAAAAGCTGCTGGAGGAGAAGAACCGCTTCCGCGAGCTGGAGCTGGCCTACGCCGCCACCCACCTCAACCGCCTGGCGGAAAACACCATCCAGAGCATAGAGACCAGCTCGCTGCACATCGACATCATCAGCGACCTGAAGCGCATCAATTCGCTGCTGTGCTCGGTGGCCTACCCGGTGCTGGAGGCCAGCAACGCCGTGGCCCCGCTGCGCCCGGAGGCCGAGGTGCCCAGCACGCAGAACGACCGGCTGTGAGCCTGCGCTACCAGCCGTAGAAGGCGGCCAGCACCAAAGCTGCCTCGGGCGTGAAGGCGCCCTGTGCCAGGCGCGCCTGCACCTCGCCGTGCGCCAGGCAATCAAAGCGCTCGACCTCGCCGTCCTGGTTGTCGGGCGTGGCCCCAGCCCGCACGGTGGCCTGGTACCAGTGGATGCATTCCACCATGTAGCCGGCGCCCCCGCCCTCGTCGCTGGGCAGGGCAAACCGCACCTGGCCACCCGGCCTCAGCCCAGACAGCTGGGCCATGCGCAGGCCGGCCTCCTCCCAGGTCTCGCGCGCCACGGCGGTCTGCAGGCTGTCGGCGGCCGACACCATGCCGCCCATCAGCGTGTCCCACATGCCCGGGTTGCTGGCCTTGCTGTGCGCGCGCTGCTGCACCCACATGGCGGCGCCGTCGGCCGTGCAGCCCACCAGGTGCACGGCCTGGGTGGCCAGGCCCAGCACGCGCGCGGCGCCACGCTCCACCGTGGCCAGGCGCCGGCCATCGGCAGCGCACACGGCCAGTTGCTCGTCGCGCCAGGGGCCACAGCGGCCGGCGGCGCGCAGGGTCAGCGCCAGGTCATTCAGCGCGGCCGTGGCATCGTCGGCGGCCAAGGCCCAGGCAGGGGCGCCTTCATACTCTACTATTGATAGCTGGCAGCGCTTATCCAGCAAGCGCTGGAGGCCAATTTTATTAAAAATCTGTCCATCCACCGAGCCCACGCGCTCACCGCCCAGCAGCAGCGCCATGCGTGGCGCTGCCGGCGCGCAAGTGGCACGCGCGCGTGCGGCGGCCACCCAGGCGGGCGCCGTGGTGGCGGCCATCAGGGCAGCGTGAGCAGGGTGGAGCCCGTGGTCTTGCGCGCCTCCAGATCCCGGTGCGCCTGCTGCACGTCGGTCAGGGCGTAGCGCTGGGCAATGTGGATCTTCACCTGCCCGCTGGCGACCACGGCAAACAGCTCATCGGCCATGGCCTGCGTGGCGCCCCGCGTGCGGATATGCGTGAACAGCGTCTGGCGCGTGACGTAGAGCGAGCCCTTGGCCCCCAGCATGCCAGGCGCAAACGGCGCGACCGGCCCCGAGGCGTTGCCGAAGCTGGCCATCAAACCGAAGGGGCGCAGGCAATCGAGCGACTTGTCCCAGGTGTCCTTGCCCACCGAGTCGTAGACCACCTTCACGCCCTGGCCCGCGGTGATCTCCTTCACGCGGGCGGCAAAGTCTTCCTGCCGATAGTTGATGGCATGGGCCGCGCCGTTGTCCAGCGCCAGCTGGCATTTGGCGTCCGAGCCCGCCGTGGCGATGAGCCGCAGGCCCAATGCCCTGGCCCACTGGCAGGCGATCAGGCCCACACCGCCGGCGGCGGCGTGGAACAGCACGAAGTCGCCTGGCTCAAGCCCCTCGACGGGGCGTGTCTTTTTCAGCAAATACTGCGCCGTCAGGCCCTTGAGCATCATCGCCGCGCCGGTCTCGAAGCTGATGGCATCGGGCAGCTTGCACACACACATGGCGGGCATGACACGGCGCTCAGAGTAGCTGCCCGGCGGGTTGCTGGCATAGGCCGCGCGGTCGCCCACCTGCAGGTGCGTGACGCCCTCCCCCACGGCCTCGATCACGCCCGCGGCCTCCATGCCTATGCCGGCGGGCATGTTCAGGGGATACAGGCCGGTGCGGTGATAGACGTCGATGAAGTTCAGGCCCACGGCGTGGTGGCGTATGCGCACCTGGCCCGGGCCGGGCTCGCCCACCTGCACGTCAACGATCTGCAGTTCTTCAGGGCCGCCATGCTGGCGGATTTGTACGGCGAGGGTCATGGATTCAGTTCTCCTGCGTGCATTGCGATGGCCAGGATCGTGCCATGTTTGCCTGGCCCCTGCCCGGCGCGGGATACAGAACCTGGCTTACAGTCGCAGCCCCTATGACCCAAAGACTCTCGCCAGGCACGGCCGCCATGCTTGCCGCCGCGCCCCTGTTGTGGGCCGGCAATGCCGTGGTGGGCCGCGCGCTGCACACCCTGATTGCCCCGAGCACCCTGAATTTCCTGCGCTGGCTGCTGGCCTTTGCGCTGCTGTTGCCGCTGGCCTGGCAGGTGCTGCGCCCGGCAAGCGGCCTGTGGCCGCACTGGCGCCGCTATGCGGCGCTGGGCCTGTTCGGCATTGGCAGCTACAACGCGCTGCAGTACCTGGCGCTGCAGACATCAACGGCGCTGAACGTGACGCTGGTGGGCTCTGGCATGCCGGTGTGGATGCTGGTGGTGGGCGCGCTGTTCTTCGGCGTGCCGGTCACGCGCCGGCAGGCGGTGGGCGCTCTGCTGTCAGTGACCGGCGTGGTGCTGGTGCTGAGCCGTGGCAGTGTTGGCGAGCTGTTGGCGCTGCGCCTGGTGCCGGGCGATCTGTACATGGTGCTGGCCACCATCTCCTGGGCGTTCTACAGCTGGCTGCTGGTGCGCACCAGCGAGCCCCAGGGCCTGCGCGGCGACTGGGCGGCCTTTCTGACAGCGCAGATGTTCTTCGGCCTGGGCTGGTCGGGCGCCTTTGCGGGCGCGGAATGGTCGCTGGGCCAGGGACACATAGCCTGGGGCTGGCCGTTGGCCGCGGGCCTGGCTTACATCGTCATCGGCCCGGCCATCCTGGCCTACCGTTTCTGGGGCGCGGGCGTGCAGCGCGCGGGGCCGGTGGCGGCGGGTTTTTTCATCAACCTGACGCCCCTGTTCGCGGCCCTGCTGTCGGCGGCCTTTCTGGGCGAGGCGCCGCACCTGTACCACGGTGCGGCCTTTGTGCTTATCGTCGGCGGCATCGTGGTGTCCTCACGCCGCTGAGGCCACCTCCCGTGCCAGCAACGCCTGCAGCACCTCGATCGGTGCCGGCCGCCCGAGCAGGTAGCCCTGGTACAGGTCGCAGCCGTACCCGGCCAGCAGGTCTTTTTGCGCCTGGGTTTCCACCCCCTCGGCGATGACCGCCAGATCCAGATTGCGGCCCATGCCGATGATGGTCTGCACGATGGCGTTGTCCGCGGGCCGCTCGCCCAGGTGGCGCACGAAGGACTGGTCGATCTTCAGCGTGTGCAGCGGCAGGCGCGTCAGGTAGGAAAGCGACGAGTAGCCGGTGCCAAAGTCATCCAGGGCAAACTGCACGCCCTTGGCGCGCAGCTGATCCATCTTCTCGATGGCGTCCTGCACGTTGTCGAGCACCATGGATTCGGTCAGCTCCAGCGTCAGCAAATGGGCCGACGCCCCCGTGGTCTGCAGCACGCGGTCGACCTGGCACACGAAATCGTCCTGGCGGAACTGGCGCGCGCTCACGTTGACCGACAGCCGCAGCCGCGCACAGTCGGCCTGATGGGCCCAGGCGGCCAGCTGCCGGCATGCCGCCCGCAGCACCCATTGGCCTATGCCCAGGATGAGATCGCTGCCCTCCGCCACCGGGATGAACTGCCCCGGCGGCACCAGGCCGCGCTCGGGGTGCTGCCAGCGCACCAGGCATTCGGCCCCGAGCACATCGCCGCTTGCCGTGCACTGTGGCTGGTAGTGCAGCACCAGCTGGTCGCTGGCCAGCGCCTGGCGCAGGTCGGACTCGAGCTGCGCGCGCTCGTTGATGGCCGCCTGCATCTGGGGGTCGAAGAAACACAGGGCGTTGCCGCGCCGGGCCTTGGCCTGGTACATGGCAATGTCGGCGCGGCGCAGCAGGTCTGTGGCGCTGTCCACATCCGCACAGAACAGTGTGGCGCCAATGCTGGCGGCCCCCTGGTACAGGTGGCCGCCCAGTTGAAACGGTTCTTCCAGGGCCTGCAGCAGCTTCTCGGCAATGCGCTGTGCCACGGCCGCCGCGCCCTCCCTGCTGGCGGACAGGTCGCGCAGCATGACGACGAATTCATCGCCCCCCAGGCGCGCCACGGTATCCATCTCGCGCACATGGGCCAGCAGGCGCCGGGCCACCTGCTGGAGCAGTTCATCGCCCATTTCATGGCCCTTGCTGTCGTTGAGGGCCTTGAAGTGATCCAGATCCAGAAACAGCAGTGCACCGACCTTCCCCGTGCGCTGGGCCTGCACGATGGCCCGGCCCAGGCGGTCGAGCAGCAGGCGGCGGTTGGCCAGGCCGGTGAGGGCATCGTAGAAGGCCAGGTTCTCTATCTCCTCCTTGGCGCGGCGCAGGTCGGTCACGTCGTGGTAGGTGATCACCAAACCACCGTCGGGGGTGTGCCGCTCCTGCAGCTGGATGCAGCGCCCATCGGGCAACAGCTGCTCCGCCGAGCCCATGCCTTCACGCTGCTGCGCCTGCCGTTCTTGAATCCACTGTTCGCGTTCGGCCTGCGAGGCGGCAGGCAACAGATTTCTGGCCGACTGCTCCAGCAGGACGCGAAACGGCAGTTGCGGGGCGACATAGGGGGCCAGCCAGGGGTATATGACCACGAACCGCCGGTTCCAGTGCACCACGCGCCGCTGGCTGTCAAGCAAAACAAACCCGCCCACCATGGACTCCAGCGCCTCGTCCAGCATGGCCTTGGATGCGGCCGTGTTCTGCCGCGCAGCGCTCAACTGCCGGAACACCCGCCCCGCCACCACAGCCGCCAGCAACAAGACCGTGGCAAACAGCGCCACCGCCAGCAGCACGGCATTGCGCTCGGCCTGCCAGCGTGCCAGGGCCAGCGCCATGGGCAGACTGACCGAAAAGCGCAGCTCCGGGTACAGCAGCGAACGCCCCAGCACCAGCGCCGGCGCGCCGCTGATGCGTGCCGGGACATTCCAGGCACGCTCCGGCAATGGGGTATGCGCCATCAAGTCCTGACCTGCCGATACCGGCAGGTCAGGTACGGCGAAGAGACGCTGCCCATTGGTTTTCTCCAGCAACACTTCAAAACCCGACCGTTCACTACCCTGCGCCACCTCGGTGAACTTGGCGAGCGGCACCTCGGCCACCGCCCAATACGGCATGCCGTCCAGACTCAGGCGCCGGGCAAAAAAGAGCACCTGCTGGGCGGAGGCAAAACTTTGCACCGGTCCACTGATGTGCATGCGCGCCGCCTTGGACTGCGTGATCTCGGCCCAAAACGCAGGGGGGAGTGAAAATTCCTGCAGCGCCCCTGAACTACCGGACACTGCATGCACGCCCCCCTTGGCATCCAGCAGAAGCAGCCGACCGACGAGCAGGTTGTCCCGCGAGATCATGGTCAGCAGACGGCCATCGTCCGATCGATCATTGGCATGGGTCACCTGCAGCTGATCCTGCACCCCTGAGAGCAGCAAGTCCAGCGACAGCAGGTGGCGGTTCAGCGTCGCCTCCATCCCCATGGCCATGTTCTCGACCAGGCCCTCCGCGTTGCGCATGGCGGTGGTTCGCATGGACCAGACCAGACCCAGGGCGCTGCCCGCCAGCACGACGACAAGCAGCGCTGCCAGCAGCCCAAAAAGCACCGGTACGCGGGCAGGATTCAGGCGCATGAAACCATCACCTCGCCCGTCATGGCGGGTTTGCCCTCAGGGTCGGCCCAAGAGTCTGGCGCCAGACATCGGCACAACGCTGGCCGCAGCGCTGCAGCCAGCGCGGCAGCACGGTGTTGGTGAAAATCTCCTGCCTGCGGCGCTCATCCTGTGGCGTCACCGGCACCAGCGCCATCGCGCCCTTGCGCCCCTGGGCGCAGGCAGCCTGACCGGTATTGCAGGCCATGCCTCGCCGGGTGTCGCTCTCCGACTGTGTCCAGATCGCCTCCTCCAGCTTGGGCAGCTCGCTGGCCAGCAGCTGGCGCAGCTCGGCGGGCAAGGCCTCCCAGGCGCCCTGGTTGGCGCCAAACAGCGCCAGGCCCCAGTTGAGCGGCATGGCGTGCAAATGGCTGGTGACCTGGTGCAGCCCCAGGCCATGGCCCGACAGCGTGCCGGTGATGGCGCAGTCAATACTGTCCGATTCGATTTGCGCCACGATCCGCGCAAACGGCAACTGCACCGGCCTGGCCCCCAGGGCCTCCATGAAGTCGGCCTGCCCCGCCGACGACACGCGCACACGCCGCCCCGCAAGCTCCGCCAGTGCGCTAAACGCCTTCTTGCAAAACACCACCTGGGCCGGATAGGCATAAACGGCCAGCAAGCGCACACCATGCTGTTCGCGCAGGTTTTTCTCGAGGAAGGGCCGAAAGGCCGCCACCGCCGCACGGGCGCTGGCCATGTCGGGGTTGAGGCCCGCCAGGTCGGGGGCGGTGTACTCGGGATATTGGGCGGTCAGACCGCTCATGAGGACAGTGGCCATCGGCACCACGCCCAGTTGCAGCAGGCGCAGCATGTCCTCGCCGGGCACGCCCGCACGGTCAAAGGGCACGATCTCGGCCTTGAAACGGCCGCCGCTGATGCGCGGCAGTTCGCGCGTCCAGAAGGGCTCCTCCCATTGGGTGTATTGGTTCACTCCGGCCAGCCCACCCACCACACGAAACTGATGTGCTGGCGCCACGGCATGCGCCGCAGCCGCGCACAGGCCCGCGGCCAGGGCGATAGCTCCGGTTGTCCTTGTTCCCACATGCCAGCCCATTGCGTCCACTCCTGATGTCCCCCTTTGGAGGATTGTTGAGAAATGTATCAATCGTGACGCAAATCAGTCAAGAACTGCCTGATTCATGGGGATCAAATTTGTCACGCAAACAATTGGAAACAGGTCGGCTATGACCGATCCGGACTCACAGCATGCCGGGATAGGCGCCGCCGTCGGCCAGGATGTTCTGGCCGGTGATATAGCCCGCCTGCGCGCTGCACAGAAAGGCGCAGATGGCGCCAAACTCCTGCGGCGAGCCAAAGCGCCGCGCGGGTATCGCGGCCCGCTGGGCCTGGCGCACCTCGTCCAGACTCTTGCCGCTTTTGTCGGCCGCGGCCCGCAGGGTGGCGGCCAGGCGGTCGGTGTCGAACTTGCCCGGCAGCAGGTTGTTGATGGTCACGCCATGCGCGGCAATGCCGCCGCGCGCCGCGCCGGCCACAAAGCCGGTGAGACCGCTGCGCGCGCCGTTGGACAGGCCCAGGATGTCGATGGGCGCCTTCACCGCGCTGGAGGTGATGTTGACGATGCGGCCAAAGCCGCGCGCCGCCATGCCATCCACCGTGGCGCGCATCAGCTCTATGGGGGTGAGCATGTTGGCGTCCAGGGCGCGTATCCAGGCCTCGCGCTCCCAGTCGCGAAAGTCACCGGTGGGCGGGCCGCCGGCGTTGGTGACGACGATGTCGAAGTCCCGCCCCGGGCCGCCGGCGGCGCCGAACACCGCCGCGCGGCCCTCGGGTGTGGTGATGTCGGCGGCCACGGCGAGCACCTGTGGTTTCAAGCCATTTTGGCCTCTAGCGCTTACCCTATCGGCGCCAATAGCTATTAATTGTGAAGCAACCTGGTGCAATGCATCGGGCGCACGCGCGTTGATCACCAGGTTCACGCCCTCGCCCACCAGGGCCTGCGCGCAACCCAGGCCCAGGCCCTTGCTGGCGCCGCAGACCAGGGCCCATTTGCCTTCGATACCGAAATCCATGCTTCGCTCCTTGGTCAGTGTTTGAACATGCGCTGGTGCAGCCGACGCAGCGACCACCAGACGGCACCCGCCACCAGCGGGATGGCGACGGCCGCCGTGCTCTCGGGCGACCAGGGCCAGCCCAGTTTTTGCGCACCCTTGGCCAGGTAGCTCACCAGGCCGACGATATAGTAGGTGATGGCCGCCACCGACAGCCCCTCCACCGTGGACTGCAGCTTCAGCTGCAGATCCTGGCGCTGGTTCATGGTGGCCAGCAGCGCCTGGCTGCTTTGCTGCTGCTCGATCTCGACGCGCGTGCGCAGCAGGTTGCTGATGCGCGAGACGCGCTGGCTCAGCGCATTTTGCCGGCGTGCCACCCATTCGCAGGTGCTGCGCGCCGGGCTCAGGCGCCGGTCCATGAAATCGCCAATGGTCTGCATGCCGCCCAGGCGCGACTCGGCGATGTCGCGTATGCGCAGATCCACCAGCTCGAAGTAGGCACTGCTCGCTGAAAAGCGCGCCTGGGTGGCGGCGTACTGGCTCTCCACCTGGCCCGCCAGGCGCGTCAGGCGGTCCAGCAGCTCGGGCTCCATGTCGCGGTCGGCCGAGCGTATGGCGTCGGCCAGCGCCGCCAGCTCCTGCTCGGCGCGGCCCAGCACGGCCGCGGCCTCGCGCGCCACGGGCAGGCCCAGCAGGGCCGCCATGCGGTAGGTTTCTATCTCCAGCAGGCGCTGCACCAGCCGCCCCAGGCGCCGCGGCGCCATGCTGCCGGCCAGCAGCACCATGCGCGAGCTGCCGTCGGCATGCACGCAAAAGTCGGTGAACACCTCGCCATGGCCCTGGGCCACGCTGGAGGCAACGAGCGAGTCCTCGCGCAGCAGTTCGCCGAGCTGCGGCAGCTCGTCATATTCGCGCGTCGGCAGCACCCACAGCTGCAGCTGGCACAGGCACAGGCCGGGCAGCTGCGACAGCCACTCGCGCGGCACGGCCTCAGTGGCGGCGGCTGGGGCGCGTTGGTTCCAGGCATCGGCCGGTAGCGGCACGCTGAAAGTCCAGGTGACGAACTCGGTGTGCAGCTCCCAGCGCAGGCGAAACCCGCCCAGGTTGGCACGCAGATGCGTGCTGTGTGCATCGGGCATGGCCTGGTGCTGGTCGCGCAGCAGGGCCGCCAGGTGCGCGCGGCTGGCCTCGCGCTGCGCGGCGTCGGCCCACATGACGATATGCGCAATCGCCACCGGCGCCGCCAGTGCCTCGGGCGGGCGGGCATGGATTTCGTTGTGCAGCTGCGCGCGTTGCGGGTGTTGTGCGGGGAGGTAGTCCAGGGGCATGGGGGGCTATTGTGTGCGCAATGCAGGCGCCAGAACGCAGCACGGCACCCGCGGGTGCCGTGCATGCCTGGAGGGGTGGTACGGACGCCGTCAATCCTCCTCGACGAAGGCCTCGTCACGCCGCTTGCTCACCGCCGGCAGCAGCACGATGACCAGCAGCAGCGCTGCGGCGGCCAGCAGGCCGGCGGAGATGGGGCGCGTCACGAACACGCTCCAGTCGCCGCGCGAGAGCAGCAGCGCACGGCGCAGGTTCTCTTCCATCATCGGCCCGAGGATGAAGCCCAGCAGCAGCGGCGCAGGCTCCACCCCCAGCTTGTAGAACATGTAGCCCACAAAGCCAAAGGCGCCGACCAGCCACACGTCGAAGGTGTTGTTGTTGGTGGAGTACACACCCACCGCGCAGAACAGCACGATGGAGGGGAACAGCCAGTGGTAGGGCACAGTGAGCAGCTTGATCCACATGCCGATCAGCGGCAGGTTGAGCACGATCAGCATCAAGTTGCCGATCCACATCGAGGCAATCAGGCCCCAGAACAGCTCGGGGTTGCTGGTCATCACCTGCGGGCCGGGCTGGATGTTGTGGATGGTCATGGCGCCCACCATTAGCGCCATCACCGCGTTGGGCGGAATACCCAGCGTGAGCAGCGGGATGAAGGAGGTCTGCGAACCGGCGTTATTGGCCGACTCGGGCGCCGTCACGCCGCGGATGTTGCCCTTGCCGAAGGGCACCTCGCCGGGCTTGAGCTTGGTCTTCTTCTCTATGGTGTAGGCGGCAAAGGCCGACAGCAGCGCGCCACCGCCCGGCAGAATGCCCAGGGCCGATCCCAGGGCCGTGCCACGAACCATGGCGGGGAACATGCGCTTGAAGTCCTGCGCCGTGGGGAACAGGCCCGTCACCTTGGCGGCGAACACCTCACGCTCGTGCTCGGGCTTGGACAGGTTGGCGATGATTTCGCCGTAGCCGAACACGCCCATGGCGATCACCGTGAAGCTGATGCCGTCGGTCAGCTCGGGGATGTCGAAGCTGTAGCGCGCCACGCCCGAGTTCACGTCGGTGCCGACCAGGCCCATCAGCAGGCCGAGCACGATCATGCCGATGGCCTTGAGCAACGAGCCCGAGGCCAGCACCACGGCGCCGATCAGGCCCAGCACCATCAGCGAGAAGTATTCCGCCGGGCCGAACTTGAAGGCCACCTCGGTCAGTGGCGGGGCAAAGGCCGCGAGGATCAGCGTGCCCACGCAGCCGGCGAAGAACGAGCCTATGCCCGCCGCCGCCAGAGCCGGGCCCGCACGGCCATTGCGCGCCATCTGGTAGCCGTCGATCACCGTGACGACCGAGGACGACTCGCCCGGCAGGTTCACCAAAATGGCGGTGGTGGAGCCGCCATACTGCGCACCGTAGTAAATGCCGGCCAGCATGATCAGCGCCGCCACGGGCGGCAGCGCATAGGTGGCGGGCAGCAGCATGGCGATGGTGGCCACGGGGCCCACGCCGGGCAGCACGCCGATCAGGGTGCCCAGCAGACAGCCGACAAAGCAGTAAATCAGGTTCTGGAACGTGAACGCGACGCCAAAACCCATCGAGAGGTGGTCAAACAATTCCATGGTCTAGATCTCCCTCTCAACCTGCGATGAAGCTGGGCCAGACGGGGAACTGCAGGTTCAGCCCCCAGATGAACGCCGCATAGCTGCCCGCGGCAAGAATGGTGGCCAGGATGAAGACCCCCTTGAAGTGGAAATGGGTGCCCGCCAGGCTGGCCACAAAGGCCAGGCCATAGATGGCGACGATCAGGCCCATGGCCGGCACGCCCAGGCTGGGCAGGCCCGCCAGCAGCACGCCGAACAGCAGGTTGGCGGCAATGATGAAGAAGATCTGCTTCCAGGCCCATTTGCCGATTGGGGCGCCATCGACCGTTTCCACGACCAAGGCCTTGAGCATGATGATGGCGCCGAGGATGGCCAGCAAAATGCCCAGCATCAAAGGAAAGTAGCCCGGCCCCATGCGGGCGCCCGTGCCCACGTTGTAGGTGGTGGCGCCCCAGGCAAAACCACCACCCACCACCAGGAACATCAGGCCGGCAAAGAAATCTTGTTGGCTTTTGATTTTCACGAATGTCTCCAGATAGGAATACCACTAGCGATTGTGAGAGCGTGGCCCGCATTCCTTGATGTGGATTCCACCTACCGAGAAATACACGCTTTCCCTGACCTGGCCCGCATTTTTCGATGTGGATTCCACCTACCGAGAAATACAAGCTTTCCCTGACATGGGGCGGCGCCTGCGGCCAGCCGCGCCCGGCTCACTCCAGCGGCGGCGTGGCGGCGATGACCTCGTCCAGCGTGGTCAGGCCCTCGGCGGCGCGCAGCGCGCCGGCAAGGCGCAGCGGGCGCATGCCGTCCTGCACCGCCTGGCGGCGCAGCGCGTCGATGGACGGCGACTGGTGGATCTGGTTCTTCAGCGCCTCGCTCACCGTGAGCAGCTCGTACAGCCCCATGCGGCCGCGAAAGCCGGTCATGCGGCAGTCCACGCAGCCCACGGGCCTGTAGGCGCGGTAACCACCATTGAGCTTCCAGGGGCGAATCAACTCGGCCAGCGCCTCGGGGCTGGCGGCCTCGTCGAGCTGGCGGCACTGCCGGCACAGCGTGCGGACCAGGCGCTGGGCCAGCACACCCAACAGAGTGGCGTTGATGAGGTAGGGCGGAACGCCCAGCTCCATCAGGCGCGTGACGGCACTGGGCGCGTCGTTGGTGTGCAGCGTGGAAAACACCAGGTGGCCGGTGAGGGCGGCCTGCACCGCCATGTCGGCGGTCTGCAGGTCGCGGATTTCGCCCACCATGATCACGTCCGGGTCCTGGCGCATCAGGGCGCGCAGGCCCTCGGCAAAGGTGAAATCGAGCTGCGGCTGCACCTGGGTCTGGTTGAAGCTGGGCTCGATCATCTCGATCGGGTCCTCCACTGTGCTCACGTTGACTTCCTCGGTGGCCACGCGCTTGAGCGTCGAGTACAGCGTGGTGGTCTTGCCCGATCCCGTGGGCCCGGTGACCAGGATGATGCCGTGCGGACGCTTGACCAGCTGCTCCCAGCGCTGCGCGTCGTGTGGCGTGAAGCCGAGCGCGTCCAGGTCTTTCACCGCGTTGTCCGGGTCGAAGATGCGCATCACCATCTTCTCGCCGAAGGCCGTGGGCAGGGTCGAGAGGCGCATCTCCACCTCGTCGCCGCGCGGGTTGCGCGTCTTGATGCGGCCGTCCTGCGGGCGGCGCTTTTCCACCACGTCCATGCGCCCGAGCAGCTTGACGCGCGCCACCATGGCGCTCAAGACGCCCATGGGCATCTGGTAGACGGTGTGCAGCACGCCGTCGATGCGAAAACGGATCACGCCCTGCTCGCGCCGCGGCTCCAGGTGGATGTCGCTGGCGCGCTGGTCGAAGGCGTATTGCCAGAGCCAGTCCACCACACGGATCACGCCCTGGTCGTTGGCGTCGAGTTGCTTGTTGCTCTTGCCCAGCTCGACCAGCTGCTCGAAGCTGCTGCCGCCGGCGCTGCCGCCGGACTTGTTGGCCTCGCGCACCGACTTGGCCAGCGCGAAGAACTCGGCCGTGTAGCGCGTGATGTGCTGTGGATTGGCCAGCACGCGGCGCACCTGACGCTTGGTCTGGCGCTCCACCTCGGCCACCCAGTCATTGACGAAGGGTTCGGCCGTGGCCACGACCACCTCGCTGCCGCTCACCTGCACCGGCAGCACCTTGTGGCGCTCGGCATAGCTGGCGCTCATGGCGTCGGCGACGCGGCCCACGTCCACCTTGAGCGGATCAATGCGCAGAAAGGCCAGGCCGCAGCGCTGGGCGACATACTCGGTGAGCATGTCCACGTCCAGCGGTTTGTCGTCCGCGGCGCGCAGCATGCTCAGGTTGCCCAGGCGCACCAGCGGGTGCTGGCTGCTCTCGGCCTGGGCGCAGCGGGCAATGGTGCGCTCGGCCTGCTCGGCGCTGATCACGCCGTCGGCGCGCAGCCAGTCGACGATGCTGCGCCACTGCAGCGGGCCCGCGTTGCTGACAGGCTTGCGGGCGTGGTCTGGGCGTGTGGCGGTGGTCATGGCATCACAGCATAAGGGTCAGGTCAGGCCACGGGCTTGAACACCCGCAGCCACTTCGTGGCCGGCAGGCCCCAGCGCTCCTGGATCACCTCGGCGCGCGCCAGCAGCTCGGCGCGCTTGGGCCGCGTGGGCGTGCGCTGGGCCAGCACCACGGTGTTGCCCTCGCGCGTGGCCTTGAAGGCCCACAGGGCATCGTCGCCAAAGGCCTCTGCGAGCTTGTCCAGGCTGCGCTCGTAGCTGGAGGAGCGGCCGAACAGGTTCACCGTCAGGCAGCCGTCCTCTGTCAGCAGGGCGCGGCAGTCGGCGTAAAACTCTGCGCTATCCAGCACGGGGGCAGCCGCGTCATGGTCGTACAAATCGACCGCTAGCGCATCCACCGTGCCGTGCCATTCCGGCTTCTGGATCTCCAGGGCCGCATCGGCCAGCACCACGCGCTGCATGGGGCCATCGTGCGGCAGCTTGAACCAGGCACGGCAGACGGCCTCGACGCGCGGGTTCAGCTCGACCACGGTGCAGCACATGCGCAGCTTCTTGCGGCAGAACTTGGTGATGGCGCCCGCCCCCAGGCCCAGCTGCATGGCGTGGCGCCTGGCCACGCCGGTGGGCTCGACAAACAGCAGCCAGGCCATCATGCGCTGCACGTATTCCAGTTCGAGGTCAAAGGGCGCATCTATGCGCATGGAGCCCTGGATCCAGGGCGTGCCCAGGTGCAGATGGCGCACCTCGCCATCGTCGGAGACGCTGACCTCGGGCAGTTCGGCGGTGGCGGTTTTCTTGCGAGTCAATTCGTGATCAATCCAAAGGCGGCCAGGGTCTCGCCCCAGGCCTGCAGTTTTCTGTCAAGGCTCCACGATGCATTCGCCGGGCTGGTGGACGGCAGGCGCAGCGAGGCGATGGCCGCGCCGTCCCCCTGCCCCAGACTGGCGCGCACGGCGGCGGCATGGCGGAAGCTCTCCCCGCCATTGTGGGCGATGGCGGCCAGCCGGGGCGCCTGCGCCCGCAGGCCGGCAAAGTCGTTCACCCGGGCATTGCGGATGCTGGCATCCAGGCTGCCCTGGCGTTCGCAGGCGGCGTACACGTCCCACAGGCCCAGGCCGCGCGCCAGCAGCCAGTCGCAGCGCGCGGCGTAATGGCCGCGATCGGGCAGCGGGTGCTGCGGCCACAGGGCCGCCAGAATGGGCCAGAACTGGTTGCGCGCATGGCCGTAGTACTGCCGCGCCGCGAGCGAGGCCGCGCCAGGGAAGCTGCCCAGCACCAGCACGCGCGTGCCCGCGCCCACCACCGGGGGCAGGCCGACAAGGCGGCCAGAGGACGTGGCGGCTTCCATTGAATTTACTATATTTTTAATAGCTGCTTGCGCTTGATATATAAGCGCTAGAGGCCAAAAATGCTTGAATATTACCCCAGCAGGGACGCCAGCCGCGGCAGGGCGGCGCAGGCATTGTCCCGCGTGGCGCGGGCCAGCTCGGCCCCTGAAATACCGCGCAGCGCGGCCACCACGGCGGCGATGCGCGGCAGCTCGGCCGGGCTGTTGCGCGCCGGCGCCCGGCCGGCGGCGCGCTCGGCGGCCGTCACGTAGAGCCAGTGCGGGGGAATGTCGGGCGCGTCGGTCTCCAGCACCAGGGCATAGAGCGGCAGCTCGGTCGCCAGGCGGCGCAGCTGCAGCGCGCGTTCGTAGGTCACGGCGCCACCAAAGCCGAGCTTGAAGCCCAGGTCGATGAAGGCCTGGGCCTGCTGCAGGCTGCCGTTGAAGGCATGGGCGATGCCGCCGCGCACGGGCAGCTCGCGCAGGGCTTTCAGCAATTGGTCGGCCGAGCGCCGTACATGCAGTATCACCGGCAGATCAAAGCGCCTGGCCAGCTGCAGCTGGGCGCGGTAGAAGCGCTGCTGGCGCTCCGGGTCGAGGCCGGGCACGAAGAAATCCAGCCCGATCTCGCCCACGGCCACCAGCCGCGGGTCTGGCCGGCATTGCTGCAGCGCGGCAGCCAGGGCCTGGATGTCGTCCTCGCCGGCCTGTGGGGTGTAGAGCGGGTGTATGCCCAGCGCATAGCTGTCGCCATGGCGCTGGGCCATGGCGCGCACGGCCTGCAGATTGGCCAGTTCCACGGCCGGCAGCACGCAATGCGCCACGCCGGCCTGCGCTGCGCGCATGCGCTCGGCGTCGGCATAGGCCATGCCGCCATGGGCCGCGAATTCATCGAGGTGGCAATGGGTATCTATCCAGCGCTGCATACGGCTGGATCATGCCACCCGCAAGGGTCAATTCTTTTTGCTGACAGGGCAGGTATTCACGCCCAGCAGCGAATAGGCCGGGCAGCCGCCAATCAGCCCGGTAAGCAGCGGCACCACGCCCAGCCAGCCCCACCAGCCCACCGTGCCCGTGGCGGCCAGCGCGATCAGCACCAGCCCGACGATGATGCGCAGCCCGCGGTCCAGACCTCCGACGTTTTTCATGACTTTTCTCCTGGTTGATGAAAAAACCCGTGCCGCGCGCCGCGCCAGCCGCAGCGTTCAGCCACAAAAAATATCCTTCAGCGCCGACACGAGCTTTTCCACGGCCGGATCGGCGATGCGGTAGTACAGCGTCTGCGCGTCGCGCCGGTAGGTCACCAGCCCCTCCTCGCGCATGCGCGCCAGGTGCTGCGACAGCGCCGATTGGCTCAGCTGCACCTGCTCGAGCAGGGTGCCCACCGCGGCCTCGCCCTGGTCGATGAGCAGGCACAGCACCAGCAGCCGTTGCTCGTTGCCCACGGTGCGCAGCAGCGCTGCCGCCTTGGCTGCTCCTTGCTGCATAAACTCGCGGTCGATGGCGGTGGTCACTTGGCACTCCTTTGGGCAAAGGTGCGACTTTACCGCCGACTAATTTAGATACTTCTAATAAATATGTCAATATCGGCTTGGCATTTGCTTCCCCCATCCACCTCAACCACGGGAGTTTTTCTCATGCCCTCTTCCACCGACTTCAAGGCCCTCACGCGCGAAATCTCCGGCAACGTGAGCCAGTTGCGCACCAGCCAGCCCGAGGTGATGCAAAGCTTCAACGCCATGGGCAAGGCCGCCCTGGCCCCCGGCGCCATCGACGCCAAGACCAAGGAGTTGATCGCCCTGGGCATTGGCGTGGCCGCGCGCTGCGACGGCTGCATAGGCTTTCACACCCAGGCCCTGGCGCGCCTGGGCGCGACGCGCGCCGAGGTGCACGAGACCCTGGCCATCGCCGTCTACATGGGCGGCGGGCCGTCGCTGATGTATGCCGCCAATGCGGTGGCCGCCTTCGACCAGGTGGCGCCCGAGCAGGTGCCGCCCCCCGCCACCTGAGCGGCCCCGCCCGGGCATGCGCGCGGGCGCTTTCCGTGCTACCGTGAGCGTCCACAGCCTGTCACGGAGGTGCCCGCATGCCACGGTCCGTACGCTACAGCCCTTCCCGCGGCGCCCGGGCCCTGCCGGACGCCGGGCCGGCTGCACCCCAGCGTGCCACCACACCCACCCCTGAGCCCGTCAGGCGGCACCGGCGCCTGCCCTCGCCCCAACAACTGCAATGGGCCGCCATGGCGCTGCTGGCCCTGGTGCTGGCCGCGGCCCTGTGGTGGCTGCAGCCGGCGCCGCAGCCGCGCATCACGCAAAAAATGATCGATGCCGCCGTGCTGCACACGCTGGAGCACAACAGCCTGCCCTCGGCCACGGCGCGCGCGGCCGAGGCCGTGGCGCCCTCGGTGGTGCGCGTGATCGGCTATGCCACCAGCAAGAAGGGCAAGGAGGTGGAGCGCAGCGTGGGCACGGGCGTGGTGATCGTGGACAAGGGCATCATCCTGACGAATCTGCATGTGGTGCGCGGCGTCGATCGCATCGGCGTGACCTTTGCCGACGGCACCGAGTCTGACGCCAGCATCACCGGCGCCCAGCCCGAGAACGACCTGGCCGTGCTGCAGGCGCACAAGCTGCCCGACGACCTACAGGCCGCGCCGCTGCGCGCCGCGCACAACCTGCGCGTGGGCGAGGGCGTGGTGGTGATGGGCTTTCCCTTCGGCATAGGCCCGTCGGCGTCGGCCGGCGTGGTCTCGGGCCTGCAGCGCGAATTCGAGTCCCCCGAGGGCGGGCAGGAGCTGCAGAACCTGATCCAGTTCGACGCCGCGGCCAACCCCGGCAACTCGGGCGGGCCGCTGGTCACGCTGGACGGCGAGGTGGTGGGCATAGTCACCGCCATCCTCAACCCCACGCCGGCGCGCACCTTCATAGGCATAGGCTTTGCCGTGCCGATTGAGAACGCCGCCCGGGCCGCCGGCATGACACCGTTCTGAAACCCAGGAGGCACAGCATGCAGACCACGCACACCACGGCCACGCTGATGGAGCAGATCCTCTACCAGGTCAAGCGCGTCGTCGTCGGCCAGGATCGCTTTTTGGAGCGCGTCATGGTGGCCATGCTGGCCCAGGGCCATCTGCTGGTGGAGGGCGTGCCCGGCCTGGCCAAGACGCTCACCGTGAAGACGCTCGCCAACTGCATCCAGGGGCAGTTCAAGCGCATCCAGTTCACGCCCGACCTGGTGCCCGCCGACCTGATAGGCACGCGCATGTACAACCAGCGCACGGGCGAGTTCAGCACCGCGCTGGGCCCGGTGTTCACCCACCTGCTGCTGGCCGACGAGATCAACCGCGCGCCGGCCAAGGTGCAGAGCGCGCTGCTGGAGGTGATGCAGGAGCGCCAGGTGACCATTGCCGGCCAGACCCACCCCGTGCCCGAGCCCTTCGTGGTCATGGCCACGCAAAACCCGATAGAGACCGAGGGCACGTACCAGCTGCCCGAGGCCCAGGTGGACCGCTTCATGCTCAAGGTGCTGATCGACTACCCCAGCGAAGAGGAAGAATTCGTCATTGCCCAGCGCGCCCTGGCGCCGCCCGAGCAGGTGGCCGCCGTGGCCAGCACCGAGCAGCTGGCCGCCTTGCAGCGCGAATGCCGCAAGGTGTATGTAGACCCCGCGCTCATCCAGTACGCCGTGCGCCTGGTGGCCGCCACGCGCGCGCCGCGCCAGCATGGCCTGCCGGACCTGGCCGGCCACATCGCCTACGGCGCCAGCCCGCGCGCCACGATTGCCCTGGCCGAGGGCGCGCAGGCCCTGGCCATGCTGCGCGCACGCGCCTACGCCTTGCCCGAGGACCTGCTGGACCTGGTGCCTGACGTGCTGCGTCACCGCATCTCGCTCAGCTACGAGGCGCTGGCCGAAGGCCTGGATGCCGACGCGTTGATCCAGCGCATCCTGAACCACCTGCCGCCGCCCGCGCGCGTGCTGCAGCATTCGGCCGAAGAGGCGGCCGGCGCCGAGGCCCGCCGTGCCTGAAGCCCGCCACGCCGCACCGCCCGCCGAGCGCCTGCTGCAGCGCCTGGAATGGAAGGTGCTGCGCCGCCTGGACGGCCTGCTGCAAGGCGGCGCGCGCACGCTCCTGCGCGGCGCCGGCATCGACCTGGCCGACCTGCGCGAGTACCAGCCGCACGACGACGTGCGCCATATCGACTGGAACGTCACCGCCCGCCTGGCGACGCCCCATGTGCGCGTGTACACCGAAGACCGCGACATCACGGCCTGGTTTCTGCTGGACTTGAGTCCCTCGGTGGACTTCGGCCCGCCGGGCCAGGCCAAACGGGACATGCTGGCAGGCTTCGTCGGCGTGCTGGCGCGCCTGATCCAGCGCCACGGCAACCGCGTGGGCGCCGTGCTGCACGACGGCCATGCCGCCATGGGCCGGGTGCTACCCGCGGGCGGCGGGCGGCGCCAGGTGCTGCAGCTGCTGCACCTGCTGGTGGGCGGCCAGGGTGCGGCCGACCCGGCAACGCCGCCCGGCACCACCGATCTGGCATTGCTGCTGAACCAGGCCCAGGGCCTGCTGCGCCGGCGCAGCGCGGTGTTCGTGATATCCGACTTCCTGAGCCAGCCGGGCTGGGACAAGCCGCTGGCGCGCATGGCCCGGCGCCATGACGTGGTCGCCGTGCGCCTGCTCGACCCGCTGGAGCTGGAACTGCCCGACATCGGCCTGCTGCTGCTGCGCGACCCCGAGACCGGCGAGCAGCTGCAGGTGGACACGCACGAACGCGGCTTTCGCCACCGCTTCGCGCGCCTCGCCGCGCAGCGCGAAGCCGAGCTGCGCGCCAGCCTCGCGCGCGCCGGGGTGGACACGCTGGAGCTGTCCACCGACGAGGATTTGCTGAGCGCGCTGCTGCGCTTCATGCAGCTGCGCGGACACCGCCAGCACCTGGCCGCGAGAGCCTGAACCCAAGGAGCGGACGATGGTGTTTCTCTGGCCCTCCCTGCTGTGGCTGCTGCTCATCCTGCCGCTGCTGGTGCTGCTGTACCTGTGGCTGCTGCGCCGGCGCAAGGTACAGGCGCTTGCCTACCCCGGCCTGGCCCTGGTGCGCCAGGCGCTGGGCAGCCGCGCGCAATGGCGCCGCCATCTGCCGCCGCTGTTGTTCCTGCTGGGCCTGGCGGCACTGCTGCTGGCGGCGGCGCGGCCGCTGGCGGTGCTGAAGCTGCCGTCCGAGCAGCAGACCATCATCCTGGCCATGGATGTCTCGGGCAGCATGCGCGCCACCGATGTCGAGCCCGACCGTCTGACGGCCGCACAGAACGCCGCCAAGGCTTTCATCAAGGAGCTGCCGCGCCATGTGCGCGTGGGTGTGGTGGCCTTTGCCGGCACGGCCCAGCTGGCGCAGCTGCCCACGCAAAGCCACGACGACCTGCTCAAGGCCATAGACAGCTTTCAGCTGCAGCGCGGCACGGCCACGGGCAACGGCATCATGGTGGCGCTGGCCACGCTGTTTCCCGATGCCGGCATCGACATCGCCGCCCTGGGCGGGCGCCAGGCCATGCGCGTGCTGCCGATGGACCAGGTCACGCGCCCCGAGCCCGAACAGAAAACCTTCACCCCGGTGGCGCCGGGCTCCTACCGCTCGGCCGCCATCATCATGCTCACCGATGGCCAGCGCACCACCGGCGTGGATCCGCTGGAGGCCGCCCAATGGGCCGCCGACCGCGGCGTGCGCGTCTACACCGTGGGCGTGGGCACGGTGCAGGGCGAGGTGATCGGCTTTGAGGGCTGGTCCATGCGTGTGCGCCTGGACGAGGACACGCTCAAGGCCGTGGCCCTGCGCACCAACGCCGAGTACTTTCACGCCGCCACGGCGCAGGATCTGCGCAAGGTCTACGAGACTCTCAGCTCGCGCATCAGCATGGAAACCAAGGAAACCGAGGTGACGGCCCTGATGGCACTGGCCGGCGCCGCGCTGATGCTGCTGGCCGGCGCGCTGTCGGTGTGGTGGTTTGGCCGGGTCTTATAGTGTTTTATCGCTGTAGCGCCCGGTACATGGGCGTGAACAGCTATTCTTTTCATATCACCCCAGCACCCCGGACACCAGCCGCAGCACGCGGTCGCAACGCGCGGCCAGCTGCTCGTCATGCGTGACCAGCACAAAGGCCGTGCCCTGCTCGCGCGCCAGTTGCAGCATCAGCTGGAACACGCCGTCGGCCGTGGCGCGGTCCAGGTTGCCGGTGGGCTCGTCGGCCAGCACGCAGGCCGGGCGCGTGACGAGAGCCCGGGCAATGGCCACGCGCTGGCGCTCGCCCCCCGACAGTTCCGCCGGGCGGTGGTGCACGCGCTCAGCAAGGCCCACGGCGGCCAGCATCTGCCGCGCCTGCTCCAGGCAGTGCGCATAGGGCGCGCGGCGTATGCGCAGCGGCATGGCCACGTTGTCCTGGGCGCTGAACTCGGGCAGCAGGTGATGGAACTGGTAGATGAAACCCAGGTGCGCGTTGCGCAGCCGCCCCTGTTCGCCGGGTTTGAGCGCGCCCAGCGCCTGGCCCTTGAGGGTGACGCTGCCCGCGGTCGGCGCGTCCAACCCGCCCAGCAGGTGCAAGAGCGTGCTCTTGCCCGAGCCGGATGCGCCGACGATGGCCAGGGTCTCGCCGGCGCGCACCTGCAGGTCAACGCCCTGCAGCACGCTGACGTCGAGCCGCCCCTCGGTGAAGCGCTTGGTCAGGCCTTCAGCCTGCAGCACGATCTGGTGGTCACTCATAGCGCAGCGCCTCCGCCGGGTTCACGCGGCTGGCGCGCCAGCTCGGGTACAGGGTGGCGACGAAGGCCAGGATCAGCGATATGACGGCGATCGGCACGATGTCGCTGCTCTGCGGATCGCTGGGCATGCGGCTGATCAGGTAGATGTCCTGCGGCAAAAAGCGGGTGTGCAAGGCACGCTCTATGGCCGGCACGATGACGTCGATGTTGAAGGCAATGGCGAGGCCCAGCAGCAGCCCGGCCAGCGTGCCCACCACGCCCACCATGGCGCCCTGCACCACGAAGATGCCCATGATGCTGCGCGGGCTGGCGCCCAGCGTGCGCAATATGGCGATGTCGGCGCGCTTGTCGGTGACGGTCATGACCAGGGTGGACACCAGGTTGAAGGCGGCCACGGCCACGATCAGCGTGAGGATGATGAACATCATGCGTTTCTCCAGCTGCACGGCGGCAAACCAGGTCTTGTTCTGCTGCGTCCAGTCGCGGATCAGCAGGTCGCCCGACAGGCTTCGCGCCAGCTGGCGCGCCACCTCGGGCGCCTGGTGCAGATCCTTCAATTTGAGGCGCACGCCGGTCGGCCCCTCCAGGCGGAAGATGCGCTCGGCGTCCTGGTGCGCCATCAGCACCAGGGCAGAGTCGTACTCGTAGTGGCCCGAGTTGAACAGTCCCGCCACCGTCATCTGCTTGAGGCGCGGCAGCACGCCCGCCGGCGTGACCTGGCCGGAGGGCGCGATCAGCGTCACCGTGTCGCCCACCTGCACGCCCAGCTGGCGTGCCAGCTCTCCGCCCAGGAACACGCGGAACTCGCCCGGCACCAGGGCCTTGAGGCCAGCCACGTTCTCGGCCGCCAGATCCGTCACCTCGGGCTCGCGCGCCGGGTCTATGCCGCGCACCAGCACGCCCTTCATGTCCTCGCCGCGCGCCAGCAGCCCCTGGGCGGCGACGAAGGGCGCGGCGCCAATCACGTTCGGGTTGGCGCGCGCCTCCTCCAGCGTGCGCTGCATGTCGGGCAGGGCCGCGCCGCCGGGCGCGAAGATCTCGATATGCGAGACCACGCCGAGCATGCGGTCGCGCACCTCCTTCTGAAAGCCGTTCATCACCGACAGCACGATGATCAGCGCCGCCACGCCCAGGGCAATGCCCAGCATGGACACGCCCGAGATGAAGGAGATGAAGCCGTTGCGCCGCGTGGCGCGGCCGGCCCGGGTGTAGCGCCAGCCCAGGGCCAGTTCGTAGGGAATTTGCATGGTGTAAAGAGTGCAAGGCCACAGAAAAACACTGGCCGCACAGAGCCCGCGATTGTGGCATCCCGGACAATAGCCTACCGATGTCTGCCCTGCCTCCCATGCCCCATCTGATCGTCGCCCTCGCCACCAGCCCCACCCAGGGCTGCCAGCAGGCAATGAAAAACCTGGCCCTGCCCCAGCTCGACCGGCTGCTGGCGCGCCTGAGCCCGGCCGGCCTGGACGCCGGCAACGAGACCGACTTCAGCCCCCCGCACGAACGCGCCCTGGCGCGCCACCTGGGCCTTGCCGCCGGCCCCGCCGGCACCACGCCCTGGGCGGCCTGGCACCGGCTGCAGACGCCGGCGCATGTGCCCACTGACCATGGCCTGGCCTGGGCCTTCATCACCCCCTGCCAATGGCAGGCCGACGCCAACCATGTGCTGCTGGCCGACCCGGCGCAACTGCAGCTGACCGAGGACGACTCGCGCAGCCTGCTGGCCATCCTCGCCCCCTGGTTTGCCGAGGACGGCATCACCCTGGTCTACGACCAGCCCACGCGCTGGCTGGCCCATGGCGCAGCGTTCGACGGCCTGGCCACGGCCTCGCTCGACCGCGTACTGCAGCGCGACGTGAGCAGCTGGCTACCAGACAAGCTACAGGCCCGTAACCTGCACCGCCTGCACAGCGAGATGCAGATGCTGCTCTACACCCACCCGTTCAACGACGCACGCGCCGCCCGACGATTGCCCCCCGTCAACGCCTTCTGGGTGCATGGCGCGGGCGCCCTGCCCCAGCCCCCGGTGGCCAGGCACGCGCCCCAGCTGCCCAACGGCCTGCTGCAGGCCGCCCTGCACGAGGACTGGGGCGCCTGGAGCCGGGCCTGGGCCGAGCTGGATGCCGGCCCGGTGGCCCAGCTGGCCGCGCATGTGGGGCGTGGCGGCAGCGCCCGCCTGACGCTGTGCGGCGAGCGCAGCGCCATGACCTGGCACACCGCGCCGCGTGGCCTGGGGCAGAGAATTCAAAGCCTTTTCCGGCCTCGGCGCTTTGCTGACGTGCGCGAGCAGCTATGAAAATAATTAGCAGAGACATCCCTCCCCGCGCTGTCTGGGCGCTGGAGCAGGCCGGCGTGCACCCGCTGCTGGCGCGCCTGTACGCGGCGCGCGGCATTCGCGCCCAGGACGAGCTGGACGATGCCCTGGCGCGCCTGCTGCCGCCCGGCGGCCTCAAGGGCATAGGCGCGGCCGCCACGCTGCTGGCCGACGCCATCGCCCAGGACAAGCGCCTGGTCATCGTCGCCGACTACGACTGCGACGGTGCCACCGCCTGCGCCGTGGGCGTGCGCGGCTTGGCGCTGCTGGGCGCCAGGCATGTCCAGTATCTGGTACCCGACCGCGTGGTGGACGGCTACGGCCTCACCGCCTCGATCGCCAGGCGCGTGGCCGAGCGCGGCGCCGACATGCTGATCACCGTGGACAACGGCATCGCCAGCGTCGATGGCGTGGCCCAGGCCAAGGCCCTGGGCCTGCAGGTCGTCGTCACCGACCACCACCTGCCCGGCCCCGAGCTGCCCGCGGCCGACGCCATCGTCAACCCGAACCAGCCCGGCTGCACCTTCGAGAGCAAATCCATGGCCGGCGTGGGCGTGATGTTCTACCTGCTGCTGCAACTGCGCGCCGAGCTGCGCGCGCGCGGCCGCTTCGACCAGGCCAGCCAGCCCCGGCTGGAGCCGCTCTTGCCCCTGGTGGCCCTGGGCACGGTGGCCGATGTGGTGCGCCTGGATAACAACAACCGCCGCCTGGTGGCCCAGGGCCTCAAACGCATACGGGCCGGGCAGATGCAGCCGGGCATACAGGCGCTGTTCGACGCCGCGGGCCGCAAGGCGCCGGCCGCCACCACCTTCGACTTTGGCTTTGCACTGGGCCCGCGCATCAACGCCGCCGGCCGCCTGGCCGACATGACGCTGGGCATCGAATGCCTGCTGACCGACGACGCCGCGCGCGCCGCGGAGCTGGCCCGCCAGCTGGACGCCATCAACCGCGAGCGCCGCGAAATCGAGGGCGGCATGCGCGAGCAGGCCATGCAGCTGGCCGAGGGGCTATTTGACGAGGGTGAGGAGCCGCCGCCGGCCATCAGCGTCTTCGACCCGGATTTTCACGAGGGCGTGGTGGGCATCGTCGCCTCGCGCCTCAAGGACCGGCTGCACCGCCCGACCTTCGTCTTTGCCGCCAGCAGCGCACCGGGCAAGGAGCATGAGCTCAAGGGTTCGGGCCGCTCCATCCAGGGCTTTCACCTGCGCGACGCGCTGGATCTGGTGGCCAAGCGCCATCCGGGCGTGATCCTGAAGTTCGGCGGCCACGCCATGGCCGCCGGCTGCACCGTGGCCGAGGAGCATTTCGAGACCTTCGAGCAGGCCTTTGCCCAGGTGGCACAGGAATGGCTGGACGCCGCCACCCTCACGCGCCGGCTGGAGACCGACGGCCCCCTGGCGCCCGAATACTGCCGCGCCGAGCTGGTGGATCAGCTGCAGCTGCAGGTCTGGGGCCAGGGCTTCGCCCCGCCCACCTTCAGCGAACAGGTGCAGGTGCTGAGCCAGCGCCTGGTGGGCGAGGCGAAGAACCACCTGCAGCTCAAGCTGCTGCACCAGGGCCAGCCCATGGACGCCATCTGGTTCGGCCACACCGAGCAGTTGCCCGAACGCGCGCTGCTGGCCTTCCGCCTGGACGTGAACGAGTGGCGCGGCGAGCGACGAGTGCAGTTTCTGGTCGAGGGGGTGGAGCTGCCCGCCTGATCAGGTCAAATACCCACAAAA
>Ga0209792_1000271_pt1 | contig 49439 bp, 55 predicted proteins | sample EBPBio142005_DNA_FD_185860 | JGI IMG/M metagenome (GOLD analysis project Ga0209792, IMG submission 185860) | Wastewater treatment Type I Accumulibacter community from EBPR Bioreactor in Madison, WI, USA - Reactor 1_6/14/2005_ DNA (SPAdes)... | ecosystem: Engineered > Bioreactor > EBPR >... | reverse complement strand
ATCGTGCTGAGCCAGATCGAGGAGCATGCGGCTTTCGGCGGCGTGGTGCCTGAAATCGCCGCCCGCGCCCATGTCGAGGCGCTGGACGGCATCGTCAGGGCGGCGCTGGGCGACGCCGGCGTCACGCTCGCCGACCTCGACGGCATCGCCGCGACCGCCGGCCCCGGCCTGATCGGCGGGCTGATCGTCGGCCTGATGACCGGCAAGGCGCTCGCCTCCGTGTCGGGCAAGCCGCTCTATGCGGTCAACCATCTGGAAGGCCACGCGCTCGCCCCGCGTCTGGTCGACGACGTCGCCTTTCCCTATCTGGTGCTGCTTGTCTCAGGCGGCCATTCGCAGATCGTGCTCGTGCGCGGCGTCGGCGACTATGAGCGCTGGGCGTCCACGATCGACGATGCGCTCGGCGAGGCCTTCGACAAGACGGCGAAACTGCTCGGCCTGCCCTATCCCGGCGGGCCGAACGTGGAAAAGGCAGCGCTGAAAGGCGATGCGGCGCGATTCGATTTTCCGCGTCCGCTCTTTGGTGAGAAGCGGCTCGACTTTTCCTTTTCCGGCCTGAAGACCGCGGTGCGCCAGGCGGCGACCGAGATAGCACCGCTGTCGGAACAGGATGTCGCCGATATCTGCGCCTCCTTCCAGCGGGCGGTCACGGAAACCCTGCGCGACCGGGTGGGACGGAGTTTGGAACGATTTACGGAAATGTTTCCTCTAGCCGCACCCCCACCCCGTACCCCTCCCCTCAAGGGGGAGGGGGATTCTGCGACGTTGACGCCCCCCTCCCCCTTGAGGGGAGGGGTACGGGGTGGGGGTGCGGCTAAAATTAGTCAGCCAACCTTGGTGGTCGCCGGCGGCGTCGCGGCCAACAAGGCCATCCGCTCCATGCTGGAAAACCTCTGCGCCACGCGCGGCTTCCGCTTCGTCGCGCCGCCGATGGCGCTCTGCACCGACAATGCGGCGATGATCGCCTGGGCCGGGCTGGAACGGCTGCGCGCCGGAGAGGCGTCCGCCGATGCCATGACCTTCGCGCCACGCTCGCGCTGGCCGCTGGATGAAGGCGCGGTTCCGCTCATCGGCGCCGGGAAACGCGGAGCAAAGGCATGAGCGGACGCGTCGCGGTGCTGGGCGGCGGCGCATGGGGCACGGCGCTTGCCGTGACGTTGGTCCGCGCCGGCGCGGATGTCGGCTTCTGGATGCGCGACGAGGAAACGGCGCGAGCCGTCAACGACCGCCACGAAAACCCGTCCTACCTGCCCGGCATTTTATTGGACTCCCAACTGAAGGCGACCACCGAGATCGACGCCGCCATGCGCGGCGCGACGTGCGTCCTCGCCGTCGTTCCGGCGCAGACCTTGCGGCCGATGGCGCAGGATTTGCGCCGGCTACCAAAAATCCCGTTCGTCATCTGCGCCAAGGGAATCGAGAGCGCCAGCGGCAAGCGGCTCAGCGAGGTCGTCGTCGAAGTGTTGCCGGGCTGGCCGGTCGCGGTTCTGTCGGGTCCGAGCTTCGCCACCGATGTCGCGCGCGGCCTGCCGACCGCGGTCACGGTCGCATCCGACGACGGCGATCGGGCGGCCGGGATCGCGCGCCTCGTCTCGACGCCGACCTTCCGCTGCTATTCGACCGACGATCTCGTCGGCGTGGAGATCGGCGGAGCCCTGAAGAACGTGCTCGCCATCGCCGCAGGCGCGGTTTCGGGCGCGGGGCTTGGCGCCAGCGCCCAGGCTGCGATCGTCACGCGCGGCTTTGTCGAGATGCGCCGGCTGGCCGCCTCCTACGGCGCCCGCGCGGAGACGCTGATGGGCCTGTCCGGCCTCGGCGACCTCGTGCTCACCTGCGGCTCGGCGCAGTCGCGCAACTTCGCCTATGGCCTCGCGCTGGGTCAGGGGCGCGACCGCACCGGCATGAAGCTCGCCGAAGGCGTGGCGACCGCGTCGATCGCGGCCCGGATCGCCGGGCAACGCGGCATCGACGCGCCGATCACGGATGCGGTCGCGCGCATGCTGGCCGGCGAATTGACCGTCGGCCAGGCGATGGGCGAACTTCTCGCACGGCCGCTGAAAGCGGAAGACGAATAGAACGGCTAACTGGAGGACGCGAATGCTTTTCGCCTTTATCTGCAACGACAAACCCGGCCAATTGCAGGTGCGGCTCGACAACCGCCCGGCCCATGTCGACTGGCTGAACGACCTCAACGCCAAAGGCGGGCTCGCCTTCGCCGGCCCGTTCCTCGATGCCGACGGCAAGCCGACCGGCAGCCTCGTCGTGGTCGAGGCGGCGGACGCGGACGCGGCCAAGAACCTCGCGTCGCAAGACCCCTACGCCAAGGCCGGCCTGTTCGCCAATGTCGAGATCAGGCCGTGGAACTGGGTGTTCAACAAGCCGGAGGGCAGGTGACATGGCCTACTGGCTGTTCAAGTCGGAACCCGACGTCTTTTCCTTCGACGACCTGAAAGCCAAAGGCAAGAAGGGCCAGGAATGGGACGGCGTGCGCAACTATCAGGCGCGCAACAACATGCGCGCCATGAAGGTCGGTGAACGCGGCTTCTTCTACAATTCGAACGAGGGCAAGGAGGTCTTCGGCATTGTCGAGGTCTGCGGCCTCGCCCACCCCGATTCCACGACCGATGACCCGCGCTGGGAATGCGTCGATATCCGCGCCATCGAGAAGGTGCCGACGCCGGTCTCGCTCGAACAGATCAAGGCGAACCCGAAGCTCGCGAAAATGGTGCTGGTCAACAATTCACGGCTCTCCGTCCAGCCCGTCGCGGACGACGAATGGGCCGAGGTGTGCCGCATGGCCGGCGTCAGATAAGCCAAGATAAGGTCGGATTGAATCAAACAGAATGATTCAATCCGACCTTATCTTGACCTAGCCGGCTCAGATTCGTTCGACGGCCGTGATGTTGAGCCGCGCGCGCTGCTGTTCGGCATAGCACAGGGCCAGCCTTTCGTCGTCGAACGTGAAACTCCGACCGACGCCGTCTTCCTTGACGGTGACGAACCATTCGCCGAGGCTTTCCAGAACCTGGATCGCCGATCGTCGGTCAATGATCGGGTTTGTCATTGCTTCCCGCCTTTCATTGGGGCGAAAGCATGATCGTCTCTTTCAGCCGTGGGCGCCCTTGTCAGTGGCTACCGATGATCGGACTCTAGCACGCGCCGGACTTTGGCGCACCTTGCGCCGCGGCATCGGCGCGTGACCCGCCGTCATGCGGCAAGCGCTTGAAAGCGCCCGACATTTGCGCCTATCAGGTTTTCCTCCACGACAGGCGCGGTGCCAATCACGGTCGAATTGTGTCCGACGAACCCGAAACCGAGGCCGGCCGCCGGCGATTCATCCTCGCCAACACGTCGCTTGGAGCGCCGCCTCACGTTCCGGAAATCCGCCTTCATCTCGCCGACGAGGCGCATGATCTGTGGCGGCTGACCGAAGAGGAACTGGAAGCGCAGGGCATACCGCCGCCGTTCTGGGCCTTCGCCTGGGCGGGCGGGCAGGGGCTCGCGCGCTATGTGATCGACAATCCCGGCGTCGTCGCCGGTCAGCCGGTCCTGGACTTCGCCACGGGCAGCGGCCTCGTCGGCATCGCGGCGGCACGATGCGGCGCTTCGACGGTTCTGGCGAGCGACATCGACCCCTTCTGCGGCGCGGCGGTGGCGCTGAACGCAGGGGCGAACGGCGTGCGGCTCGATTTCGTCTCGGCGGACCTCATCGGCGAGGATTTCGGCTGGGGCGCCGTGCTGGCCGGTGACGTGTTCTACGAAAAGCCGCTGGCCGACCGGCTCATCCCCTGGTTCTCGTCGCTTGCCGCGCGTGGCGCGGTCGTCCTGGTCGGCGATCCCGGCCGGTCCTATCTGCCGAAGGACCGGCTTGCCCTGCTGGCTGAATACCAGGTTCCCGTCAGCCGGGCGCTGGAAGACAGCGAGGTGAAACGCACGCGCGTCTGGCGGTTCGGGGCCTGACGCTCAGAACGCGTCCCATGCCTGGCTTCGCGGATCGTCGTTCGGCTTGGCGACCTCCTGCGCGATCCAGTCGCGGAAGGCGGCGATGCGCCGGTCTTCCGCGCTCGCTTCGGGATAGACCAGAAAATAGGCGAATTCCGGCGGCAGCTTGATGCCGAGCTCGAAGGGCCGCACCAGCCGCCCCTCCGACAAATCCTTGGCGACCATCGCGAAATCGACGAGCGCCACCGCGCTTCCCGCCATCGCCGCCTGGATGAGCTGGGAACTCTCGCCGAAGACGACGCAGACGCTTTCGTCGAAATCGTCGACGCCGGCGGCCGCCATCCACATGGCCCAGTTCGGCCAGACGATGCCCGGGCGCGACCATGCGATATGCGCCAGCGTATGCCGCTTGAGGTCCGCCGGCGTTTCGATGCGCGGCCCGGCCCGCAGCAGGCCGGGACTGCAGACCGGCACCACGGTCAGGTCGTCGAACAGGCGGTGCGTAACGATGCCGGGATAGCGGCCCGCGCCGAACCGGATGCCGACATCGACATCGTCATGTTCGAAATCTCGGACGCCCGAGCTGATGTCGAACCGAAGCTCGATATCGGGATGTGCCTTCCGGAACGCATCGACGCGCGGCATCAGCCATTTCCCGGCGAAGACCGGATCGGCCGTCACCCGCAGATAGGCCTCGCCGCGCGTCAGTTTTCGCGCCCGGGCGGCCGCGACCCGCAGCGCGTCGAGCGCCTCGGCCGTGGCCTCGAGCAGGATCGATCCCGCCGGCGTGAGCTTGATCGAACGGCTCGTGCGCGTGAACAGCAGGATGCCGAGCTGATCCTCGATTTCCTTGATCTGGTAGCTGACGGCCGCCGGCGTCAGGCCGACCTCGTCGGCGGCGCGGGTGAAATTCAAATGACGCGCCGCGGCCTCGAAGGTCCGCAATGCGCGCGTGCCCGGCATCATCCGATCCATGGATTATCAAGCCTGACTTGATGATAGGTCAAGAACTACTCGTTTCCCGCCTGTTTTCCAAGCTGGTAGTTTCTCATCATATCGAACTGTTTGAAGGAAACGCGGCCATGCGCGACACCATCTCCCTCCCCGCCCCGCACGCCATCGGGCTTTTCGACCAGCTTCTGGACCGGGTCCGCGCCTGGTTCGGCGAAGCGAAGTCGACCGAGCGCGACCTTGCCGATCTCACGGACGAGCAACTGGCCGATCTCGGCATCGAGCCGCGCGTCGTGCGCCGCCATATCCGCATCGAGCCCGACCGGCTTGGCCTGCTCGATCTGGGCTGGCAGACGCCGCGCCCGCGCCGCTAGGGCCTTGACGAATTCCCCACCCGGGCGTCTTTTTGGCGACGCTCGGGAGGCGTGACATGGACATCTCCGCAATCAACTGGCTGGCCGTTCTCGCCGCCGCCGTGGCCGCCTGGCTGTTCGGCGCAGCGTGGTACATGGCGCTGTCGAAGCCCTGGATGGCCGCCACGAAGATCGATCCGTCGCAGGGCAACCGCTCGATCGCGCCCTTCATCATCAGCTTCGTCGCCGAAATCCTGATGGCGATCGTGGTGTCGCTGCTGCTGGGGTCGCTCACCTTCGGCGAGCCGAGCGTCGGGTCCGGCCTGCTGTTCGGCTTCATCTTCTGGCTCGGCTTCGTCGCGACCACGCTCGCGGTCAACCACCGCTATGAAGGGTTCGGCTGGGATTTGACCCTGATCGACGGCGGCCACTGGCTCGGCGTCCTGCTGATCATCGGGGCGGTGATCGGCTGGTTCGGCGGCGTGCCGCTGGAATAGTCTTAGCCGACGACTTTCAGGACCGTCCGCCGCGACAGCAGCGGCAGCAGCCGGCCCATGTCGCGCGGCGACAGCGCCACGCAGCCTTCGGTCGGCAGGTAGCCCGGCCGCGCGAGGTGCAGGAAGATCGCGCTGCCGCCGCCGCGCCGGCGCGGTGCGATGTTCCAGTCGAGCACGATGCAGATGTCGTAGAGATGGTCTTTCCTCCGCATCGTCTCGTGGCTCGCAGGATAGGGCAGGCGGACCGGTCGGTTGTAATTCCGGTCGGCGGGCGCGTCGCACCAGCCCAGTTTCGCGTCGATCGGCGCGAGCGTCATGCCCGTTCGGCGCGCCACGCAGCCATCGGCGCGGAAATAGCCGCCGAGCACCCGCATGGACGCCAGCGGAGTCGCGCCGTCGCCTTCGCGCTTGCGCCAGGTCACCCCGCCCTTGCCGAGCGCGCAGCGAAAGACGGCGCCTCCGACGTTCAGCAGGCCCTGAGACGGATTGCCGGGACGGCGGCGAACGCTAAATATCGGGCCAGATCGGCGGTCGGTCATGATTCGGCTGCGATTACGCGTTCAGGAAACGAAAAGGATAGGCGCACAAATCGACGTGATCGCCTTTCTCGACATTGACGTTCCGCATATGGGTTCACGCGTCAACTCACAATAGACCGCCGACTTACGGATCCGCCCATGACATCCAGGACAATCCTGCTGATCGACGACGATGACGATCTGCGCACGACGCTGATGGAGCAATTGTCGCTCTACGAGGAATTCGACGTGCTGCAGGAGGCGACCGCCGCCAAGGGCGTGCACACCGCGCGCGCCGGCGTGGTGGACCTTCTCATCATGGATGTCGGCCTGCCCGACATGGACGGCCGCGAGGCGGTGAAGCTGCTGCGCAAGGGCGGGTTCAAGGCGCCGGTCATCATGCTGACCGGCCACGACACCGATTCCGACACGATCCTCGGGCTGGAGGCGGGCGCGAACGACTATGTCACCAAGCCGTTCCGCTTCGCGGTGCTTCTGGCGCGCATCCGCGCCCAGTTGCGCCAGCACGAGCAGAGCGAGGACGCCACCTTCACCGTCGGCCCGTACACGTTCAAGCCGAGCCAGAAGCTGCTGATCGACCAGCGCGGCGCCAAGGTGCGGCTGACCGAAAAGGAAGCCTCGATCATCAAATATCTTTATCGCGCCGACCAGAAAGTGGTCACGCGCGACGTGCTGCTGGAAGAAGTGTGGGGCTACAATTCCGGCGTGACCACGCACACGCTCGAAACCCATGTCTACAGGCTTCGCCAGAAGATCGAGCGCGATCCTTCCAATGCCGAAATTCTTGTGACAGAAAGCGGCGGATACAAGCTCGTTCCTTAAGCGGCGCATGATTCGCGTCGGGGACGGAAGGGATGGGTCCCGCCGCGCATGGCGCTCGAAGACGATATTCGCGCACTTTCCGGCGTCCGGCTCTTCCGCAGCCTGACGCAGGAGCAATTGCGCCTGCTCGCGTTCGGCGCCGAGAACATCCATTTGCCGGCGGGCCGCGACCTTTTCCGCGAGGAAACCGCGGCCGACTGTTCCTATGTCGTGGTGCGCGGACGCATCGCGACGTTCCGCACGGTCGGCGGCGAACGCGTGGTTGGCGGCATGATCCGGCCCGGCCAGGTGCTTGACGAGATGGCGCTGATCGTCGACGTGCGCCGTTCGGTCGGCGCCTATGCCGATATCGACACGGACGTGCTGCGGCTCAACCGCACGCTTTTCCGCCGCATCCTCGAGGAATATCCCGACGTCGCCGTGGCGCTGCACCAGCAGATCACCGACGAATTCGCCGACATGGCGGACCGGATCGTCAATTTGAAGCCGCGCTTCGACCGGTAGGCCATTTCGCCCCGACGGGAATCGCCTCTTACCCTCCGTCACGCATGATCGCTCGATTCGGCTCTGCCGTGAGGTCGTGCGTGCACTCGATCGCGAGGTCGGTGGTCGATCGGAGGAATGCGAGGATCATCGCCTGATCGGCCGGGCTGAACTCCGCCCACAGCGCGACCATCTTGCGGTACATCGCCTCATAGGTATCCCCGATTGGACGGGTGGCGCTGTCCCTGATCCTGACGATCGTCTTGCGCCGGTCCATCGGGTCAGGCGACCGGTAAACATAGCCGGCCCGCTCCAGCCGATCGATCAGCGCCGTCGTCGCGCCCGTCGTCAGTCCGGTCGCTGCGGCAAGTTCGGTCGGCGTCGCCGCCTGCCGCATGGAAAGCAGGTCGAGGCATTCAAGGTCGGTCATGTTGAGACCGAAGCGGTCGGCGATGATCTGGCTGGTGACGATGCTCTGCGCATTCATGCGCCGCACCTCAAGGCCGATTTGTTCGACGGTCTCCGAGACCTCGCCCGCCATGCCGGTCACCCTCGCGCGATTTCCAGAAGGGCGACCATAGCAGCAGCGGCCGTGACCATCGCAAGGGGCAGGCGCAAAAGGCTGGTCTGGACCCAGCGTCGCGCCGCTCCGGCATCGATGCCGGTGTCTCCGGCCCGTTCGAACGCGAGCGCCTTCGGAATGAAATCAAGCGCAGACCAGAGCCGCATCGCAATGTGGCTGGCGATGGCGACCAGCATCCAGAACCGCGCGTCCGGTATGTTCCAGCCGAGATAGAGAGCCAGCAGCAACGTGACCTCCATGGCGACATGCAATGGTATCCAGAAGCGCTTGCGCGAAACGCCGCCGCGCGACGGCTGGATGATGTCCGGCCTGGCGGGCCACACCGGATCGACGACGAGATGTTCGTAGAACGAGCCGCCAATCGCCGCGATCGCGAATGCCGCCGCAAGGGCGGCCGATAACAGTGAAACGTCCATCGCCTTCACCTCATCCGAGCAACATATCTCTACCATCATATTATTTGATGATCAAGATATATGGCTATGGAGAGAGTTTTACGCCAAGGACAATCCGTAGAGCAGGCGCCGGAGGGAGGGATTCTGGGTAGAATGCTTGAGCTGTCAATGCCGGGGCCGCGCCCCTATGGGCGAGGCGCTGAACCGGTCTGGTAGACGACAACCTCACCGTCTTCCTTGATGAAGCGGGACACGGGCGTATCCAGCAGATCCAGCACAAGTTCCGACGGGCGGCACAGCCGCGTCCCGCGCGGTGTCTCGACAATCGGCCGGTTGATCAGGATCGGATGCGCCATCATGGCGTCGATCAGCGCGTCATCCGACAGTCCTGCATCATCAAGTCCGAGGTCCGCGTACGGCGTGCCTTTCTCGCGCAGGAGATCGCGCGGACGCATCCCCATCGCCCCGATCAAGCCGACCAACCGCTCGCGCGTCGGCGGGGTCTTCAGATATTCGATAACCACCGGCTCCTCGCCGCTCGCCCGGATCATCGCGAGCGTGTTGCGGGACGTGCCGCAATCAGGATTGTGGTAGATCGTGATGCTCATCGTCTTCCCTCAATAGCCATCGGCACAGGCAGAGCGCGGCCACCGCGCCGGCTAGCTGCGCTGCGATAAACGCCGGCGCATCGAGCGGCCGAATGCCGGCAAACGTATCGGAGAACGCCCGGGCCATGGTGACCGCCGGATTGGCGAATGAAGTGGACGCCGTGAACCAGTAAGCCGAGGCGACATAAAGCCCGACGAGCCACGGAACGGCCTCGCGGGCAAAACGAGCGCCGGCCAGGATGACGAAGACGAGACCGAAGGTCGCCAGGCCCTCGGACAGCCACTGTCCGCCGCCGGTGCGGACCTTCTGCGACAGATCGAGGACCGTCCGTCCGAACATGGCGTGCGCCGCGATCGTTCCGGCCAATCCTCCGGCGATCTGGGCGGCGACATATCCAATCATCTCCTGTGATGGCTTCTTCCGGCTCGCCGCCATGACCAGGGATACGGCCGGATTGAAATGCGCTCCGGAGATGGGGCCAAGCACGCAGATGAGCACAGAAAGCGCCGTTGCGGTCGCTAGCGTGTTCGCCAGCAAGGCGAGCGCAATGTCGCCGGTCAGGCCTTGCGCCATGATCCCGGAGCCGACCACGGCCGCCACGAGAAATGCGGTGCCGAGCGCCTCAGCGACAAGGCGACGCGATCGGCTGAAGCGTTCCACGGCCTAAGGTGTCCTCTCTGGCGTGGCGCAACGGCCAGCGGTCCCTATCAGCGGCATGCAGATTTCGGGGTGGCCGGCGCAGCAATCCTCCATCAGGAACCGGATCAGCCCCGTCAGCGCCTCGAGCTCGACGGCGTGGATGATCGAGCGCGCATCCCGCCGCGAACGGGTCAAGCCTGCTCGCTCCAGCTCCTTCAGGTGGAAGCTGACATTGGACGCCGACACGCCGGCCTTTTCGGCGATCGCGCCGGCGGCCAACCCTTCGGGCGCGGCCGCCACCAACATGCGCAGGATGCGCAGGCGCGTCTCCTGGGACAGGGCGGCAAAGGCGAGAAGGGCCCGGGTTTCTTCCATATTTTGATATTCCTTGAAATATCAAAATATGGAATATCGGAGATGATTGTCCTTGGCAATCAGGAAATATGCGGCGCAGGCGATAACGTCTCGGCTTGGCGATCGACAAACGAAAACCCCGCCACGAAGGCGGGGTTCTGGAAAACTTGAAGGCGGTTCGCCCGCTTATGCGGCCTGGCCGCTGCCGGTGAAGTCGGCGACGATGTGCAGCATGGAGCGCAGCCCGTAGATCAGCCCGGCCTCATCCACCTGGAAGCTCGGCGAATGATTTGGAGCCGATTCCTTTTCCTTGCCGGGCGTCGAGATGCCGACCGAGAAGAACATGCCCGGCGCCTTCTGGGCGAAATAGGAAAAGTCCTCGCTCGCCGCGCCCTTTGTCCCGACCTTGGCGCCGGCGGCCGCGACGCGGGCCAGCGTCGGCGCCATGCGCTCGACAAGCGCCGCGTCGTTGATGATCGACGGATAGCCGTTCGGCTCCCAGATCACCTCGGCCTTGGCGTTCATGCCTTCGGCGATGTTGCCGGCGAGGTCCGACAGGCGCTGCTTGATGCGTTCGCGCACGCCGTCATTATAGGTACGGAACGTGCCGCTCATCTCGATCTTGTCGGGAATGATGTTCTGGCGCACGCCGCCATTGATCGTGCCGACCGTCACCACCGACGGCGCTTCGACCAGATTGGTTTCGCGGCTGACCAGCGTCTGCATCGCGGTGATGATCTGCGCCGAGACCGCGATCGGGTCGACGCCGTTCCACGGCATCGCGCCATGCGTCTGCTTGCCGGTCACCACCATGCGGAACGTGTCCGAGCTGGCGCTCGACGGGCCGGATACGTAGCGCACCTGGCCGACGCCCAGTCCCGCCGCCACATGCAGGCCGAACACCGCGTCGGGTTTCGGGTCCTCCATGACGCCCTGATCGACCATCAGGCGCGCGCCGCCGATCTCGCCATTCGGCAGGTTCTCCTCCGCCGGCTGGAAGATCAGCTTGATCGTGCCTTTCAGGTCCTTCTTCTGGGCGGCGAGGATTTCGGCCGCCGCCATCAGGATCGCGACGTGGCAGTCATGCCCGCAGGCATGCATGACGTCGACCTCCTTGCCGAGATAGGTCGATTTCGCCTTGGAGGCGAAGGGCAGGTCGACAACCTCCTTGACCGGCAGCGCGTCCATGTCGGCGCGTAGCGCGATCACCGGGCCGTCGCCGCCTTCACCTTTCAGCAGGCCGACGACGCCGGTGACGGCCACGCCTTCCTTTACGTCATAGCCCAGCGCCTTCAGGTGCTCGGCCACGAGCTTCGAGGTGCGCGTCTCCATATTGCCGAGCTCGGGGTTCTGGTGGATGTCGCGCCGCCAATCGATCATCTTCTGCTCGATCGCCGCCGCCGCGTCGTCCAGCGTCTTGTGGATCGGCCGCGCCTCACCCGCCTCGGCCGCCGCGAAGGCGATGTCCGGCCCAAGCAGGCTCACCGCGCAGCAGGCGCAGGCAAGGCCAAGGAAATTCCGTCGCGACATCTGCGGCGTGACTTCCTCCGCGCGGAATGCGCTGATTCCTTCGACCGTGTTGTGCATGGCGTATCTCCTCTTCATGAACCGATCGAAGAGTAGCTGCCACCTCCTGCCAGTCAATGCGCGCGGCATATCTCGCGACTGGTCCAGATGTATTCGAAACAAAAACGCCCGGCAGGAGGCCGGGCGTTTTAAGAGGTCGATTGAAGTCGGCCTACGCCGCCAGATCGCGCAGCACGTATTGCAGGATGCCGCCGTTCTTGAAGTAGTCGAGCTCGTCCAGCGTATCGATGCGGCAGAGGATCGGCACGTTCTTCACCGTGCCGTCGGCGAACGTCACCTTGGCGACCATCTTCTGGCGCGGCTTGATGTTTTCGATGCCGTCGATCTCGACCAGTTCGTCGCCCTTCAGGCCAAGCGAGGCCCAGGACGCGCCGTCCTCGAAGGTGAAGGGGATGACGCCCATGCCGACCAGGTTCGAACGGTGGATGCGCTCGAAGGACTGCGCGATCACCGCGCGCACGCCGAGCAGATTTGTGCCCTTGGCCGCCCAGTCGCGCGACGAGCCGTTGCCATATTCGACGCCGGCGAAGATCACCAGCGGCACGCCCTGATCCTTGTATTCCATCGCGGCGTCGTAGATCGACACCTCCTCCTTCGACGGATAGTGGATCGTGAAGCCGCCCTCGCGCCCGTTCTCGCCCAGCATGTGGTTGCGGATGCGGATATTGGCGAAGGTGCCGCGCATCATCACCTCGTGATTGCCGCGCCGCGTGCCGTACTGGTTGAAGTCCGCCACGCCGACGCCATTGTCGGTCAGGTATTTGCCGGCGGGCGAAGCCGCCTTGATCGAGCCGGCCGGCGAGATGTGGTCGGTGGTGATCTTGTCGCCGAACAGGCCGAGAATGCGCGCGCCCTTGATGTCGGAAACGCGCCCGAAGGTCTTCTTCATGCCTTCGAAATAGGGCGGGTTCTGCACATAGGTCGACTTGTCGTCCCAGGCGTAGGTCTGGCCGGCCGGCGCCTGCACCTTCTGCCAGTATTCGTCGCCCTTGAAGACGTCGGCATACTTGCGGCTGAACAGGTCGCGCGTGACGTTCTGCTCGATGAACTCGTTGATCTCGGCCGTCGTCGGCCAGATCTCGCGCAGATAGACCGGCTTGCCGTCGCGGTCCTCGCCGATCGGCTCCTTGGTCAGATCCTTGGTCACCGTGCCGGCGAGCGCATGCGCGACGACCAGCGGCGGCGAGGCGAGGTAGTTCGCCTGCACGTCGGGCGAGACGCGGCCCTCGAAATTGCGGTTGCCGGACAGCACGGCGGCGGCGATCAGGCCCTTGTCGTTGATGGTCTTGGAGATCGGGGCCGGCAGCGGACCGGAATTGCCGATGCAGGTGGTGCAGCCGAAGCCGACCAGGTTGAAGCCGATCTGGTCCAGCTCCTTCTGCAGGCCGGACTTGTCGAGATATTCGGCAACCACCTGCGAGCCGGGCGCGAGCGAGGTCTTCACCCACGGCTTCTGCTTCAGGCCGCGCCGGTTGGCGTTGCGCGCCAAGAGGCCCGCGCCGATCAGCACGGACGGGTTCGACGTGTTGGTGCACGACGTGATAGCGGCGATCACCACGTCGCCATGGCCGATGTCGTAGTTCTCGCCCTCGACCGCGTAACGCTTGTCGACATCGACGGTCTTCTTGTATTCCTTCTCCATCGCAGCTTCAAAGCCAGCCGCGATGCCTTCCAGCGCGACGCGGCCCTCGGGGCGCTTCGGGCCGGCCATGGACGGAACGACGGAGCCCATGTCGAGCTCAAGCAGGTCGGTGAACACCGGATCGGCCGAGTCGGCCGTGCGCCACATCCCTTGAGCCTTTGAATATTCCTCGACCAGAGCGATCCGGTCCTCGTGGCGGCCGGACATCGTCAGGTAACGGACCGTCTCGCTGTCGACCGGGAAGAAGCCGCAGGTCGCGCCATATTCCGGCGCCATGTTGCCGATGGTCGCGCGGTCGGCCAGCGTCATGTTCGACAGGCCCGGTCCGAAGAACTCCACGAACTTGCCGACCACGCCCTTCTTGCGCAGCATCTGCGTGACGGTCAGCACCAGGTCGGTGGCGGTCACGCCTTCCTTCAACTTGCCGGTCAGGCGGAACCCGATCACCTCAGGCAGCAGCATCGACACCGGCTGGCCGAGCATCGCGGCCTCGGCCTCGATGCCGCCGACGCCCCAGCCGAGCACGCCGAGGCCGTTGATCATGGTCGTGTGCGAGTCGGTGCCGACGCAGGTGTCGGGATAGGCCACAGTCTCGCCGTCCTCGGAATTGGTCCACACCACCTGGCCGAGATATTCGAGGTTGACCTGGTGGCAGATGCCGGTGCCGGGCGGCACCACGCGAAAGTTGCGGAACGCCTGCTGGCCCCATTTCAGGAATTTGTAGCGCTCCTCGTTGCGCTGGTATTCCAGCTCGACATTGCGGGCGAAGGCCATCGGCGTGCCGAACTCGTCGACGATCACCGAATGGTCGATGACCAGATCGACCGGCACCAGCGGGTTGATCTTCTCCGGGTCGCCGCCCAGCGCCTTGATGCCGTCGCGCATCGCCGCCAGATCGACCACCGCCGGCACACCGGTGAAATCCTGCATCAGGACGCGGGCCGGACGATAGGCGATCTCGACGCCCGCCGTGCCCTTGTCGACCAGCCAGCCGGCCACCGCCTTGATGGCGTCCTTGGTGACGGAGCGGCCGTCCTCGTTGCGCAGCAGGTTTTCCAGCAGCACCTTCATCGAATAGGGAAGCTGCGACACGCCCGTCAGGCCGTTCTTCTCGGCCTCGATCAGGTTGAAATAGGTGTATTGCGCGTCACCCACCTGGAGCGTGCGCTTGCAGTTGAAGCTGTCGAGAGATTTCGCCATGGCTACCACCTTTGGTCTGTTCTGCGGGGGAACGGACTCCGATGGCATGCAATCACGCGCAAAGGTGCGGGTACGGTCATTTCCGCTTGTCCGCTCCCAAGCGTCCCAGCCGTGAATGCGGCAGGCGCGCTGGTCCGGCGCAATAGTCTTTGCCTTCCCCGACCGCTGGGGTAGGTACATGGGCGATATAGAGAAAATCCTGGAACAGTTCTAGAGACTGGAACCGGAAATTTGCTGCGCCGCACCTCTCGCGGCATGCGACTTTTTGGTCATGCGGAGGCGGACGATCGGATGCGGCTGACGGCGGAGGGCCTTGCGGGGGAGCGGGGCGGCGAAGAAATCTTTTCCGGCGTCTCCTTTTCGCTGGATGCCGGCCAATGCCTGATCGTCACCGGCGAGAACGGCGCCGGCAAATCCACCCTGCTGCGCATCGTCGCCGGTCTGCTGCCTCCGGCTGGCGGATCGATCTCCTTCGATCCTGGCTCGGCCGCATCCCCACCCCTTGGCCCTTCCCTCAAGGGGGAGGGGGGCGTCACCGTCTCAGAATCCCCCTCCCCCTTGAGGGGAGGGGTAAGGGGTGGGGGTATTGACGCCACTGGACTTGACGAGTTCAGCAACCTTCAATCCGCCGCCCATTATCTCGGCGAGAAGAATGCGATGAAAGCGGCGATGACGGTTGCCGAGAACCTCGCCTTCCGCCAGAAATTTTTAGGCCACCCGTTCCACACGGTCGACGAGGCGCTCGATGCGATCGACCTGCCGACGGTGGCCAACCTGCCCTTCGGCTACCTCTCCACGGGCCAGCGCCGCCGTGTCGCCATCGCCGGCCTGCTGGTCAGCTACCGCCCGGTCTGGCTGCTGGACGAGCCGACTGCGGGCCTCGACCTCGGTTCGGAACGGCGCTTCGCCGACCTGATGCGCGGCCATCTTGAGGACGGCGGCATCATTATCGCCGCCACCCACGCGCCGCTGGACATCGAAGGGGCGAAGGAGCTGGAGATGGGGGCAAGTTGAGGGTCTCACAGCACCCCCACTCCGTCCCGGCTTCGCCGGTCCACCTCTCCCCCTGGCAGGGGGAGAGGAAAGGCGCGAAATCGCGGCCGGCTTTTCCTCTCCCTCGTCGAACGGGGGAGAGGTGGTTCGCGCAGCGAACCGGAGTGGGGGTCGCCCATAGCTTGAACCGGCTGCCCCCATGCTAGCCCTCTATCTCCGCGATGTCCGTCTCGGCATCCGCGCCGGAGGCGGGGCGCTGGTGGGCGTGCTCTTTTTCCTCGCTGTCATCACGACGGCCCCGTTCGCCATCGGACCCGATCTCAATCTTCTCTCCCGCATCGGCCCGGCCATGCTGTGGATCGGCGCGCTGCTGGCCTCGCTCCTCGGCCTCGACCGCATGTTCCAGGCCGACCGCGACGACGGCACGCTCGATCTTCTGCTGATGGCGTCCGGCCGCCACATGCCGGCGCTCACTGTGTTCATCAAGGCCGCCGCGCACTGGACCGCGAGCGTGCTGCCGCTGGTCGTCGCCGCGCCCTTGCTTGGCGTGCTGATGAACCTCGATCCCAAAACCGCCTTCGGCACGGCGCTGACGCTTCTCGCCGGCACGCCGGCCATCGCCTTCATCGGCGCGGCCGGCGCGGCGGTCGCCGTCTCCCTGCCACGAGGCGGCTTGCTCATTTCAGTGCTTGTTCTCCCGCTGGTCATCCCGGTGCTGATCTTCGGCGTGTCGGCGGCCTATGCGCTCCAGGCCGAGCCGACGCCGTTCCTGCCGCCTTTCCTGATGCTCTGCGCGATGACGTTGTTCATGGCCGTCATCGGCCCGCTGGCAGCGGCGGCGGCGCTGAAATGGAGCGGGGACTAAGCGCCACTTCCTTCTCCCCGTTTACGGGTAGAAGGTGGCCCGGAGGGCCGGATGAGGGGCGGGAGCTAGCTTTGCAAGGTTCGCGCCGCCCCTCACCCGGCCGCTGCGCGGCCACCCTCTCCCCGTAAACGGGGAGAAGGAAGAGGGAGCCAGGCCCCGTAAGTGGATAGATTCCAGAGCCGTTTCGTTTGGAATCAATCACTTCCGCGATTTTTGACGCCAATCTATCCACAACCCTTCCAACTGGCCCGATAATCCTCCCGCCTGATGAAAGGAGGGCGCGGATGAACTGGGTTGTGGTGGATGAACGACGGGAAAACGCGATGATCCGCGTCTTCTACATGTTCATCTTCATGGCCGTTCTCAGCATCCGCGCGTCTGTGGCCGATCCGCGCACGCTCGAATACCGATTTCGCAGGGCCGCGCCTTATGCGGACGTGCCGCTGACGGAGGAAGAACGTTATCGCAACCGCGCGATGTTCCCGTTGCTCGCTGCCGCCGAGGCTGTGGCGGACTTGCTGAGCGCGATGCTGCGCCTGCCCTATGAACTCCTGAAGCAGGCCGACGCCGAAATCCTGTCAATGCGCGAGCCGGCCGCCGAAACAGCCGGCCCTTGCCGGCATGACGGGACATATCTCGACACGTCCTGATCCGGCGCACTCCAAGCTGCCCGCGACTGTCTCGATGCGCAATCCTCAATGGCCAGGCCGGTGAAATTCCGGAGCGTGGCGACGATTTGCCATGCCTTGCGGCAGGGGCGCACACTCAAAGGTCAATTGCCGGTCACAATCGCAGAGATTATGAGTCAGTCATGACTGACGCGGCTGTCGCCCGGACGAAAGTCTCGGATCTCGCCAACCCGACGCGCTTTCTCGCGCTGGCGGGCGCTGTCCTGCCGTGGCTCACCGCGACGGCGCTCATCGTCATCGCAATCGGCCTCTGGATGGGCTTCGCCGCGCCGGAGGACTACCAGCAGGGCTCGACGGTGCGGATCATGTATCTCCACGTGCCCTTCGCCTGGCTGTCGATGATGATCTATTCCATCATGGCTATCGCCGCGCTCGGCACGCTGGTCTGGCGCCATCCGCTGGCCGACGTCGCTCTCAAGGCCGCCGCGCCGATCGGCGCCACCTTTACCGCGCTGGCGCTCGCCACCGGCTCCATCTGGGGCCGGCCCATGTGGGGCACCTGGTGGGTGTGGGACGGACGCCTCACCTCCGTCTTCGTCCTTTTCCTCATGTATCTCGGCATCATCGCGCTGACGCGCGCGCTGGACGACCCCGGCCGCTCGGCGCGCATGGCCGCGATCGTGACGCTGGTCGGCGTCGTCAACATCCCGATCATCAAATTCTCGGTCGAATGGTGGAACACGCTGCACCAGCCCGCTTCGGTGCTGCGGCTCGACGGCCCGACGATCCACCCGTCGCTGCTCTGGCCGCTGCTCGTCTCGGCGCTCGGCTTCACGCTGCTGTTCTTCGCCTTCCACCTCATGGCCATGCGCGCCGAGATCTGGCGGCGCAGGGTGCAGGCGATGCGGCGCATGGCGGCCCGAGGCGCGGGGACGGGAGCGGGCGCATGAACCACACCCTCTTCGTCACCGCCGCCTACGCGGTTTCGGCGCTCGGCCTTGGCGGCCTTGCCATCTGGATCCTGCTCGACCAGCGCGCGCGCCGGCGCGAGATCGCCGATCTGGAAGCGGCCGGCATCACCCGCCGCTCGGCCCGGAGCAAATCGTGACGGCAAGCGGGCAGCCGGCGGCCGGGCGGCGTTCATGGCTCGTCGCCGCGCCGCTCGTCATCTTCCTCGTGCTGGCCGGCCTGTTCCTCGCGCAACTTCTCTCCGGCCGCGACACGTCCGTCGTCCCTTCGGCGCTCATCGGCCAGACCGCGCCCGCGACCGACCTGCCGCCGCTCGAGGGCATGGCGCTTCCCGGCCTGTCGTCGGCGGCTTTCGCCGGCAAGGTGACGCTGGTCAATGTCTTCGCGTCGTGGTGCGCGCCCTGCCGGCTGGAACACCCGCTGCTGATGGAATTGTCGAAGGACGAGCGGATCGTCATCGCCGCGCTGAACTACAAGGACACCGCCGAAAACGCCCGCCGGTTCCTCGGCGGGCTGGGCAATCCCTATGATGCGATCGGCGTCGATGCGAAAGGCGCCACCGCGATCGACTGGGGTGTCTACGGCGTGCCCGAAACCTTCCTCGTCGGGCGCGACGGGACGATCGTCTACAAGCATGTCGGGCCGCTCGGGCCCGACATCATCGAGCGTGACCTGAAGCCCGCGGTCGAGAAGGCGCTGGGTGGTTAGCCCAGGATTTCCTTGCGAGCCCAGTAGAGCATTTCTTCGCGGTTGCCGCGCATGTCGGCGAGGTCGCGGGTGGTGAGCGCGTTGATCTCCGCCACGGCGTGACGGTAGCGGCGGTGCTTGTCCAGATGGGTGCGGACGCGGCTGACGATAGACTGAAGAGGCATATTCGGTTCCTTCGTTTCGGGCGTGTCGCCCTTGCGTGGTTCCTCCCGAACACCTCCATAGTTAGTGATCGAAGCGCCGCGCGAAAGCCCTTATGTTGCAATGCAGCATTGAGCGTGGCGCATGGCGCGGTTAATCGACGCCCGACGGTCCCAACTGGGGTGCATGTCCTCAAACGGCACGGAATGGTTAACGCACGGCGCGCATCGGGACCGACGAGGCACGGCAAACATCGGGACCCTTGTGTGTCGCCGGGCGCCTGCGAACAACATGTTGCGGTGAACAGATCGGGAAACTGGTGCGATCAGTGATTCGTCGCTGATTCGTTCAGGCTTTGGCCGCTTCGTTAACGTCCGAAGTGTCCGCGACCGCCCCAGGGTTAATTGACTGTCAGGGTTGGTGAAGCCCGTATTAAGGAAACGACGAGCTTCTCGTCGGGGGACACCTCGCCGGCCGCCAAAGGTTAACGCGCTCTGCCGCGCGGCTGCGGAAGCCCTTTGATCCGATTCAGCATCTGGTTCTGAAACGTGATTCAAATCAACATGTTGGGCGTGAACAGACCATGAATCAGTGCGAGTCGGTGATTCGTCGCTGATTCGTTCCAGACTCGTTCCGGTTGTTAATGGCGACTCGCAGGAGTTGCCGACCACGACATCCTCCAAGCGTTGTGCCGGCCGCGCAAAACCCTATATGGAGCGCTTGCCGCGCCTCGTATCGCGCCAGAGACCCTCCCCGCCATGACCATTCAGCCCAGACAGAAAGACGCGATGATCCTGTCGGGCAGGGGCGTGACCGCGGTTCTCGGCCCCACCAACACCGGCAAGACCCATCTCGCCATCGAGCGCATGGTCGCGCACTCGTCCGGCATCATCGGCCTGCCGCTGCGGCTGCTCGCGCGCGAGGTATTCCAGCGCGTGGTGGACAAGGTCGGCGCTGCGAATGTCGCGCTGGTCACCGGCGAGGAGAAGATTCAGCCGCCCGGCGCGCGCTATTCGGTGTGCACCGTCGAGGCGATGCCGCGCGAGACCAACGCCGCCTTCGTCGCCATCGACGAAGTGCAGCTCGCCAACGACCTTGAGCGCGGCCATATCTTCACCGACCGCATCCTGCATCTGCGCGGCCGCGACGAGACGCTGCTTCTCGGCGCCGGCACGATGCGCGGCATTCTGGAAAAGACGCTGCGCGGCATTTCTGTCGTCACCCGGCCGCGCATGTCGCATCTCGCCTATGCCGGCCAGAAGAAGATGACGCGCCTGCCCCGCCGGTCGGCCATCGTCGCCTTCTCGGCCGACGAGGTCTACGCCATCGGCGAACTAATCCGCCGCCAGCGCGGCGGCGTCGCCGTCGTGCTCGGCGCGCTGTCGCCCCGCACCCGCAACAAGCAAGTCGAGCTCTACCAGTCCGGCGATGTCGAATTCCTCGTCGCCACCGACGCGATCGGCATGGGCCTGAACCTCGACGTCGACCATGTCGCCTTCGCGCAGAACCGGAAGTTCGACGGCTACCAGTATCGCGACCTGACCGCGGCCGAGCTCGGCCAGATCGCCGGCCGCGCCGGCCGCCATGTGCGCGACGGCACCTTCGGCGTCACCGGCCAGGTCATCCCCTTCGACGAAGACCTGATCGAGAAGATCGAGGGCCATGATTTCGAGCCGGTGCGCGTCCTGCAATGGCGCACGGCCGAGTTCGACTTTTCCTCGCTCGACGCGCTGCGCCGTTCGATCGAGGCCGTGCCGGCGGTCGAAGGCCTGACCAAGGCGCTGCCCGCCGTCGACCAGCGCGCGCTCGAACATCTCGCCCGCGAGCCGGCGATGCGCGACATGGCGACGACGCGGGAACGGGTCGCGCTGCTGTGGGACGCCTGCGCTCTGCCCGACTACCGCCGCATCGCCCCGGCCCAGCACGCAGACCTGATCGGCTCGATCTATCAGGACCTCGTCCAGCGCGGCCGCGTCGACGAGACCTATATGGCCGAACAGGTGCGCCGCGCGGATTCCGCCGACGGCGATATCGACACGCTGTCGCAGCGCATCGCCCAGATCCGCACCTGGACCTTCGTCTCCCACCGGCCCGGCTGGCTGGCCGATCCGGCACACTGGCAGGAAAAAACGCGCGAGATCGAGGATCGGCTGTCCGATGCGCTGCATGAGCGGTTGACGAAACGCTTCGTTGACCGCAGGACATCCGTGCTCATGAGGCGCCTGAGAGAGAACAGCATGCTCGAAGCCGAAATCAGCCCGACCGGCGGCGTCACCGTAGAGGGACACCATGTCGGGGAATTGCAGGGGTTCCGCTTTACCGCGGATGCGAGCGCCGGCGGCGAAGACGCCAAGGCGGTGCGCGTCGCCGCACAGAAGGCGCTCGCGACCGAGTTCGACGCGCGCGCGGAAAAGTTCGCGGCCTGCGCAAACGGCGACCTCGCGCTTGCGTCGGACGGCATTCTCCGCTGGCTCGGCCAGCCGATCGCGACCTTGACCGAGGGCGAGGACGCGCTGAAGCCCCGCGTCATCCTGCTGGCCGACGAACAGCTGACCGGGCCGTCGCGCGACAAGGTGGCTGAACGAGCCGAGCGCTTCGTCGGCTACCAGATCGAGAGCCTGCTGAAGCCGCTGGTCGACCTGAAGAACGCCGAGCAGCTTTCGGGCATGGCGCGCGGCATCGCCTTCCGCCTCGTCGAGAATTACGGTCTGCTCAATCGCCGCGATATCGCCGAGGACATCCGCTCGCTCGACCAGGAATCGCGCGCCGCGCTGCGCCGTCTCGGCGTTCGCTTCGGCGCCTACCACATCTTCCTGCCGACTCTGCTGAAGCCTGCGCCCGCCGGGCTCGTCACGCTGCTGTGGGCGCTGAAGAACGATGGCAAGGACAAACCCGGCTTCGGCGACGTGGTCTCCGCGCTCGCGGCCGGCCGTACCTCGGTGGTGGTCGATCCGGCCTTCGACCGCGAGTTCTACAGACTGGCCGGCTACCGCATGCTCGGCCGCCGCGCCGTGCGCGTCGACATCCTCGAACGCGTCGCCGACCTGATCCGGCCGGCGCTGGCCTGGAAGCCGGGCATCGGCCCGCGCCCCGATGGCGCCTATGACGGCGGCGCCTTCCTGACCACGCCGCCGATGATGTCGATCCTCGGCGCGTCCGCCGCCGACATGGAGGAAATCCTCAAAGGTCTCGGCTACCGCGCCGAGCCGAAGCTGCCGGCCGAAGTCGCCGAGCGCATGGCGCAGGTCGATGCGAAGGCGGCCGAAGCCGCCGCCGCGAAGGCCGCTGAAGCCGAGGCGGCGAAGGCCGCGGCTGCGAGCAACGAAGAGGCTGCGCCCGAGGCGGCGTCCGACATGTCCGAGGCTGCCGTCGTCGACGAGCTCGAATCCTCCGGCGAATCCTTCGATGCCGGCGTCGTCATCCCTGACGAGATGCTATCCACGCCCGAGGCGTCGATCGCCGTCGCGCCCGTGACGCCGGACGATGCGGACGACGCCGCCGAGGCGGCGCAGGCGGAGGAGCCGGGTACGGAAGACGGATCGCCCATCGCCGCCGAAGCCATCGCGCCCGTCGCCGTCGAGGAGACGCCGGCTGCCGAAGAGGCTCTGGTCGAGGTGGCAGCCGCAGCCGCTGCCGATGCAACCGCGCCCTCATCCGAGGCCGAACCGCCGAAGCCGATCCTGATCTGGCGGCCGGGCCGCTTCGATGGACCGCGGCGTCATGGCCGCGACCAGCGCGGCGCGCAGGGCAATCGCCGCCGCGACCGGAACGGCCAGCAGGATGCCGCCGCCGGTGACGGCAATCGTGGACCGCGCCGCGACCGCAAGGGCGGCGCGCCGGCGCAGGATGCGCCCAAGGAACCGAAGGTCCTGTGGCGCGCATCCGATCCGCGTCCGCCACGGCCACCGAGGCCCGAGGGCGAACAGCGCCGCGACTTCAAGGGCAAGGACCGGCGCGATGAGCGCGGGCCGCGCAAGGACGACCGCGCGCCGCGCAATTTCGAGGCGGCCCCCAAGCGTGATGCCGGCAAGATCGATCCCGACTCGCCCTTCGCCAAGCTGGCCGCGCTGCGCGATCAGCTCCGCAAGTAGACCGTGACCGCTGCGGGCAGCCAGCGCATCGACAAATGGCTGTTCTTCACGCGCGTGGTGAAATCGCGCTCACTGGCCCAAAAGCTGGTGCTGGCTGGATCGGTCCGGATCAACTCCGAAAAGGTCGACCAGCCGTCGGCTCTGGTGAAGCCGGGCGACGGCGTCACCATCAAGCTCGAGCGCCGCGTGCTGGTCTATCGCGTGCTGCTGCCCGGCACGCGGCGCGGACCTGCGGACGAGGCCCGCACGCTCTATGAGGACCTGACGCCGGCGCCTGCCGCCAGGGCGGATCAGCCTGCCATTCCGGCGCAGCGGGAGCCCGGTTCCGGCCGCCCCACCAAGCGCGAACGGCGGGCCATCGACAGATGGACGAGCGATCCGGAATGACGATCCGGTAAGCGCCTTCGCAGAGGGACGGCATTCCGGCGCAGGCCCGCCGCGCGGCAATGCGTCCCTTGCACCGTATTATCAAAGGGGCTACGCCACGCTCGCTAAAGTGCCTTCCGGAGCCCGCCGATGACGTATGTCGTCACAGACAATTGCATCAGATGCAAATATATGGACTGCATCGAGGTGTGTCCGGTCGACTGCTTCTATGAAGGCGAGAACATGCTCGTCATCCATCCGGACGAGTGCATCGACTGCGGCGTCTGCGAGCCGGAATGCCCGGCCGACGCGATCAAGCCGGACACCGAGCCCGGGCTCGACAAATGGCTCAAGGTCAATGCCGACTTCGCAGCGAGCTGGCCCAACATCACCCGCAAGGGCGAGCCGCCGGCCGACGCCAAGGAGATGGACGGCGTGCCCGACAAGTTCGATAAATACTTCTCACCGGAGCCCGGTCAGGGCAGCTAGAACACCCCGGCCTTCCCCTGCGTCATTAACCTTGCAACCGTGCGGGGGTTGCGGGAAGCCTTCGCGTGTGCAGCAAAATCTTGATTTGCACACGCAATTATGTTACGTAGAGGTCACATGCCGGTGACACGACGCCTTCTTGTGGCGCAAAGCCTTACTCATTGAAAGGACGACCATATCCGCACCAGGATTCTGGGCCAGGCGCGTTTGTGTTGCGCGTGGCCTTCCTCGTTCGGAAATGGTCTTTCGTGTCGCCGTCATTACGCGAGGCCCGCGATAGGCCGCAGCAGACCCGGGTGAAAACCGGGCGCGAACAGGAGTTGGAAGCGTAATGGCCACACCGCAGAAGAAGTCCGCAGCCCGTAACGGGTTCAAGACCGGCGAGTTCATCGTCTATCCGGCGCATGGCGTCGGCCAGATCGTATCGATCGACGAGCAGGAAGTGGCGGGCCACAAGCTGGAACTCTTTGTCATCGATTTCCAGAAGGACAAGATGCGCCTGAAGGTGCCGGTCGCCAAGGCGGCCTCGATCGGCATGCGCAAGTTGTCCGAGACGGACTATGTCGACCGCGCGCTGAAGGTCGTGCAGGGCCGCGCCCGCATCAAGCGCACCATGTGGTCGCGCCGCGCGCAGGAATATGACGCGAAGATCAATTCGGGCGACCTGATCTCGATCTCGGAGGTCGTGCGCGACCTGTATCGCGCCGAGAACCAGCCGGAGCAGTCCTATTCCGAGCGTCAGCTTTATGAAGCCGCGCTCGACCGCATGGCCCGCGAGATCGCGGCCGTCAACAAGATGAGCGAGACGGAAGCCGTCCGCCTGATCGAGGTCAACCTGAACAAGGGCCCTAAGCGGGGCGCCAAGGCCGACAACGAGGCCGAGGCGGAGCAGGACGAAGCCGCCTGATCACCGGCGCATAAAGTTGAAAACCCGGCCGCGAGGCCGGGTTTTTTCTTTGGTCAAGCGGAAGCCTCGCAGATCGCCCGGAACAGCGCGATCGTCTCGTGCTCGCGGTACGAGCTTTCGTCATTGGTCGTGCCGTATTTGCGGCTGGCCGACAGCTTGACGATCGTCATGCCGCGCGCGGGATTGACGTAGACGAACTGGTTGTAGACGCCGATCGCCGCGTATTCGCCTTCGGTCCCATCGATCACCCACCACTGGTAGCCATAGCCGAAGAGCGGATCGACAGTGCCAGGCACAAGATGTGGCGCGTCGAGCGTAACGGACGCTCTCACCCATTCGGCCGGTACAAGCTGCCGGCCATGCCAGTATCCGCCAAGCCTGTACAGTTCGCCGATCTTGGCGTAGTCGCGCGCGGTGGCGTTGAGGCAGGCATAGGCCATCTCCATGCCGGTGGAGTCGAGCAGCCAGTAGCCGGGCGACTCCATGCCGAGCGGATGCCAGAGCTTCTCCTGCATGGTGTCCGCGATGGTGCGGCCGGTCGCAGCCTTCAGCAGCATGCCGAGCACCTGCGTATCCATGCTGTTGTAGTGACAGACGGTCCCGGGTGTCGTGGCGCGGCCGAGCGTCGGAATGAAATCGCTCATCGCGCCGCCTTCCGCCGAGACTTTCGAGAAGCGGATGATGTCGGATTCGGGATCGCTGTAGTCCTCGTTCCAGCCAGCGCCCGACGACATCTGCAGGATGTCCTTGATCCGCACGCCGTCATAGGCCGAGCCCGCGAGCTCCGGCACATAGGCGGTGACGGGCTGCTCGATCGACCCGATCGCGCCTTCGTCAATGGCGATGCCGATCAGCGCCGATATGAAGCTCTTGGCGACCGACATCGAGGCCCATTGCACGTCGCGCCCGCCGAACGCGGCGTAGCGCTCGAACCGCACGGCGCCGTCGCGAAGCACGAGCAGCGCCATCGTGTCGGTCTCGTCAAGAAATGCCTCCGTGTCGCGCGGCGCGCCGTCATGAACGAAGCTGCCGGGCAGCCCGATCCGCGGGCCTTCATCAAAGGCATGGGCAACCGGCGCGGTCGTCATCGTCGATGCCGGGATGAATTCCGAGAGCCGGTTGAAATTCTCGTGCTGGGGCGCGCCGGTGAACAGGCTGGCGATATAGTCCGCGCGGTTCATGCGGCCTCCGAATGTCGAAGGCCGCTCAATAGAGGAACTTATCCGGGCTGGGAACCGCGTCAGGTGAGCCTGGCGTCGAGCGTGACCTTGATCGCTCCAAGCGCCTTCGACACGGGACAGCCTTCCTTGGCCTTGTTTGCGAGCTCCTGGAACTTCGCCTCATCGATGCCCGGCACCTTGCCGTTAAGGGTCAGCGCACTGCCGGTGATGCCGGTGCCCGGCACCAGCGTTACGACCGCCTTGGCTTCGAGGCTGTCGGCCGGCGTTCCGTTCTCGGCGAGGAAATGCGAGAGCTGCATGGCGAAGCAGCCGGCATGCGCGGCTGCGATCAGTTCTTCCGGATTGGTGCCGGTCTTGCCGCTCTCGTCCTCGAAGCGGCCCTTGAACGAATAGGGCTGCGCCTTGAAGACGCCGCTCTGCATGTCGATCGTGCCGGAACCTTCCTTGAGGTTGCCTTTCCAGACGGCGGTGGCGTGACGGTCCATTGTCAGCTCCTTTGTTGGTCGCCGATGATTATAGGACACGTCGGCGAATTATCCATCTGGCAAGCTTCCCGCATGTACCCGGTTCAATCCGGCGCAATATTGAATTAGCTTTCACAACCATCGATGGCGCGGGCGAAGAGCGATGCATATTCTGATAGCAGTCATTGGCGTTCTCGCCGCCGGTGCATTCTGGTGGTACCGCCTCAAGATGATGAATGACGCCGCAAATGAGGTGGCCGACACGATTGGCCGCGTGCGCGGCTCGATCCGGCGAAAGAAGATCCGCCGCCAGAACGAACTGTCGCCTCTGACGGCTATCGACGACCCTGTCGTCGCCGCAGCAACGCTGATCGCGGGCGTCGTGACCGACGATGTAGCGCTTAGCCCGGCGCGCGAGGAAGCGCTGCGAAACGAGATTTCGGCGATCGCCGATGCCGCGAAACTGGACGAGGTCGTGGTCTACGCGAAGTGGGCGGCAGGACAGATCGACGATGCGATGACTGTGATCGATAAGCTTGGGCCGTTCCTTGCGGCGCGACTCAGCGAGGACGAAAAGAATGAGTTCGCCGCCATGCTGCGGCGTGTATCGACAAACGAGGGTCCGGCGCTGCCATCACTGGAGCAGCGCTTGCGACGCCTCCGCCAGAAGCTCGGCCTGCAGGTCAACTGAGGGTCAGATCGCCTCGCCCTTGAGCAGGCGTGGAATGTTGTCGCCCACCCCGGCTGCCTGGCGGATGAAGAAATCCTTCATGCGCGGCATGCGGTCGACGATGCCAAGACCGATGTCGCGCAGCGTCCGCAGCGGGCCGATATCGTTGGAGAAGAGGCGGTTGAGCACATCGGTCGTGACGCCCATCTGCACCGTGTCGAAGCGCCGCCACCGCTCGTAGTGTTGGAGCACGTCAAGCGCGCCGATGTCCTGGCCGAGCCGGTCCGCCTCGACCACCACTTCCGCCAGCGCCGCCGCGTCCTTGAAGCCGAGATTGAGGCCCTGGCCTGCGATCGGGTGGATGCCATGCGCGGCGTCGCCCGCGAGCGCGAAACGAGGCGCGACGAAGGCGCGCGCCAGGGTGAGGCCGAGCGGCCAGGCGCGGCGGGGGCCATCCACGCGGATTTCGCCGAGCTTCAGGCCGAAACGCTGCTCGAGCTCCGCTTCGAAGACGAAATCGTCTTCGGCGACGATGCGCTCCGCGTCCTCGGTGCGTTCGGTCCAGACGATGGACGAACGGTTGCCGCCTTTCTCGTCGGGCGGCAGCGGCAGCGTCGCGAACGGGCCGGCCGGCAGGAAATGTTCCTCGGCGCGGCCATTGTGCGGCCGCTCATGCGCCACGGTGCAGACAATGCCGGACTGGCCATAGTCCCAGGACACGGTCTTGATGCCTGCCATCTCGCGCAAGCGCGACTTGACGCCATCGGCGGCGACAAGAAGCCTCGTTTCGATAATATCGCCGCCGGCCAGCGACACGGCCAGCATCGCCGGTTTCGTCTCGAAGCCGCTCACCGCGACGCCCTCGCGGAAGAGGATGCCAAGCGCCTCGGCGCGCCTGCGCAGAGCCCCGTTCAGGACGCTGTTCGGCGCCATGCGCGCGAACGGTTCGCCCGGCGCGATGTCGCCGCCGAAGGTGAGGAACACCGGCCGCACAGGATCGGCGGTGCGGGAATCCGTCACGATCATTTCCGTGATGGCCTGCGACTGCGGCTCGATCTCGTCCCAGCAGCCGAGTTGGCCGAGCATGCGCGAGGCGGCGGCGGCAATGGCCGAGGCCCGGCCGTCCTTGCGCCAGACGCCGGGCGGCGCGGCGTCAACCACCATGATCCTCAGCGACGGCCGCGCCGATGCGATCGACACGGCGCAGGCCAGCCCGACATAGCCAGCGCCGGCTATGACGATATCGACCTTGGTCGGGGTCCGCGCGATTGCCAACGGCTTCTCCTTCCCGGCTTGACTTGCACGCCCGCTCGGCGGAAATCCTAGCCATGCTCAATCGGGGTCGGCGGAACGCCCATGGCTGAAACCATCCACACGATCCAGTCCATTCTCGACCTCGAGACGCTGGAGCACAACCTGTTTCGTGGTCGCAGCCCTTCCACCGCGTGGCAGCGCGTGTTCGGCGGGCAGGTGATCGCGCAGGCGCTCGTCGCCTCGCAGCGCACGGTCGGCGACGACCGTCACGTCCACTCGCTGCATGGCTATTTCATGCTGCCCGGCGACCCGTCCATTCCGATCATCTACGAGGTGGAGAGGCTGCGCGACGGCGGTTCGTTCACGACGCGCCGGGTCACCGCCATTCAGCACGGCAAGGCGATCTTTTCATTGGAGTCGTCGTTCCAGGTCGATGAACCCGGCTTCGAGCATCAGGCGCCGATGCCCGCCGACGTTCCGGGGCCCGACGAACTGCTTGGACAGAAGGAGCTGATCGAACGTTATGGCGACGTCATGCCTCCAGAGGTGCAGAATTTCTGGCGGCGCGAGCGTCCGATCATGCTCAAGCCTGTCATCCTGGAGCACTACACCAGCCGCGATAAGCTGGCGCCGGTCCAGCATAACTGGGTGAAGTTCCGTGAAGATGTTCCCAACGACCGGGCCGTGCGGACGGCCTTGCTCGCCTATCTGTCCGACCTGACGCTGCTCGACACGTCGACCTTCGCCCATGGGCGGGCCGTGTTCGACCGCGACCTGCAGGTCGCCAGCCTCGATCATGCGATGTGGTTCCACCGTGACGACCCGCTGGACGACTGGCTGCTGTTCACCCAGGACAGCCCCTGGGCCGGCGGCGCGCGCGGTTTCACCCGTGGCGCGCTCTACACGCGTGATGGCACGCTGATAGCCTCCGTTGCGCAGGAAGGCCTTGTGCGGGTTCGCACAAAGCAAAAATAGCAGGCAGATCAGAATCATTGCCCAATATTTAGGCAAATGCGCCTGCCCAAATTGGAGGCAGGCGGCGCAGCGCAGCGCCGAACCTTAACAATTCAATAACTTACCGCACCTGCACCCGAACTGGCACGGACCTTGAATATCTGGTCCGCAGTCGCCGGCGCTTGCCGTCTGCGATCGTCTGCAATCGCGGGGGACCCGCACTAGTGAAGGGTGAAACCTTATGAAAATCGTGATGGCAATCATCAAGCCGTTCAAGCTCGACGAGGTGCGCGAAGCGCTCACCGGCGTCGGGATCCAGGGCCTGACCGTCACCGAGGTCAAAGGATACGGGCGGCAGAAGGGACATACCGAAATCTATCGCGGCGCCGAATACGCCGTCAGCTTCCTTCCCAAGCTCAAGATCGAGATCGCGGTCGCCTCGGACATGGTCGACAAGGCCGTCGAGGTGATCTCGGCCGCCGCCAAGACCGGACAGATCGGCGACGGAAAGATCTTCGTCTTCTCGATCGAGCAGGCGGTGCGCATCCGCACCGGCGAAACCGACAACGACGCGCTCTGAGCCGCAATACGATTTCCAAGGAGAGTTAGATGAACTTCGTTTCACGTATTGCGCCGATGGCGCGAACCGCGGCGCTCGGAGCGCTCGCGCTGGGGACGCTCGGCACCATCGCCGCCTTCGCCCAGGAGGCAGCGCCTGCCGCGCCAGCGGCTGCCGAAGCCGCCGCGCCCGTCATGGACAAGGGCGACACCGCCTGGATGCTAGTCTCCACCATCCTCGTACTGTTCATGATCCTGCCGGGCCTCGCCCTGTTCTACGGCGGCCTCGTCCGGGCCAAGAACATGCTGTCGGTGCTGATGCAGTGCACCGTCATCACCGCGACCGTCATCGTGGTGTGGGTGCTCTGGGGCTATTCCTTCGCCTTCGGCGGCTCGACAAGCGCCTTCTTCGGCGGGTTTGCCAAGGTGTTCCTCTCGGGCGTCACGCCCGAAAGCACGGCGTCGACATTCTCGGACGGCTTCGTCATCCCGGAATATGTCTTCATCGCCTTCCAGATGACCTTCGCCTGCATCACGCCGGCGCTGATCGTCGGGGCCTTCGCCGAGCGCATCAAGTTCTCGGCGGTGATCCTGTTCGTCATCCTGTGGGTCACCTTCGTCTACTTCCCGATCGCCCACATGGTCTGGGACGCAAGCGGCCTGATCTTCACCGGCGCCCATGCCGGCGGCATCGCCGCGCTTGACTTCGCCGGCGGCACGGTCGTGCACATCAATGCCGGCGTCGCCGGTCTGGTCGGCGCGATCCTGGTCGGCAAGCGCGCCGGCTACGGCAAGGACAACATGGCCCCGCATTCGATGACGCTGACCATGGTCGGCGCCTCGATCCTGTTCGTCGGCTGGTTCGGCTTCAACGCCGGCTCCAACCTCGAAGCCAATGGCGGCGCGGCGCTCGCCATGATCAACACGTTCACCGCCACGGCCGGCGCGGTCCTGGCCTGGGTGGTGATCGAAGCGCTGATCCGCGGCAAGGCGTCCATGCTCGGCGCAGCCTCCGGCGTCGTTGCCGGCCTGGTCGCGGTGACGCCGGCGGCCGGCCTGGTCGGCCCGATCGGCGCGATCGTTCTCGGCGCCATCGCATCGGCTGTCTGCTACTACTTCGTCGCCGTCGTGAAGTTGAAGCTCGGCTACGACGACTCGCTCGACGTGTTCGGCATCCACGGCATCGGCGGCATCGTCGGCGCTGTCGGCACCGGCATCTTCGCCTCCTCGTCGCTGGGCGGCATCGGCTATGCCGACGGCGTCAGCATGGGCGGCCAGGTCTACTCGCAGATCATCGCCGTCATCATCACCATCCTGTGGTGCGGCATCGGCTCGGCGATCCTCTACAAGCTGGTGGATGTCATTGTCGGCCTGCGCCCCACGCCGGAATCCGAGCGCGAAGGCCTCGACCTCTCGTCGCACGGCGAGGTGGCCTACCACTCGTAAGCATCAACCGGCGCGGCCAGACCGCGCCGGCATTCTCCCGGACGGCGACCAACCCTACCGGTCGCCGCACCTTGAGGGCCCGGAGCGATCCGGGCCTTTTTCTTGGGCCAGAGCATTTTCGGTGAACGCGCATAGTTAATGGCCCCTTAACCAGCCCTGCCTAGTCTGCGTGATCGAATCCGCGCGGCATGGCCGTCGTGGAAGCGCGCACACGAGACGGGGTTATCAATGCGCTCAAGTCTGTCGACATCCTCGGCGCTTCTGGACACGGGGAGCGGTCTGGCCGCCTTTGCCCGCCGACAGGCCGAACGGGCCGGCGGCTTGGCGATGATCGCGGCGACGGCTGCCGCCGTCGGCGCGCTCGCGACCTGGAACGTCGCCGATCCGAGCTTCAGCCACGCGACCGACAATCCCGTGACCAATGCACTGGGCTATCCGGGCGCGGTCTATGCCGACATGGCGACCCAGTTCTTCGGTCTCGCCGCGCTGATGACCCTGCTGCCGCTGCTCGCCTGGGGCGTCCTGTTCGCGCTCGGCCGCCGGCCCGACCAACTGCCGCGCCGCGGCATCGCCTGGTTCGGCTCGTCGCTGCTCTTCGCCGGCGTCGTCGGCTGCGTGCAGCCCTCGTCCGGCTGGCCGCTGCCGACCGGCCTCGGCGGCGTGCTCGGCGACGTCGTGCTGAAAATCCCCAGCCTGCTTCTCGGCGGCTATCCGCAGGGCGTGCCGGCGCTGTTGATCGGCCTGATGCTCGCCGCCCCGGCCATCTATGCGCTCGCCTATGCTTCCGGCCTGGTCGGCGGCACCTGGCGCGGGGCCGATCGCGCCGAACGGGCGGACAACATCGAATTCGACGAGACGGCGGACGACGAGGACGACGCGCCGGGCGGCATCGCGCTGGCGTTTGGCCAGGTGGTCCACTGGTGGTTGTCGATCCGCGCCTGGCTGAAGCGGCACGGAATGTTCGCCGAGAAGGCGAAGGAGACCGTGCGGCAGCCGACGGCGGCCGTGCTGGCCGCGCGGCGTATCGAGCCGGACTTCTATGACGAGGCGCCGGTCGCTCCGGACTTCGATCTCGATACCGACATGGACGATGCACGGACATCGCCCGCCTATTTCGAAGAGGACGGCGAGGACGATGATATGCCCGCCGCGCCCGTGATGCGCCCGGCCTCCGCCGCCCGGGTTGCCGCGCCTGCCGCACCGCCCGTTCAAGGCGCGCGGGTGAAGCGGGAGGCGCAGGCCTCGATGCTGAAGAGCGACGTCTTCGAAATGCCGCCGATCCACTTCCTCGCCGAACCGAAGAATGTGGTGAAGGACGCGTCGCTGTCGAAGGAGGCGCTGGAGCAGAACGCGCGCATGCTCGAAAGCGTGCTGGAGGATTTCGGCGTCAAGGGCGAGATCATCGCCGTTCGTCCGGGTCCGGTCGTCACCATGTACGAACTGGAGCCCGCGCCCGGCATCAAATCCTCGCGCGTCATCGGCCTCGCCGACGATATCGCCCGCTCGATGAGCGCGATCGCCTGCCGTGTCGCGGTCGTGCCGGGACGCAACGCCATCGGCATCGAACTGCCGAACGCGCGGCGCGAGACGGTCTATCTGCGCGAGCTGGTCGCCAGCAAGGATTTCGAGGATTCGAAGGCGAAGCTCGCTTTGTCGCTCGGCAAGACGATCAACGGCGAACCGGTGATCGTCGACATCGCCAAGATGCCGCACGTGCTCGTGGCCGGCACCACCGGCTCGGGCAAGTCGGTGGCGATCAACACGATGATCCTGTCGCTGGTCTACCGCATGGCGCCCGACAAGTGCCGGCTGATCATGATCGACCCGAAGATGGTCGAACTGTCGGTCTATGACGGCATCCCGCATCTGCTGACGCCGGTCGTGACCGAGCCGAAGAAGGCGGTCGTCGCGCTGAAATGGACGGTGCGCGAGATGGAGGACCGCTATCGCAAGATGGCCAAGCTCGGCGTGCGCAACCAGGAAGGCTTCAACGCCCGCGTCGCCGAAGCCGCGGCCAGGGGCGAGCGCCTGTCGCGCACGGTGCAGACCGGCTTCGACAGGCAGACCGGCCAGGCGATCTACGAGACCGAGGAGCTCGATCTCGAGCCGATGCCGTTCATCGTCGTCATCATCGACGAGGTGGCGGACCTGATGATGGTCGCCGGCAAGGACATCGAAGGCGCGGTGCAGCGTCTCGGGCAGATGGCGCGCGCCGCCGGCATCCACGTCATCATGGCGACGCAGCGCCCCTCGGTCGACGTGATCACCGGCACGATCAAGGCGAACTTCCCGACACGCATGTCGTTCGCCGTGACCTCGAAGATCGACAGCCGCACGATCCTGGGCGAGCAGGGCGCGGAGCAACTGCTCGGCATGGGCGACATGCTCTACATGGGCGGCGGCGGCCGCATCCAGCGCGTGCACGGTCCGTTCGTGTCCGACGACGAGGTCGAAAAGGTCGTGCGCCATCTGAAGCTGCAGGGCGTGCCGGAATATCTCGACGCCATCACCGAGGATGAGGGCGACGACGAGGAGGATGAAGGCGGCGGCAAGGGCGGCAGTGTTTCAGGCGTCTTCGAAGAATCGGACGATCCCTACGATCAGGCGGTCGCAGTCGTGCTGCGCGATGGCAAGGCGTCCACCTCCTATATTCAGCGCCGGCTTGGCATCGGCTACAACAAGGCCGCTTCGATCATCGAGAAGATGGAGAAGGAAGGCATCGTCGGCCCGGCCAACCATGCCGGCAAGCGCGAGATCCTCGTGCCGACCGAAGAGGACAAGATGTGATCGGACGTGATGGCGGCGCTGGAAAAGCGCCGTCATCGCGCCAAACTAAAGTCCAACTGGAGCCCTACCTGCCAGGGGCAGGATCTGTTGATTTGGTCGAAATACTGTGAGGCGATTTCGACCAAATCAACAGATCCTGCCCCGGATTGACAGACAGGAGACACGACCCGATGACCCATCCGCTCCCGACATGGCTCGGTTCGCTGACGAAACGCGCCGCGCGCTTTGCGCTGGTGCTCGGCGCGAGCGCCGCGGTTGCCGGTTTCGCAGGCGCGAGCTACGCGCCGATGTCGCCGGTCAGCCATGCGATGGCCGCGTCCGGCGCGGCCCAGAAGATCGCCGACCACTTTTCAGGCGTCCGCTCGATGAGCGGCGAGTTCGTGCAGTTCGGTCCGCGCGGCGAGCAGACCGGCGGCAAGTTCTTCATCCAGCGTCCCGGGAAAATCCGCTTCAACTATGACGCGCCGTCGGCCTACCGCGTCGTGTCCGACGGCAAGCAGGTGCTCATCAGCAATTCGAAGCTGAAGACGGCCGACATGTATCCGCTGTCGAAGACGCCGCTGAAGCTGCTGCTGGACGACAGAATCGATCTGTCGGGCAAGAAGGTCGTGAAAGTGTCCGAAGATGCCGACCTGACCACGATCGTGCTGCAGGACAAGTCGGTCTTCGGCAATTCGCGCATCACCATGATGTTCGACGCCAAGACCTATGATCTGCGCCAGTGGACGGTCACGGACGCCGGCGGCAAGGACACCACGGTGATGATCTTCAACGTCAAGCAGGACGTACAGCTCGACCCGAAGACCTTCACGATCGACTACAAGAAGGTCGACGAGATGAACCAGTTGAAGAACGGCCGCCAGTAAGGCGGGTCAGACCGTCGCTCGCCTTGAGCTTTTGCGCCGGGGCTGGCATTGAGCGGCTATGCCGCTCTCGATCGCTACCTGGAACATCAACTCCGTACGCCTGCGCCTGCCGCTGGTGGAATCCTTCCTGCGCACCTATGCGCCGGACATACTCTGCCTGCAGGAGATCAAATGCCCGGAGGAGTTCTTCCCCTATCAGGCGTTCCATGATGCAGGTTATGCCCATGTCGCGATCAGCGGCCAGAAGGGCTATCACGGCGTCGCCACGATCTCGCGCCTGCCGATCGAATTGGTCGAGCGCCGCGACTTCTGCGCCAAGGGCGATTGCCGGCACCTCTCCGTGACCTTCGAGGCCGGCGGCCTCAAGATACTGCTGCATAATTTCTACGTTCCGGCCGGCGGCGACGAGCCGGACCCGGAGATCAACTGGAAGTTCAAGCACAAGCTCGACTTCGTCCAGGAAATGCGTGGCGTCATCGCCGAAGCCGGCGAGGCGAACGGCTCGATCCTGGTCGGCGACCTGAACATCGCGCCGCTGGAGCACGACGTCTGGTCGCACAAGCAGCTTCTGAAGGTCGTCAGCCACACGCCGGTCGAGACCGAAAGCTTCGAGGCGATGCGCAAGGCGGGCGGCTGGGTCGACCTGATTCGGCAGGCCATCCCGGAACCGGAGAAGATCTACACCTGGTGGAGCTACCGCGCCGCCGACTGGGCGGCGTCGGACCGGGGTCGCCGGCTCGACCATGTCTGGTCGTCGGCGAATGTGGCCGGCAAGCTCGCCGCGATCGACATATTGCGCGATGCGCGCGGCTGGGACCGGCCGTCAGACCATGTCCCGGTGATCGCGCGTTTCGACGTCTAGGGCTTACAGGTCGTCGTTTTCGGGCTCGCTGCGCTTCAGCGTCGAGAGCTTGGCGAAGACCGCATTGGCGTCGAGTTCCTCGTCCTCGCCCTTTTCGACCTTCGGCGTCATGCGCTCGGTCAGCGCCGCCGGCAGCAGCGTGTCGCCGGCCGGCTGGACCGGCGCGCGGCCGGAGGACGCGCGCTGCACCTCGAGGTCGAGGTCGATCTGCGAGCAGAGGCCGAGCGTGACCGGGTCCATCGGCGTCAGGCTGGTGGAGTTCCAGTGCGTGCGGTTGCGGATCTGCTCGATCGTCGACTTGGTCGTGCCGACGAGGCGCGAGATCGCCGCGTCCTTCAGCTCCGGGTGGTTGCGCACCAGCCACAGGATCGCGTTCGGACGGTCCTGGCGCTTGGACAGCGGCGTGTAGCGGCCGCCGCGGCGCTTCGGCTCGGGCACCCGCACCTTCGATTCGTTGAGCTTCAGCCGGTGGCCGGGATCGGCTTCGGCGCGCGCGATCTCCTCGCGGGTCAACTGCCCGATCAGCACCGGGTCCATGCCCTTGATGCCCTGCGCGGCCTCGCCGTCGGCGATGGCGCGCACCTCGAGCGGGTGCAGATGGCAGAAAGCGGCGATCTGGTCGAAGGTCAGCGCCGTATTGTCGACGAGCCACACGGCGGTCGCCTTGGGCATGAGAAGCTGGCTGGTCATGGAACAATATCCTCTCGTTCGCCCGCGTCCCTTTCGCGGGCGGTGGTCAGACCACCGATATGGGAATTTGACGCCGATATAGACGCTAGGAGGACTGTTTGCAACGATTGATCGCGCGGGTCGTCACGCGACGTCCAGCACGATCTTGCCGATATGCTCGCCTTCCTGCATGCGTTCATGCGCCCGCCAGGCCTCCCTCAGCGGGAAGATCATGTCCATGACCGGCGCGATCTTGCGCTGCGCCAGAAGCGGCCATACGCGCCGTTCCAGTTCGGTAGCGATGCGGCCCTTGAACTCGACCGTGCGCGGCCGGAGCGTCGAGCCGGTATGGGTCAGGCGCTTGACCATCAGCTTCGAGAAATCGGCGGTCGCCTTCGCGCCGTTCAGCGTCGCGATCTGCACGATGCGCCCGTCGACCGCCGCGGCGTCGTAGTTGCGCGCGACATAGTCGCCACCGACCATGTCGAGGATGACGTCGACGCCCTTGCCGTTCGTCGCATCGCGCACGACCCGGACGAAATCCTCCTCGCGGTAGTTCACCGCCCGGTCCGCGCCGAGCTTCAGGCAGGCGTCGCATTTCTCCGCCGAGCCGGCCGTGGCGATGACATAAGAACCGAAGGCCGAGGCGAGCTGGATCGCCGACGTGCCGATGCCCGACGTTCCGCCATGCACCAGGAACGACTCGCCGGGCTGCAATCCGCCGCGCTCGAACACATTGTGCCATACGGTGAAGAAGCTTTCCGGAATCGCGGCCGCTTCCGTGAAGGTGAAGCCGTGCGGGACCGGCAGCGCGTTGCTTTCGTGGACGAGGCAGTATTCGGCATAGCCGCCGCCGGGCGTCAGCGCCGTGACCTCGTCGCCGACAGACCAGCGCTGCACGCCCGGGCCAACGGCCGCGACCGTGCCGGCAGCCTCGAGGCCCGGCAGATCGGAGGCGCCGGGCGGCGGCGGATAGGCGCCCATGCGCTGGAACACGTCGGGGCGATTGACGCCGGCGGCGCGCACACGAATCAGGATCTCGCCCGGTCCCGGCTGGGGCACGGGCCGCTTTTCCGGCTTCAGCACCATCGGGCCGCCCGGCTCGGTGATCGCAACCGCCGTCATCGTTGCTGGCAGTTTTGCTGTCGCCATGCCGGTCTCCTTTCGGTGTTGCCCTTTGCAAGGCCCGCCCCACCCTATGTATCGTGACTGCACGCGGGAGACAAAGGAGACAAGGATGGCGCTTTTCGACGACGAACCGGTCAAGAAGAAGGTTATCCACGAAATCGGCCAGGACCTCTCGGCGTTGTCCGTCGGCGAACTCGAGGAGCGTATCGCGCAGTTGAGCGCGGAAATCGAGCGATTGCAGGCCGAGAAGAGCGCCAAGGGCGCGACGCGCGACGCGGCGGACGCCTTGTTTCGACGATAGGGCGGCAGCCCGCAGGGAAATGTCGCCCCGCCGCCGCCGAAACGCCAAATTGCCTGTATGTTTGGCGGCATCCATTCCATGACGACGTGATTCACATGTTCGCCTCCTTCGGCCCCATCGTCGCGCTGCTGCGCGGAACCGCCTTCCTGCTCGCGGCGTCGGGCCTGCATGGCCTGCTGTTGCCGCTGCGCGGCCAGGCTGAAGGATTTTCGACCGCTGCGCTCGGCCTGCTCGGCACGGCATGGGCGGCGGGGTTCGTCGCCGGCTGCGTGTTCGCGCCGCGCCTCGTGCGCCGCGTCGGCCATGTGCGCGCCTTCGGCGCATTCGCGGCGTCGGGCGCGATCATCGCGCTGACGACCGGCCTGATGATCGATGCGACGGTGTGGATCGTGCTGCGCGCCGCGACGGGCTTCGTCATGGCCGGCGCATTCATGGTCATCGAAAGCTGGCTGAACGAGCGCGCGACCAACGAGAACCGCGGCACCGTCTTCGGTCTCTACATGATGGTCACCTATGCCTCGATCATGGGCGGGCAGATGATCGTCGCCTTCGGCGACGTGAAGGCGGATTCGCTGTTCATGGTCGCCGGCATCTTCTTCTGCCTGTCGCTGATCCCGACGGCGGTCTCGACCGCCGATTCTCCCCGCCCGTTGCAGGAGGTGTCGCTCGACGTGCGCAGCCTCTACGCCAATTCTCCGGTGTCCGTCGTCGGCTGCCTGCTGATCGGCGTGGCCAACGGCGCCTGGGGCACGCTCGGCGCGGTCTATGGCGCACGCGCCGGCATCGCCACCGCGTCGATCGCGCTGATGATGAGCCTTGTCGTCGTCGCCGGCGCGGCGATGCAGATGCCGATCGGCAAGCTGTCCGACAGCACGGCCGACCGTCGCAATGTGCTCGCCGGCGTGTCGCTCGGCGCGGCGCTTGTCGGCATCGCGATCTTCTTCATCGCCCCGCGCACCGATGTCGCGGTGATCGCCATGACGGCGGCCTATGGCGCGCTTGCCTACACGCTCTATTCGATCGCCGTTGCGCACGCGAACGACCACGCCGATCCGGGCAATTTCGTGAAAGTCTCGGGCGGACTGCTGCTTCTCTACGGGTTCGGCACGATGATCGGACCGGTCATCGGAGCGACGCTCATGGACTGGCTGACGCCCGATGCGATCTTCCTCGCCACCGCGCTGGCCCACCTCATCCTGGCCGGCTACACGGTGGTGCGAATCCGGGCTCGCGGCGCGGTGCCGGTCGGCGCCCGCAGCGCCTTCAAGACGCTGCCGTCCGACCGGGCGGCGACGCCCGAAGCATCCCGGCTCGACCCGCGCAGCGAACCGCCATCCGACCGTTGAAGTCGGCCATGACCTGACTTACGCTCCCGGCCGGTGGACAGGGAGTACGGCCGATGGCGCTGGAAGAAGCATTTCTGGCGATAGCCGATCCCAACCGGCGGTACATCCTCGAGGAGCTGCGCCGGACGCCGCGAACGGTCGGCGAGCTTGCCGACACCATGCCGGTGTCGCGTCCGGCCGTATCCCAGCATCTGAAAGTGCTGCTCGACGCCGGTCTGGTCAGCGTCACGGCGGAGGGAACGAAACGGATTTACGCCGTCAACAATGACGGCTTCCTGAAGCTGAACATATGGCTCGACCAGTTCTGGAGCGAGTAGAGCACGACGCCTGGCCGGTCTTTCAGTAGTCCAACGATCCTGTCGCCCGGCGAGATGGGATCGCTCGCCGGGCGGGATCGGATTCATCGTTTCGCGGCGGATACGCCGCTGTTCACCACATCAATGATGCGTGGGCTGTGCAGGCGACTGCAGCCTGAATATCTCATCCTTCAGCGCCAGTTTGCGCCGTTTCAGCGCGGCGATCTCACCGTCCTCCACGGACGGGCTCGCCATGGCCTCGTCGAGCTTCTGCTCGAGGTCGCTGTGACGCTTCTGGAGTTCCGCAAGATGGGATTCCAAGGACATAAGTCGTTCTCCCTTCACTGGTTTCCTCGTAGTCCGCCAGTGGACGATCGCCGTGTCCGGACCGTCTTGTGACGAACCGATGACAGTGTGCCACCAACAGGTCCGCATGTCGAATGCCGTGTGGTAGGATTTCGTTCGGCGGTTAATTGTGATATGGCGACTCGCCGGTCGCGATGCGTGTCCCGGTCCCGCCACCTCCGCGTTTCGCGCAACATTGCAGCAGGCGAAATTTCATGTCCGAGCAGGACCAGGCCGACCTTCGACTGGAATATGCCCGCCTCAAACAGGACCATGCCGATTTTGACGCCGCCATCAACGCGATGATGGCCACCGGCTGCGATCCCCTGCAGATCCAGCGCATGAAGAAGAAGAAGCTGCTGCTGAAGGACCGCCTGCTTCAGCTTCAGGACAAGGTCGTCCCCGACATCATCGCCTAAGCCCGCGAAGCTCTTGCGGATCATCGCGTCGCCGGGCCAAATGCGCCCGGGCGGGGGGATGATCATGGACAGGACCGAGACAGCGCAGGTGGCCACCTATGTGGCCGAACAATTGGCGGCCGAACGCGAACTGGTTTCCACGCGGCTGAACTGGAACCTGACCTTTCAGGGTTTCATGATCGCGAGCTACGCGCTGGTCGCGACGGCAGAGGCGTCGGAGCCGGCCCGGCTGATCATCCAGAGCGCGATCACGATTTCCGGCTTCATCGTCGCGGCGGCCACATTGGCCGGCGTGCTCGCCGCCTCTAGGCAATCCGACTATCTGAAGAAACACTGGGTTCGCGTGATGGGCGAGGAGTCGATCTATCCGCGCCCATTCTCAATGGGCTCGGGTTCAAGGATGGGGCGCCTGCCGCCACGCGTGATCTGCGCCGCGCTGATGCTGATGTGGTGCGTGCTGCAGGTCGCCGGCATGGGGCTGTTTGGGTAGGACGATTTGACGAGCATGAACCCGCTGTCATCGTCATCCTCGGCCTTGTGCCGAGAATGACGGCGCGGTTAGCTTTGGCCCACGCCGAAAAACCCTTTCGGGCATTGGCGACGTGGATTTCAAAGAACACTCCCTTTGGGGAGGAGGGAAGCCGGACGCGGAAGTGCGCGGTGGTTTCCTAAACTTGATACTGTAGCGCGGTCTCCCGCGCCCGGCTGGCGTTTCTCACCTCGGCTGGGTGGGCGGGCCTGAATCGTTTCCGATCCTTCCCGCTCTGACTTGCCCGAGGCCCAGGTCTTGGCCGATCGTCTCGCTAAGCCGCGGGAACCAACCCGCGACCGTCTTGGACGCCGCACTTGCCTGGGTGTGGTTGGCCACCCGTTCCCTCAAGCAAGCTGCTGGCAACAATGTAAGGGCGGTCGAGGCACTGCGGATAAGTCGGCGCGAAAAAACTTTCGGATCGGCGGAATATCAACGTTTCGGCCGCGAAAGGCGGCAAAATCCGTCCCCGCAAGGGGGGAGGGATATCCGTGCTGCGCCGAAATGACGGGCCAGCAGCATCGCGCTCGCGATTCGCGGCTCATAGCAGGGAGCGCCGACTCCCTTCCGCACACCGGTCTCTCGCGATGACGTGACTTCCTGTTGAGGGCTTGTCTGCCTATTGTCGAGGCAGGTAGATGCCGGCAGGGTCCGGCGGTAGGGGTTTGTTCGACGATGAGCATTGGCCGTCCGGCGCGTTTGGCGCTGGCCTTTCTTTTGTGTTCGGCAGGGTTGGTAGCGGCCGGCGACCGGCCGTCCGGCGTGGTCGAGCTGTTCACCAGCCAGGGCTGCAATTCATGCCCGCCGGCGGACGACAATCTGGCGGCGCTGGCGAAGCGCGGCGATGTGGTCACGCTCGCCTATCACGTGAATTACTGGGATTATCGCGGCTGGCGCGACACGCTGGCGACCGCGGAGAATACGGCCCGTCAGCACGACTATCGCAAGGCGTTCCAGTCGCGCTCGGTCTATACGCCGCAAGCCGTCGTCAATGGCCGTGTGCACGTCAACGGCGCCAAGCGCGCCGCGGTCGAGAGCGCGCTGTCGTCGCTGAACGCCAATGGCGAAGGCATGCAGGTCGATGTCCACATGGAGCGCAAGGGCGACAGCGTCGTCATCACCGCGGGCGAGGGCGCCCGGTCGGCGAACGCCCATGTGAAGCTGGTCTATTATGGCCAGCCGCAGGCCGTTGACATCGGCGAGGGCGAGAATGGCGGCCGCACGGTCTATTACGTGAACCCGGTGACGGAAACGCAGCCGGCCGGCATGTGGCATGGCAAGCCGGCGACGTTCGAACTGCCGGCCAGCGATATCGCGCGCAAGGGACCCGGCGGATGCGCCGTCCTGATCCAGTCCGTCACGGCGGACGGCAGCCCCGGGCCGATCCTCGGCGCGGCCAATCTGCCGGCGCCGACCGGGCGGCCCAAATGAAAACCGGCATTCAATCGTCAGATTGAATGCCGGCCAGTTCACGTCGCAAGGCCTTCTCAGGGAGGCCAGTAGGATCGGTCCAGCGCGGGCCCCGTGGGCGGGGGGCTTGGGGTTTACAGAGCCGGCGCCGGACCGAACCGTCTCAGGCAACGGCGCGGATCGTCGTTACCAATGCCGGCTATAGCTGGATTATTTTGCGGCAAGATTGTGATCGACCCTCACGAATGTGAACAGGCTTGTAATGAACCGTGAAGAGGGCCCGGCCGGCCTTTTCGGTTGCATTTAGCCGGCACTCGCGTCACCCTTCGTTTGTTCGCGAAACGGAGCGATTTTCGCATGACCGACAGCTCAAGCGGCACGGAGGGTGGGGACAGCTCCGGGACATTGATCCCGCTGTCCGACGTCAGGCGGCAGCGGGCGAATATCCCCATCTCCTTCGACAGGCGAGAACTCGACCAGATTCTGAGGCTCTACGGCCGGATGGTCGCCGCCAATGAATGGAGGGACTATGCGATCGACCATCTGTCCGACCGCGCCATCTTCTCCGTGTTCCGCCGGGCCAGCGAGACGCCGCTGTTCAGCATCGTCAAGGACCCGGCGCTGGCACGCCGCCAGGGCGCCTATTCGGTGGTCGCCGCAACCGGACAGATTCTCAAGCGCGGCCATGAGCTTGCGCGCGTGCTGACGGTCTTCGACAAGACGCTGAAGCTGGTCGAGGCCTGACGGGCTCTTACTGCCGATCCGGCAACGAATCCGGGTCGGGCGGCAGGGTTGTGCCGCCGTTCATGGTCAGTTGCATGAACACCGTATCCAGCCACCGTCCATGCTTGTAGCCCGAGCCTTCCAGCGTGCCGACATGGCGGAAGCCCATCGCCGCGTGCAGGCCGACGGAGGCGGCGTTGCGCTCGCCGTCGCCGATCACCGCCGCGATCTGGCGGAAGCCCAGGCGCCGGCAATCCTCGATCAGCCGCGTGAGAAGAAGGCGGCCGAGGCCCAGCCTGTGCGCATCGGGGGCGATGTAGATCGAATCCTCGACCATGAAACGGTAGGCGCGGCGAGGCCGGAACGGCCCGGCATAGGCGTAGCCGGCGACCGTGCCGTTCCGTTCCGCGGCGATGTAGGGGTAACCGTTGCCGGCCAGCGCGTGGAAGCGTTGCTCCATCTCGGCGCGTGATGGCGGCTCCAGTTCGTAGCTGGCAGTGCCATGCGTCACTGCATCGGCGTAGATCGCCGTGATGGCGTCGAGATCGTCGGGCGTGGCGGGGCGCAGGCTGATATCCATGCCGCGCTCAAACCATGGCCATGAACAAAAGAAAAGGGCGGCCCGAAGCCGCCCTTTCCCTATTCATTGTTCCAGCCGGACTATTCGCGGTTGCCCAGGAACGAGAGCAGGAACTGGAACAGGTTGATGAAGTCGAGATAGAGCGTCAGCGCGCCCATGATGGCCTTGCGGCCGGCGACGAGCACGTCGTCACCCTCGAAATACATCTCCTTGATCTTCTGTGTGTCATAGGCCGTGAGGCCTGCGAAGATCAGCACGCCGATCGCCGAAATTGCGAACTGCAAGGCCGACGAGCCGAGGAAGATGTTCACGATCATCGCCAGGATCAGGCCGAACAGGCCCATGATCAGGAACGAACCCATGCCCGTCAGGTCACGCCTGGTCGTGTAGCCCCACAGCGACAGCGCGCCGAAGGAGGCGGCCGTGATGAAGAAGGTCTGCACGATGGACGCGCTGGTGAAGACCAGGAAGATCGCGGACATCGAGACGCCCATCAGGGCCGAGAAGACCCAGAAGGTCGTCTGCGCGGCGGAGACGCTCATGCGGTCGATGCGGAAGCTCATGAAGAACACGAGCGCCAGCGGGGCCAGCATGATGACCCACCGCAGCGGCGATGCATAAAGCAACTGCGCGAAGTCGGCGTTGTTGTAGGCCAGATAGGCCGTGCCCATCGCGGTGACGCCCGTGATGGCAAGGCCGAGGGCCATGAGATTGTAGACCCGGAGCATATATGCCCGCAGGCCTTCGTCGATGCCCGTGTCGACGCGGGTTCCCGCGACGGCGCTTCGCATCTGATTGTTGCGGAGTTCAGCCATTGAAGTCCTCTGTTGCTTCTGTCCCGTCCGGTGTCGGTCGCGTTTTGACGCGCCCAGGCGCCGCTGGCGGGACTCCAGCATGCCTGCCGACAATATGATGTGTGTCAGGGGCGATAACAAGGCCTGTAACGCCCGGAAAGCCCGCGTGATCATACAAAGTAGTAAATTTGCCGTCAGGTTACGTAGCGCTACAGTTCCCTGAGCACCGGCGCGGCCTTCTGGCCGAGAATGCGCCATGTGCCGGCCAGCCCGATGCCGATGGTCAGGACGAGCGCCACGATGACGGTCGTCACCGCGACCTCCGGCAGGAAGCGGGACGGCAGGTTCATCACCTGCGCGACCACGAACCACGCCGCCGTCCCGCCGGCCAGCAGCGCGAATAGCGCCGTCGCCAGCCCGATCAGCATGTATTCGAGCGAGAAGGCGGTGACGAGCGTGCTGCGCGTGGCCCCCAACATCTTCAAAACCACCGCGTCGTGGGTGCGTGCCCGGTTGCCGGCGGCGAGCGCGCCGGCCAGCACCAGCACCGAGGCGATGAGCGCCACGGCAGCCGCCGCGCGGATCGCGGTTCCGAGCTGGGCGACGAGCCGGTTGACGATGTCGAGCGCGTCCTTGACGCGGACGGTCGTCACCGCCGGATAGGCGCGGGTGACGGCGTTGAGGATGCGCGCCTCGTCCTGCGCGGACGCCTGCTTGTCCTGCAAGGTGGCCAGCCATGCATGCGGCGCGCCGGCGAACGCGTTGGGCGAGAACACCATGACGAAATTGATGCCCATCGATTCCCATTCGACCCGGCGCAGATTGGCGATGGTGGCTGTGATGTTGCGGCCGAGCACGTTGACGGTGACCGTGTCGCCGAGCTTCAGGCCGAGCTCGCCCGCCTCCTCGGCCGAGAAGGAGACCAGCGGCTTGCCGGAATAGTCCTTCGGCCACCATTCGCCGGCCGAAAGCGTGGCGTTTTCGGGAATGGTCTCGGAATAGGTGATGCCGCGATCGCCGCGCAGCACCCAGGCGGCCTCCGGCGGCACGACCAGCTTCTGCACATCGACGCCGTTCAGCTCCAGCACGCGGCCCCGCAGCATGGGCACGCGCATCAGTTCGCCCTTCGGCGCTTCCTTCTCGACCAGCGTGGCGAACTGGTCGACCTCGGACGCCTGGATGTCGACGAAGAAGAAGTTCGGCGCCCGCTCCGGCAGGTCGCCGGCGAGCTGGCGGCGCAGATTGCCGTCGATCAGCGCGAGCGCCACCAGCAGGGTCAGGCCGAGGCCGAGCGACAGGACGACCGACGGCGTCAGCGCGCCGGGGCGATGGATGTTGCCGATGGCCAGCCGCAGCGGCGTCGAGCGCACGGCGGGCGCTTTTCGCGCGAGGAACTGCACCAGTGCGGAGACCGCGCGCAGGACGATGAAGGCCGCAATCGCCGCACCGACGAAGATCAGCGCGATGCGGCGATCGGCGGACGACCAGATTGCGAGACCGGCCAGGATGAGCGCGATGCCGCCGGCGGCGGCGAGGTAGACCGCGCGGGGCCAACCGCGTTCATCGAGCCCGATCTCACGGAACAGAGCGGTGGCGGGCACGTCGCGAGCGCGGCCGAGCGGCAGGATGGCGAAGGCGAGCGTCGTCAGCAGGCCGAAGACCACGGCCAGCGCGAGCGCGCCGGGATAGACGCCGCCTTCCGCCGGCACCGGTATGACCGAGGAGAGAGCCGCCGACGCGGCGAACGGCATGAGGATCGCGATGCCGAGGCCGATGACGATGCCGATCAGGGCCACGATCAGGACCTGCGCCAGATAGAGCGCGAAGACGAAACCGCCGGCGGCGCCGACGCTTTTCAGGGTGGCGATGACGCCGCGCTTGGCGTCGAGGTGGGCGCGCACGGCGTTGGCCACGCCGACGCCGCCGACGACCAGCGAGGTCAGGCCGACCAGCGTCAGGAATTGCGAGAAGCGCTCGACATTGGCCGCCAGTGATGGCGCGGCATTGGCGCGCGAGCGCACGCTCCAGCCGGCCTGCGGGAAATCGGCCTTGGCGCGGTCGGTGATCGCCTTGATCGCGCTCTCGGGCGATCCGTCGGGCAGCCTGATCTTGTAGACGTGCTCGACGAGTGAGCCGGGCTGGATGAGGCCGGCGGCGCGAAGGCCGTCGAGCGACACCATCAGGCGCGGCGCGAAACCGAATCCGTCGGAGATCGCGTCGGGCTCGTTGACGATTTTGGCGCGCAGTTCGAAGGTGGCGGAGCCGAGCTTGATCCGGTCGCCGGGTTTCAGGCCGAGCCGGTCGAAGAGAAGGTCAGGGGCCGTCGCGCCCCACACACCGGCCTCATCGCCGAACAGGCCTGCATAGGGCAGGGCCGGCGCGGTTTCGAGCGCGCCGAACAGCGGGTAGGTGGCGTCGACCGCCTTCACTTCGACCAGCGCCTGGTCGGAGCCGTCCTCCAGCCGCGCCATGGAGCGCATGCCGGCGCTGACGGCGAGATCGCCCTGTTGTTTCAGGAAGGCGAGTTCCGTTTCGGACGCCTCGCGCTGGTTCAGTTCGAACCGCAGATCGCCGCCGAGCAGGGTCTGGCCCTGCCGCGCGACGCTGTCGGTGATCGAGCGGGCGACCGAATTGACGCCGCCGATCGCGCCGACGCCGAGCGCGATGCAGATGATGAAGATGACGAAGCCGGAGAGGCCGCCGCGCATCTCGCGCAAGGCGTAGCGAAGGGGGAGGGCGGTCATTGTTGAGAACCCCGGTCCTGTAGAAACGGGGCAGACTTACCCCCACCCCGTACCCCTCCCCTCAAGGGGGAGGGGGGCGTCACCGTCGGCGATTTCCCCTCCCCCTTGAGGGGAGGGGTACGGGGTGGGGGTGAATTGAAATGCATCGCGCTACGCCGTCGCCTTCAGCGGGGCGACCGGAACGGCGTCCTCGATCCGGCCCGAGCGCATGCGGACCTGACGGTCGCAGCGGTCCGCGAGCGCCGGGTCGTGGGTGACCAGCACCAGCGTCATGCCACGCTCGCGCGCCTTGGCGAACAGCAGGTCCGCGATCTGGCGGCCGGTCGCCTGATCGAGATTGCCGGTCGGCTCGTCGGCGATGAGGATGCCGGGTTCCGGCGCGAGCGCACGGGCAATCGCCACCCGCTGCTGCTCGCCGCCGGAAAGCTGGCCGGGATAGTGGCTGAGCCTTTCGCCGAGACCGACCGCCGTGAGTTCGCGCGCCGCCAGTTCGAAGGCGTCGCTCCGGCCGGCAAGCTCCAGCGGCACGGCGACGTTTTCGAGCGCCGTCATATTGGGGATCAAGTGGAATGACTGGAAAACGATGCCGACGCTGCGGCCGCGAAACCGCGCGACCTGGTCCTCGGTCATGCCGTTGAGAGCCTGGCCGGCGATGGTCACGCTGCCGGAATCGACCCGTTCGAGCCCGGCCAGCACCATCAGCAACGTCGACTTGCCCGATCCCGACGGCCCGACGATGCCGGCGGCCTCACCGCGCGCGACATCGAGCGAGATGCCCTTCAGCACATGGACCCGCGATGCGCCTTGCCCGAGCGTCAGGGATACGTCGCGCAGTTCGATGATGGCTTCTGCCACGTGGTATCGTTCCTATATTGGGGAAGATTGGGCTGAGATATGGGATCGGAAACGGGCAATAACAGATGAAACGTGCGATTTTCACTGCACTTGTTTGTGTTCTGGCGCTGGGTGGGCCGGCGCTGGCCGAGACGTTCCGCATCGTCGGCTTCGGCGACAGTCTGATGGCCGGCTATCAGCTCGGCCCCGAAGAGGGGTTTACGCCGAAGCTGCAGGCGGCGCTGAAAGCCAGGGGCCATGATGTCGAGGTGGCCAATGCCGGCGTGTCCGGCGACACGACCAGCGGCGGGCTCGCGCGGCTCGACTGGTCGGTGCCCGACGGAACCGACCTCGTGATCCTGGAACTGGGCGCCAACGACATGCTGCGCGGCCTCTCGCCGTCGATCACCGGGGAGAATCTCGACAAGATGCTGGCCGGCCTCAAAACACGCGGCATCCCGGTCGTGCTCGCGGGCATGTACGCCGCGCCCAATCTCGGTAAGGATTATGCCGACGCCTTCAACGCGATCTATCCAGCGCTCGCGGAGAAATATGGCGTGCCGCTGATCGGCTTCTTCATGGAAGGGGTGGCGGCGAATGCGGCGCTCCAGCTCGAGGACGGGCTGCATCCGAATGCTGCGGGCGTGGACGCGATGGTGAAGAACGCGCTGCCAGTGATCGAACCGCTGATCAAATGAGGTTCCGTTGCGTCATGCAACGGTCGTGGGACCGTCAGAATAGAGGCTTGCCCGTTCCCGCATTCGATGATTCGCTGCGATTCGGGTTCGAATCGAGGAGGTAGCTGCCATGCCGCGACTTTTCACCGCCCTCGAAATTCCGCGTGACGCCGCGCTGTCCCTCTCGCTGCTGAGGGGCGGCCTTCCGGGCGCCCGCTGGATCGATGTCGAAAACTACCACATGACCCTCCGCTTCATCGGCGACGTGGAAGGCCATGTCGCCGACGAGGTTGCGAACGCGCTCGACCGGGTGCGGCGGCCGGCCTTCGACCTGACCCTGTCGGGCGTCGGCGCATTCGGCTCGAAGAAGCCGCACTCGCTCTATGCCGGCGTCATCGCCTCGCCGGACTTGAACGCGCTGCAAGGCGAGATCGACCGCATCTGCACGCGCGTCGGCGCGCCGACCGACCAGCGCAAATTCGTGCCGCATGTGACGCTGGCGCGGCTGCGCAATGCGAGCGACCGCGACGTGGCGAAATACCTGTCGGGGCGCGGCAATTTCCTGACGCTGCCGTTCCGCGTCGGCCGCTTCGTGCTGATGTCGTCGCGCGACTCGGTCGGCGGCGGTCCTTACGTGGTCGAGGAGGCCTGGCCCTTGCTGGCTCCGGCAGCGCCGCGTGCGGCAAGCTGGTCGGCAACGGATTCGCAGGCGGCGCGGATCATCCGGTAGACCGACAGGAAGCCGTCCGGCCCGCCATAATAGGGATCGGGCACATCCTTCGACGCTCCGTGCGCGAAATCCGTGAGAAGATGGATTCTGCCCCGGTCGCGCGGGCTGGCGCGTGATT
>Ga0209792_1000268_pt1 | contig 50126 bp, 37 predicted proteins | sample EBPBio142005_DNA_FD_185860 | JGI IMG/M metagenome (GOLD analysis project Ga0209792, IMG submission 185860) | Wastewater treatment Type I Accumulibacter community from EBPR Bioreactor in Madison, WI, USA - Reactor 1_6/14/2005_ DNA (SPAdes)... | ecosystem: Engineered > Bioreactor > EBPR >... | reverse complement strand
TTGCACCGCTGCAGATAGACGCAGGGCTTACTGTACTTGTCAGTACAGGTGTCGGATTGACTGTTACTACTACACTGTACGTACTCGCGTTCGTACAGCCGTTCGCACTCACTGTATATACATAGGTTACATTCACAGGGCTCGTGCTGCTGTTCGTCAGCTGTTCACTTACTGTGCCGCTGCCGCTGCCTGCTGTGTTACCGTTGATACTTGTGATCGCGGCTCTTGTCCATGCATATGTTGCACCGCTTGTACCGCTTGTCGGTGTATAACCGAACGTCGTGCCGCTGCAGATAGCGCTTGGGGTAAGTGTGCTCGTTAACTGTGGTGTCGGGTTAACCGTTACCACCACACTGTACGTACTTGCATTCGTACAGCCGTTCGCACTCACTGTGTATACATACGTTACATCTATCGGTGCAGTCGTCGTGTTCGTCAGTGTCTCGCTTGGATTACCTGTACCACTGCCTGCCGTATTGCTGATACCGGCTACTGCTGCTCTGCTCCATGCATAACTCGCACCGCTTGTGCTGCTCGTCGGCGTGTAGCTGAATGTTGTACCGCTGCAGATAGATGCTGGCGTCAATGTACTCGTCAATATTGGAGTAGGCTTCACGCTTACTACAACACTATATGTTGACGGATTACCACAACCTGCAACAGATAATGAATAAACATAGGTTACATCTATCGGTGCAGAAGTTGTATTAATTAATGCCTCATTAGGATTACCCGTACCACTTGTTGTAGCATTACTAATACCTGCAACTGCAGCACGGCTCCAATTGAATGCTACACCACTTGTACTACTTGTTGGGGTATAACTAAATATTGAACCACTACATATAGCAGATGGTGTCAACGTACTTGTTAGTGTTGGAGTTGGGTTAACAGGGACAGTAATATTTTGTGTATTTGTACAGCCATTTGCTGTTAATGATATAGCATAAGTAACCGTTATTGGAGCAGTTGTACTATTACTAAGCAGTTCGCTGATATTAGCGCCTGTACCACTACCCGCTACGTTACTATTAATACCAGCTATAGCTGCTCTGCTCCAAGTAAATGAAGTACCTGTTGTAGCTGTAGCCGCATTGTATGTGAATGTTGTGTTATTACAAATTGCAGATAACGACTGTAAACTTGTCAATATCGGGCTTGGATTGACTGTAACTACTACATTGTATGTAGTAGGATTAGCACAACTACCAATACGCACTGTGTAAACATATGTTACGTTTACCGGGGCTGTAGTTGTATTTATCAACGTTTCATTTACGCCACTTGAACCACTACCCGCTGCATTGCTGATGCCTACTACAGTAGCACGTGTCCATGTAAAAGTTGCGCCTGTTGTGCTGCTGGTTGGCGTATATGTAAATGGCGTATTGCTACACACTGCAGACGGCGTTAACGTGCTCATCAATACCGGTGTAGGATTAACCGTTACAGTTACATTTTGTGTATTAGAACAACCATTCGCTGCAAGTGTGTAAGCATAAGTCACAACAATCGGAGCAGTAGTTGTATTTGTCAATGTTTCGTTCGGGTTGCCCGTACCGCTACCAGCCGTATTACTGATACCGGCTACTGCATCACGTGTCCAAGCAAATGTAGTACCGGATGTGGCACTTGTTGGCGTATAGCTGAATGTTGCATTATTACATATTGTACCTGCATTCAACGTACTTGTCAAAACAGGCGTAGGATTTACTGTAACTACTACATTCTGTGTATTAGAACAGCTATTGGCAGTCGATGTGTAAACATAAGTCACATTTACAGGAGCAGTGCTTGTATTTGTAAGCGTTTCGCTCACCGCACCGCTACCACTACCAGCTACATTACTATTTATTGTAGCAATGGCAGCACGTGTCCACGTAAATGTGGTACCTGTTGTTGCACTAGTTGGCGTATAGCTGAATGTTGTACCACTACATATAGCAGCAGGTGCCAAGGTGCTTGTTAGTGTTGGAGTTGGGTTAATGGTAACATTTACATTATAAGTTGCAGGATTAGCACAACCGTTAATAGAAACTGTATATGCATAAGTAACTACTACAGGTTCTGTAGTAGTATTAACCAATGTTTCACTAATACTACCTGTACCACTACCTGATGCATTACTTATACCTGCAACTACTGCACGAGTCCATGCAAATGCTGCACCACTAGTGCTGCTGGTTGGTGTATAACTGAATACTGTACTGTTACATTTAGCAGCAGGCGTTAATGTACTTGTTAATACCGGAGTAGGATTTACAGATACTGTAACATTTTGTGTGTTCGGACAACCATTTGCTGTAGAAGTTATTGCATAAACTACATTTACAGGGGCTGTTGATGAGTTCGTCAGTGTTTCACTGATATTACCATCAGAACCACTACCTGCTACGTTGCTGTTTATCGTAGCTATAGCAGCACGTGTCCATGCAAATGTAGTGCCGGATGTTGCACTTGTGGCTGTGTATGTAAATGTCGCATTGTTACATATTGCAGCAGGTGTAAGCGTACTACTAAGCGTAGGCGTCGGATTAATTGTAACGACTACATTATAAGTAGATGGATTAGCACAACTACCTATGCGAACCGTATAAATGTAAGTTGCATTTACAGGCGCTGTAGTTGTATTTATCAATGTTTCATTTACACCGCTTGAACCACTACCGGCTGCATTACTTATATCTGCAACAGTAGCACGTGTCCATGTATAAGTAGCCCCTGTTGTGCTGCTTGTTGGGGTATATGTAAATGGTGTATTGCTACATACTGCACTTGGTGAAGTTGTACTGGTCAATACCGGAGTCGGATTAACCGTCACGTTCACATTATATGTACTAGGGTTTGTACAGCCGTTTGCTGTAAGCGTGTAAACATATGTTACTACTATCGGATCAGTAGTAGTATTCGTCAATGTTTCGTTCGGGTTACCTGTACCACTACCGGCACTGTTGCTGATGCCAACTACTATTGCACGTGTCCACGCAAATGTAGTACCTGTTGTAGCACTTGTTGGGGTATAGCTGAATGTTGCATTATTACATATAGTCCCCGGAGACAAAGAACTTGTCAAAGTAGGGTTTGGATATACCGTTACTGTTACGTTTTGTGTTCTTGAACAGCCATTTGCAGCAACAGTATATACGTATGTAACAACTACAGGAGCAGCTGAACTATTAACCAACGTTTCACTGATACTACCTGTACCACTACCTGATGCATTGCTGTTAATTGTGGCAATAGCCGCACGTGTCCATGTAAAGGTTGATGGATTTGCATTGAATGTATTACTTGTAGGTGTATAGCTGAATGTAGTATTATTACATATTGCCGACGGCGTAAGCGTACTGCTGAGTGCCGGTCTTGGATTAACTGTTACTACTACATTGTAAGAACTTGGGTTCGTACATCCGCCAACGCTCAATGTATAAACATATGTTACGTTAACAGGGTTGTCTGTAGTATTTGTAAGTGTTTCATTCGGATTACCTGTACCGCTACCGGCACTATTGCTTATACCTGCTACTGTAGCACGCGACCAACTGAAGGTAACACCACTTGTAGCACTTGTAGGTGTATAGCTGAATGCAGTACCACTACAAATAGCTGATGGCGTCAGTGTACTTGTAAGTGTTGCAGTAGGATATATTGTAACAGTTACGTTTTGTGTATTTGAACAGCCGTTTGCTGTCAAAGTAAATACATAAGTAGCTGTAAGCGTTGTAGTTCCTGTATTTACCAATGTTTCGCTTATACTTGCACTGCTTCCGCTAGATGAGCCATTTGTACCAACTGCAGCGCGTGTCCAACTGAATGTTGTACCCGCAGTTGCACTGGTAGCTGTATAGTTGAAAGTAACACCATCACAAGCAGAAGCCGTTGTAGCACTACTTAGTACAGGTGTCGGGTTTACCGTTATTGTATAATTCGCCGAATTACCTGTACAACTATTAGCTACCGGAGTAACTGTAATAGTAGCAACAACAGGTGCTGTTGTTACATTCGCAGCATTGAATGTCGCTATGTTTCCTGTACCAGAAGCCGCTAAGCCAATAGATGTTCTGTTATTCGTCCAGTTGAAAGTTGTACCTGATACAGCACCGCTGAAAGTCATTGCTCCGGTTGCAGCACCATTACACAATACCAGGTTTGATGGCACTGTAACATCCGGTTTGGGTTTTACTGTTACTACCACATTATATGTAGTAGGGTTAGTACAACCGTTTGCTGTTAATGTATAAACGTATGTTACATCTACATTGGCATTAGTTGTATTCGTAAGCGTCTCAGATATTGAACCTGTGCCACTACCTGCAGTATTACTAATGCCCGCTACTGTAGCACGTGTCCAAGAATATGTAGTACCAGCTACACTACTTGTTGGTGTGTAAGCATAAGTTACACCGCTACATACAGTACCCGTACCGGAACTTGTAAGTGTTGGGTAAGGGTATATTGTAATACCTACCGCACTACTTGTAGATGTACAGAAACCGGATGTTACGACTCTACGGTACCAGGTAGTTACACTAATTGTAGATGGATCATAATCCTGTGATACCGCTCCTGAAATATTCGTAAAGCCTGTACTGGCGCTTGTAGTAGATTGTTGCCATTGGTATGTATATGTGGTACCATCACCACCGGTAGGCGTAGCACCTACTATGTTGCCTGGATCACCACTTTGACAGAATGTTGAAGGTGTAGGCGCAGTAAGTGTATTACTTGCTATTGGTGGCTGTACAGTAATTTGTATTGCAGCACTAATGTCAGGTGTTGTACAAGCACCCGATGTTACTGTTCTGCGGTACCATATGGTAGTCGTCAGTGCACCCGGGCTGTAGTCTTTAGATACAGCGCCTGAAATATTAGTAAAGCCTGTAGAGCTGCTAGTAGTAGAGCTTTGCCATTGGTAGGTATAAGTTGTGCCATTACCACCTGTAGGTGTACTACCGGTTAAAGCAGCCGGAACCTGAGCATTACATATTGTTTGAGCAGCACTGATTGTATTGTTAGCAAGTGCAGGCTGAACTGTTATCTGTGTATTGTCTGAAGATGTACATATTCCATTTACAATCTGCCATTGGAATACGTAAGTACCTTCTACCAGATTGGTAACAGTCGTATTATACTGGCTTGCAGTAAATACAGGAGCAGGAGAACCTGACGGCTGAGAAACTACAGTCCATGTACCCGTGCCGGTTGTTGGCTGATTGCCCGCCATTGTAACAGTAGTGCCATAGCATACTGTTTGGTAAGCTCCTGCATTAGCAGGTGTAGGCGGTGTATATATTGTTACCGTTACGTTTGATGTACTAGCAGGGCATGAACCATTTGTTGTAGTCCATGTAAATACATAAGTACCTGCAACCAAACCTGTAACAGAAGTATTATTCGCGTTTGCATTAATAAACACGGGGTCTTGTGCGCCACCCGGTTTTGAAGCAACTGTCCAAGTACCTGTGCCCACTGTCACGGCAGTAGCGTTTAATGTAACAGGTGTATACAAACAAACATTCTGGTTTGTACCTGCATTAGAAGTTGTTGGCGGATCACTAACAATGATAGTCATGCTGTCTGTAGACACACAACTACCATTATTCAAAGTCCACATCAGGGCATAAGTACCCTCTTGCAGACCACTGATTTGTGTATTGTATAAAGCACTGTTTGTAAATGTAGGATTCGGAGCACCTGAAGGTTTGCTCATTACAGTCCATGTACCCGTTTCACCTGAAATAGGTGCATTCGCCGCGAGTGTAGCGGTAGATGTTGGGCCAGGCGTATTACACAATGTTTGAGAAACACCTGCATTCGCAATATTTGGCGGTGTAGAAGTAACAACTACACTTGCATCGTCTGTTTTAGAAGTACAAACCCCATTAGCAATTGTCCAGCGGAAAACGTAGGTACCCGGTACAGTATTTACTACTCTGGTATTTGCGTCATTTGGTGCATCTATTGTTGGTGTGTTAGGACCACTTACTACAGTCCAAGTACCAACACCAACTGTTGGTACATTACCTGCCAGATAAATATTGCTGGTACAACCATTTAATTGGTCTGAACCTGCATTGGCGTTTGATGGTTCTGCAGAAACGGTAATCCTTACAATATCATTATTAGAACCACAGTTACCATTTGTAATATTCCACTGCAACAAATAAACACCTGCTGTCAGGTTGCCTAAAGTTGCATTTGGCGTTGCAGCATTTGGAGAGAATGTAGGTATAGACCCACCAGACTGACTTATTAATGACCATTGCCCTGTACCTACTGTAGGTGTATTACCTGCAAGTACTACAGACGTAGTCGCCTGAGAATTTAGTATACATATATCTTGATCAACACCTGCACTTGCTGTGGTAGCAGGGGCACTGATAGTAATTGAAACAATATCATTGGTTGAAGGGCATAAACCTACAGCAGGCATAGTATACCTGAATTGATACGTACCCGGTATCAAACCCGTAGCAATAGCACTGCTTGATGAGTTTGGTGTAAGTGTCGGCGTATTCGGACCACTAACGTTAGACCATGTACCGGTACTACCTGCATTACCTGCCAAAGATGCAGTAGTAGCATTACACAAACTGGTAGATGGGGTAGTAGCAACAGCCGGCTGAGTAACATTTATAAGTACAGTATCGATACTTGGCGGACAGTAAGGAGTAGAAGATGCTGTCCAAGTAAGAGTATAGGTACCTATAATAAGGTTTGATATAGAAGCTGTATTACTTGAAAACGAAGAAAATGTAGGTGTATTAGGTCCACTTACTGCTGTCCATAAACCACTACCTGATGATACCGCTGTAGCAGCTAATGTAGTACTTGTACCACTACACAAAGACTGGTCTGTACCTGCACTTGCAGCACTAGGTGGCGTACTTACTATTACCAGTACATCATCGTAGTTGCTACTACAAGCACCGTTAGATATTGTCCAGCGGAATGTATAGCTACCTGCTACTAAACCTGTAACTGTTGTACCTGCAGAAGATGGCGTAGTAATGGTTGCACCGCCGGGGCCACCAACTTGTGTCCAAGTGCCGGTACCAGTAGTAGGTGTATTACCTGCCAGTGTTACAGTAGTAGCACCACAAATTGTCTGGTCGCTACCTGCAACTGCAGTTGTAGCAGCACCGGATATTGTTACTACTACCGTATCTCTCGTAGTATTACAACCCGATTTGGTAAGTGTCCATTCAAAAACATAAGTACCATTAACAGCACCTGTTACCGTAGTATTATATGTAGTAGCAGATGTAAATGTTGGTGTGTTCGGCCCACTTACACGTGTCCACAAACCTGTTTCACCTGAGCCTGGCGCATTACCTGCTAATGTGATGGTTGTAGTACCTGATGACAAACATTGGTCTGCACCTGCAGTAGCTTGTTTAGCACCTACACTCGAGCTTGTAGTTATTACTACATTGTCTACAGATGTACCACAGGCATTTACAATCGTCCAGGTAAATGTATAAACAGTGTTTGCAGCTAAACCATTTACGATAGCATTGTAGCTGTTAACATTAGAAAATGTAACTCCCGCAGATGGCGATACAGTCCATGTACCTGTTTCATTTAGTATTGGCTGATTACCGCTCAGTTGATAAGGCGTACCATTACATATAGTTGCATCAAGCCCGGCATTGGCTGTTGTAGGAGCTGTAGACGCTACTAATACAGTAACATCTGCCTGCTGGTTATTGCTTGTACCATTCGCGCTGATGATCCAGCGGAATACATATGCACCGTTTGTAAGGCCTGATACAGAAGTAGTAGCGCTAGTAGGCGTTGCAATGGTTGCAGTATTAGGACCACTTACCTGAGACCATGAACCCGTACCTGTACTTGGTGCATTTGCTGCGAGGTTTGTAGTAAATATATTACATGCCAAAAACTGGGAAGTACCTGCATTTGAAGGAGTAGGCGTTTTTGATATTACAACTGTAACATCTACCAATGCATCTGCACAACCACCTTGACCATTATTGGTTGTTCTTTTCAGCCTGATAACATAGTTACCTATTTGTGTAAAACCACTTAGCGTTAGTGGCACTGCAGATGTAGTAGTGAAATTACCTATGCCGTATGTGCTCTGTATATCAGAACCCGCCGGGCCGCTTATCAATGCCCATTGTGTACGGTCGCCACCACTGAAGCTATAAGGTATGGAAGCATTCGTACTATCAGGGTTAGCAATTACCACTGTGCTGCTCGGTGTAATGGTAGGAGGAGTGGTGTAGCTGATAGTGTATGTACCTACGTTAGTGCAACCCGTTACACTGTTATTCACAGTATAAGTTAAAACTGTAGTACTACTACCGCTTAGGCCTGTGATTGTAGTTGATGGTGCATTTACGTTTGTAATCGTACCCGAACCACTAATTTTGGCCCATGTAAGTGTTTCATTAGTATATACCGGCGTTGGTGCTGTAATTACAGCACTTGTTCTGCTATCGCAATATACTTGTGTTATGTTTGGTGTTGAAGTAACAGATTGTGTAGGTGCAGGAACTATGATATCCACTTCGTCATAAGCATTAATACAAGGCCCTGCCACCGTCCAACGGAATCGGTATGTACCCTGTACCAGATTCGATACACCTGTATTATATAAATGCGTATTACCTATCGTTGGTGTATTGGGGCCACTTATCAATGTCCATGTACCCTGCTGTCCACCAACATTACTACCTGCATATGTACCTGCAAGTTGGGTTGATGTTGTAAATGTAAAACAATTAGACAGTGTCTGATCCGGACCTGCATTTACGGGTGTCACACCACCACGGTTTGTTACAGTTACCTCGTCATATGATGTACAAGAGTTAGAATTAGATATCGTCCACCTTAAAGTTGTAGTACCGGAATTAGTAGTAGGTAGTGTAACTGACGTAGTAGGTGATGAAGTATTGGCAATACTGATACCATTTGTTGCACCAATAACGGTCCACACACCCGTTTCGCCTGATCCAACAGCATTGCCGGCCAAATTAATGGTACCCGCACAAGAAACTATATCGGCGCCTGCATTGGCTGTAGTTGCCGGCAGTGTCGTAAATGTTACATCCTGATACACAGGCGAACCATCCGTACACCTTGCAGACAAGCGGAATACATACGTATTGCCTGCTGAATAGCCGGATACAGTAACGGTAACGTCATTACCACTAACTACGGGGGTTCCTAAAATAACCGCAGGTCCCGATAATTGAGACCATGTGGCATTACCGCCTGAAGCAAATAAACCATTTGCTTTCCCCTTCAGCACAAATGGCTGCCCTGGGCAAACGGATTCACTGACACCCGCATTCACGGTACAGTTTTGTGCAGAAACTTGTTGGCTGAAAAACAGCAATGTAGCAACAACTACGTAAGAAACGTAACGATAAATCTTATTCATCAATGTGTGATATTGAAGTGGTGGTTCTCGCTTACAATCCACACCAGGCTTGAAATGCAATATGGTGCTAATTTTTACAGGAAATCGTTTAAAACAATAACCAATTAATTTTTAACAAATTTAAAACAAATCAAATTTGACCGGGCGCAGATTGTCAAAAAACTACAAGACAATAATACCATCAAGGTTTGGGTTAGACAGGTAGCCTAAGTGCAATTGGGCACGAACGACAAAGTTTTGTCCACGAACGACAAATAGCTATGACATATTAAAAAATCGACAATGAAACCCGAACACTAATTGTTCTAATTTTGAAAAACAGAAGTTGTTGCACGATTTCCTTATTATAATTATATGCGATTACATATATATATCGTCTGCCTCCTTATTTCATTCTTCACAGATATGTCATCTCCTTTTGCGGCAGCAAAACAGAAACATGATAAGTTTATTATTATCCTCGATGGCTCAGTCAAAATGAATACAATATGGCGAGACGAACTGAACAAATATGATGCTGCTTCATTATTAATATCCCGCTTGATGGATAGTATGCACATGGCTAATGAAGATGTGCAGTTTTGTCTCAGGCTATATGGCCATCTATATCCTGCAACCATGCAGAGTTGTAAAGACAGCAGGCTGGAGATATACTTCAGTAAAGACAACCGCTCGCAAACACGTATGCGGTTAGGCTCTATGCAACCACAAGGGAGCGCATCAATAGGGTATGCATTGCAGCAATCTACCAATTATGATATTGAAGACCGCTTTGACAATTATAATGTAATACTAATAACGTCGGGCACCAGATATTGTGATAGTAACGTATGTGCTTCAGCAGGAGCATTGCTGAATAAAATAACCGGGAGGTCTTATGTACTGAATCTGGGTTATGACGAGCCCATTGCTACCGGCTATTCGTGTGTAGGTAATGTATATAATATCAGCAGCAAACTAGCAATGGAAGCTGTGATAGATACCATCTGCAACCCTTTCAGGAAAAAGCATTCAAAAGCCGATACTATGTACGCATATAGCGAACCACTGAAAAAAGCTGACATGACCATTCCAACACCTATCATATCCATACCAGATACGCTTGCACTACAAACAGGTAGCTATCTGCTTTTTACCAGCAACTATAAAACAAGTTCTGTTCAGTTGAGCATACTCACCACAAATGGTTACATACCTACAGGCAAAAGCTTCACAATACCTATGACAAAAAAAGAAACCATGCCAAGTGGCAGATACAGAGTCTATTATACGATAACAGACAACGATAACAAACCACAGAAAAGGATCAAAGAATTCTATATAAGAAAAGATCTTGATAATATAGTAGACCTTGATTAATACTTAGATATAAGAGAGGGCATAAAAAAAGAGCAATTCAAATGAATTGCTCTTTTTAGTGGTGGTGTGGGAGGGAATTGAACCCCCGACACAAGGATTTTCAGTCCTTTGCTCTACCAACTGAGCTACCACACCTTTTCCCGATTTGGGATTGCAAAAATAGGTTTATTATCCAATTTTCCAAAAATGCAGTGAAACAATTTATTGTTTCAGGAAAACCTTATTCATATTCATTTTTCCTTCATCTTGAAGTAGTATGTTGTATTGTCCTACAGGTAAGGCTTTCACATCAATGGTATTACCGGTATTATTAAACATTCCACTCATTAGCACTTGTCCATATATATTTAATATCCTGTAGCTTATCTTATCTAAGCCTGATTTCAGTCTTAAAGTAATTACATCTTTTGCAGGATTAGGAAAAATTATGGCTGTTACATTTTCATATTGAGGAATACTGTTGTATGATGGGTCATATATTTCTATAATCTTATCAATCTTGCTACTTGTACCCGATGATGGTGAATTGCTTGTAGAAACATAAATACGCCCTTCAGGAGATATACAGAGGTCTCTCAACCTGCGGTATTTAACAAGACTGATTTTATTAATGGCACTCACATCATCGTTTGTACCATTCAATTTCAGTTGATATAAAGTAGTATCCTTGAGCGTGGCCATTATTAATGACTTTTGCAATTGCGGAAACATTGGATGATCGTAATAGTCCATGCCACATACAGCAAGTGTAGGCGTCCACGCCTCTATAGGCTCTTTTACATTAGAGTCTGCACAAAATGTTGTTTCTGAAGGTGTGTTGCAATAACCCTGTACTGTAGGCCATCCATAGTTTCGTCCTTTCTCTATTATGTTTATTTCATCGTCGCTTGTAGCACCATGCTCAGACTCATACAGCTTGCCATTTGCATATACCATCCCTTGGGCATTTCTGTGCCCCCAACTCCACAATGCATTACCGCTGATAGGATTATCAGATGGGATACTACCATCTAATGCTATGCGAAGTACTTTACCATTCAATGAGTTTGTATTCTGTGAGTTGGGTGTAGTAGCTGCATCGCCCGTAGTAATATACAGGTGGTTATCTACTATAAGTAAACGGCAACCATTATGAATATTAGCAGCATTGATATTATCTAACAGGGTAAGAGGAGATTGCAATACGTTGGACGTACTATTATATGTATAACGCACAATACGTTCTTTATAAACGGATGCATCTAAATAATTGTACGCAACATATACATAAGGCTGTGTTGTAAATTGCGGGTGCAATGCCAACCCAAGCATACCACCTTCGCTTTGTATGCGAGTATTCGTTTCATTATAAAGTGTATCTACCCTCCCACTTGTCGGTTCCAGTCTGCATATATACCCGTTCTTTTGGGTAAACCAGATATGATTATCAGGTCCATAAACAAGCTCCCAGGGAATAAATAATGAATCGCGCACTACACGTACTGTCATTTGTGCATTCACACCTTCATTCATCACCAACAATGCCACTAACATTAATAGTATTTTTTTCATATCCTCAGTTTGCATATTCAATTTACGAAATATCTACCCATCAATAGTCAGTTACATATAGTTGACCTATTTTTACAACCAATGGCTTTGCACGATTTCACAACTCAGTTTATTCAGCAACTACAACAAACCACTGCTCTTGAAGCAGTTGCAGTAGCATTCGGGATGATAAGTGTTGTACTTGCCAATATGAATAATGTATGGCTCTACCCCACCGGTATAGTAAGCACCATCATTTATGTATGGATAATGGCTAAAGTGGGACTGTATGCAGAAAGCCTGCTCAATCTATATTACCTCATCATGAGCATTTATGGATGGGTGCTGTGGCAAAAGGGGAAAGAGAATGATAACCCCGCTGCTATCTCTCACAATAACATGAAAGACTGGACTGTAACAGGTGCAATATGTATAGGCGGCTGGGCAATACTCTACTTTGTACTATCTCGTTACACAGACTCCAATGTTCCCGCAATAGATGCTGTGGTTTCTGCAACAGCATGGGCAGGCATGTGGCTGCTTGCTAAACACAAGATAGAAAACTGGATATTGCTGAATATATCGAATGCAATAGCCATACCACTATACATTTACAAAGGCATTCCGTTCACTGCCTTCCTGACATTATTTCTGTTTATTGTTGCTATCTTCGGTTACTTCAGATGGAAAAAACAATATCGTTTGTTGCACGCTACATCTTAGTATTGCTACTTGCATTGAGCTTTCATGCCAATGCACAGAATATAGATATAGACCTGTTGCGAAACATCAACGGAACACGTGGCAGTAATGCCGATGCTGTAATGAATGGGATTACACAATCTACCTATCCTCTTGCATTTGCCACACCTGCTACACAACTCATAGTTGGTTATATAAGGCACGATAAACATACTATTCAAAACGGTTGGCAAACTGTGAGCAGCCTCGGCACTACAGTTGTTCTGGCATACGGACTTAAATATGCCATCAACCGAAGTCGTCCGTACGAAACATACAAAGACATTGTTCCCTATCACTACGATACAGATCCATCATTCCCATCGGGGCATACAAGCATAGCGTTTGCAAATGCAACATCATTAAGTCTGCAATACTCAAAATGGTATGTGATAGCACCCGCATACTTATGGGCTGGTGCTATCGGTTATTCTCGCATGCAGCTAGGCATGCACTACCCTAGCGATGTATTGGCTGGCGCTGTAATTGGTGCAGGCAGTGCATTTATTGCATACAAAGGGCAGCAATGGTTGTGGAAAAGAAAACAAAAGAAAATAAAAGGTATCGTTGAGTAGCATTAAAAAAATAGTAGTCATTGGCCCTGAATCCACGGGCAAAAGCACGCTGAGCGAAACACTGGCAAACAGCTTTCAAACTGTATGGGTACCCGAATATGCACGTACCTACCTGGAAAATCTTGGCAGAGAGTACACTGAAGCAGACTTGCTAGAAATAGCCAAAGGTCAATTGGCCGCAGAAGATGCAGCGATGCAAACAGCCAATCAATACCTGATTTGCGATACAGACCTCTACGTGATAAAAGTATGGAGCGAAGCTAAATACGGGCGTTGTCATCCGTGGATACTGGAACAGATAGCCCAACGTAAGTATGACATGTATTTACTCACATATATTGATATAGCCTGGACTGATGACCCACTGCGCGAACACCCGCTACCCGAAGAGAGACAATACTTCTACAATATCTATCGGGATATTGTTGTACAATCAGGTTGCCAATGGGCAGACGTTCGCGGTACAGCAACCGAAAGGTTGAATGCCGCAACAAATGCTGTCCAAAAACTGTTATAATACCGTATATTTATACAACAAACTATGTTACTCCATATTCATCCAAAAGATCCGCAACCGCGAAATATCAAGACCGTTGTCGATTGCCTGAAGAACGGAGGAGTGATTATTTACCCCACCGATACCATCTATGGCCTTGGCTGCGACATCTACAATGTAGAAGCTATTGAGCGGATTTGCCGCATTAAAAATATTGACCCAAAGAAGGCGCAGTTTTCTTTTGTATGCAACGACCTCAGCCACATCAGCGACTATACCAAGAATATCGACACGCCGATATTCCGCCTGCTTAAAAAGGTATTACCGGGACCTTATACCTTCATCTTCGAGGCCAGCAAAATGGTACCAAAGATGCTGAAGACAAAAAAGGATACCGTAGGTATTCGTGTACCCGACCATAACATTAGTCAGGAGCTTGTAAGGCAATTGGGCAATCCTATCATGAGTGTATCACTCCCAATGGACGAGGAAGTGGAATACTATACAGACCCATTGGTAATGCACGAAATCTTTGAAGACAAGGTAGATATTGTGATAGACAGCGGCATTGGCAGCATCATACCATCTACCGTTATAGATTGCTCTTCAGGCACACCCGAATTGATAAGGGAAGGTGCAGGTGAATGGGAAAAAATCTTTGGCTAATTAGCGCTTTCAAACTTTCTTTGTCCTATGTATACAACACAGGACGAACAACGCTTATATACACAGGCTAAAGCCTTACTGAATACAGATGGCAGTAATGTTGAAGAAACAATTGCCCAACTGCGCGAAGTGCTGAACTATGCCGACTGGAAGTACTATGTACAAAGCGAACCTGTATTGGCAGATTTTGAATACGATACCCTCTTCAAAAAACTGCAACATTTCGAAGAGCAATATCCTGAACAGGTAACAGGAGACTCTCCTACACAACGTGTTGCAAAAGGACTTAGCGAAAAATTCCCAGCTGTCAGCCATCTGGTACCTATGCTGAGCCTTGACAATACTTATAACGCCGATGATCTACGCGATTGGGACAGGCGCTGTAAAGAGCTGGCTGGTATTGATGAAATAGAATACTGTGCAGAACCAAAATATGACGGTGCCAGCATATCGTTGATATATGAAAATGGGCAGCTTGTACGTGGTGCTACACGTGGCGATGGTGTGATGGGTGAAGAAGTAACCATCAACATCAAACAAATTCGCTCAATACCACTTTCAGCATCTTTTACAAAAGACAATGTAAACCAAATAGAAATTCGTGGCGAGGTTGTTATTAATAAAGATGTGTTTGCTGCTTATAATACACAGCGCATAGCAGAGGGCTTGTCACCACTTGCCAATCCGCGCAATGCTGCGTCAGGCACGCTTCGCATACTCGACCCAAAAGAAGTGGGCAAGCGCAAACTTTCGGCTGTGCTATACCATATCAGCTACTATACACAAACAGGTGGCGCAGAAGTACCACAGTCTTTACATACACACTACGATTCACTCAACTGGTTATACCAATTAGGCTTCCCTACTCCTGTTAAAGAAATGAAACGCTTCAAAAGCATTGATGAAGTGATTGCATTTTGTGAACACTTTGAAACAAGAAGAGATGATTTGCCTTATGAGGTAGATGGACTTGTTATTAAAGTAAACAGCTTTGCCATGCAGGATAAGATGGGTATGACCACCCACCATCCCCGCTGGGCAGTGGCTTACAAATTCAAAGCAAGACAGGCTACCAGCAAGCTGTTGCGCGTAGAGTTTCAGGTAGGTCGCACAGGCTCTGTAACACCGGTTGCCAAAATAGAACCGGTACCTATCGGTGGTGTAACAGTTAGTTCCATCTCGCTTTTCAATGAAGATGTGGTTCGTGAAAAAGACCTGCATATTGGCGATACCGTTTTGGTAGAACGTGCGGGTGATGTAATACCATACATTGTAAAACCATTGGCAGAGCTACGTGATGGAAGTGAAGAAAAAATAATCTTCCCTACCCACTGTCCTATTTGTAATGAAGAGCTGGAAAAGCCTGAAGAAGAAGCCGTATGGCGTTGCATCAACATCAGCTGCCCTGCACAGGTTGTAGAGCGCATTATACACTTTGCTAGTAAAGACGCGATGGATATACGCAGCATGGGCGATGCCAATGTGCGCAAGTTCTATGAGCTTGGTTTGCTGCCAAACATCCCTGGCATTTTCAATATCAACTGGGAAGAGGTGCGTAAGCTTGGTGGCTTTGGTGAGAAATCTATCACCAACCTGCAAACAGCAATCAATAATTCTAAAACACAACCACTCAATCGCGTAATATTCGGGCTCGGCATCCGCCATGTTGGTGAAACAATGGCTAAAACGCTTGCTAATGCCGTAGAGCATATTCGCGATTTGTATAACTATACAGAAGAACAACTATTAGCGCTTGATGATGTAGGCCCGAAAGTAGCAGCATCTGTTTTGCACTTCTTCCACACACCCGAAAACAGGCATATGATAGATCTGCTGGATGAAGCTGGTGTTAACCTCATCAACCAAAAGCGCAACACACAACAAGGCAGTGGCGAACTGGAAGGCAAGTCGTTCCTGTTTACAGGTACACTCAGCCGCTTCAAGCGCAGCGAAGCAGAAGCGATGGTAGAGGCGAAAGGTGGCACCCTGCTTGGCAGTGTCAGCAGCAAGCTGAACTACCTGGTAGTAGGTGAAGATGCAGGCAGCAAGTTGGAAAAAGCCAAGAAGCTGGGCACTGTTGCCATCCTGAGTGAAGATGAGTTTTTAACATTGATAAATGGCTAATATCATGGCTTTGTTCTATATTCATAATATGAAACGTACCGTGTATATAGCACTCATGGCAGTTGCAACAGTTGCATGTAACTCTGCAAATAGTGAGCGTCCGTCTGATAAATACGAAGAAAAGAAGAAGTCGCTGGAAGAAACAGAACGCGAGAACCCTTTGCAGTTTCTGCGTATTGAAGGCGATAACCATGTGAACCTGCTGAACCAGGAAGTGGTAGAAGGCGAGATAACGAATAAAGCCACGCTGGCTGCTTTCAAGGATGTAGAGGTACGCATTACCTTCAAAAGCAGTAGCGGCAGCACCATAGAGAAAGCCATTAAAACTGTGAATGATGTAGTAAGGCCGGGCAAAACAGTTTCTTTCAAATTCAAGATGAAGAAGCCCAAAGGCACCACATCAGTAGCGGTAGATATAACAGGAGCTACAGCCGACAAATAGCCAACATCTCACATTCTTTACAAAAGCCGTTCCCGAACGGCTTTTTGCATGTATTGAACTCACATTATATTACCTTTGCAAACGTTTTTAGCATATACCAACTAACTGATGTCTGAGATTAGGCCATATTTGAGATTGAGCGGGCTTGAACCATTAGTGGTTCGTCCCGAAACCAACTTTGTAAATGTAGGTGAACGCACCAACGTTACAGGCTCTAAGAAGTTTGCACGATTAATTAAAGAGAACAAATACGAAGAGGCTTTATCTGTTGCACGCCAACAGGTAGAGAACGGTGCGCAGGTACTGGACGTAAATATGGACGATGCCCTGCTGGATGGTGAAAAAGCAATGACTACTTTCATCAACCTGCTGCAGAGTGAGCCTGATATAGCCAAGATACCTGTGATGCTTGACTCTTCTAAATTCTCCATTATACTGGCAGGGCTTAAGTGTATTCAGGGCAAGTGTATCGTAAACTCTATATCGCTGAAGGAAGGTGAAGAGAAATTTGTGGAGCAGGCTATCATTTGCAGAAGTTTTGGTGCTGCTGTTATTGTGATGGCCTTTGACGAAAACGGACAAGCAGATACACTACAGCGCCGTGTAGACATCTGCCAACGCGCTTATGATATCCTAACACAGAAAGTTGGTTTCGCTCCGCAAGACATTATATTCGACCCCAACATATTTGCAGTAGCAACAGGTATTGAAGAGCATAACAACTACGCTATAGATTTCATTGAGGCTACTCGCATCATCAAACAACGCATGCCGCTCACCAAAGTAAGTGGTGGCGTCAGCAACGTATCGTTCTCTTTCCGTGGCAATGACCATGTGCGTGAGGCTATACACAGTGTATTCCTGTACCACGCCATCAAAGCAGGTATGGATGTGGGCATTGTAAACGCGGGTCAGTTGGTAGTGTACGATGAAATAGAACCGCAGTTGCGCGAGCTTTGCGAAGATGTTATTCTTAACCGCCGACCTGACTCTACAGAGCGCCTTGTAGCTTTTGCAGAAACAGTAAAAGCTACAGGCAAGGAAGAAAAGAAAGATGAAGCATGGCGCAGTGCTAGTGTTGAGGAACGCCTGAAACACGCGCTCGTAAACGGTATCACCGAATACATAGATGAAGATACGGAAGAAGCTCGTCAGAAATATCCTAAACCACTGGATGTCATTGAAGGTCCATTGATGGATGGCATGAATGTAGTGGGCGATTTGTTTGGCAGTGGTAAAATGTTTTTGCCGCAGGTGGTAAAGAGTGCACGTGTAATGAAGAAAAGCGTAGCAGTACTGACACCATTCATCGAGGCTGAAAAAGAAGAACGACGTCTTGCTCACCTTGCCGCTGGTACTGAAAATAAGGAAGGTGCAGGTGCAGCCAAAATATTGATGGCTACTGTAAAAGGTGATGTGCACGATATAGGGAAGAACATTGTAGGTGTAGTACTTGGCTGTAATGGCTACGACATTATAGACCTCGGTGTGATGGTACCGGCAGATAAAATATTGGACACTGCCCAAAAGGAAAATGTAGATATCATAGGCTTAAGCGGCTTGATTACTCCATCACTGGATGAAATGGTGCATGTAGCCAAAGAGATGAAGCGTCGTGGCATGAAGCAACCATTGCTGATAGGTGGTGCAACTACATCGCGCACGCACACAGCAGTGAAGATTGCACCCGAATACGATAATGGTGTGGTATATGTATTGGATGCCAGCCGCAGTGTAACAGTTGCTGGTAGCCTGCTGAGCAATGAACAAAAAACAGATTTCCTCAGCAGTATACAAACAGAATACATAAAACTACAGGAAGACTTTGCCAGCAAGCGCGCTGCAAAAGAATATGTATCGTTTGCAGAAGCGCAGAAAAACCCCGTTAAAATAGACTGGGATAATTATACGCCACCTGCACCTGAATTTACAGGCGCTAAAGTATTTGAAGACTACGACCTTGCCGAAATACGAGAGTATATAGACTGGGGGCCATTCTTCATAACATGGGAAATGAAGGGCAAGTATCCTGAAATACTGAAGGACGCGAATGTTGGTGCAGAAGCTACTAAGTTATTCAACGATGCTAATGCAATGCTCGATAAAATAGTGGTCGAAAAATGGCTGCATGCTGAAGGCGTTATTGGTTTTTGGAATGCTGTAAAAACAGCACCTGATACTATAGTACTGAAAGACGATGCAGGCAATACACTGCATACATTAGAATCGCTGCGTCAGCAACAGAAGAAGGCTGCTAACCAACCACACTTCTCACTGGCAGATTTTGTAAGCCCTGTAGCAAAAGATTATGTAGGCGCTTTTGCTGTAAGTATACATGGTATAGAACCACATCTTAAAGCATTTGCGGACAGCCACGATGACTATAACAAAATAATGCTACAGGCGTTGGCAGACAGGCTTGCAGAAGCATTTGCAGAATTGCTGCACAAGAAAGTACGTACACAATACTGGGGATATGCAAAAGATGAGAGCCTTAGCAATGAAGAACTCGTAAAAGAAACGTATCAGGGTATTCGTCCGGCACCGGGCTATCCTGCCTGCCCCGACCATACCGAAAAGCATAAACTCTTCAGCCTGCTGAATGCATCAGAAAATGCAGGCATACAACTTACAGAGTCACTGGCTATGTACCCTGCCGCATCTGTTTGTGGCTGGTATTTCAGTCATCCGCAGAGCACATATTTCGGTATTAATAAAATAATGCCCGACCAATTGGAAGACTATGCCAAACGTAAAGGCATGACGATTGAAGAAATGACTAAATGGCTGAGGCCGGTATTAGAAGCATAAGACTATGAGTGAAATAAGAAAAGACGCAGCAGTAGCAGGTACACAATCAAAACCTATGAGGATTATCGCAACGATTATATCGTTCGTATTCCACCCTGTATTTATGCCTACGGTATTGTTTACATTGTTGTACAAACTGGCGCCGGCAGGTTTTGCAGGTGTAGATAGCAAGATGTTTTCTAAGCTGCTTGCCATTGTTGCTATTAATACATTGGCATTTCCACTACTTACAACACTGCTGCTGAAAGGTTTGGGCTTTATCCAAAGCATCTATATGCACGACCCTAAAGATCGCATCATACCGCTGATTGGTACGATGATATTTTACTTCTGGGCATATCATGTGTTTAAGAATATAGATGCGCCACTTATACTACGTGTAATGCTCCTTGGCAATTTCTGGGGTATTATTCTGTTGTTTATACTCAATATATTCTTTAAGATAAGTATGCACACCAGCGCTGCCGGCGGTTTCCTCGGTGTTATGATAGTACTGCTGCTAACCAACCCTGTAAATATGATGTTACCACTCTTTGTGTCACTTATTATATGCGGTGTCATTGGTACTGCTCGCTTGTTACTCGGTGCACATAAGCCTGGTGAGGTATGGGCGGGCTATGCGCTTGGCATCATTGCACAGGTAGCTGCTTATATTTATATTATCTGGTAAAGAATTAACCTTTATAAGCCAGTATCAAACTGTCTTCTGCAAACACATCCTTCTTGTAGTCTTTGGCATCCTGCCAATAGCAAACAATAAGGCCTGTATATATCTGCTTATTTCTTTCAGGAGAAAAGATAGTCTTAAACTTCTCTACATAAAGTAGTCGGGTATCTTTTTTATCCTTCAGCATCAGAGCATCGGTTCTTATAAACCTCGGAATCCTTTCTTTTGAAATTGCAGTAGTAGCTGTATGTTTCATAACAAAACACATATTTCTACCACAAAGAAAAACTGACTAGATCAGTATACTTTCTCATTTCGGGAAAGCTTTCTTATATAATCGGAAAAATTTAAGGCTCCCTAACGGGAGCCTTAAATGATATAATCGGTTATGATTACGATTAGTAACGGTACATTTCAGGTTTGAAAGGACCTTCTTTAGAAATACCCAGATAGCTAGATTGTGCATCTGTCAGAACATCCAGTTCCACGCCAATTTTAGCAAGGTGCAGGCGAGCTACTTTCTCATCCAGATGTTTAGGCAGTACATACACTTTGTTTTCGTAGTTGCTGTGGTTATTCCACAGTTCTATTTGTGCAAGTGTCTGGTTGCTAAAAGAGTTACTCATTACAAATGATGGGTGGCCTGTAGCGCAACCCAGATTCACCAGGCGGCCTTCTGCCAGTACGATAACATCTTTACCATCTATTGTATAAAGATCAACCTGTGGTTTGATTGTATTTTTAGTGTTACCATAAGCATCGTTCAACCAAGCCATATCGATTTCGATATCGAAGTGACCGATGTTACAAACGATTGCTTTGTCTTTCATCAGGCGGAAGTGTTGCTCTGTAATCAAATCGCGGCAACCTGAAGCTGTAACGATGATGTCTGCTTCTTTCACAGCATCAATCATTTTCTTTACTTCAAAGCCATCCATTGCAGCTTGCAGTGCGCAGATAGGGTCGATTTCTGTAACTATAACACGAGCACCTGCACCACGCAGCGATTCTGCAGAACCTTTACCTACGTCGCCATAGCCACCAACTACAGCTACTTTACCTGCCATCATCACGTCTGTAGCGCGGCGGATAGAGTCAACCAGTGATTCTTTACAACCGTATTTGTTATCGAATTTAGATTTTGTAACAGAGTCGTTTACGTTGATAGCAGGAATAGGCAATGTACCATTCTGCATACGCTCGTATAAACGGTGAACACCTGTTGTAGTTTCTTCGCTCAGGCCTTTGATATGCTGTATCAGTTCTGTGTAGTTGTCAAACACGATATTTGTCAGGTCACCACCATCATCCAGAATCATATTCAACGGACGGTCTTCGCTACCGAAGAACAGTGTTTGTTCAATACACCAGTCAGCTTCTGCTTGTGTCTGTCCTTTCCACGCAAATACACCAATACCTGCAGCAGCAATAGCAGCAGCAGCGTGGTCTTGTGTAGAGAAGATGTTGCAAGAGCTCCACTTAACTTCAGCACCCAAAGCAACCAGTGTTTCAATCAACACCGCAGTTTGGATAGTCATGTGCAGACAACCTGCTATACGAGCGCCTTTCAATGGTTGAGACGGTCCATATTCAGCACGTATAGCCATCAGGCCCGGCATTTCTGCTTCAGCAAGTTTTATTTCTTTACGGCCCCATTCAGCAAGGCTCATGTCTTTTACCTTGTAAGGCAGTTTGAAGTCGATTTCAGAACGAGTCATTGTGCTCATATTCAGTCTATTATTTACGATTTGTTTTTTCGAAGCGCAAAGTTAGAAAATCAGCTATTATTAACCAAATAAATAATATGTGATTAAGTATTATCCGATAGTATAATAATAACAATAAACAATTAGTAATTGTTCTTCAGGTATTGAATGATTTTTTGTTCAGTTTCGGCACTTACGTTTACCAAAGGCAGTCGTACAGTGTCTTTGCAAATGTTCATGTGTTTCAATACACATTTTACACCTGCAGGGTTACCTTCAGCAAACAACAGCCTGATGCCTTCCAGCATTTTATAATGCAATTGTTGCGAATTGTTGTAATTACCTGCAATTGCATCATTTACCATTGTTGTAAAATCTTTGGTAAAGCAGTTGGCAGCAACAGATATTACACCTTCCATGCCAATAGCAACCTGTGGCAGTACCAAATCATCATCGCCGGAAAGAACAGCAAAATGTGATGGCTTACCCTGCACAAGGTCCATGCACTGGCTCATGTTGCCGCTTGCTTCTTTTACTGCTACAATGTGCCCGAATTCATTGGCAAGGCGCAATGTAGTGGCAGGAAGCATATTTGTAACTGTACGGCCCGGTACATTATAAAGTATGATAGCTTTTGTAGTAGCCTGTGCTATAGCTTTAAAGTGTTGGTACAAGCCCTCCTGTGTAGGCTTGTTGTAGTATGGCACTACAGTTAGGATACCGTCAACACCACTCAGGTCATATTCGCCAAGTTGTGCTATGACTTCAGCAGTATTGTTACCACCAATACCACATACTACGGGTACACGTTTATTGCATTTATCTACAATAAACTTCAACACCTGTTTTCGCTCATCTGCACTTAGGGTTGGCGCCTCGCTGGTAGTACCTAAAGCTACCAGATAATTAACGCCACCCGTTATCACATGATTTACCAGTGTTTCCAGCGCTGCGTAATCTACACTGCCATCAGTGTTGAAAGGTGTTATCAATGCAACACCTGTACCACGAAATTGATTCATATTGAAGGCCGGGGATTTTAATCCTTTTATGCCCGGTTTTTTTTTTGTTGTGTTTAGTGTACTCTATTCGCTTACTTCATCATAGAAGCCCATTTTAGAGAACTTCTCTATACGCTCTTCTATACGTTTGTCTGCATCTTTCTTGTTCAGTTCTGCAAGAGCACCCAATAGGTATGTTTTTAGTGTAGCTGCCATTTCTTCAGGTCTAGCATGTGCGCCACCTACAGGTTCTGCAACTACATCATCTACCAAATCAAAGTTTTTCATGTCTGTAGATGTAAGCCTCAGCTGTTCAGCAGCTTTCACTTTATAATCCCAACTACGCCACAGAATAGTAGAGCAGTTTTCAGGAGAGATAACTGTGTACCATGTATTTTCAAGCATCGCCACTTTATCACCAATGCCTATACCTAACGCACCACCCGATGCACCTTCACCTATAATAACACAGATAACAGGCACTTTCAGGTTAATCATTTCAAACAGATTACGGGCAATAGCCTCACCTTGTCCGCGCTCTTCTGCCTCCAGGCCGGGGAATGCACCCGGTGTATCTATAAATGTGATGATTGGCCTGTTGAATTTCTCTGCCATTTTCATCAGGCGCAGTGCTTTGCGGTAGCCTTCAGGATTGGCCATACCAAAATTGCGCAACTGGCGCATCTTAGTATTGATACCTTTCTGCTGCCCCATAACCATAACAGGCATGCCATCCAGCTCTGCCATACCGCCCACCATAGCTTTATCGTCTTTTACCTGACGGTCGCCATATAGTTCAGTAAAGCTGTTAAATATCTTCTCTATATAATATAATGTATACGGACGCTCAGGATGGCGGCTCAGTTGTACGCGCTGCCAAGGTGTAAGCTCTGTATATATCTTTTCTCTTGTTTTTTCTATTGAAGCCTCCAGTTCGCGAACGGTTGCAGATACATCTACCTGATTCTTGGCAGACATCTCTTTCAGCTTGTTCATTTGCTGATATAACTCTTCTAACGGCTTTTCAAAATCCAAAAACTGCATTACAGTACGATTTAGGGATACAAAAGTAAGCTATTAGCCGTCAAATACTATGCTTTTTGATAGCTTTCCAAACCCATAAAACAAACATTCAATATGTTTGTCCAACAAGTATTCTTAACTTTATAGTCATCAACCTCATGTGGCGTGCCGTGCTACCTTTGATACACAAGCTGTGCGTCCTTAATATTATATTACAGCGTGAATACAGATAAAGTACAAGAGTTTAACGCACTCTTCAATAATGCGGCCATCGGCATTATTATCACCAATCAGGTGGGGGAAATACTATCTATCAACAATTTCGGGCTCAAACAATTCGGGTATGAGGAAAAAGACCTGGAAGGAGAAAAGATTGAAATACTGATACCACAGCGTTTCAGAGCCAATCACATAAAACACAGGGACAACTATCACGGTAAAAATGCCAACAGCCGCCCAATGGGCATGGGCATGGACCTTTTTGCTGTAAAAAAGGACGGAACTGAATTTCCTGTAGAGGTAAGCATAAGCCCTTATATGACTGTTGAGGGGCAATATGCCATCGCATTCATTAGTGATATTACGATACGTAAGCAGTCTGAACAAGCATTGTTGGACCTGAATGCAGAACTGGAGCAAAAGGTAAATGAACGCACGCAGTCGCTGTCTGAAGCACTGGAAAAAGAAAAAGAGTTGAACGAACTGAAATCGCGCTTTGTATCAATGGCTAGCCACGAATTCAGGACACCGCTCAGCACTGTACTTTCTTCTGCTTATCTGCTTTCTAAATACAGCCAAACAGAAGAGCAGCCAAAACGCGATAAACATATTCAGCGTATCGTTTCTTCTGTTAATATGCTGAATGATATTCTGAACGACTTCCTGTCTGTTGGCAAAATAGAAGAAGGACGTATACAGGTTCGCTTTGCGGAAGTGAATATCACCACCTTGATTAATGAGTTATTGTCTGAACTGCAGCCAATATATAAGAAAGGGCAGCGCATTGAGTACAATCATTCAGGTGAAGAAATAGCTATGCTGGATGTTTCTTTACTGAAACATATTGTGATGAATCTGCTATCTAACGCCATCAAGTTTTCATCAGAAGATGCTGTAATTCATATATCTACAAGCAATACTGATAGTAGCGAACTGACACTGAAAGTAAAAGACAATGGCATAGGTATATCTAAAGAAGATCAGGAACATCTTTTCGAACGTTTCTTCCGCGGTGCTAATGTTACCAATATACAAGGTACAGGATTAGGGCTGCACATTGTGGCAAAATATGCAGAACTAATGAATGGCACCATAAAAGCTGAGAGTGAATTAGGGGAAGGCACCGAATTCATTATTACATTTAACCTCAAAAACGAAGAATAAATATGAAGACTATATTACTGATAGAAGACAATGAGGACATCCGCGACAATATGTCGGAGATACTCGAGATGTCGAACTATAAAGTACATACAGCTTCTGACGGTAAGGAAGGTGTGGCTGTAGCTATGCAACATAAACCAGACCTGATAGTATGCGACATTATGATGCCCGTACTTGATGGCTATGGCGTACTACACATGCTGCAAAAGCACCCCGACACACAAAATATCCCGTTCATATTCCTAACGGCCAAGTCTGAACGTGCAGAAATACGCAAGGGCATGGATCTTGGTGCAGATGATTACATCACCAAACCTTTCAGTGGAACAGAATTGCTGAATGCCATAGAAACACGCTTGCGCAAATCTGAATTGCTGAGGATGGAGATTGCCGCAGGTATGAAAGGCTTGGGGCAACTGATAGAAACAGTAGCGGGCCCCGACGCACTAAAAACATTTGCGCAAGACAGGAGCACCAACAACTTTAAAAAGAAACAGATAATATACACTGAAGGTAGCAAGCCATACAGAATGTATTTTGTAGAAAGCGGCAAAGTAAAAACATACAAAACCAATGAAGACGGTAAGGAATTTGTAATAGGCCTGTATAGCGCAGGAGATTTCTTTGGCTATATGCCGTTCCTTGAAGGTGCTAACTATAAAGATACTGCCGAGGCACTGGAAGAAACAGAACTGGCTGTAATACCTAAAGAAGATTTTGAACAACTGCTGAATAATAATAAGGAAGTGATGTACCAGTTTATAAAACTACTGGCCAACAACGTTTCTGAAATGGAACAGCAATTGCTGAACCTTGCATACAATTCGCTACGCAAAAAAGTAGCGGATGCGCTTATTACTATCTACAAGAAGTATGGAGAAGGAGTACCTAACTTCCGTATAGATATGAGCAGGGAAAATCTTGCCAATATTGCGGGTACCGCAAAAGAGTCTGTAATACGCACCCTGAGCGACTTTAAAGATGAAAAGCTGATAGACATCAGTAAAGGAGACATCATCATACTGGACGAAAAGAAGCTGTCTAATATGATGAATTAAAGTCTGTTTGTTACGGGTAAACTATATTGAAATCATTTAGCAGACGACTGAATTCTGCTTCCATCATTTGCATATCACTACGCAGTTTTTCGTGTTTTCGGGAAACTGCGTTTTCGTTTTCTATAGTAGCTATTTTATTTTGCTTGATGATATCATAGCGCAACAAAGCAATCACCGCGTCTTTGTGCAGCAATTCGTTGTGGTAATACTCAGCCTTTTCGAGCGAGGAGGCAGTGATATCTTCTTTGATGATTGCTGCCAGCCTGTTCTTCATATATATGTTATCCTGCAGCATTTGCTCTAATGTCTGCAGCCATAATTCTCTTTCTTCTTTCAGATCAGCTACTTTAATCATGGTCCTTAGCCACCATACCTGAATAAGTATAGTTAGCTGATGGTAAAAGTACCCGTACCATTGATTGCAAAGAATAACCCTCGTCAACCATATACGTGACATTTATCATCAACGCAATTTACCCCTACCCTTTATTTCAGATGATGACCAAAATCATCTTTTGCTAGCTACCACCGTCATGTTTTAGGCTTGTATGCCTCGATACTTTTACAATATGAGCCAACGCATATTAAGTACGTATATCAGTTATAACCTGCCGGAGGTAGCCAATAGGCTTGATATGGAATATTATGACCTGGCACACCGACTGTGCAGCAATGCAGAGGGCTACATAGACCATCTGGCAAGCAATACAGATGTAGATACGCTGGCATACAACAACTACTTCAATACATTCAAAGACCACCTGCTGCGGTTTGTAGAAACCCGCAAGGTAGTTTTTCTGCCATATATAGATGAGTTGTATAACAAAAGTGCCACAGGGCATAATTGTGCTACATGCTCCGGCAGATGCGAGGTACAGCACGGCATTAAACTACTGGAACTGAATACTACACTGGAGCAGCTTCGTTCTATTGCCGCAGGTCTCAAAACATCATTGCCAACATTGGCAAATACAGCCTACAAAGGCGAACTGAAAATACTGCATAACGAGGTAGAGCTATTGCACAATGTCATTAACGAGCTTCTTTACCTGGAATCTGAGGTACTTATTCCAAAAATAAAAGAGGCACAAAACTCAATCCATGCCTACAACTGAGCAAGAACGTAGCACCATCATCATCAGCAAACCCGTAAAAAAAGAAGCCACAAAATGTTATCACTGTGGTACCGACTGCATCACCAATACCATAGCTATCGAAGACAAAGTTTTTTGTTGCGAGGGCTGCAAACTGGTATATGAAATACTAAACGAAAACGGCCTGTGCGATTATTACAATCTGCAATCTCACCCGGGATTGTCGCAAATAAAGCCTACCCGCAGCGATAAGTTTGCCTATCTGGATAATGAAGAAATAGCTTCAAAGCTATATAAGTTTACAGATGGTAACAATACGATGGTTACCTTCTACATACCGGGCGTGCACTGCGCATCGTGTATGTGGCTACTGGAACACATGAACAAACTGGATGCGGGCATCACAGAAAGCAGGCTGAACTTTACGAACAAGGAAGTTACCATCCGCTTCCAGCAACAGAAAATCGGTATTCGCAAGATAGTAGAACTGCTTACCACAATAGGCTATGAGCCATACATAAGCCTTGACGATGCCGAACAAAAGAAATCTAAAAACTACGACAAGAAACTAATATACAAACTAGGCGTTGCAGGCTTTTGCTTTGGCAACATCATGCTGATGAGCTTTCCGGAATACTTGTCTATGGACAAGGGAATTGAAAATCAGTATGCTTTCCTTTTCAGGATATTGAATCTGGTATTGTCATTACCGGTTTTCTTTTATTCTGCATCAGAGTTTTTCAGCTCTGCATGGGCCGGCCTGAAACAGAAGATTCTGAATATAGATGCACCTATAGTACTGGCACTGATAATAACCTTCAGCCGTAGCGTGTACGAGATAGCTACCAATACAGGCAGCGGCTATCTGGATAGTATGAGTGGCATAGTATTCTTTATGCTGGTAGGCCGTGTAGTGCAAGAGCGTACCTACAGGTCTATATCATTCCACAGAGATTATAAATCTTACTTCCCGATAGCTGTAAATGTTATTACCAAAGACGGTATCATATCTAAAAACCTGCAAGACCTACAGGAGAAAGATATTGTAGAGCTGCACAATGATGAGATAATACCTGCAGATGCAATCGTGGTAAAAGGCAATGCACGTATAGACTACAGCTTTGTAACAGGCGAGAGCGAGCCTGTGATGATAGAAACAGGCAAACAGGTATATGCCGGTGGCAAGCAAACAGGGGAAAAGATAACAATACAGATAGTGAAACCGGTTGCGGGTAGCTACCTTACATCGCTATGGAACCACCATTCTTTTACCAAAAACAAAATAGAGAAAAACAATCGTGACAGTATCATTCATGTAATGAGTAAATACTTTACGATTGTGCTCTTTACACTTGCTGCGGCAACTGCTATCTATTGGTGGATGCACGACCCGAGCAAGATATTACCAAGTGTATCCGCCATGCTGATAGTAGCCTGCCCATGTGCATTGCTGCTGGCAGCTACCTATACAAACGGCAACCTGTTGCGTTTGCTCAGCAACAACGGCCTTTACCTGCGCGATGCTACAGTTATTGAACAACTGGGCGATGTCAGCCATGTTGTTTTTGATAAAACAGGTACACTGACACAGGGCAGTAAACAATTCCACAGTACCGGCCACCAGATGACGGAAACCGAAAAATCGTGGATATACAATATTGCATCACATAGTAAACACCCATACAGTAAGGCATTAGTAAAATTCCTGGGTGCATACCCTATAGTAACTGCAGAAAAATGGGAAGAACACACAGGCAAGGGCTTGTATGCAGAAGTGGCAGGCAATATCATCAAAACAGGTTCTGCATCTTATACGGGTGTAACACATGAAAATGAGAACAATAAACCTGCACTATATATCAGCATTAACGACAAGGTAACTGCATTCTATATCACTACAGAATTCAGGGACGATATACCGCAGATGATACCTGTATTGCACAATAGATATGGATTATCACTGCTTTCTGGCGATAATGACAGACAGCGCGAACGTCTTGAAGGCATTTTTGGCAAAAGCAGTGAATTGCTATTTGAACAAAAACCAATAGACAAACTGCAATACATTGAAAAACTGCAAAAGAAAGGACAAAAAGTATTGATGATGGGCGACGGGCTAAACGATGCAGGCGCATTGCAACAAAGTAATGTGGGCGTTACATTGGCTGATGACATCAACAACTTCACCCCATCCTGCGATGCTATACTTGATGCACGTAAGTTTGGTAAGTTCCCTGCATTGCTGCGTCTGGCACATTTAGGCAGGTATATTATTTACTTCAGTTTCTTTATTTCTATTCTTTACAACATAGTAGGGCTCAGTATATCTATGCAAGGCAAGATGAGCCCGATGATAGCTGCAATTCTGATGCCTGTCAGTACACTGAGTATTGTACTGATAACTACAGGCTTAGGAAGCGTCATTGCAAAGCACCTGCACCTCTCTCTCAAAGCATCATAAACCGCATGACAAAAACATGACGACAATCATGTTTTTGTTTGAGCGGCGTCATAGCATGCCGCATGGTGCGATGGTAGTTTTGAACATTCAAACTCAATACCTCAAATGAGTGCACTTTATCTACTGGTTTTGGCAAGTATAGTAGTTGCCGGCTTTTTCCTGATGGCGTTTATATGGAGCGTTCGTTCCAATCAATACGAAGACAAACAAGGTGCAGCCATCCGCATGTTGCAAGACGACGAAATCAAATCAATCAACTAAACAGGAATTTCTTAAACAACACAATACATGAGTAACACACTGCAAACAGACAAATTCTTTTACGACAATAAGATCGTAAAATGGTTTGCGTACGCTACAATCCTCTGGGGGCTGGTGGGCATGCTGGTCGGTGTACTGGCGGCATTCCAGCTGGTATTCCCGGTCCTGAACCTGAATACAGCACAAACAACATTCGGCCGTGTAAGGCCAGTACACACCAATGCGGTGATTTTCGCATTTGTGGGTAATGGTATTTTCATGGGGGTTTATTACTCGCTGCAAAGGCTGTTGAAAGCCCGTATGTTTAGCGATTTCCTGAGCAAACTCCACTTCTGGGGCTGGCAGCTCATCATTGTACTGGCTGCAGTGTCGTTGCTCATGGGTTATACTACCGGTAAAGAGTATGCAGAACTGGAATGGCCTATTGATATCCTGATTGCACTGATTTGGGTAGCATTTGGTGTCAACATGTTCGGTACTATCATCAAACGCCGCGAACGCCACTTGTATGTTGCTATCTGGTTCTATATAGCAACGTTTGTAACAGTAGCGATGCTGCACATTGTTAACTCATGGGAAATACCTTTCAGTGCATTTAAATCATACTCTTGGTATGCAGGTGTACAAGATGCTTTGGTACAATGGTGGTATGGCCACAACGCTGTTGCGTTCTTCCTTACTACTCCTTATCTGGGTATCATGTATTACTTCCTGCCTAAGATTGCAAATCGCCCTGTTTATTCATACAGGCTTTCTATCATCCACTTCTGGGCATTGATATTCATCTATATATGGGCAGGTCCTCACCACCTGTTATATACTGCATTACCAGACTGGGCACAATCACTAGGTACAGTATTCTCTGTTATGCTGATAGCTCCGTCTTGGGGTGGTATGCTGAATGGTTTGCTGACACTGCGTGGTGCATGGGATAAAGTAAGGGAAGATGTAGTACTGAAATTCCTTGTTGTTGCGGTAACTGCATACGGTATGGCAACTTTTGAAGGACCAATGCTGAGCCTGAAAAACGTAAATGCTATCAGCCACTTTACAGACTGGACTATTGCACACGTACACGTTGGTGCACTGGGCTGGAATGGCTTCCTGACATTTGGTGTGCTGTATTGGCTGATACCAAGAATATTCAAAACAAACCTGTACTCTCAGAAAATGGCCAACTGGCACTTCTGGATTGGTACACTGGGTATCGTATTCTATGCAGTACCTATGTACTGGGCAGGCTTTATGCAAAGCCTTGCGTGGAAAGAGTTTACAGCTGAAGGCCAATTGAAATACCAATTCATGGAAACAGTAACGCAAATGCGTCCGTTCTATATGATGCGTGGTATCGGTGGTGTATTGTTCTTACTGGGTGCAATCATGATGACATACAACCTCATTAAAACTGTACGCCAAGGTAAAGCAGAAAATGACGAAGCAGCAGAAGCAGCACCACTTTCCAAAGTTTATGAAGACCATGGCAGCCACCACTGGCACCGTTGGATAGAACGCCGTCCTGTACAAATGATGGTATTCAGCCTTGTACTGGTTGCAATCGGTGGTCTGATAGAAATCGTACCAACATTCATGATCAAATCAAACATCCCTACCATTACGAGTGTGAAACCTTATACGCCGCTTGAGTTGCAGGGACGCGATATATATGTACGTGAAGGTTGCTACACTTGTCACAGCCAGATGGTTCGTCCGTTCCGTAGCGAGGTGGCACGTTATGGCGAATACTCTAAAGCAGGTGAGTTTATTTACGACCACCCATTCCAATGGGGTAGTAAACGTACTGGTCCGGATCTGGCACGCGTAGGTGGTAAATACCCAGACAGCTGGCACTTCAACCACATGTACGAACCATCAAGCATGTCTCCTGGTTCTATTATGCCTGCATACACATGGTTGTTCGAAAATGAAATTGATACTGCTATTACACCTGCAAAAATCAGGGCAATGCAAACACTTGGCGTACCATATGAAGAAGGTTATGACGCTAAAGCAAATGCAGACCTGATGGCACAAGCCGAAAAAGTAAAAGGCAATCTTGCCAAAGACAATATACAGGTGAAGAGTAATAAAGAAATAGTTGCCCTTATAGCTTACCTGCAACGTGTAGGTACAGACATCAAACTGGAACAGAAAACAACCGCTTCAGCCAACTAATTAAAGTAACGTTCAAAAACTGACAGACAATGAAATTCAGGCATTATTTAGAAAGCATAACAGGTGTAGGCATCTACCCTATGGTTTCGCTCTTCCTATTCTTTGTGTTTTTCACGTTGCTGGCTGTATGGGCTATCAAAGCAAAGAAAAGCTATATAGACGCTGTAAAAAACATCCCACTGGGCAACGATAACGATAATCAATAAAATTTTAAAACGCACAATCATGCGCATCCGTTTTAATAAATATGTATCCCTCGCTATGCTGGCCATTCTTGCTCCTGTACTTGTACAGGCTGCTGAAGCGGCTGCAACACCCGAAGGGAACAAATTCAACGCCATCCTCATCGGCCTGGTAAGCCTTACGCTGATACTGTTGTTTGCAATTCTGGTACTTGGCAATACACTCAGGCAACTTGGCTTTGTGTACCGCGACAAAATGCGTAGCGAACGCAAAGCAGGGCTTATGAAAACCGTAGCATTGCTGATTGGCCTTGGCCTCACATCACTGGCAGCAAATGCTGAAGAAGCAGCCGCAGAAGCTACATCATCCGCACCTGCATACATCAGCGGCATACCATCTGCTCATTTTTATACCCTTATGGGTATCATAGGGCTGGAATTGTTAGTTATCATTTCGATGGTATTCCTCATCCGCACTATGGTGCGCCTCATAAGTGCAGACCCTGCAAAAGCTGCTCTGGCAGAAAAAGTGGTGAAAGTGAACTTCTGGGACAGGTTCAACAAAGTAGTACCTATCGAGAAGGAAGCAGACATCATGCTGGACCACGACTACGATGGCATCAAAGAACTGGACAACAGCTTGCCACCATGGTGGAAGTATGGCTTCTACTTGACAATTGTAACAGGTGTAATATACCTATGGTACTACCACGCAGGCGGTAATGGTCCTAGCTCTCACGATGAGTTTGTGGCAGAGGTGCAAGCAGGCGAAGAAGCGAAAGCTGCATATCTGGCAAAAAGCGCGAACAATGTAGATGAGAATACTGTAAAGATGCTGGATGCTACAGGTATTACTTCAGGAGGTGTGTTATTTGAGCAAATGTGTGCTGCATGCCATGCAAAAGATGGTGGTGGTGGTGTAGGCCCTAACCTGTGCGACGAGTACTGGCTGCATGGTGGTAGCGTGAAAGACATTTTCAAAACCATTAAATATGGCTGGCCTGACAAGGGTATGAAGAGCTGGAAAGATGATTTCTCTCCTAACCAGATAGCACAGATTGCGAGCTACGTAAAATCTCTACATGGCACTAAACCCGCAGCACCCAAAGACAAACAAGGTGAATTGTATATAGAAGGCGGCGCTACAACACCTGCTGACTCTACTGCAAAACCCGCAGCAGACACTACAGCAAAAGCAGTAGCAATGAAATAAAAGAGGAAACTAACTAAAACACAAATAAAATGAGTGGCAGTAATGTGGAAGGTGGCTCGTTCAGAGACAAGGTAGCAACGGTAGATAAAGAAGGTAAAAGAATATGGGTATTCCCGCAAAAACCTAAAGGCAAATATTATAATGCCCGCACACTGTTGAGTGTATTCTATCTGCTGGTACTATTTATCCTTCCGTTCATTAAATATGACGGACACCCTTTATTCCTCATTAATATCCTTAAAAGAAAATTTATCCTGTTTGGCCAGATCTTCTGGCCACAGGATTTTTTCATTTTCGGTCTGGGGATGGTATTGTTCATCATCTTCATTGCATTGTTTACGGTGGTATTCGGTCGCATATTCTGTGGTTGGGTGTGCCCTCAAACAATATTTATGGAGCTGGTATTTCGCAAAATAGAATACTGGATAGAAGGTGATGCTGCAGAGCAACGCATACTGAAAAAACAAGCCTGGAATTCTGATAAGATTTTCAAACGTGTGATGAAGTGGACTGTGTTCTGGGCTATCAGTTTCTTGATTGCAAACACATTCCTGGCATACATTATAGGCATTGATGAGCTACGTACTATTGTATCTGAGCCTATTGGCAAACACTTCGGTGGCTTTGTAGCAATCGTAATATTTACAACAGTATTCTTCTTCGTATTCTCATGGATGCGCGAACAGGTTTGTACAGTTGTATGCCCTTACGGACGTATGCAAGGTGTGCTGCTCGACAAGAATTCCATCATCGTGACATACGACCATGTGCGTGGTGAACCTCGTGGTAAATTCAAGAAAAATGAAGAGCGCGCTATCGGCGATTGTATTGATTGTAATCAATGTGTGAAAGTTTGTCCAACAGGCATAGACATAAGGCACGGTACCCAGTTGGAATGTACCAACTGTACTGCATGTATAGATGCATGCGATAGAATGATGGAAGCCGTTAATATGCCAACAGGTTTGATACGCTATGCATCAGAAAACAATATCAGTACCAAACAACCTTATAAGTTTACCAACCGCATGAAGGCTTATACAGCGGTAATGATATTGCTGTTGGCTGTAGAGGTATTCCTGCTGGTTAGCCGTACAGACGTAGGCATTACCATTCTGCGTACACCGGGACAATTGTATCAGGAACAACCAAATAATCAGTTGAGCAATCTGTACAACTACAAATTCCTGAACAAGACCTACCACAACAAAGTACTTGAACTGAAACCTGAAGACTTCAACGGGACCATCAAACTGGTGGGTGAAGAAAGGTTGAACATTCCGAAAGAGAATGCAACAGCCGGTTCTATGTTCATCTACATGGATAAAAAAGACATCAAACAACGCAAGACAAAACTTACAATAGGTGTTTATGAAGATGGCAAAAAAATAAGCACCATCACTACATCTTTCTTAGGACCATTTTCTGCTAACTAACTAAAACATAATCCTCATGAGCGTAATGAAAATAAACTGGGGTGCAAAAATAGCCCTGTTATACGGTGGCTTTGTAGCCTTGATAGTAGTATTGGTAGCAGGTAGTATGAGGCAAGACTTTGACCTTGTAGCGCCTGATTACTACAGCCAGGAAATAAAATACCAGCAAGTAATAGACGCGGGTAAAAATCAGGCCGCTCTTTCTTCACCCGTATCTGTACATGCAAATGAAACAATGGTGAGTATAGACTTTCCGGCAGAGTTTGCAAACAAGACAATGAATGGCACTATACAGTTTTACTCTCCAGTAAATGCAGCTTGGGATAAAACTGTAAAAATGGAAAATACGAGCAACAGTGTATCTGTACCACGCAGCGAGTTGCATAGCACTACTTATACTATCAAGATAAATTGGGAAGCTGATGGTAAAAAATACTATCAGGAAACATCTTTAAACCTTCACTAAGATGAGTACGTTCACACTTTCTATGGCACTGCTGATGGGGCTTACAGGCAGCCTGCACTGTGCAGGCATGTGCGGCCCTATCGTGTGGGTTATGCCGTTCGGCATGATGAATGGATTAAAAAAATGGTTGGGCATTGCACTTTATCATATAGCACGCATCAGTGTATATGCTGCTATGGCTATCGTGCTGCACTCTTTTAAAAATCTGTTTCAGCCACAGTGGCAACAATATATATCTATTGCATTAGGCATAGTATTGCTGATAGTAGGTTTTTTGTCTTTCATCCCTAATAATACATTAAAGGTATCATTGCCTTGGGCAGGGTTTGTGAAAAACCAATTGGGTCGATTCATCGGTAACCCTTCTCTGTTCAGCCTTACAATGGCAGGCTTGCTAAATGGCTTGCTGCCTTGCGGTCTTGAATACATGGCGCTATCATCTACCGTTACAGCACCTACACCTATAGAAGCCGCAACATTGATGTACGCATTCGGGCTGGGTACTGTACCAATGATGGTAGGCATTACCATACTGAAAAACAAAGCAAGCTTTTTACGCTTCAATCATATACGTAAACTAGTACCTGTTATGATGTTTGCATTAGGTGCGCTTTTTGTAATACGTGGTATGAATCTGGGGATACCTTACTTGAGCCCTAAAGTAGCAGTAGAACACAACGAAATAAAAGCCAGCTGTTGTCATAAAAAATAACTGATGCGCATATTTGCAGGCATAATGATATTGCTACATGGTGTTATGGCTGCTATATGTGGTATAGTTCTGATGCGCGATGTAAGCGGTAGTGAAATTGGTCTGCAATTGTCGCTTTTAGAACACAGCCCCTTTGTAAATTATTTTTATCCCGGGCTGATACTTTATACCATACTTGGCTTAGGTAGTTTCTTTGCCGGTATTTACACATTACTAAAAGCCAGGCACTACCCATGGATATTGATGACAATTGGTAGTGGCATTATTATCTGGATTATTACACAGATGATTATGATACGACTACAGTTCAATCTGCAATGTGTAATAGCCGCAATTGGTATTACTTCACTTATCTTAGGTATGTTGTTGTATAAAAAAGAAAAACACTAATCCACGCGCTCATAAAAAAAGAAATGGGGGAATCTAAAAGATTCCCCCATTTTCATACTACCCCTTAAATATTATAGCATTGTTATTGGTTCTACGTAATGGCTGGTATTCAGCCTGCTGCCTTCCTTTATAGCTTTAAAACCACCCTGCACATCTATAAAGTTATTGTAGCCTTTTGCCTGCATCAGCGATATGAATATCATTGAGCGGTAACCTGCAGCACAGTGCACGTAGTATACAGCATCTCTATCCCACTCTGTCTGATTATCGTTGATATAGTTCAGCGGCACATTTTCTGCACCCAATACGTGTTCAGAATCGTACTCACTTTGTCTTCTTACATCTAGCAAAAATGCTACAGGGTGTGTTTCTAATCTTGTTGCAAGTTCGTCTGCTGTAATAGACTCTACTTTCTGTACAGGTTTGCCTGCAGTTGTCCATGCATTCATACCGCCATCCAGATAACCAATGCAATTATCGTAACCAACCCTTGCCAACCTTGCTACCACTTCACTTGCAGGTACGTCTGTTATCAATACTATTTTCTGATTGATGTCTTTTATGATAGTACCAACCCAAGGAGCGAAATCTCCATTTATGCCAATATTAATGGCTCCCAATATATGTCCCGCTGCAAAATCCTGTGGTTTTCGTGCATCCAACAACATAATGCTGCTATCAGTTGCCAATTGTTCTACCTCATCAACAGATAATGGTGTTGTGCCCTTCTTAATTACTTCGCCCACACTTTCATAGCCTTGCTTATTCAACATCACATTAAGCGGGAAATATTGTGGTGGCTTAGTAAGCCCTGTCAATACTTCTTGTATAAACTCTTCTCTTGTTATGCCTTTTCTCAGCGCATAGTTAGTTGCTTTCTGATGCCCCAATGTGTCTGAGGTGTCTTTACTCATATTCTTGCCACAAGCACTACCCGCTCCATGTGCAGGATAAACGATGATATCATCGGACAATGGCATTATTTTAGTTTGCAGCGAATCATACAACAAGCCTGCCAGCTGTTCCTGCGTCATATTAGCAGCTTTCTGTGCCAAGTCAGGGCGGCCAACATCTCCTAAAAACAAGGTATCCCCGGAAAATAGTATGCGCTGTGTACCGTTTTCATCCATCAGCAGGTAGCAGCAGCTTTCCATTGTATGACCCGGGGTGTGCAACAACCTTACGGTAATACCTCCCAGTTTAAACTCCTGATTATCTGTTGCTGTTATTGCTTCAAAACCCGGTTTGGCAGTAGGTCCATACACTATTGATGCGCCCGTTGCTTTTGCTAGGTCTACGTGGCCCGATACAAAGTCTGCGTGGAAGTGTGTTTCGAAAATGTATTTGATAGTAGCATTATTAGTCTTAGCTTTCTGCAGATAAGCATCAACATCCCTCAACGGGTCTATGATGGCAGCTTCTCCCTTACTTTCAATATAATACGCCGCCTGTGCAAGGCATCCTGTATAGATTTGCTCTACTAACATGATTGAAAATATTTGCACCGAAATTCATGTAAGTAGCAGAAATAATATATGACTATCGTCAGCAGGGTTTATGACAGTGATTTCGTTTTAAGAACAACCCCAAAAGCAAAAACCAGATAAGATATCTTATCTGGTTTTTTGCGGACCGGACGGGACTCGAACCCGCGACCTCCGCCGTGACAGGGCGGCATTCTAACCAACTGAACTACCGGTCCGTGTTAGTTGGGGTTGCAAAGATAAGTTCAAAAAAATGAATTCTGCAAATCTAATTTCACATATTATTCAATACAATAAGTTAGTGCTTTACAACCTTTTCTATATGGCTCTCATTTCCTGTAGTTACTTTTACTACATATACACCAGGCACAAGGGTTTCCATTTTTATCATTGCAGTACCACTTAGCTTAGCAATTGGCTCTGTATGTAATACTCTTCCCTTCAGATCTAAAAGCTGAATACTGCCCTGCCCACCAGAGGTTGTATAGTTTACATACAGTTTATCGCTTGCCGGATTAGGGAATACTTCTACCGAGGTAATCGGTTCAACATTTGGCGTGCTCAACCCGAATACAGACATAAAATTAAGACTGTAGAAAGCCCCGAAATTACCTCCGGATAATCCAAAAGGACCTGCATTCAATGCTGTAATATCCTTTAAAGTTGCACCATTATTGGCATTTTTTATTTTCAAAGTACCTGTACCCTCCAGCAAATCGTAGAAGGAAAGGAATTGTAAACCATCTCTATTTACGCCTCCGCTACGTGTAGATTTTCCTTCATCAGAAAAATAGAACTGATAACAAGCACCCGGACTGAGACTTATTGTATCTAAATATAGTGTCTGGTTGCTAAAGTTATTTTTACTGAAATGAACCTGACCTGTAGATATATTTACAATTTTATAAGAGTTTTCACTTGCATCATTGTTAGTCATAAAATGTATTATGATTTTATCAGGATATGTTGTAGCTCCTGCAAAATCAGAACTCATTGTATTATCGTCAATATATGCATCTGCTTGACCATTTGGGTCTTTTATTGTAACCACGAATTTACCTGAAGAACCTGTCCAGTTTACTGGTGTAGTCAGCGTAACAGTGTCGTATTCGAAAGTTTTCAGATCTCCTTTCCAATCATAGCTAACTAAGTTACCACCATCAATGCCATATTCAATTTTCGCAGTTGCTAAAGGCGCATTACCATTGTTCCGAATTACGATGACAGGGTTGCCACAAATTGGGTTCAACCGTTTAAATTCAGGTTCACTGCTGGGTGACATAATGTTTTCGATAGACACATCGTTAGCATTTACAGCTGTCTTATATTCTATAAGAAAGGCATTGGTATACAGATTGCCATGGTCTTTATATGCAGTGTAAGGCTCCATATCCATATCTATGCTATGCGATGACCCACCTGTTAAGTTGGGGATGTCTACGTCGTCATATCTAACCGGAGAACCAGGACACCATCCACCTCTATCATATATCCATGTATTACTTTGTGGATACACCGCATTAGAACCACAATCATTTCTCCAAATATCTTTCTGGCTCACCATGTCTCCATCCCATTTTACTTGTCGATATTTTCTGCAATACTCCAAGCAGCCATCTGCGCTATCACTTCCATGTCCTGTGTTAATAGCCTTAAATCGTGCCCAGTTAGTCATACTGTTCAAGTTTACATTCACAGGAGTGAGATGATGTTCTATAGAATCATTTATATCTCCGTAAACATATGTACCATCCCATAGTTTTGTTATTGCAACTGGCTCGCAGGCAGGTGTACCCTTAATACATATAAACTTCAAGTTAATTTTCCAACCACGATCATTATTAGCCTCATAACCGGTATGCTTATAAATCACCTCTACAGAATCGTGTAATAACATAGCAAAATCTGTAACATCATAGTACCAAGTATGTTGCCAGTTCATTGATGAATTCCAATTAAACCCAAATGGAGTAATTAGACGAGCTATTTCATAATTCATAGGAGTTGACGCAACTGCACCAACACGACCTAAGATGACACTATTGACATAGTCCCATTCGCCACATTTCATTCCGGGTGCACATTCAAAATTTAGTTGCATTAAGACCTTTCGGTACTGAACTGAAGAAGTTGGAAACTTTGCCCACATTGGATACGTAGTAAAACCAATTGAAGGATTAGTTTGAATAGTTATATCCTGATGAGATACCACAATAGTAGTATCCGCAGCTTTAACACTTGTAGACGCAATACAGATGCATATAAGTGTCAATAGTTTTTTCATATAGGTCAAATTATTTATCACTACAATATACTCATAATTAATGTCATGCCTTGAGCATGTGCATCACCATATGCAATTTCAAGCATTTTAATGTATATTAGAGTTAGCGTTATACAAGTAAAACTATAATAATCATGTGTTTACTATATGACGCCCTATACTATCTTTAATCACTTTTTAATATGGCTACTAACCTGAGCTTGTTATTTTTTCAGCTTTATTTAAATACCGGTTCATGAAGCACACTATACTTTTGGTTGAAGACGAGAAAAAAATTGCAGATACGCTGGAAGCCGGGCTTGAAGAAGAACAATTTGAAGTTTCAGTTGCGTACAATGGACTGGAAGGTAAAAAGCTGTACCTGAATAATGCCTACGACCTGATAATATTGGATATAAATCTACCGTTTATGAACGGGTATGAGCTATGTAAAATCATACGCGAAAAGGATAAACGCATACCCATCATAATGCTTACAGCACTCAACTTCATGGACAATAAGATACAAGGCTTTGATGTTGGCGCTGATGACTATATAGTAAAACCATTTGAATTTAGAGAACTGCTGGCGCGTGTTAAAGCACTATTAAGACGCACAGACGTCTTGCTGGATGCACCTGAAGAAAAAACACTTACCATTGCAGACCTGGAAGTAAATCTGGATAACAAAGAAGTGAAACGCAGTGGTACAAAGATAGCTCTCACTGCGAAAGAATTTCAGCTACTTGAATACCTGCTGAAAAATAAAGGTCGTGTAGTATCTCGTGCAGATATAGCTAAAGACGTATGGGATATTGACTTTGACACCCAGACAAATGTGATAGATGTTTACGTAAACTTTCTGCGAAAAAAACTAGATAAAGATTTTACCCCCAAACTCATACACACCCAAGTAGGTATGGGCTATATACTAAAAACAGATGCAGATTAAACTTCGTATTGCCTTTGGATATACCCTTATTGCAATCCTGTTGTTACTAACGGGCTGTATACTACTATACTTCTACACACTGCAAAACAAGGAAGAAGAATTACGAAACAAATTACTTTACAAGGCTGTCAGCACCTATCAGATAAATGCACTGAAACCCAATAACGACAGCCTGCTGAATACGCTCAACTCCAATTCGGCCAGTACGCTCGAAGACAAAAGCATCATCATTTGTAATGCGCAGAACAATATCAAATACCGTTATGACGAAGATGCTACACAACAACTTAAGCTCAGTAAAAACCTTATAGTAACGGGGCGCAAAAACTCACCTTACTATTATAAAGATGATGCACGAACTGTAGTAATATATGCAGACCCCGAAAAACCAAACAAAGAAGTTGTTATAGTAGCCGGGCAGGAAAAGAATATTGCTGCGTGGATGTCTAACCTGCGCACAAGGATGATTATTGGCATCATTGCTTTTGTAATTATATTCTCTATTGCCGGCTATTTGTTTTCTAAACGTGTAGTACGTTCTATTAGTAACCTTACAGAAAAGCTCACACAAATATCGTCTGAAGCATTTTCTGCACGCCTTACTACCGGCAAAGAGAAGGATGAACTCTGGGAGCTTGCAACAACTATCAATAACCTGCTGGATAGGCTTCAATCTTCATTCGATACACAACGGCGTTTCCTGTCAAACGCATCGCACGAGCTTACTACACCGCTTGCTGCTATTTCAAGCCAGCTTGACGTTGCACTACATAAAGAGCGCAGTAATGAAGAATACAAAAAAGTATTCCTATCGGTAAAAGACGACGTAAAACGCTTGGCCCTACTGGTACGTAGCATACTTGAGATAGCCAAAGCCAGTGGCTCGGTTGGCGGTATCGACTTATCTAAGGTTCGTATAGATGAACTACTAATGCGCATACCCGGCGAGATGAAAAAAATCAGCCAGCTGTACGATGTGAAGCTGAATTTTGAAGACTTCCCAGAAAGTGAAGGTTTTGATATCCTTTATGGTAACGAAGCTCTACTATATAGTGCCTTAAGAAACGTAATACACAATGCATGTAAATTTTCTAAAGACAAGTGCGCCAAGGTATCGCTTACCTATACTTATCAGAATATAGTTGTAGAAGTAAAAGATAACGGCCCGGGTATATCGGCAGAAGAACTGCAAAATATCTTCCAACCATTTTTCCGAGGCTATAAATACGAGAATACAAATATGATACACGGTACAGGTTTAGGTCTTGCACTTGCACATCGTATTATAGAGCTTCACAAAGGCGATATTTATGTAGAGTCTGTGGTTGGCGAGGGAAGTACATTCAGCATATTCCTACCGGTAGATAGTACTAAGACATATAAAAAATAAAAGGAGCCGATTGGCTCCTTTTATTTTGATAAGATATGTTGAGACTTATTTAGCAATTGTTATGCTGCTATTTTTTACCATCTCGCCATTTTCATTGATGGCAGAATAGTAATAAGTACCCGCAGCAAGAGATGATACGTCAACACTTGTAGTACCATTTACATCTGCAGATAATACTTGCTGACCTGTAATGCTATACATGTTAAAACGCACTTTATCTTCAGACTGTAGTTGTATTGTAGTACTTGCAGGGTTTGGAGATACTGTAAACTTAGTATTGTTATTTACATTATCTACACCCGCCGGGAAGATAGAGTAGCTAACATCATCAATAAACAATTCGCTACCAACCGTTGCCTGTCTTCCACTGCTTGTAAAAACAATCTGCAGTGCATTGGGCGATGCTGTGTTAGAGCCATAATCAATAGGCACAGATACTAATGTATATGGCTGCGAGGTTATAATATAATGCAGTCCGCTTCCCACAACAGAATCTTCTCCGTTTGACTTCCCTCCTTTTATAATAGACGAAACAACAACAGTTGCACTATCCCCTCCATTGGGGTTGTACTTTAGCCATGCATTTACAAAATTTACCCTACCGTACAGTGTTGTACCGCCTGATAAAGTAAAGTCCTGATTTACTATGTCAAGATTAATTACGGCATTGGTAAGCACACCAGCTAAATCGCCAAGTGTACTACCTTGATTTTGTGTTACTATTCGTGCCGCAAAATTACCTCCATGCTTATCTGTTGATTTATACAACTGTCTTGATGGGGTGCCGACAATAAAACTAAATGCATGAGCTAAAGAGTCCGGACAACGCCAGCCGTCTACCGCATCTAAAATTGTTGAAGGGAACCCGACAGAAGGGGAACGCCAGGTTTCCATATCGCTGAAAACAACAGTCTGGGCATTAACTGCATTCAACATGAATATTGCAGCAAGGAAAGTAATTACAGGTTTCATATTTCAATATTGTTGTCCAATAAAGTTAAGGTTTAATTTAATGTAGAGAGCACTTGTTGTATTGCCTCAAAGTTTGGCACATCGCCAGCATTCTCCAACACCTCTGCATACTTTACAACACCTTCTTTGTCAATAACAAATGCAGAGCGTTTAGAAACACCTTTCATATCGTTGAACCAATCGCAATAGATACAATCGTATGCAGTAGAGACTTCTTTGTTAAAATCGCTCAGCAGTGTAAAGTTCAGTTTTTGCTCTTCTTTGAATTTGCCCAATGAGAACAATGAGTCTACAGATAAACCGTATACCACTGCATTTGTGTTGTTGTAGAAAGCCAGATTATCCCTTACGCCGCATAGCTCTGCAGTGCATACACTTGTGAAAGCCAACGGGAAAAACAACAATACCACGTTCTTACCCTTCTGCTCGCTGAGGGTTACTTTATTTTTTTCGGTATCGCGTAGTGTGAAATCCGGGGCTTGCTGCCCTACCTGAATTGCCATAAATTTTAGTTTTTACGTTTTTAAAAGTATGCGAAGATAACACCCTGTCAAAATGATTGGTTCATTTATACCCTGAAAAGGCTCAACTGACAGAAAATCAATATACATATTATAAAAATTATTGTTTTCATGAAATTTTGACGCACCTTTGCAATCCATTTTGCTATGGCACAAAACATGCTAACTGAAGTGTACACACATTTCAAAATCACTTTTTAAAAATTTAAATATCATATACTATGGCTAACAACGTAAACATTACACCGCTGCACGACAGGGTAATTGTAAAAGCTGCTGCAGCTGAAGAGAAAACTGCTGGTGGTATCATCATCCCCGACACTGCTAAAGAGAAACCTCAACGTGGTACTGTAGTAGCTGCCGGCCCTGGTAAAAAAGATGAACCAATGACTGTAAAATCGGGCGACACGGTATTGTATGGTAAGTATGCAGGTACTGAAATCTCAATTGAAGGTGTTGACTACCTGATAATGCGCGAGAGCGATATTCTTGCAATCGTTTAATTCATTTCACCATTTCATTTAAACAGAAAAAATAAATAAGAATATTATGGCTAAGCAACTTTTCTTTAATACAGAAGCACGCAACAAAATGAAGCGTGGTGTGGATGTACTGGCAGACGCAGTAAAAGTAACACTGGGCCCTAAAGGTCGTAACGTGGTAATCGAAAAGAAATTCGGTGCTCCTGGTGTAACAAAAGATGGTGTATCAGTAGCTAAAGAAATAGAACTGGAAGACGCTATCGAGAACATGGGCGCACAAATGGTAAAAGAAGTAGCATCAAAAACTGCAGACGTTGCAGGTGATGGTACTACTACTGCTACAGTACTGGCTCAGTCTATCATTGGTGAAGGTCTGAAAAACGTAGCCGCTGGTGCAAACCCGATGGATTTGAAACGAGGTATCGACAAAGCTGTTGCTACTGTTGTTGAAAACCTGAAAAAACAATCTGAAAAAGTTGGCAACGACAATACTAAGATTCAGCAGGTTGCTACTATCTCTGCAAACAACGATAGTGAGATTGGTAAATTGATAGCACAGGCTATGGGTAAAGTTGGTAACGAAGGCGTTATCACTGTAGAAGAAGCAAAAGGTACAGAAACTACTGTAGACGTTGTAGAAGGTATGCAGTTTGACCGTGGTTATCTGAGCCCTTACTTCGTTACAAACACAGAGAAAATGCAGGCTGAACTGCAAAATCCATACATCCTGATTTACGACAAGAAAATCAGTACACTGAAAGACATTCTTCCTATCCTGGAAAGCACAGTACAAAGTGGTCGCCCTTTGTTGATTATTGCTGAAGATGTTGATGGTGAAGCATTGGCAACACTGGTAGTAAACAAACTGCGTGGCTCGCTGAAAATAGCTGCTGTTAAAGCCCCTGGCTTTGGCGACCGTCGCAAAGAAATGCTGCAAGACATTGCAGTACTGACTGGTGGTACAGTTATCAGCGAAGAGCAAGGTTACAAACTGGAGAATGCAACTATCGCATCTCTTGGTCAGGCAGAAAGCATCACTATCGATAAAGATAATACTACTGTAGTAGGTGGTAAAGGCGAGAAAGATAACATCGTTGCTCGCGTCAACCAGATTAAAGCACAAATGGAAAGCACTACCAGCGATTACGACCGCGAAAAACTGCAAGAGCGTCTTGCTAAACTGAGTGGTGGTGTTGCTGTACTGTACGTAGGTGCATCTACAGAAGTAGAAATGAAAGAAAAGAAAGACCGCGTAGATGATGCACTGCATGCTACACGTGCTGCTGTTGAAGAAGGTATCGTACCGGGTGGTGGCGTTGCTTACATCCGTTCTATCGAATCGCTGGATGGTATGAAAGGTGAAAACAACGACGAAACTACAGGTATCGCTATCATTCGCCGTGCATTGGAAGAACCACTGCGCCAGATAGTTGCAAATGCTGGTATTGAAGGTTCTATCATCGTACAAAAAGTAAAAGAAGGTAAAGCAGATTTCGGTTTCAATGCTCGTACAGAAACTTACGAAAACATGCTGGCTGCGGGTGTTATAGACCCTACTAAAGTTAGCCGTGTTGCGCTTGAAAACGCTGCTTCTATTGCTAGTATGCTGTTGACTACTGAATGTGTAATCGCAGACAAACCAGCTCCGAAAGAAGCAGGCCATAGCCACGATATGCCAGGTGGTGGTATGGGTATGGGTGGTTACTAATCTGTACACAAATCATAAAAGAAAAGGGCTGCAACTGCAGCCCTTTTCTTTTATCCCAATATCGTATCTCCGTCATAGGGAGATATAAACCAGTTGCTCTTGTCTTGTAAGAATTGATTGATGCTATCATCAGACGTATGATAGAACACAGGAAATGCCGGCACTTTTCGTTGTAGTGTAACGCATGGTATTTCTTGTTTCCTGATAGTGTTCGGAATATGGACTTCTAGCACATCTGCTTTCATATCTGCAGCATAACGTATCAGTGCTTTCAGCATTGCAGTTTTCGTTATCGCATCTGCAGCAACCAGATCACCAATCTTATAACGCTTGAAACTACTATCGCCCACAATAGGCTCATCTATCAAAGATGCATATCCTGCAATCTTATTATTAACAGCATTGCGATACACAAATACTTTCTTAAGCAAATCGCGCTTACCATGCCCATACACCCATTGTAAAGTCTGCACATCTCGCGACGCCATGAATACATTGTGTGTGTCAACGAAGCTATCAATAAACGTTGTGTAATCAGCAGGCATGTTAAAGACATCTACCTCTTCCAATCTTTTATCTTTTGTAAAACGGAATGGTAGTTCCCATATTGGAAGAACTGATATTAACTTAACTAATGGCGCTACAAATGATAACTTACTTTTAATTAATCTTAGAGCTATTAGTTTCGGCAAATTAAAAGGCACTAAATATACATTTGATAGTGTTGTATCTGGAGCTCTTTGCCCGCCATATCGTTCATATATCTTCCCCGATGGCTTAATAGCTGTTGTAGCAAACTTTAATGAAATAGGATTTTGGTTAAAATATGCATCACATAACATATCAGTAAATGCCCGATAGTCTTTCTTTACACCCCAACCGCTACCAACAGAGACAGGAACAGGTTGTTGATGCAAATAATATACTCTAGGTATAGTGCCAAAAAAACCCACCACATCATTATTATGTTCCATTACCCATCCATAAAAAACAGGCTCTTTAAAAACATTGTAGTATGGATTATAATCCCACATTCTGTGCCAATGCTCCATAACCTTTTCACGTTCATGCTTAGGAGGCAGTATCAATCCCAAATCTCGTAAAAGATCACTTACAACTATAGCATCTGCATATACAGCTGGTCTGATATTTATTTCGCTTCTATCTATCATATGCCGAAAAAATATTTCAACTGATAATTACCCCAATTCGCTAGCAAGTGATCGCGTTTCAGTGTGTACAGATTATCACCTACTGTTACCGCTCCCCTATTGGTAGTAGCAAATGTTTTGTATCCTAATTTTTGCGCAATAGGTGTTGTAATCGAAGCATCGAAGTCTATACCGCTCCTACCCCACGGACAGGCAAAATGTTCACATGCAACACTCAGCTCTTTTTCAATTTCATGCTTGGAGGCTTGCATTTCTTTCAAAATCCCTTCAGTATTTAGCTTCATCAGGTTGGCATGGGTAACAGTATGCGAACCGAAACTGACTTTTGCAGACAACATTTCTCTGCATTGTTGCCAGCTCAGGAATGGCACCAGTCTTGGTTTTTCAGGGTAGAAGCTTTGTATCTTTTCTGCATCAGCAGGGTTATTACTATCAAGATTAATGTATGTTGTTGGAAGGTAAATGATAACCGGTACATCCAGTGATTGGGTAATCGGCATCATGTTTTCATAACAATTATTAAAACCGTCATCAAAGCTTACACAAAAAAACCTCCCATCTATTTGCTTATCTTCATACACCATCTTCCACACATCATTCATAGAAATAAACTCGCCAAAATTCTTCAGATATTTCAATTGACCTTCAAACCCTTTTCGTTCATCATCGAAAACATGATGATAGTAAGGCAACTTAATCCAGTTATTACCATTGATACCTTTACGTATAGACAGACCTGCAATAGCAATATTGCGCGCCTGTTCGCGTAGCAAAGCAGATATACCCTGCCCATCGGCAAACTGCTTATATGTTTTTACAACATCCATTCTAGCTAAAGTACTTAATAAAACAAAAAATCTCATATCGTACTGTAACAACAGTATGTTATGAGATAAAATTTGTGGAGTCTACGGAACGAGTGTCGAACCAACTAAAGGATTTTTTCTGGCGTATTTATCCCCTGAAAGACAATGTAGGCTTAACTTTAAGCAGTTTTCACTGAGTCTATTTTTCAAACTCGTTTAAAATATAATATTCTAGAAAACTGGTGATTATTAATAATATGTGTAGTTTGGCTTACAAATATTGTAATTCAAATTGAATGTATATTTCATACAAGACTATACATATATATATGCCTTAAGGTATGGTTCAAATAGGAAACAGTTCTTTTCGTTGAGAAAAATACATTTGCTAGCCAGTGTTTGAATATTTAAAATTGCTCATTTGTCTTGCAGCTTTGTCTTGGTTGCCAATAACAGCTCGCTCATTATCGATGAGCGCGAATTATAACGTTAAAGTTCAACCAAAGCTATTGCCCCCACTAGGGGCAATAGCTAGTAACAGTTTTCCTCAGTCTAAATCCATTTTTACCTCCTGTCCATCTTTTTCAATCCTTACTAATTTAATATTCATTACATTAGTTGGTGAACCCCATTGTGTAACGTCCATATTTTGGCTTGCACTACCTGAACCGTCAGAATTAATAGTAATATTATAAGAACCGTTGGGTGTACGAGTGGTATGTGTATATTTTGTGGCTACAAACTGAACCGTAATATAATATTCTCCTGGTTTCAGATTTTGAAATGAAAAACTGCCTTTATTATCTGTAACTTCAGTAAAAAGCGTTTGTTCTTTTACTTCCAATGGTAATGGATAAGGACCACAACCACTAATTGTATGTCGTCAAGCTAAAGTTCACTTATCGTTAGATAGTATTTCTTGATTTTTTAAAGTTACATAAAAGTTGTTTTGTTTTCAGGTGATAGGTCTCTTTTGTGCTGTAGATACCTGTTTCTTC
>Ga0209792_1000265_pt1 | contig 50757 bp, 52 predicted proteins | sample EBPBio142005_DNA_FD_185860 | JGI IMG/M metagenome (GOLD analysis project Ga0209792, IMG submission 185860) | Wastewater treatment Type I Accumulibacter community from EBPR Bioreactor in Madison, WI, USA - Reactor 1_6/14/2005_ DNA (SPAdes)... | ecosystem: Engineered > Bioreactor > EBPR >... | reverse complement strand
CTTCGTCAGCTCCGGCTCCATCAATTCCATGGTGAAGTCGGGCGCCGGCGCGATCAAAACCAGACCGGCTATACGGTCGCCCTGCCCGGCTTTGCGCAGTTCCTGGATCATGCGCAGAGCGATCCATGCTCCCATGGACGAGCCGACCAGGATCTGGGGGCCGTCGGAATACCGTTCGAACACGGCGAGGCTCTGAGCCAGCCATGTCGAGATCGTGCCGTCGGCGAATGCGCCGCCCGAAGCGCCATGGCCGGAATAGTCGTGCCGCAGGCAGGCATGGCCGGTGCGCGCCGCCCATTCGTCCAGCGCCTCGGCCTTGGTGCCCGTCATGTCGGAGCGGTAGCCGCCGAGCCAGACGACGCCGGGCGATGCGCCGGGCCGGCGCAGCACGGCGATGCTCACGCCGTCGACATCGAGGGATCGGGTTTCAGGCAGGGTCATGGGTAAAGTCCGGTTGGCGGGCGCGCAGACTATCGGCGGCGAACCGGCAGGGCGAGCACCCGGATGTATTTTTTGTGCCGTTGTGCTATTGACGGGACGGAACGGATCACACACTTCACCCGTTCCTCGCGGCAGCGCATTGCCGCACCCTATCAACGATCCAAGGAGATCACGACCATTCGCAGACCATTCAAGGCCGCGGCCCCAGTCAAGGACGGACCGCGTTCAAACCGGGACATCCGCGTCCCACGCGTCCAGCTCATCGACGAAAACGGCCAGAACCGCGGCAATGTTTCCATCCAGGAAGCGCTGCAGATCGCAGAGGAATCAGGCCTCGATCTCGTCGAAATCTCGCCGAACGCCGATCCGCCGGTGTGCAAGATCACCGACCTCGGCAAGATGAAATACCAGAGCCAGAAGAAGGCCGCCGAAGCGCGCAAGAACCAGCGGGTCATCGAGATCAAGGAGATCAAGATGCGCCCGAACATCGACACGCATGACTACGAGACGAAGATGAAGGCCGTGCGCCGCTTCTTCGAGGAAGGCGACAAGGTGAAGCTCACCCTGCGCTTCCGTGGTCGCGAGATGGCGCATCTGGAACTCGGCATGGAGCTTCTCAACAAGGTCAAGGCCGAGGTCGAGGGCATCGCCAAGGTCGAGGCCGAACCCAAGCTCGAAGGCCGTCAGATGATGATGGTTCTGTCGCCGCGCTGACCATGGCGGACCGTTACTCGGAATACCGGGCCGTCGCGACATCGCTCGGTGTCGATGCGGTTGCGCTCGTGCCGGGGCCGAATTTCACGCGCCTGATGGGCATGGCCTTCTCGACCAATGAGCGGCCGAAGGTCGTGGTCGTCCCTCGGGACGGCCCGCCGGCGGCGGTCATGCCGAATCTGGAGATCACGCTGTTCGCCACGCTCGGCTTTCCGGGCGAGGTCTTCGACTGGCGCGACCAGACCGGCTATGACGACGCATTCGTCGCGCTCGCCCGGCATCTGCCGCTGAAAAGCGTCGCGGTCGAGGGCCAGGCGATGCGGGTCTTCGTCTCGCAGGCGCTGGAGAAGGCCAATCCGGGCCTGCGGATCGTCGACGGCGAGAAGCCGATCTCGCGCCTGCGCATCCGCAAGACGGCCGAGGAGGTCGCCGCTCTGGAAAAGGCGATCCGCATCTCCGAGGCCGCGCTGGCCGACGTGCTGGCGAAGGTCAGGATCGGCCAGACCGAGAAAGAGGTGGAGACGATGCTGGTCCAGGCGCTGTTCGCGCACGGGGCCGATTCGCTCGCCTTCTCGCCGATCATCGCGGCGTCCGATAATTCCGCCCATAGTCACGCTCATGCCCGCGACGACTACCGTATTCGCAAGGGCGATCCGCTTCTGTTCGATTTCGGCGCGGCCTGGGGCGGCTTCAACGCCGACATCACCCGCACGGTCTTCGTCGGCGAGCCGGGCGCGGAGGCCCGCGACGTCTATGCGACCGTGCTGGCGGCGAACCTGAAGGGCCATGAGGTGACGCGCGCCGGCATCACGGCGCACGATCTCGACGATGCCGTCATCGGCGTTCTGGAAGCCTCGCCCTATGCCGACCGGATCGTGACCAAGACCGGCCATGGCCTCGGCCGGCTGGTGCACGAGGAGCCCTACATCATGCGCGGCAACCAGCAGGTTCTGGAAGCCGGCATGGTCTACACCAACGAGCCAGGCCTCTATAAGGTCGGAGCGTTCGGCGTCCGGATCGAGGACGACATTCTCGTCACTGAGGACGGTTGCCGTTCGCTGACGACCTTCCCCCGTGACCTGACCATTATCGGCTGACCATGCGCATCATCGCCGCTGCTGCCCTCGCCCTGATCGTCTTCGCCGGACAGGCTCGGGCGGGTGGCCGCGGCGACATGCATACCGGCCAGTTCAACGGGCAGTTCTGCAACCAGCACGCTACCTACGAGATCCGGAAGAAGACGCCGGGCCGCCGCATCTACCGCGGCAGGGTGATCATCCACGACACGGGCCGCCACGATGATGTCGTGATCGAGCAGTTCCGCGACAAGTCGCTCAAGATCACCCGTTATCTGTCGGGCAGCGACACCGGCAGGGCGCAGTGGGTCTATACATTCCCGCCGGCCTTCATGAAGCGGGACGGCAACCGGTTCGCGCGGTTCGAGGGGACCCGTCGCGAGGGCTTCAACTGCCCGTCCGGCTCGGCGCAGATCAACATGCCGTACTGACCGCGCAAGCCGCCGATCGGCAAGCCGGTTGTGCGGGCGGAAACGCCGACCTACATTCAGCAAATGACAAAACGCACCGAACAGCAACCGACCCTGACCGGCAAGGATGTCCTGCGCTCGATCGTCGGTGTCGAAACCTCGGTCCCCCCGGACGGGTTCACAGCCTCGATCCTGGGAACCGAACGCTCCGGCAGCGGCGTCGTCATCGGCGAAAAGGGTCTCGTGCTGACGATCGGCTATCTGATCACGGAAGCCGAACAGGTTTCGCTGACGACGGCGTCCGGCCGCGTGGTCGAAGGCCATCCGCTCGCCTACGACCAGGAGACCGGCTTCGGCCTGATCCAGGCGCTCGGTCCGCTCGACGCGCCGGCGATCGCCTTTGGCGATTCGGCCGAGGTCAGGACCGGCGATGACGTGTTTTTCGCCAGTGCGGGCGAAGTCGTGGAAGCGCAGCTCGCCGCCAAGCAAGAATTCGCCGGCTATTGGGAATATCTGCTGGACGAGGCGCTGTTCACCGCGCCGGCCCACCCGTCCTGGGGTGGCGGCGCGCTGATCGGGGCCGACGGGCGGCTGCTCGGCGTCGGCTCGCTGATGCTGCAGGCGGCGACGCAGGAGGGCACGCAGGACATCAACATGGTCGTGCCGATCAACCTGTTGCCGCCGATTCTCGATGAGCTGGTCACGCGAGGCCGCGTCGACCGGCCTGCGCGTCCCTGGCTCGGCCTCTATTCGACCGACAATGACGGCCACGTCGTCGCCATGAACGTCGATCCGCGAGGGCCGGCGGCGGCGGCCGGCATGCAGGCTGGCGATATCATCCGCGACGTGCGCGACCGCTCGATCGATGATCTCGGCGATTTCTACCGGGCTGTCTGGGCCAGCGGCCCGGCCGGCACGGAAATCCCGCTGCGCATCGTGCGCGATGGCCGCGAGCAGTGGATCAGGATCAAATCGGCTGACCGCGACGACTTCCTGAAGAAGCCTGTGCTGCAGTAGGCGGAAAGGCGCGGCGGCCAGCCACCGCGCCTAAAATTGCCATGATTGGCGATTTGCTGCGCTCCGCTAACCTTTGTCGGAAAACGCCATGGCATTTGCCGCCCCCTCGACCGCATCCGAACCTGGCCTTGAGGGCTATCAGCGAATGCGCCGCGCCGTGATCGCGGCGCTGCTGGTCCTGCTGGCGGCGCTGCTGCTGTTCATCAAGTCGAGCCAGCCGGAGCTGGTTCACGAGAAGATCGAGCTCTGGGGCATGATGCTGATGCTGGTCGGCATCGGCGGACGGCTCTGGTCGACGCTCTACATCGGCGGCCGGAAATCGTCGGTGGTGGTCGACATCGGACCCTATTCGATCACCCGCAACCCGCTCTACTTCTTTTCCGCCATCGCCGCCGCCGGCATCGGCATGCAGGTCGGTAGCTGGGTCCTGGGCATCGTGTTCGCCGTCCTCTGCTGGGCGGCCTTTCTGGTCGTCATCCGCAAGGAGGAGAGCTTCCTGCGGCGGGAACTCGGCCAGCCCTATCTCGATTATTTCGCCCGTGTGCCGCGCTTCTTTCCCAACCTGCTGCTCTACAAGGACCGGCAGGAGGTGACCTTCCGGCCGAAACTCCTGTCGCAGACCCTGGTCGACGGCCTCGCCTTCTTCCTGTCCGTGCCGATTTTCGAACTGATCGAGCAGGGTCAGGCGGCAGGCGTCATACCAGTGATGCTCAGCCTGCCTTGAACCCGCCTATTGCGCGGGTCCCGCCTTACTGATATGGACCCGCCGTTCAAAAAGCCGCCCGGCAGGGCATGCCGTGGCGGTCTTTTATGCTTTCCAGGTCCCTGGTCGGCCTGGAGCGACAACAAGAGCCTCCCTGTCGAGGCCGTAGAAAGGAAGCAAAATGCCCAAGATGAAGACCAAATCGGCCGCCAAGAAGCGGTTCAAAATCACGGCCACGGGCAAGGTGCTGGCGCAGGCCGCCGGCAAGCGCCACGGCATGATCAAGCGCTCGAACAAGTTCATCCGCGACGCGCGCGGAACGATGACCCTTGCCAAGCCCGACGGCATCAAGGTCATCAAGAACTTCCTGCCGAACGGTCTCTGAGACCCGGTAACGAGCACGATTTAAGGAGATCATGACATGGCACGCGTAAAGAGAGGCGTCACCTCGCACGCCAAGCACAAGAAGGTTCTTGGTCAGGCGAAGGGCTTCTACGGCCGCCGCAAGAACACCATCCGCACCGCCAAGCAGGCGGTCGAGAAGTCGCTGCAGTACGCCTACCGCGACCGCAAGAACCGCAAGCGCAACTTCCGCGCGCTCTGGGTTCAGCGCATCAACGCGGCTGTCCGCGAGCACGGCCTGACCTATGGCCGCTTCATCGACGGGCTGAACAAGGCCGGCATCGAGGTCGACCGCAAGATCCTGTCGGACCTCGCCATCCACGAGCCGGCGGCTTTCGTCGCGCTGGTCGGCAAGGCGAAGACCGCGCTTGAATATCTCAAGAACGGCAATCCGAACGAGTTTGAACGCGCTGTCGCGTAACGCCAGCGTTTCCCAAGCTCCACACAAACGATATTTTGGGAAACCCGCGCTGGCAGGGCTGGCGCGGGTTTTTCCATGCAGGCAAGATGGCAAAGGATACGGCACATCATAGCGACCAGTTGAGTCCAGCCGGGCTGGAGGCCTTGCTGCGCCTGCTGGTGACGCATGACGGCAGCCGCGTGTCCTCCGCCATCGTCGATGGGCGCACCGTCTGGATCAAGCGCCTCGGCGCCGGCAAGGGCAGCCTCGGCAAATGGATGCATGCCGCGCTGCGGCCGCTGGCCCCGCGCGATTTCCTCCGGTCCTCGCCGCGTCTTGACGGCGCCGGCAAGGCCGACCGCGAGGTGCGCAAGACCGCCTCGTTCCGCGCAGCCGGGTTCCCGACCGTCGACGTGCTCTACCGGCGCGGCGACCTGCTGGTGCTGAGCAATGCCGGAACGATCGTGACCTCGGCCCTTGCGGAGCTTCGCGACAGCGACCCGGCCGGCCACGACGCCCTGCTGGTCTCCTGCGCGGAAGCGCTGGGGCGCGCGCATGCCTCCGGGCTTTGCCATGGACGTCCGCATCCGCGCGACATGTTCGCCGAGGGCGACGAGATCGGCTTCCTCGATTTCGAGGAAGAGCCAGAAGCCGTCATGCCGCTGGACGCGGCGCAGGCCCGCGACGTCTGGCTGCTGTTCCACCAGATCGCCAGCCGCGCGATCGCCGCGGACACGCCCGACCGCGCGCTTGCCGCCTATCGCCGCGCCGCGCCTGCGCAAGTAACCGTGAAATTGCGCGGTATCGTCCGTTTTCTCGGCGCATTTCTGCCGTTGATGCGCGCCGCCGGGCCTTTGATCGGCCGCGACGGACGGCGGCTGCTGGCCGGCACGAGTTTCCTGCAGTCCGCGCTGGCCGCGGACGGCGACATCCGACAATCACTGCCGGTCGCTACCGGCGAAATCGCGAAAGACGGGTCATGAGTGAGATCGACACAATCGAGCAGTCGCTGCTGGCCGACATCGCCGCCGCCGGCGACGAGCAGGCGATCGAGGCGGTGCGCATCGCGGCGCTCGGCAAGAAAGGCTCCGTGTCGGACCTGTTGAAGACGCTCGGCTCGATGAGCCCGGAGGAGCGCCAGGTCAAAGGGCCGGCGATCAACGGCTTGAAGACCCGCATCACCGACGCGATCGCCGTGCGCAAGTCCGAGCTGAAGGATGCGGCGACCGCCGCGCGCCTGATCGCGGAAAAGGTCGATGTGACGCTGCCGGTTCGGCAGTCCCCGGCCGAGCGCGGCCGCATCCATCCGATCAGCCAGGTGATCGACGAGATCGCGGCGATCTTCGGCGATCTCGGTTTCGCCATCGCCGAGGGGCCGGACATCGAGACCGACTATTACAACTTCACCGCGCTGAATTTCCCGGAAGGCCATCCGGCGCGCGAGATGCACGACACGTTCTTCTTCCAGCCGGACGAGAACGGCGAGCGCAAGGTGCTGCGCACGCACACCTCGCCCGTACAGATCCGCACGATGGAGGCGCAGAAGCCGCCGATCCGCATCGTCATCCCCGGCAAGACCTACCGGCAGGATTCGGACGCCACCCACTCGCCGATGTTCCATCAGGTCGAGGGCCTCGTCATCGACAAGACGGCGAACGTCGCCAACATGAAGTGGGTGCTGGAGGAGTTCTGCAAGGCGTTCTTCGAGGTGCCGCAGGTCAAGATGCGCTTCCGCCCGAGCTTCTTCCCGTTCACCGAGCCGTCGCTGGAAGTCGACATCCAGTGCGACCGCTCGCGGCCGGGCGAAGTGCGCTTCGGCGAAGGCAATGACTGGATGGAGATTTTGGGCTGCGGCATGGTCCATCCGAACGTGCTGCGCGCCGGCGGGCTCGATCCCGACGAGTATCAGGGCTTTGCCTGGGGCATGGGCATCGACCGCATCGCCATGCTGAAATACGGCATGCCGGACCTGCGCGCCTTCTTCGACGCCGACGTGCGCTGGCTGCAGCATTACGGCTTCCGCCCGCTCGACATGCCGACGCTGTTCGGGGGGTTGTCGAGCTAGCGATGCCGACGGTCCTTCGCAAATACGGCATCCGGTTCCATTTCTACGGATCGGACATGGCTGAGCCTCCGCATATACATGCTGAAGGGCATGGCGGGCAGGCCAAGGTCTGGCTGGACCCGATCGAGTTTGCCGAGCACAAAGGCTTCAAGGCGTCCGATCTTAGGCGTATTCTTGAGGTCGTGAATGACCACAGAAACGAATTTCTGGAGGCATGGAATGAGTTCTTCTGATCCATATCCGGATAACGAGCGACCGGTCGAAGCTTGGTGCGATCCGACGCATCTGCATGTACGGCTTGCCGACGATAGAGAAGTTGTAACGCCTCTCTGGTGGTACCCTCGACTACTCGATGCGACGGCGGCGCAGCGGAACAACGTCCATTTGATGCTGGACGGAGTTCATTGGCCCGACGTTGATGAAGACCTCTCAGTAAGAGGAATGCTGCGTGGCTGGAAATATCCAAAGGCGGTTCAGCCGCCGGTGGCGGCGGAATAATAGAAAGAAATCATGAAACTCACCCTCTCCTGGCTGAAGGACCACCTCGACACGGACGCGACGCTTGACGAGCTCGTCGAGCGGCTGACGTCGATCGGGCTCGAGGTCGAGCATGTCGACGACAAGGCGGCGCTGAAGCCTTTCGTCATCGCGAAGGTGCTGACGGCGGAAAAGCACCCGGACGCAGACAAGCTGCGCGTCCTGACCGTCGATGTCGGCGCGGGCGATCCGATCCAGGTGGTATGCGGCGCGCCGAATGCGCGAGCGGGTCTCATCGGCGCCTTCGCCGCGCCCGGCACTTACATTCCCGGCCTCGACACGACGCTTGGTATCGGAAAAATCCGCGGCGTCGAAAGCCGCGGCATGATGTGCTCGGAGCGCGAGCTCCAGCTCTCCGACGAGCATGACGGCATCATCGACCTTCCGGCCGACGCGCCGGTGGGCGAGCGTTTCGCGACATGGGCGAAGCTCGACGATCCGGTGATCGAGATCAACCTGACGCCGAACCGTCCGGATGCGACCTCGATCCATGGCATCGCGCGCGATCTCGCGGCATCAGGCCTCGGCACGTTGAAGGCGAATGCGGTGGAGCCGATCGACGGGCAGGGCGAGTGCCCGGTAAAAGTGACGATCGAAGACCCGGACCTGTGCCCCGGTTTCGCGCTGCGGCTCGTGCGCGGCGTGAAGAACGGCCCGTCGCCCAAATGGATGCAGCAGCGTCTGATCGCCATCGGCCTGCGCCCCATCAATGCGCTGGTCGACATCACCAACTACCTCACATTCGACCGGGGCCGGCCGTTGCACGTGTTCGACCTGAAGAAGGTCGCGGGCAATTTGATCGTGCGGCGGGCGTATCAGGGAGAGAAGGTGCTGGCGCTCGACACGTTCGAATATGAGCTTACGCCCGACATGTGCGTCATCGCCGACGACAAGCGCGTCGAGTCGATCGCGGGCGTGATGGGCGGCGAGCATTCCGGCAGCGACGAGACGACGACCGACGTGCTGATCGAATCGGCGCTGTGGAATCCGCTCAACGTGGCGAAGACCGGCCGTATGCTCGGCATCATCACCGACGCGCGCTACCGTTTCGAACGCGGCGTCGATCCGGAATTCATGGTCCCGGGGCTCGACCTGGCGACGCAGATGGTCGTCGACTTCTGCGGCGGGACGCCGAGCGAGAAGGAAGTGGTCGGATACGCCGGCTATGAGCCCAGGCGCATCGTCTTCCCGGCGCTCGAAGTGAAGCGCCTGACCGGCGTCGACGTGCCGGCCGAGGAATCGACCGCGATCCTCCAGCGCCTCGGCTTCGGCGTCGAGGGCGCGGGCTATGTGTTCGACGTGACGGCGCCGTCCTGGCGTCCGGACATCGACGGCAAGGCGGATCTTGTGGAAGAAGTCATGCGCATGCGCGGCGTCGACCAGATCGAGCCGCAGCCGCTGACCAGCCATGACGCCGTCAACGGACGCATCCTGACGACGCTGCAGATCCGCACCCGCGCGGCGCGGCGCGCACTCGCCGTGCGCGGCATGATGGAGGCCGTCACTTGGTCCTTCATCCCGGCAAAACATGCCGAGGCCTTCGGCGGCGGACAGGCCGAGCTGAAGCTGTCCAACCCCATCGCAGCCGACATGAGCGACATGCGGCCGTCGCTCCTGCCGGGACTGATCGCCGCCGCGCAGCGCAATGCCGACCGCGGCATCGGCGACGTGGCGCTGTTCGAAGTGTCGGGCGCCTATGAAGGCGACACGCCCGAGGCGCAGCGCCGCGTCGCGGCTGGCGTGCGTCGCGGCACCGCCAGGCTCGACGGCAGCGGACGGAGCTGGTCCGGCAATGCCGGCAATGTCGGCGTGTTCGACGCCAAGGCCGACGCGTTTGCCGCGCTCGAAGCCTGCGGCGCGCCGGTCGATCGCCTCACCGTCGAGACGGGCGCGCCCGGCTGGTATCACCCAGGCCGTTCCGGCGTCATCAAGCTCGGTCCGAAGACCGCGCTCGGCCATTTCGGCGAGTTCCATCCGAATGTGCTCGACATTCTCGATGCCGACGGCCCGCTCTGCGGCTTCGAAGTGTTCGTCGACGCGGTTCCTGAAGCCAAAGCCAAGCCGACGCGCACCAAACCCAGGCTCGAGCTGTCGCCCTTCCAGGCGGTGAAGCGCGATTTCGCCTTCGTCGTCCCAAAAGAGACCGACGCGGCGACGATCGTCCGCGCGGCCCAGGGCGCCGACAAGAAGCTGATCACCACCGTCAACGTCTTCGACGTGTTCGAAGGGGCGTCGATCGGTGACGGCAGGAAGTCGGTCGCGATCGAGGTCGCCATCCAGCCGGTCGAGAAGACATTGACCGACGAGGATTTCGAGGCGCTGGCCGGCAAGATCGTCGAGAACGTCAGGAAGCAGACCGGCGGCGTGCTGCGCGCATAGTCGAGGGGGTCTCGTCGGGGCGACGAGACCCTTGCAACTCAGCAGTATGCACTCCACATACAACGTTGCGGCCCGGGCCCCTCTGGCGATCATGTGATCGCGATGTCGGATCGTTTGGACTTGGGCCCGTTCGCCAAATTTTTCAAAGCGGGCCATTGGAGGATGTTTCCATGATGCGCCGCCTTGGCACGACCCGCTTCATCGCACTGCTCTCGACCCTGTTCGTCGCTTTCACGCTTGTCTCGGTTGATTATGCGGACGCGCGGCGCGGCGGTTCGTTCGGCAGCCGGGGCGGGCGTACCTGGCAGGCGCCGGCTCCGACGCGCACCGCGCCGAACCAGACCGGACCTGTCGAGCGCACGATGACGCCCAATCCCGGAACCAACCAGGCTACTCGCCAACAGCAGACGGTCGGCCAGCAGCGTCCCGGCCTGTTCAACGGCCTCGGCGGTTCGCTGATGCGCGGTATCCTGATCGGTGGCGTGATCGGCATGCTGCTCGGCTACGGTTTCGGCGGTCTCGCCGGCGCGCTCGGCTTCGTGCTGCAACTGCTGTTGTTCGCCTTCATCGCCTCGATGGTGATGGGCTGGCTGCGCTCGCGGCGCGAGCCGGCCGTCGCCGGCGGCCCCGGGCCGGCGCAAGGCGGATCGGCATCGACCGGTTTTGATATCGGGCGCGGCATGAACCGCGAGGCCGCGGCTGGTCCGCAAGGTGGTGGACGCGCCGGCGGGTTCGCGATCCCGTCGGTCGGTCAGGCAAAGTCAACGCCCGTTTCCGAACAGGACATCACCATGACGCAGGCCGATCTCGATACGTTCGAGCGCCGGCTGGGCGACGTGCAGCGCGCCTTCGCTGACGAGGACCACGCGGCGCTGCGGCGCGTGAGCACGCCCGAAATGGTGTCCTTCTTCTCCGAGGAGCTTGCCGACAACGCCAGGCGCGGCGTTCGCAACGATGTCAGCGGCGTGCGGCTGGTGCAGGCCGACATCGCGGAGGCGTGGCGCGAGGACGATACCGACTACGCCACGGCCGCGTTCGAGTATGAATCGGTCGACGTGATGCGCGACCGCCAGACCGGCGACATCGTCGAAGGCGACGACGAGCCGACTGTAACGGTCGAACTGTGGACCTTCGTGCGCAAGCGTGGCGACGACTGGAAGCTGTCGGCCATCCAGGAAGCGTAACCTCTACCGCCCGGCCTGCTTCATCATCTCTTCGGGATAACGCGCGCCGGCCACCTTGGCCGGCGTCACGATCTCGCCGATCTCGGCCAGCTCGTCGGCGGTCAGCCGGATCGCGGCTGCCTCGACATTCTGTTCGAGATTGGAAATCTTGCGCGAGCCGGGGATCGGCACGATGAAATCGCCCTGATGCAGCACCCAGGCGAGCGCGAGCTGGGCGGCAGTCGCTCCCTTCTTCTTTGCGAACGCCGTCAGCCGCTCCACGGCCGCGAGGTTGCGTTTGATGTTCTCCTCCTCGAAGCGCGGCAGCTTGCGGCGGAAGTCGTCCTTGCCGAAATCGTCCGCAGACTTGATCGCGCCGGTCAGGAACCCACGGCCAAGCGGGCTGAACGGCACGAAGCCGATGCCCAGTTCCTTGCAGGTGGGCAGGATCTCCGGCTCGGGGTCGCGCGTCCACAGCGAATACTCGCTCTGGAGCGCCGCGATCGGGTGCTCCTTGTGGGCGCAGCGCAGGGTGTCGGCGCCACATTCCGACAGGCCGATCGTCCTGACCTTGCCGGCGCGGACAAGGTCGCCCATGGCGCCGACCGTCTCCTCGATCGGCACGTCCGGATCGACGCGATGCAGGTAGTAAAGATCGATGGTGTCGACGCCGAGACGTTTCAGCGACGCGTCGGCGACCTTGCGCGCCTGTTCCGGGCGTCCGTTGACGCCTGACAATTGCTTTGGCCCTTTATCCGTCTCGACCACGTTGAAGCCGAATTTCGTGGCGATCGCCACCTGGTCGCGGAACGGCTTCAGCCCTTTGCCGACCAGTATCTCATTGGTGAAGGGGCCATAGACCTCCGCGGTGTCGAACAGCGTCACGCCAAGCTCCACCGCGCGATGCAGCGTCCTGATCGCGTCGGCCTCGTCCTGGCCGCCATAGGCGTGGCTCATGCCCATGGCGCCCATGCCGACGGGAAAAACGGAAAGCTGCGCGCCGAGCTGCCGGGTCATGATCATGTCCATTTGTGGAGGGTTCACCACAGTCTATCGCCTTTGGGCGGCGCTGCAAGTCCGCTTGCGCCGCCAGCCGTTTCGCGCAAGGGTCGCCCCGGTTTCGAAGGAGGGATGCATGTTCCGTTGGGGTGTCCTGTCGACAGCGAAGATCGGCCGCGAGCAGGTGCTGCCGGCGATCGCCGAATCGTCGAACGGCGTGCTGTCCGCCGTCGCCAGCCGCGACGCCGGCCGGGCGCGTGAGCTGGCCGACCGGTTCGGCGCGCGGCATGCCTTCGGCTCCTACGAGGAACTGCTTGCCTCGCCCGAAGTCGACGGCGTCTACATCCCGCTGCCGACCTCGCAGCATGTCGAATGGGCGGTGAAGGCCGCTGACGCGGGAAAACATGTGCTGGTCGAAAAACCGCTTGCGCTGAATGCCGACGACATCGCGCAGGTGATCGAGGCGCGCGACCGCAATCGCGTCATCGTCTCCGAAGCCTTCATGGTGTTCTACCATCCGCAATGGGCGAAGGTGCGCGACCTGATCGCCGAGGGCGCGATCGGGCGGCTGCGGCATGTGCAGGCGGCATTCTCCTATTTCAACAAAGACCCGAACAACATGCGCAATCGGGTCGATCTCGGCGGCGGCGCGCTGCCCGACATCGGCGTCTATCCGACAGTCGTCACCCGCATCGCCACCGGCAAGGAGCCGCAGCGCGTGCAGGCGCGCGTCGCGCGCGACACGACATTCGGCACTGACGTCTATTCCTCGACCAAGGCCGATTTCGGCTCGTTCGAGCTGACCTTCTACCTGTCGACGCAGATGGCGGCGCGGCAGCTCATTGTTTTCCATGGCGACGAGGGTTTCATCGAGGTCAAGACGGCCTTCAATGCCGGCATCTATGGCGATCACGTCGTGGAACTCTGGAACCAGAACCATTCGCAGTCGACCACATTCCGCTTCCCGAACACGAAGCAATATGTGCTGCAGGCCGAAGCTTTCGTGCGGGCGGCGCAGGGCGAGGACGTTGCCGTGTTCGAACTCGAGGACTCGGTGAAGAACCAGAAGATGATCGACGCCATCTTCCGTGCATCGGAACATGACGGCTGGGAGGCGGTCTGAGACCGCTCGACGCCGCTTAACCCCCCCTTAAAGCGCCGCAATTAGTCTCCATCGCCACACGAGGCCACAATCGGTCGGGCGAAACGGGGACGGCGCAGCGCAACCCATGGCACGCGGCAAACGCATCGAGCCGACATTCGACGGCCCATCCGGCAAACGGAAGGCGTCCGGCATGTCGGTCAGCGAGGACGACCGCGTCGTGCCGTCGCAACGCAAGGCGAAGGCTCCTCGCGGCAAGCGGGCCACGAAAAAGCGCGGCCGCGCGCGGCGCGGCTTCGGTCTGTTCGGCGGCCTCGTCTACTGGTCGCTGGTGCTTTGCCTCTGGGGCGGCATCGCGGTCGCGGGGCTCGTCGCCTATTACGGCGCGCGCATGCCGAGCGCGATCACCTGGACCGTCCCGGACCGGCCGCCCAACGTCAAGATCATGTCGGTCGACAAGCAGTTGCTCGCCAATCGCGGCATGACCGGCGGCGAGGCCGTGCCGCTTTCCGGCATGTCGCCCTATATCCCGCAGGCCGTCATCGCGATCGAAGACCGGCGCTTCCGGTCGCATTTCGGCGTCGACCCGCTCGGGCTTGGCCGTGCGATGGTGACGAACCTGACAAGCGGCCGCCTCGTGCAGGGTGGCTCGACCCTGACGCAGCAGCTTGCCAAGAACCTTTTTCTCAAGCCCGAGCGCACCTTGGAGCGCAAGGTGCAGGAAGTGCTGCTCGCCTTCTGGCTGGAGCACAAATACACCAAGGACCAGATCATCGAGATGTATCTGAACCGGGTCTATTTCGGCTCCGGTTCGTATGGCGTCGAGGCGGCGTCGCGCCGCTATTTCGGCAAGTCCGCGCGGCAGGTGACGCTGGCCGAGGCGGCGCTTCTGGCGGGCCTGCTCAAGGCGCCGTCGAAACTGTCGCCGGCGCGCGATCCGAAGGCTGCCGAGGAGCGCGCGCAAGTGGTTCTGCGCGCCATGGCCGACGAGGGCATGATCGGCCGCAAGGAATTGACCTCGGCGATGAGCGCGCCCGCAACGCGCGCGGCATCCTACTGGACCGGCTCTGAAAACTACGTCGCCGACCGCATCATGGAAGAACTGCCGGACCTGATCGGCGAGGTGCAGGGCGACATCATCGTCGAGACCACGGTCGATCTCACTCTGCAGAAGCTCGCCGAGGATTCGATCCGCCGCCTGATCGGGAAGGACGGCAAGACGCTGAATGTCAGCCAGGGCGCGCTGGTGTCGATCGACAGTTCGGGCGCGGTGCGGGCGATGGTCGGCGGCTCCGACTACGCCAACAGCCAGTTCGACCGCGCATCGGAAGCGCGCCGCCAGCCGGGGTCGGCCTTCAAGCCCTTCGTCTATCTCGCGGCGCTGGAAGCGGGCCGCACGCCTGACAGCGTGCGCAACGACGCGCCGGTGAAGATCGGCAAATGGACACCCGACAACTACAAGGGCAAATATCTCGGACGCGTCACACTGACCGAGGCCTTGGCGAAGTCGCTCAATTCGGTGTCGGCGCAGCTTGCCATGGAGGTCGGCCCGGCGACGGTCGTCGCGACCGCGCAGCGTCTCGGCATCGAATCAAAATTGCAGGCGAACACGTCGATCGCGCTCGGCACGTCGGAGGTCACGCCGCTTGAGCTGACCGCCGCCTTCGTGCCGTTCGCCAATGGCGGCTATCGCCCGGAGGTGCATTTCGTCCGCCGCATCACCGACATCGACGGCAAGGTGCTCTACCGCTTCAAGGCCGATCAGCCGGAACGCGTCATCCGCCCGCAGATCGTCGGCATGATGAACCGGATGATGACCGAGACGCTGGCGATCGGCACGGCGCGCAAGGCCGCTTTCGGCTGGCCGGCGGCCGGCAAGACCGGCACCAGCCAGGAATCGCGCGACGCCTGGTTCGTCGGCTATACGGCGAACCTGACGACCGGCGTCTGGTTCGGCAATGACGACGGCAAGCCGATGAAGAACGTCACCGGCGGCTCGCTACCGTCGATCGCCTGGCGCGAGTTCATGGTGGCCGCTCATGAGGGCGTGCCGGTCGCGCGCCTGCCCGGCATCGAGCTTTATACGCCCGGAAGCGGCGGCGGCATCGCCGTGGAGTCGGGCGACGATCCCGTCGCCCCGATGAGGCCGACGGCCAATGTCGGCAAGGGCGGCCAGTCTGCGCCCGAGATGGCCGGCGGCTTCAAGCCTGATCCGGATGACGGTCCCGTCTCCTCCATCCCGCGCCCCAAGGGCGCGGTCGGCGGCAAGACCGTGCGCGAGAAATCGATCCTCGAAATCATACTCGGCAACTGAACGCTCGCGGAAACGTCACCCCTCCGCTACAAGTCGCTCAGGAGACTTTGAATGGCGGAGATGCAGACAAGGAAGACGCTGGTGCTGACCGGCGCGAGCCGAGGCATCGGCCACGCGACGGTGAAGCGCTTTTCGCGCGAAGGCTGGCGCGTGATCACCTGTTCGCGGCAGGCGTTTGCCGAGGACTGTCCCTGGCCGGCGGGGCCGGAGGATCACATCAAGGTCGATCTGGCGGATGCCGAGGATGTCGGTGTCGCCGTCAGCGAGATCAGGCATCGGCTGGAAGCGACCGGCGGCGAACTGCACGCGCTGGTCAACAATGCGGGCATTTCGCCGAAGCTGAAAGAAGGCGACCGCATGAACTCGCTGGATACGCCGATGCATGTCTGGCGCGACGTCTTCCAGGTCAATTTCTTCGCGCCGATCATGCTCGCGCGCGGCCTGTTCAAGGAACTCTCCGCCGCCAGGGGTTCGATCGTCAACGTGACCTCGATCGCCGGAACACGCGTCCATCCCTTCGCCGGCACCGCTTATGCGACCTCGAAAGCGGCGCTCGGCTCGCTGACGCGCGAGATGGCCGCAGACTTCGGTCCGCACGGCATCCGCGTCAACGCGATTGCGCCCGGCGAGATCGACACGGCGATCCTTTCGCCGGGTACCGAGAAGATCGTGGAGACGATCCCGCTGCGCCGGCTCGGCACCACCGCCGAAGTCGCCGACATCATCTATTTCCTGTGCTCGGGGCAGGCGAGCTATGTCAGCGGCTCCGAGATCCACATCAATGGCGGCCAGCACGTCTGACGGGCGTCAGGCGGAGGGCAGGGGCAGGACGTCGACAAGTTTGGCCAGCGAGCCGATGACAAGATCAGCGCCGAGTTCATCCGCCGGTTTCTGCGTGTAGCCCCCTCGCACCGCGATCGACCGCACGCCGGCGGCGCGGGCGCAGTCGATATCGGCCGGGCTGTCGCCCACCATCACCGTATCGTCCGGGCCGAGGCCAAGCTTGTAAAGCGCGACCTCGAGCATATCAGGCGCGGGCTTGCGCGGCAGGCCGCTGTCGCCGCCCATGACGATCAGCATCGGGTCGAGCAGGCCGAAATGCGCCAGGATCGTTTCAGTCGCCGCGTGCGGCTTGTTGGTGACCACGCCAAGCCTGACGCCGGCTGAATTCAGCGTCCGCACGGCCGCATCTGCGCCCGGCATCAGCGTCGTCAATTCCGTCAGCCTCGACTCGTAGACGCCGACCATCTCGTCATATGCGGCGTCCAGCGCCTCGCCCTGCAACGGCTTGCCGGATGCGGCGAAAGCGCGCTCGACCAGCTTGCGCACGCCATGGCCGATCATCGACACGACCTGCGGCAACGACAGTTCCGGCAGGCCGCGCTGCGCCAGGACGACATTGATCGAGGAATGGAGGTCACTCGCCGAATCGATCAGCGTTCCATCGAGGTCGAAGATGACGCCGTAGACCGTCCCGCCACCGAGGCGCGCCGCCATCCGATCAGGCCGCCCGGTCGGCGGCCGTGCGGATCGCCGCGATGTTGGCGCGGTAGGCCTCTTCCTTGCCTCCCTTGAAGACGGCGGAGCCTGCGACAAGCACATTCGCGCCCGCCGCCACGACCAGCGGGGCCGTTTCCGGCGTCACGCCGCCGTCGATCTCGATGTCGATCGGGCGATTGCCGATCATCGCCTTCACGCGCTTCACCTTGTCGATCACGGCGGGGATGAAAGCCTGCCCGCCGAAGCCCGGATTGACCGTCATCAGCAGGACGAGGTCGAGCCGGTCGAGCACATATTCGATGACGCTCTCGGGCGTCGAGGGATTGAGCGACACGCCCGCCTTCTTGCCGAGATTGCGGATCGCCTGGAGAGAACGGTCGAGATGCGGGCCGGCCTCGGCATGGACCGTGATGATGTCGCAGCCGGCCTCCGCGAAGGCGGCCAGATAGGGATCGGCCGGCGTGATCATCAGATGGCAGTCGAACACCTTGTCGGTGCGGTCGCGGATCGCCTTGATGACCGGCGGGCCGAAGGTGATGTTCGGCACGAAATGGCCGTCCATCACGTCGAGATGGATCCAGTCGGCCCCGGCGCGAGCCGCGGCCTCGACTTCCTCGCCCAGCCGCGAAAAATCCGACGACAAGACGGAGGGCGCAATGATCGTTCCGGCCACAGTTTCCAGCCTCGCTTAATAAGACGCCCGCTTTGACGGTCCTGCCGCCATTGGTCAAGCGCCTGAGCCCCGTTCGTTCAAGCGAACGTGAAAAAGCGCTGGCTTGCGCATGCGCGTCCTTCCAAAATCGGCCCGATTCTTGAAACTAGGCTCGCGCCGGGTTTGAATGCCGGATGGGCTTGGGAGAATGGTCATGATCCGCAATACGGTGCGCGCGCTGAGCGCGGCTGTGGCTTTGGTCGCGCTGGGCATCGGGATGTCCGACGCGGCCGCCCGCACGAACCGGGCGCTTCTGGTCGGCGTGACGAAATACGACAACATGCCCGAGACAGACTGGCTCGACGGCCCGGCGAACGACGCCGTGCTGGTGCGCGACTATCTGCTCGCCAATCCGGTCTCGCCATTCGCGAGCGAGAACGTCACCGTCATCGCCAGCGACGTCGAGGGTGCGCAGAAGCCGACGCGCGAGGCGATCCTGAAGGCTTTCGACGATCTCGCGGCGAAATCGGAGAAGGGGGATTTTATCTTCATCCAACTGTCCGGCCATGGTTCGCAGCAGCCGGCGGCCGACATCAAGACCGAGGTCGACGGCAAGGACGAGATTTTCCTGCCGATGGATGTCGGCAAGATCGACATGGCGACGAAGAAGGTGCCGAATGCGATCGTCGACGACGAGATCGGTGAGAAGCTCGACGCCATCCGCGACAAGGGCGCATTCGTCTGGTTGGTGATCGACGCCTGTCATTCCGGCACGGCGACGCGGGCGCTGGGCGCCAATCCGCGTGAGAAGGAACGCAAGCTGTCGCCCGCGGCGCTCGGCATCACGCCCGACATGTTCCCGAAGGTCGGCGCGACGCGCAGCATCTCGGCGGATAAGGACCCGGAGCGCGAGAACGCGCTCGGCGTGACCGATGATGACGGAGCGCCTGACGACAAGCGCGGCGGCCTGGTGGCGTTCTTCGCTGCCCAGACGGTCGAGACCGCGCCGGAACTGCCGCAGCCGGACACCGACCCCGCGGCCAAGATCTACGGCCTGTTCACCTACACACTGCTCGGCCGTCTGGCCGAGAACCCGGCGGTGTCCTACCGCCAGCTCAGCCAGGCCATCCTGCAGCAATACACGGCGCTGAATCGCATCAAGCCGACGCCGCTGTTCGAAGGCGACCTCGATGCCCCCGTCTTCGGCATGGAAGGCGACGAGCCGGTCATGCAATGGAAGGTCGCCGTGAAGGACGGCGTGGTGCAGCTTCCGGCCGGCCGCCTGAACCGGATCGAGCCCGGCACCAAGATGGCGATCCTTCCCGGCCCCCAATCCTCGATCGACGACGCCATCGGCTATCTCGACGTGCGCTCGGCCACCAACATGTCGAGCCAGCTTCTGCCCGCGGCCTTCCGCGAACGCTCGGCGATGCCCGTCGCCGACATACCGGCCAACGCCTATGCGCGCGTCGCCGAAGCGTCGGTCAGTTTCCAGCTCACCGTGGCGCGCCCCGATGCGGGAAAATATCCGGAGCAGGCGGCGCTTGTGTCGGCCGCGCTCGATGCCGTTTCCGCCGACAGGAAAACGCCGCTGAAACTGAAACTGGCCGATGTCGGCGAAGCGGCCGATATCCGTATGATTGTTGCCAGCGAGGCGGACCTCGGCGGAGACGGCGCGGAGCCGCGCCTCTGGTTCCTGCCGCCGTCCGGCGACGTGTCGCTGCAGGCAGGCCGCCGGCCGCCTTCGCTCGAACTGGCCGACGACAAGGCGATGGCGACGGGCATCGGCGGCTATCTGGTCAAGATTTCGCGGGCCATGAACCTCTCCCGCCTGGCCGGCGCATCGGACGCCGGACTGCGCAACGTCAAGGTGGAGTTCCTGATCCAGCGCGCCGGAACCGACGAATTTGAGCCGATCGAACCGGGGAAAGTGCCGGTCCTGCGCCCCGACGACAGCATCTTTGTCCGAGCCCAGAACGATTCGCGGCGCCCGGTCGACCTCAATGTGCTGCATGTCGGCAGCGACTACACGATCACCGCCGCCGTCGGCGACGGCGAGGTCGACCTGCCGACGCGCCTTCAGGCCGGCGACGCCCTGCCGGAAACGGGACTGTTCACGGTCGATGGAGGCGGGCGCATGGGCGGCGAACGGCTGATCGCCGTCCTCAGCGAGCCCCCCCCGCAGACCGGCGTGCTCGACCTCGGCTATCTGGCGCAACGCGGCACCCGCAGCGTATCAGCCAGCCCTGTCACCGGTTTCGCCGGCATGTTGGACGACATCGCATCGCCGCCCGCGACCCGCGAGATGAAGGTTTATGACGACAAGCGCAGCAACAAGGGCGCGGTGCTGGTGTTTCCGATCGAGACGGCCGTTGCCGAGTGAGCCAGTGCACCTTGCGTAACCCGCCGCCTTCATGGCATCTCACGATGCCGGAGAGATGACCGACATGTTCCGTTTTCCGCGCATGCTCGCCCTGGCCGTGCTGGCCGGCTTTGCCGTTATGCCGGCTCAGGCCGAGGAATGCGCGATCTGCGCCAAATCGGTCGTGATGAATTCCGACCTCGCCCAGTGCTTCCTGCAGAAATATTCGACCATTCCGAGCGATGCCGGCGTGGCGCTCGCCGTCGACCTGACCAAATGCGAGAAGGAACGGTCGATCGTGCAGGCCCTTCCGTCGCCGACAATGGCCGTCGAGCCGCCCGACACGAAATTCCTGCTGTCGCGCAGCCAGGCCGAATGCCTGCGCGAGCGGCTCCTTGGCGGCGAGATCGACCTCGATCCGTCCGCGCGCATCGACCTCGGGTCGTGCGAATGAAGAAGCCGGCCAAGCTGCCCGATACCGGCACCGGCATTCCTGCGCCGAATACGCAGGAGCCGAAGGACGAGCCCAATCCCTTCGCCGCGAAGGACTGGCGGCTGTTCCTGTTCGCCTGGAGCGGTTTCACGCTGCGGGTCCTGCTCTGCGTCGGCGCGGTGTTTTCCGCCGTGCAATTCCTCCAGGCCCGGCAGGAAAAGCGGATCGAACGCACGCTCGACCTCGTCACGCTGTGGGAAAGCGAGGAATTCCAGCAAGCGCAGAACGCGGTCAAACGGCGGCTCGGCGACCTGAACCGCCAGTCGACCTCGCTGATCACGCCGCAGACGACGCCGGACCAGCTCGACATCATCATGTCGTCCATCGGCAACCAGGCGATGACCGATGAGGGTGGGACCATGCCGCTGGCCGATTTCCGGGAGCGGCTCGACCGGGTCGTCTATTTCCTCAGCCGTGTCGCATCCTGCGTCGAGGGCAATCTCTGCGATCGCGCAGTGGCCGACGAATTCTTCCTCGACTATACGCGCTCGTTCTGGCGCTTCTTCTCGGACTGGATCGCGAAGGAGCGCGAGCGCGGTTTGCCGAACCTGGCGATCACCGTCGAGAACTATCTGAAGGCGCCCCGATGACCGAACGTCCGCGGGGCCTCGGCGCGCTTCTCGACACACGCAACGAATTCTTCCGGCCGCTGTGGATCCGGCTGCTGGTGATGCTGGCCGCGGCGGGCTGGGCTGTATTCGAGTTCACCAACGGCCAGACATTCTGGGGTGTGGCCTTCGGCGCTTTTGCCGTCATGTCCGCATACGGCTTCTTCTTCGATCCGCAACGGGCGAGCGCGAAGCCGAAGCCGGACGAGACCGACAACCGCATGTAGCTCAGCTCTTCGCTGCCTTCATCAATGCCACGATGTCGAACCCTGCGGCCTGCGCGGCCTCCAGCGTCAGCGGCTGAGGCTGCGCGAGGATGCGCCTCGCGGCCATGTGCTCGCCCGCCGCGTTGACCGTCTCGACGCCGATCAACTCGCCCCGGCGGTAGCACTGCACGGAGAGCTTGCCGTCGTGCTCGTTGATCTCGTGATGGTCCGCGCCGGCCGTGAGGCCCGCGATCTGCAGCTTGTGCGGTCCTTGGTCGCTCCAGAACCACGGCACTTTCGAATAGGGCTCCGGCTTGCCGACGAGCCGCAGCGACACGCATTTGGCCTGGTCGATTGCGTTCTGCACGGATTCCAGCCGCGTCTGGATGCCGTCCTGGCCGAAGGGGAAGGAGGCGCAGTCGCCGATGGCCGATATCGCGGGGTCTTCCGTCAGAAGCTGGTCGTCGACCCGGATGCCGTCATGCACATAGAGACCGGCCGCCTCGGCGATCTCGGCATTCGGCACGACGCCGGCGCAGATCAGGACGAGGTCGGCGCCGACGCGCTCGCCTTCGGCCAGTTCCACGCCTGCCGCGTTGCCGTTGCCGTCGTCGAGGATGGCGCGCGCCATCGAATCGAGCCGGACGCTCACGCCGGCGTCCTGATGCGCGGCCAGGAAGAAGTTCGAGATCGGCGTCGACACGACGCGCGACATCAGGCGCGACGTCGCCTCGATCACCGTCACCTCCAGCCCGAAGGCGCGGGCGGTCGCCGCGACCTCCAGCCCGATGAATCCGCCGCCGATCACGGCGAGCGAAGTGGCGGACGAAAGCTTCTCGCGGAGATGGCGCGCATGGTCGAGCGTGCGCAGTTCCAGCACATTGTCGAGGCCCGCACCTGGCAAAGGCAGGCGCCGGTTGCGCGCGCCGGTGGCCAGGATCAGGTGCCCGTAGGCCAGGACCCGATCGTCCGACAGCGTCACCGTGCGGTCCGCGCGATCGATCGCCGTCACCGACTTCCCGTCTTCGAGAGAGATCGAATTCTTGGCGAAGAAGTCGTCGGCGCGGAAATGCAGCCGGTCCTCGACGCCTTCCTTCAGATAGGCTTTCGACAGAGGAGGCCTCTGATAGGGCAGGCCCGGTTCGTCGCCGACGATGACGATCTCGCCGGCAAATCCGTCCTGCCGCAGGCTCGCCGCCGCCTGGAAACCCGCCTGGCCGCTGCCGGCGATCACAACACGTTCGGTCATCATCGACTCCTGTCGCGGCCGCTTGTCTCCGTTTTCCGCCGTCGGCGTCAAGCCGGCCGGCGCGCGGCTTCGAAGACGGCCGTCGCGGAATGCGCCGCCCGTCCGCCGGGCGGCAGGATGCGCATCGACGGCTTGGCAAAGATGTCGCCGTCAAAGCCGTCGGGGTCGCCATGGCCGGTCCACGTCTCGATGCAGAGAAACGGGCCGGCATCGCGGCTCCACAGGGCCAGATGGGGGAAATTCTCGACTTCGACGCGGATCGCCGCGCCGTCCGGCGTAATCAGGCGGACCGACCGGCTGCGGGCGTTCAGGAAGCACAAGGCCTCCCGCGACATCAGCTCGTCGGTGATCGGCAGGCGCTGTCCTTCGAGCGGAACCGGCCGGGTCGCGGACGAGAACAATCCCGCCGCCGTGATCGCCGGGACGCTGGCAATCTCCTCGGCCTCGAATTCGACCACATGACCTTCGCGCCCGGTGTCCGAAAAGGGCAGGGCGAAGCCGGGATGCCAGCCGACGGCGTAAGGCAGGCCATCGCCGCCCGTATTTCTTACCGTGAGCGCCACCATCAGCGCGTTCTGCGTCACGCGGTATTCCGCCTCGAGCCGGAAGCTGAACGGAAACGACGCATGTGTCTCGGCATTGTCGGCAAGCACCAGCAAAACCCGATCCTCGCTCCGTTCGATTATGTCGAAGCGCGAACTGGCGGCGAAGCCGTGGATGGGCATCGGATAGGCTTGACCGGCGACCTTGATCTGGCCATCGCGCGCACGTCCGACGATCGGGAACAGGATCGGCGCCGTGCGCGCCCAGATCGCCGGATCGGCGGTCCACAGCAGGCGGCGGCCGTCCGCCCGCCAGTCGACGGCCTCCGCGCCGGCCGGGTCGATCCAGGCTTCGCCCGCGCCGGAGCGGATATGGATAAGATCGCTCATGCCGCGCTTCGCAGCGTCGCAGCGATTTCGCGGATGACCTGAAATGCCATCTGCACGTCGTCGCGCGTCGCCTCGAACTGGCCGGTCTGGAAGCGGATGGCGATGCGGCCGTCCACGCGCGTCTGGGTCAGGTAGATCCGGCCGTCATCGTTGATCGCGTTGACCAGTTCCAACTGATGGGCGTCGTCGCCCGCCCTATGGCGGAACGAGAACAGCGACAGCACTGGCGGCGTCACGATCTCGAAGTCGGGATCGGCCGCCAACTGCCCCGCAAGCTCCTCCGACCAGGCGACATGGTTTCGGATCATCTCGCGCAGACCCTCCAGGCCATGCAAGCGCAGGAGGAACCAGAGCTTCAGCGCGCGGAAGCGCCGGCCGAGCGGCACGGTCCATTCCGAATAGTTGATGATCCCGTCCCGCCCATGGGTCTTCAGATATTCCGGCTGGATCGCCAGCGTGCGCACGAGCGCCTCGGCGTCGCGCACGAAATGCGCCGAACAGTCGAACTGCGCGCCGAGCCATTTGTGCGGGTTGAACACCACGGAATCGGCTCGTTCGACGCCCGTCCACAAATGGCGGAATTCCGGGCAGATCATCGCCGCCCCGGCCCAGGCGGCGTCGACATGAACATAGAGGCCGCGCGTGTGGGCGACATCGATCACCGCCCCGATATCGTCGCACGCGCCCGTCGAGGTGCCGCCCGTGCAGGCGATGACGCCGCAGGGCAGCAAGCCGGCTTCCCTGTCCCGGTCGATGGCATCGGCCAGCGCCTGCGGGTCCATGCCGCGATAGTTGCCCTGCGTCGGGATGCGGACGAGGTTTTCCTCGCCGATGCTAGCCACCCAGATGGCGCGGTCGATCGAGGTATGCACCTGGCCCGAGCAATAGATGCGCAATCGGGGCTGACCCGTCAGTCCCTGCCGGTTGCCGGCCCAGGCCAGCGCCCTTTCGCGCATGACGAGGACCGCGGAGAGCGTCGCCGACGAGGCGGAATCCTGGATGACGCCGGCAAATCCGCCCGGCAGGCCGATGGCCTGCCGCAGCCAGTCGAGCACGCGCGTCTCGAGCTCGGTCGCCGCGGGCGAGGTCTGCCAGAGCATGCATTGGGCGGCCATCGCCGTGACCAGATATTCAGCCACGACCGAGACCGGCGCGGCATTGGCCGGGAAATAGGCGAAGAAGCGCGGATGCTGCCAATGGGTCATGCCGGGCATGATCGTCCGCTCGAAATCCGCGAAGATGGCCTCCATCGCCTCGCCCTGTTCGGGGGCCGACGGCGCGATCGCGGCGGCGATATCGCCGGGCGAGGTTTGCGCGCGCACGGGGCGGTCGCGCAGCGTTCGGCGATAATCGGCGCCCCATTGCGCCGCGCGCTGCGACCATCGGGCGAAGTCGGCATTGTCCATGTGTTGCCTGCCAGAAACGACGGCCTTGCGGATTCGAGGCCGCGGCCAAGCGACTTCATTTCACGCCATGGGTCAAGCCGCGCGGCAGACATGACGCACGCAGCACGATCGACGATTGAAAGGGCTTAACTGATTGATCCCGTTGGCAGTCGGGATGGGATGGTGCCCAGAAGAGGACTCGAACCTCCACTCCTTGCGGAACACGGACCTGAACCGTGCGCGTCTACCAATTCCGCCATCTGGGCAAGCGCGGGTGATGTAAGCGGGCAAACGTCAGGTGTCAACGCCGAAAACGCGTTGCCCGCGCGCCGTCGGGGCCGTCGGCCGCAAACCTGGCCTCAGGGCGTCAGCGTCTTCTTCGATTTCACCGAGGAATCCGCGTTCAGCCGGTAGACGACCGGCACGCCGGTGGCGAGTTCCATCTTGACGATCTCCTCGCCGGTCAGCCCGTCCAGCGCCATGATCAGCGCGCGCAGCGAATTGCCATGCGCCGTGACGAGCACGGTCTTGCCCTTCAGCACCTGCGGCTGGATCGTGTGGATGTAGTAGGGCCAGACGCGCGCGCCGGTGTCCTTCAGGCTTTCGCCGCCGGGCGGCGGCACGTCGTAGGACCGGCGCCAGATGTGGACCTGATCCTCGCCCCACTTCTTGCGCGCGTCGTCCTTGTTCAGGCCGGACAGGTCGCCATAGTCGCGCTCGTTCAGCGCGACGTCGCGGATCGTCTTCAGGCGCGGCTGGCCGAGTTCGGCGAGCATCAGCGCGTTGGTATTCTGGGCACGCTTCAGCGCCGACGTGAAGGCGATGTCGAATTTCAGCTTCTTCGACTTCAGCGCCTTGCCCGCGCGTTTGGCCTCCTCGACGCCAAGCTCGGTCAGCTCAACGTCGCGCCAGCCGGTGAACAGGTTCTTCAGGTTCCATTCGCTCTGACCGTGGCGAACAAGCACAAGCGTTCCCGACATCGACTTCCCTCTGTTTCCTGACGCCGTTTAGCCTTGCAGGCCGAGCACGTCGAGCATGGAATAAAGGCCGGGCTTGCGGCCGTTGGCCCAGAGCGCGGCCCTGATCGCGCCACGCGCGAACAGCGACCGGTCCTCGGCATGATGCGACAGGGTGATGCGCTCGCCCGGCCCCGCGAGGATGACCGAATGGTCGCCGACCACCGAACCGCCGCGCAGGGTCGCGAAGCCGATGTCGCCCGGCGTCCGCGCGCCCGTATGCCCGTCGCGGACGCGGACGCTGCGCTGGGCGAGCGTGATGCCGCGCCCGGCGGCCAGCGCCTCACCGAGCAGCAGCGCGGTACCCGACGGCGCATCCACCTTGTGGCGGTGATGCATTTCGAGGACCTCGATGTCGAAGTCGTCGCCCAGCGCCTGCGCCGCCTGCTTCGCCAGCACGGCGAGGAGGTTGACCCCGAGGCTCATATTGCCGGACTTCACGATCGGCGCGTGGCCCGAGGCGGCGCGGATCTTCGCGTCGTCCTCCGCCGAGCAGCCCGTGGTGCCGATGATGTGCGCCACGTTCGCCTGCGCGGCATAACCGGCGAACATGATCGTGGCCGCGGGCACCGTGAAGTCCAGCACGCCGTCCGCTTTGGCGAAGACCGGCAAGGGGTCGTCGCTGATCGCTACGTTCGCCTGGGCGGCGCCGGCCAGCAGTCCGGCGTCCTGGCCGATATGCGGCGAGCCCGGCTGTTCGATGGCGCCGGACAGTTCGACGCCGTCTGTCTCCGCGATCGCGCGGATCAGGGTGCGGCCCATGCGGCCCGCCGCGCCGACCACCACCAGCTTCATTGCGCTCATGATTTTCTCCCGGCCGTGCGTTTCGCGCGCGGCTTTGCCGGCTCGATCGAACGGTCCCCCTGCAGGAAGTGGAAACGCGCATAGGCGCCGCCGGCCCGCGTGACGAGGCTGGCATGTGTGCCTTCCTCGACCAGCCGTCCTTCGTCGAGAACGACGATGTGGTCGGCGTTGACGACCGTGGACAGCCGGTGCGCGATGACCAGCGTCGTGCGGTTGTGCATGACGTTTTCCAGCGCCTGCTGGACCCGCAGTTCGGATTCATTGTCGAGCGCCGATGTCGCCTCGTCCAGCAGCAGGATCGGCGCGTCGCGCAGGATCGCCCGCGCGATCGACAGGCGCTGCCGCTGGCCGCCCGACAAGGTCGCGCCGTTCTCGCCGACGAGCGTATCCCAGCCATGCGGCTGCTGGCTGATGAATTCGTCGGCCTGCGCCAGCTTCGCCGCGGCCTCCACCTCGGCGTCGGTCGCGTCCGGCCGGCCGTAGCGGATGTTGTCGCGGATGCTGCCCTCGAAGAGATAAGGCTGCTGCGACACATAGGCCATCGAGCCGCGCAGGGAGGCTTTCGTCACCTTGGCGATGTCCTGCCCGTCGATCTCGATCGACCCGCCGCTCGGGTCGTAGAAGCGCTGGAGCAGGGCGATCAGCGTGGACTTGCCGGCGCCCGACGCGCCGACGATCGCCGTGGTCTTGCCGGCCCTGGCGACGAAGGACACGCCGCGCAGCACCGGCAGGTCCTCCGCATAGGCGAAGCGCACATCGTCGAAGCGGAGCTCGCCCTTCGTCGGCACGAGATCGAGCGCGCCGGGCACATCGCCTTGCTGCGGCTCCAGGTCGAGGATTTCGTAGATCATGCGCGCATTGACGAGCGAGCGTTCGAGATTGACCTGCACGCGCGCCAGGCGGCGGGCCGGATCGTAGGCGAGCAGCAAGGCTGTCACGAACGAAATCACTGCGCCCGGCGCCTGCGCGTCGACGGACGCGCGATATCCCGCATAGGCGATGACGCCGGCGATGGCGACGCCCGCGAGCATCTCGGTGATCGGCGTCATGCGCTCCGCGACGCGCGCGATCCGGTTGGCGCGCTTTTCGGCGTCGTCGACCAGAGCCGATATCTTCGTCGCCAGCAGCTTCTCCATCGTGAACGCCTTCACGACCTGAATGCCCTGGGTGGCTTCCTGCATCGCGCCGATCAGCCGGGAATTGACCTCGACCGCCTCGCGCGTCGCCCGGCGCAGCCGCCGCATCAGATAGTTCACCGCGAAGATGATCGGCGGCCCGATCGCCAGCGCCATCAGCGACAGCGTCAGGTCCTGGATGAACATCACCACCACAAGGCCGACCAGCGACACCGCGTCGCGCGCGATCGCGGTCAGGGTCAGGGACAGGAGGTCGCGGATGCCGGTGACGTTCTCACTGATGCGCGCGGCGAGCCGGCCCGAGCGGGTCGACGTGAAGAAGCCGACATCGAGCTTCATCAGATGGTCGAAGATCCGGCGCTGGTAGCGCGCGACGAGATTGTTGCCGATGCGGGCCAGCATCACGGCCTGGCCGTAGCTGGCGAGGCCACGGATGGTGAAGGCGGCGAGAATGGCGCCGCAGATGTAGATGATCAGGTCCTGCCGGCGCGAGGCGAACAGTTCGTCCACGACGTCGCGCATGATCCACGCCATGAAAGCCGTCGTGGCGGCGACCATCAGCAGGCATGCGATGGCGAAGACGTAGTACCAGACATAGTCGCGGCCATTCTCGGCGAGGATGCGCCGGATGACGGCAACCACCTCGCCGGGATGCGCCCGCGCTCCGCTTGGTTGAACTGCGGCCAATGACCTGCCCGACCTCTTTTTCGGCCGCCCCGGCGACCTGCCCAGCGGTCTCTTAGCGGCAAGAGGCCGGATTGCCTATGGCCTTGCAGCCACAGGTCGGACATTGCTCTACGCCGATCATGCCTTCCAGCGCCGGCCGGAGGTTTCGACGCCGAAGCGGGCGGGCGTGCGCGCATAGGCGGCAAGGCCGGCCAGCGCCGCGAGCGGATGGGTGATGACGAAGACGGGCATTGTGCGCATCAGCGCGCTGTGCGGCGCCTTGTCCTCGAAGGCGGCGCGGAAGCCGCTGGTCACCAGCGCCAGCACGATCTTCTGCGCGATGCCGCCGGTCAGGTAGACGCCGCCGCGGCTCATGAAGACGAGCGCGAGATCGCCGGCGATGCGGCCGAGGCAGGTGCAGAACATGTCGATCGCCTCGACCGCGACGGGATCGGACTTGTCCAGCGCCGCGCTGGTGATCTCGGCCGGCGTCGAGAGGCGCGCGTCCTTGCCGTCGGTTTTCGCGATCGCCCGGTAAAGGTTGACGAGACCGCGCCCGCACAGAATCTGCTCGCCGGAAATGCGCCCGTCGATCCGCTCGATATTCGGAAAAACCTCGAAATCGCGCGGCGTGCGCGGACCCATGTCCATATGGCCGCCTTCGCCGGGCACTGGTATCCAGGTGTGGCGCGAATGGACGAGGCCGGCGACGCCGAGCCCCGTGCCCGGGCCAAGCACGACGCGGCCGGCCGCCGGATCGGCATGGCCGGGCCCGACGCGCACCATGTGCTCTTCGCCCAGCGCAACGACGGCCAGCGCCTGCGCCTCGAAATCGTTCAGCAGGATGATGTCGCCGAAGTTCAGCTCCGCCGCCATCGCCTTGGGTCTCACGACCCAGGGGCAATTCGTCAGCGCGATCTCGTCGCCGTCGATCGGGCCGGCGACGGCGAGCACGGCGGAGCGCGGCTGCAGCGAGGTGCGGTCGAGGATGGCAGACTGGATCGCCTCGTCGATCGTGGCGAAGTCGGCCGTCTGCACCACGGGAAATTCCTTCGGCTCGGCAAAGGCGTCGACCAGGATGGCGAAGCGCGCATTGGTTCCGCCGATATCGCCGATCAGCACCGGAAAATTCAGAACCGTCTCCCAGTCCCCGGCCTTGGCCATTATCGTTCCCCTTGCGAATTCGGCATGCCTTCGGCGCTTGCGAGGATGATCTCGGCGGTCGCGCGGTTCAAGGCCATTGGAATGTCATAGACGGTCGCCAGGCGCATCAGCGCCTTGACGTCGACATCATGCGGCATCGGCGTCAGCGGGTCGACGAAGAAGATCAGGGCGTCCACCGCACCTTCCGCGATCAGGGCTCCGATCTGCTGGTCGCCGCCGAGCGGTCCGCTCTTCATGCGGCGGATGGCGAGTTCCGGCATGGCTTCGCCGATCCGGCCGCCGGTCGTGCCGGTCGCGACCAGATCGCAAGTGCCGAGAAAGCCGCGATGCGCGAGGCAGAAGGCGACGAGGTCGTCCTTCTTCTCGTCATGCGCGATGAGTGCGATTCGCACCGGCCGATCCGCCTCTAAATCGGTTCAAAAAGGTTGCGAACCTATAGCCAAGCGAATGCCGCGAGGAAAGCGGAAACTCGCCTCGTTCAATCGACGGACGACGGTTCAGAGCGGCGCGTCAGGACGTGTAGGGATAGGGGGCGAGCGCGAGCGCGCGGTGGAGCCGCGACAGGAGATCGCGGACGGCGCCGATGCGACGGCGTTTTGCGAGCGAACGGTCTTGTTCGCCGTCGGCCTCGCCGGCTTCTTCCCGTTCGCATTGTCGGATGAAATGCCGGTATTCGGCGGCCATCTTCCTGACCGAACGCGCGAGTTCACGGAGCGAGGCGGCAAGAAGGAGAGCGTCTTCCGGGTCGTTGCCGACGCGTATGGCTGCGGGCCAGTATTCGTCATAGTCCGCCGGCCCGTCGAACCAGCCGCGAACCACCGTTTCGACCCGGCGCATCAGCCAGAGCACGAAGCAGCGAACTGGGTAGGGTGCACGCGAGGCGAGTTCGCACAGTCCAGCCAGCGACAGGAGCAGCGCCACGATGCGGCCCAGCACCTGAAATTCCGCCTCTGTGTTTTCCGTCTCGTCCACTGCTGGCCTCATTCGAAGCGAGGACTATAGCAGAGGATTTGCATATTGTGAATATATTCCTATAAATTATTTCGACGAGCGTCATTCTCGGGCCTGTGCCGGGAATCTGCAGGCGGCGGAGATTGTGCCGCTGACGCCGAACAGAGCGCCAAGACGGCGAAGGCCCGTAGATGCTCGGCACAAGGCCGAGCATGACGGCTGGTGGGTATTGCGCGGCCGAATTGACGGCCTGTGAGGCCTTGTGAGGTCGCGGCTCGACCCGCCGTCAGCGCGGATCGGGACGGGCGAGCGGGATCGGCACCTTGTCGAGCGGGATGTCAGTGAAGGCGTTGGCGGTCTGCGGCAGGCCGACATCCGGCGTCGCGGCGATCATCGTCTTCTGGCCCTTGCCGCGCACGGTCACCGCGGCTTCCGACACCGGCGACGGCGCGTTGAGCACCGCGACGCAGGCCGAGGGAAGCTGCTTCATGGTCATCAGATCACGGGCCTTGGGCGCATCCGGGTTCTTGTTCGGCCGCCACGGCTCCTCGGTGAACCACCAGGCGAGCGACTTGTCGCAGCCTTCGCCCGCGGCGACATCCGCCTGGCCCTTGCAGCCGACCGACCCCGGCTGGCAGCCGATGCGCATATGGAAATGGTAGTCGTGGCCCCAGAACGGCCGCACCTTGCGCAGCCAGGAGCGGTCGCCGGTGACGGTGTCGCACAGCTTCTTCTTGATGCCCGGATTGACCAGAATGCGCTCGACCTCGCCATAGCTCGCGGCGCGCTTCAGCAATTGCGTGTGCGCCGGCGTCCAGAGATTGTCGTAGACCTTGTGGGTCTTGGGATTGACCATCAGCGTCGCGCTCATGTTCTCGCGCTCGCGCGACGACATGGTGTGGTCCGGCATCGGGGTCAGCCAGATGTCCGCGTCGAGGCCGATCTGGTGCGAGGCGTGGCCTGTCAGCATCGGGCCGCCGCGCGGCTGCGAAATGTCGCCGAGCAGCAGGCCCGGCCAGCCATCCCTGGCCGCGTCGCGCGAAAACTTCTCGATCAGGCTGATCATCGCCGGATGACCCCAGCGGCGGTTGCGCGAGAGGCGCATCGCCTGCCAGTTCGGGCCGTCGGTCGCGATCGCCACGCCGCCCGAGAAGCAGCCTTTGGAATAGAAGCCGTAGGACCGCGCTTCCGTCGCCGCCGGCAAGTCCTTGGCGCCGAACAGGTTCTTCGCCAGTTCCTCCGCGCCTGCCTGGGGCGATGCGACGGCGAGCGCGAGCGTCGCGAGAGCGGCGCGCAGCATCGTGCGGATCGAGCGTTTCATAAACTGTTCCCTGATGTCCCGGCCCGTCCTTGCCAGCGAACCATGGCAAAGCGTTGGCGTCGAACGGTTAACGAACGGTAAATCGCGGGCAGGATACTCCTGCAACGCCGCGCCGCAATTCAGGTCTGCGTTATCGCCAGCTTCCATCCTCCCACATCGACGAGAACGCCACTCGATAGTCCGGATAGGCGAAGCCGTAGCCGGCCGCCTTCAGCTTCGCATTCGAGACCCGTTTGTTCTCGCCATAGAAGGAGCGCGCCATCGGGCTGAGATCGGCCGTGGCGAAATCGAGCGCCGGCGGCGGCTCGACGCCCATCAGGCGGGCGGCGAACTCGATGACGTCCTGCGGCGGCGCGGGCTCGTCGTCGGTGACGTTGAAGATGCCGGCGGTCCGGCCTGGTCCGAGCCGCATCAGCGCGCCGGCGATGTCGGCCACATGGATGCGGTTGAAGATCTGCCCCGGCTTGATGATCCGGCGCGCGCTGCCATTGGCCAGATTGACCAGCGCGTTGCGCCCCGGCCCGTAAATGCCCGACAGCCGCAGGATCGCGAGCGGCGTGCCGCGCATCGATGCGAGATCGCGCCACTCGTTCTCCGCCGACAGCCGGAAATCGAGCCGCCCGGCGCGGGGGCGGCATTCGCTCTCCTCGGTCACCCAGGCGCCGTCATGATTGCCGTAGACGCCGATGGTCGACAGATAGCCGATCCATTCGAGCTTCGGCATGCCTTTCCAGAGCAGCTCGCCCGCGGCGGCGATGAGCGGGTCGCCATTCTCGTCCGGCGCTGCCGACACGATGAGATGCGTCGTTTCGCCCAGCGCCGCGGCGAGCTCCGTGGATACGGTCTTGCCGTCGAAGACCAGCGGCCGGATGCCCGCCGCCGACAGACGCTCGAATTTGTCCTCCGACCGCGTCGTGCCCGCGACACCCGCGCCGGTGGCCCGCGCCAGCGGCGCGAAAGCCCGCGCCGAATAGCCGGCACCCGCCAGCAAAACCTGTTTCATGCCGGCATCCCTTCCCGTTCATGCATGGCTTCGGACCATTCCTCTTTCACCGCCGGATCGGCCTCGCCGACGGCATTCTCCGCCAGCCGGCCGAATTCGCGGCCCTCCAGCAGGCGCGACAACGCCCACACCGACGCGCCACGCACTAGCGGTGACGGGTCCGCGAGCAGCGTTTCGCATTGCTCTCCCAGCGCTCGCTCGCCCGAATTGCCGGCGGCGATCAGCACGTTTCGGATGAACCGGTCGCGGCCGATGCGTTTGACCGGGGATCCCGAGAAGCGCGTGCGGAACGCCGCGTCGTCCAGGCTGAGCAGTTCGGCAAGCGACGGCGCAAGCATGTCATCCCGCGCGACCAGCTTCGCCTCCGATGCTTCCTTCGCGAACTTGTTCCACGGACAGGCGGCGAGGCAGTCGTCGCAGCCATAGATGCGGTTGCCCATAGCCGTGCGGAATTCGCGCGGGATCGGCCCCTTGTTCTCGATCGTCAGGTAGGAGATGCAGCGGCGCGCATCGAGCTGGTAGGGCGCGGGAAACGCGTTGGTCGGGCAGATGTCGAGACAGGCGCGGCAGGAGCCGCAATGGTCGCCGATCGGCGCGTCCGGCTCCAGCTCCGCCGTCGTGAAGATCGAGCCCAGGAAAAGCCAGGAGCCGAATTCGCGGCTGACCAGATTGGTGTGCTTGCCCTGCCAGCCGAGGCCGGCGGCTTCCGCCAGCGGCTTTTCCATCACCGGCGCGGTGTCGACGAAGACCTTCACGTCGCCGCCGGCGCGCGCCACGATCTTGCCGGCAAGCTCCTTCAGCCGGCCCTTCATCACGTCGTGATAGTCGCGGTTGCGGGCATAGACCGAGATCGTGGCGCGGTCGCGTTGCGCCAAGGTCAGCAGCGGATCGCTGTCCGGTCCGTAATTCATCGCCAGCATGACGACGCTGCGCGCGTCCGGCCAGAGCGCGTCGGGCGCGGCCCGCCGCTCGAACGTCTCAGCCAGCCAGTCCATCGAGCCGTGCCGGCCTTGTGCCAGGGCGTCGGCCAGCCGGCCGCGCGCGGCGGGAATGGCGTCGGGCCGCGTCACGGCGACCGCGCTGAAGCCGAGCCGCGTCGCCTCCCGGTCGATCAACCGCCGGAGCGCCATGCCGCCTGCCGGCAGCATTGCCATGTCAGAAATCCAGGTCCGCGTAATGGGCCGCCGGCGACAGGCCCCGTACGCGGTCCTGCAGCAGCGGCCTGAACGACGGCCGCGATTTGACGCGCATATACCAGTCCCGCGCGGCGGGGTTGTCGGCCCAGGCGACCTCGCCCAGATAGTCGAGCACCGACAGGGTCGCGCCGGCCGCGAGGTCCGCATAGGAGAAGCGCGGGCCGGCCAGCCAGTTGCGGGTGCCCACCAGCCAGTTGGTGTATTTCAGGTGCTGCTTGATGTTGGCGCGGGCCGCGCGGATCGCCGCCGAATCGGGCGCGCCGCCGCCCTGGGCCGAGGGCATATGCGGCTTGAACACGCGCTCGCGCACCAGATGCCGCGTCACCTCGCCGTCGGCCTTGACCAGATACCAGTCGCAGAGACGGCGGATTTCAGCCCGCTCCATAGGGTCTTCGGCCAACAGGCGCTTGTCGCGTTTCAGCACGCCGCGCGTCTCGTCGATATATTCGGCGATGACGCTGGCGCCGACCACCGGGATATCGCCCTCCGCCAGCAGCACCGGCAGCGTGCCGGCCGGGTTGAGCGCCAGAAATTCCTTGCGCCGCGCCCAGGGCTTCTCCTCGATCAGCGCCAGTTCCTCGCCGTACTCGCCGAAGGCGAGGCGGACGAAGCGGCAGGCGGGTGACATCGGATTGTGGAAAAGGGTCAGCATTGTCCGATCTTGCGAGCGGGCGGCGGCAGGGTTCTAGTCCCGCTGGCATTTCCCGGGACCTGAGGATAATCCTCTGCCGCCTGCAGGGGGATTCGTCCGACCTATAGGCATTGATCGCCGCCATGACAAGCAAGCCGGCCGCCGCCGGCGCCGGAGACCTTCATGCAGGACCAATCCATCCTCTCGGCCATCCTGCTCGGGCTGATCGAGGGCCTGACGGAATTCCTTCCCGTCTCGTCCACCGGCCATATCCTGCTGGCCGGGCATTTCCTCGGCTTCGAATCGACAGGCAAGGTGTTCGAGATCGTCATCCAGCTCGGCGCGATCCTCGCCATCCTCAGCGTCTATTTCGCGCGGCTCTGGAAAATGCTGCTCGACCTGCCAAGCGATACGCGCACAAGACGCTTCGTCGCCGGCATCCTGATCGCCTTCCTGCCCGCCGCGGTCATCGGCGCTCTGGCGCATGATTTCATCAAGACGGTGCTGTTCGAGTCGCCGATGGTCATCTGCGTGTCGCTGATCCTCGGCGGCATCGTGCTGTTGTTCGTCGATCGCTGGCAGCTCCAGCCGAAATATCACGATGCGATGGATTTTCCGCTGCCGGTCTGCCTCGCCATCGGATTCTTCCAGTGCCTCGCCATGATCCCCGGCACGTCCCGTTCCGGCTCGACCATCGTCGGCGCGCTGCTGCTCGGGGCCGACAAGCGCTCCGCGGCCGAATTCTCCTTCTTCCTCGCCATGCCCACCATGGCCGGCGCGGTCGCCTACGATCTGTTCAAGAACCGCGACGTGCTCTCCGGCTCGGATTTCACCGTCATCGCGGTCGGCTTCGTCGTCGCCTTCATCGCCGCGGTCATCGTGGTGCGGTCGCTGCTCGACTACGTCTCGCGCCACGGCTACGCGCTGTTCGGCTGGTGGCGGCTGATCGTCGGCGGGTTGGGCGCGATTGCGCTGCTTGTCTGGGGCTGAGCGGCGTCGACTACGTCATCAAAACTGGTCCGACCAGTTTTCTTTTGCCGCGATCTTCGCTAGAAGCGTGGCGAACGAGATCGGGAGGAGACCATGACCGCGCAGCCGTCGAAGGCAGAGCTTGCCGTCGCCCCCTTCGACCGCGCCCGCGTCGACAGGCTGATGGACGAGGCCGGCATCGATGTTCTGCTGGCGACCTCCAAGCACAATGTCCAATACCTGCTCGGCGGTTACCGCTACATCTTCTTCCACGCCATGGATGCGATCGGCCACAGCCGCTACCTCCCTGTCGTGCTCTACGCCAGGGGCAGTCCCGACAAGGCGGCTTATGTCGGCAACCGCATGGAAGGACACGAACAGCAGGTCAATCCGTTCTGGACGCCTTCCGTCTTCGCCAATTGCTGGGGTTCGGTCGACGCCGCGAAGCAGACAGCCGCGCATCTCAAGGCCGCGGGTCTCGACAAGGCGCGCATCGGCATCGAGCCCGGCTTCCTGCCCTATGACGCCTGGGCGACGCTGCAGGCCGACCTCGGCTCGCCGAAACTCGTCGATGCGACGCATATGCTGGAGCGCATGCGGGCGATCAAGACGCCGGCGGAACTCGCGCAATTGCGGCTCGCCTCCGAACTGATCACCGATTCCATGCTCGCCGTCTTCTCCGGCGCGGGCGAAGGCGCATCCAAGGCCGACATCGTCGAACGGCTCCGGCGCGAGGAGACCGATCGCGGACTGACCTTCGAATATGCGCTGCTGACGCTGGGCGCGAGCCACAACCGGGCCGTATCGCCCGAGACATGGAAGAAGGGCGATGTGCTCTCGCTCGATTCCGGCGGCAATTATCACGGCTATATCGGCGATCTGTGCCGCATGGCGGTGCTGGGCGAACCCGACCAGGAGTTGAAGGACCTGCTCGCCGAGATCGACGCCGTCCAGCACGCCGCCTTCGCGAAGATCAGGCCCGGCGTGCTCGGCAAGGAGATGATCATCGCCGGCGAGGCGGCGTTGAAGGCCTCTCATGTCGCGCCTTACACGGATTTCTTCGCGCACGGCATGGGCCTGATCAGCCACGAGGCGCCGTTCCTGATGACCGATCATCCGGTCGCCTACGAGGGCGTCGACGCCGACGAGCCGCTTGAGCAGGGCATGGTCATCTCGGTCGAGACGACGATGCTCCACCCGAAACGAGGCTTCATCAAGCTCGAGGATACGATCGCGGTCACCGCCGACGGCTATGAGCTGATGGGCGCGCGCGGCCGCGGCTGGAATATCGGCGGCTAGAAACGAAGGTCCGGCGTGCGGCTGCGCGTCGCGACATGGCGCGCATTGGGAATATCGTTCGACAGTGCCTTGCGCAGCGCCTCGTCCGGCGCAAAACCGTGATCGAGCCAGCGCCGCACCAGCCGCCGCTCGAGCTCGGCTTCATCCGCTTCGATCAGGACGGTGAAATCGAAGAGCGGTGCGAGCTGGCACCATGGCTCCTCGTCGAGCAGCAGATAATTGCCTTCGACCAGGATCAGCCGCACGTCGCGGCCGACCACCGCCGCTCCGGCGCGGGCGATCTCGATCGATCGGTCGAACAGCGGGATGGCGACATCATCGCCGCCGTCGCGCAGCCGCCGCAGGCAATGCAGCAGCCCGCCGGTATCAAAAGTCTCCGGCGCGCCCTTTCTCGGCAGAAGTCCGCGAGGCTCCAGCACATGATTGTCGAAATGGAACCCGTCCATCGGCACGACGACCGCCGTCTCGCCGGACTGCGTCAGCAAGTTGGCGAGCCGTTCGCAGATCGTCGATTTGCCGGCTCCGGGCGGACCGGCGATCGCGACCATGAAACGCGCATGCCCCGCGCTGCGCTCCAGCACCGTGGCGGCAAGGCGCGACAGGCGCGGCTGGAGGTTCACAGCCACGTATCGTAGTCGGACACGAGAAGCCGGTAGGGAGGCTCGTCCTCCTCGATATCGGAAAAGCGCGAGATCGGTTCGGCGAAGACATTGTCGGTCAGGTCGTCATTGACCGTCGACACTTCTCCGATCAGCACGTCCGCGTCCTCGGCCCAGAACGCATGCCAGACGCCCGGCAGCAGCGTGACGCTCTCGCCCGGCGACAGGCGCAGCACGCCGCCGGCTTTCACCTCGCGCATGATCCCGTCGGTCGGCACCTGAAGCCTTGAATGGCGGTCGATATCGCCATTGCTGTCCGAGGCGAAAAGCTCGATCGCCAGCGTGCCGCCACCGCGGTTGATGATGTCTTCGGCCTTCAAATCATGCCGGTGCATCGGCGCGAGCTGGTTGCGGCGTGAGATCATGATCTTCTCTGCGTAGAGCATGCCGCGTCCGCGCTTGAGATCGGCGGCGTCTCCGTTGCGCGCGGTGAACAGGAACAGCCCGCACGAACCGAAGTCGCCGCGGCCATAATCGGTGATGTCCCAGCCGAGTCTGCCCCGGACGATGCCGTCGATCGCTCCCCTGCGCTCGCGCATCTGGTCCGGCGTCCAGTCGGCGAAGGGCGGCAGGATCTGCCCGTGGCCGCGCATGAACGCATGCGCCTCGCGAATGATCCGATTCACCTCAGAACGCTTCATATGGTCCTCCGGCGCGCAACCTATGACCCTGGCGCCGGCGCTTCAATCCCGCTTTTCTGCCCTTGGAGCAGCCTTGGTGAAACCGCATTGATGGCGCGCGGGCAATCGTCTATGAGGGTGCGTCGCTCGCGCGACCTGCACCCGTAGCTCAGCTGGATAGAGCGCTGCCCTCCGAAGGCAGAGGTCACAAGTTCGAATCTTGTCGGGTGCGCCATTCCACTCTCAGGGCAGAAAAAATCGGCTAAGACCTTGAACGGCAAGGTCAGATTTGCCGTTCGAAATCCTTCTTTTCGAACATATGCGAGCTTGTCCGCGAACGTCAGTTTGAGGCACAGCCGCTTGTCGCTGAAACGCTCGGATTCCCAGAGTTTCCAAGGCTTTTCGAGGAATTCGATGGCCGTTCGAAGTGTTTTGTCAGGAGCGTGCGCGGGACGGCCACAATTGCGCACTCGCTCGATCGTCAGCGCCTTTTCCTGCTCCAGCTTCTGAAGCCGATTCTCATACGCGGTGCGTGCCGCGTCGGATTCGGTTTCGATCATCAAGCTGACGACCTTGTCGATATCGCGCTGGAGCTTGTCACGGTGCGACTGAAGCTGTTTCTGGCGTTCGGCTTCCGCCGACACCTTGCGCTCCCACAGATCGCGGAACATCGCCGTAGCAACGCGCGCAAGATTCTCCGTCGGGCGCATACTCCGCAGCAGCGCCGCGAATTCGCCTTCGATCTCCGCGCGCGGAATCGATTTGCCCTTCATCGCGCAGCCAGTCTGGAAGCAGAGGTAGTAGGGATAGCGCGCATTGGTCCCCTTGGACCAGCAGGAGGTGAGCGGCTTGCCGCACTCGCCGCACAGCACGAAATTGCGCAGCGGAAATTCTTCGTTGATATCGGCGCGCGCGGGCACCTTCGGCTTGCCGTCGAGTTTGTCCTGAATCGTCTGCCACGTCTCCAGAGAGATCAGCGGCTCGTGATGGCCCTTGCGCATCGTGATGCCCCAGGTCGGCGCACTCACGTAGCCTGCGAAGATCGGATTGCGCAGAATCCACTGCACGCGCTGATCGGCGATGAAGCCGCGCGGGTTTTTGGGATAGTCCGGCTGCGCTTCGAGGAAGCGCTTCACTTCGGCCTGCGTGGCGAAGCGATCGGTCGCGAAACCTTCGAGCGCTTCGGCGAGGATGGTGGCGATAGGCTCGTTGCGCACCAGCATCATGCCGGAGTGGCCGGACACGCGCGCATGGTTGTAGCCAACCGGCTTCATAAACGGCCAGTAGCCGTTGGTGACGCGGGCGCGCATGCGGCTGCGCGTGACTTCACCGTTCTTGCCGCGCTGATGTTCCGCGACAGTGGCGAGCATGTACTCGATGAGGCGCGAGTCACTATCGTCACCGAATTCGATGTTGGGAGATTCCAGCACGCCGCCCGCCGCCGCGATGGCCTGCCGGAGCTGGCTGTGCGCGTCGATGTTGCGGGCGAGGCGGCTGATGTCGTCGATGATGACGACGATACGGCCTTCGGCCTTGCTGTTCTTGAGGATGAACGTCAGCATCGACTTCATCCCGCGCCGCTGGACCTCGCGACCGGAAATGTCGTCGGAGTAGGTGCCGACGATTTCGTAACCGCGCGAGCGCGCATATTCGCGGCAGCGCGTTTCTTGCGAACCCAGCCCATCGCCGACCTTCACCTGGCGCGCGCTGGACACGCGGCAATAGATCACCGCCTTCTGCGCGGTCAGCCGTTCATGCTTCGTCATCGCTAGTCTCCTCATCGTCGGAGACTACCGCGCCGCCCGCCGCCGCCGAAGTATCGTCGAAAATCTCAGGGAGAAAAGCGGGGATAGTTTTGACGTCCCAACCCCACTCGACGAAGCCGAGCATGATAGAGGCCAAGACGCCCAGCATGTCGTCGATATGCTCCGGCGCCATGTCGGCGTCGCCATAGAGCGCGCGGTATTTCGCCAGGTCGAGGCTCGGCGGGGTCACGAGGACACGCGAGCCAAGGCCGTCGCCGTGCACGTCGGTTTTGTCGGTGGTTTTCATGCTTGCGTGTCCTTTCTGGCTCGCTTGGCGAGTTGAGCTCAACATACCAGAACAGAGCAAGAACAGACAATAAAAATCTGGAATATTTTCCTATACTTTCCAGAATTGGCAAGTCGATCAAGCTCAGTGGCTAACTTGGCCACGGGCCTGAAATATGTCAAGTGGGTAATACAAAGTCAGGAGGGCTTGAGCGCTTGCCTAATGGCGGCCTGGACGAACGAGCTGCGATCAACGTCCAGCTCGCGGCACCGCTCATCGACCTGGCTCAGCAGGTCCTGTGTCATCGTAATGGACACGACTTTCCGGATGCGGTTGTCCTGCGCATTCGCCGAAAGTTCGGGGTGTGGGCGCTCAAACGCTTTTCGCAGTTTTCGGCCTTTCGGCGAGTATTTGACGGGGTCGAAATCCATATTGTCCTTGATATCACGCGATGTAATACCAAGTCCGACAGGATTAACAACAGAATTCTTTCGCGCCCGTATGGGGTTTATACTTGCCGTAGGCGGCTTTTCCTTCGCTTCCTTTACTATCTGTGCGCGGATTTGGGCGACGGTGGCCTTGTCTATCGAACTCGCCTTCACCTCAGCCTTGCGCGCGCTTCCGGCTTTTTGCGGCTGTTCGTCCGTTCCGGAGTGAGTGGTGATCTTGGCCAACGGTGTTCCAATCGCACGGGGCAGCGCAGTGCATAATACACACTCGCGCGCGATGCGCACCCACGTTTTTGACCGCTGCTGTTCCGGACGGCGCTGCCGGGGCGGCGGTGCGGCGGCGATCGCGACCGATCCTGTTCGAACAGCCGACACCATCCACGCCGATTGATGCGCAATCTGGCAGGCCGCGCCAGACTCAAGGCTCGCGTCAATGGCCTGCCCGCTCCATTCGCTTCGCTCCCGTGTTGGCCATGACGCGCTGGCTCTCCGGCCCGCCTTTCGATGCGCATCGGCAGGAATGGTCCCGCCGACCAACGAAAGGAACTACAATGTCCACAAACTCAACCCCGCAACGTCCGCTCTACCGCGTGACCTTCTCCCGCATCACGGGTCAGGATCGTGATGGCAGCGACATCCTCTCCCGCCCGAAGGAGATCGGCGCTGTCTGGCCCCGCCGCAATGGCAAGACCGGTGGCATCCTCGCTCTCGATCACATTCCGGTAGAACTCGCGCAGCGCAAAGGCGTCATCTTCCTCGTGCCCGCCACGCGTGAGGAAGGGGGTGCTCAATGAGCGCCCGCATCCTCCGCATCGCGCAACTCAATGATGCGCTGCGCACAAGCTTCGTCGGCGGCGAAGTCGTCATCACCAGCGGTATCGCATCGCTGGACGACGTCACCCGCGCGATCATTCTTTCCCGCGTGCAGGGCTTCACCGGCTTCACGCCGGACAACGATCCGCACGGCGAGCGGGACTTCGGGTCGTTCGACCTTCCGGACGCCGAGCGCGTGTTCTGGAAGATCGACTATTACGATCGCAATCTTGAGTACGGCTCCGAAGATCCCGCCAACCCCGCGATCACGCGCCGCGTGCTGACGATCATGCTGGCGTCCGAATACTAACGCCGTGTCGATGTCCAAAAATCGACATTGGGTCCGCGCGAAAGCAAGCGCGGGCCCTTTTCCATTCTTGCCGCCGGAATCCGAAATTGACATCATGGCCGCATGACCAAACGCCTCACCCTTGATGAAATCCGCTCGAAATACGGAACACGCCAATTCTCGGAAATGAGCGCCTCTGAGAAGGCGGCGCATATCGCGCAATCGCTGGAAAGGTCGCGCCAGCGCATCGAGGAACAGTCGCGCATGATCGCGGAGCTACGCCGCAGAATGGACGCGAATGAACCGCCGCGCCCAAAGCTGGGTCTGAAGACGCTGGACGAGGTGAGGGCCTATGTGGACCGCATCGCCAAAGGGTCAAATTACGCAGCCGATTGAAGGTTATGTTGATCGCAAGATGTGCGGGTAGTACCCGCAATCTTGGCAAGGGGGTCGCTAGCGCACCCCCGTTGCATCCCCCGCGCGTGCGGCGCTTGATCCGGCATCGAGCCGGAACGCACCGTGAGAAACGTCCGCCGTTTCATCGCGCAAAGGAGGGGCTTTCGCGCAACCTCCCTTGACCCACCACGACCACCGTATGCCGATGGAGCGCACCAGGGCGTCCGCCGCCCTGGACCTTCGCGCCATGCTATCCGCGCATGGAGACGGCCAAAGGGCTTTTCGCCCTCTGGACTCCTAGAGCTTAGCGCGTCCACGAATGATGCGCATAACTGAGCAGCCGTCATTTCTGCTCGCTTGCCATATGTCCGAGCGTTAGGCACGGTTAAGGCAAGCTTGGAGGAAGCGATTGGATCTTGGGCATGGTTTTCCGGAGTGGACCGAATTAGGTCAAGACAGTGGTCTTGATCCACTCGGCATGCAGCGCCCGATCGAGGCAATATACCAATCGCTAATTCCCGGAATAAGCACGATCACTTTGCGGTATCGCTATTATTCCTTCTTTTCTCTCATACTGAAGCATTACGAGGAAAAGGTAAGGCATCCAGACCCCGCCATATTCCAGTTGTTTCACCGCCGATGCGAAGCGCTGCTCGCGTTGGTATGCGCTCACGGCACACCTGAACTGGGTATAACCGGCACCAATTGGGCGGCGGGCGTCTTGGGAGGCCTTAATGGCAGCTACGGCGCATCCATTGACTTCATTGCCGGCGCGTCGCCGGGCCAAGAAGCGGGTAAGGGATATCTGCTTAACAAGGCCGGCGCGTTTGGTGCTATTTATTCCACGCAAATGGCGGAGATGGGGTTGATCCATTTCCCAGGATCAAACCAGCCCAACCCAAACCCTATTTGTTCGGAGCTTGCCTTGCGACTGGCGGATGCTCTCTCCCAGGCGCTTGGGAACGTGAGCGATCAATTCTTCGCGGCCGCTGATCATGGCAGCGTTACATTGGCATCGCTGCAAGCCTTCGAGACGATGAAGCCGGGCGCGCTCATTCCGGGAAGCGGCGAGCATGTCCTCTTGAAGGACATACTGCTTGGAAAATCAGAAACGCCAAGCGCCGCCGACTTTCGCAGACAGCACACACTTCGCATGCTGCTTGAGGCTGCCGTGTTCTTCGATTCCGTCCCAAGCGCGGAAGTCGTGAAATGGCATTGGTTCGAGAATGCGCCAGCCATTACCCAAGGCGAGGAGCCTACGGTCCCCCATCTTTGGTTCCTTTACCAAGCATCCGATCTTCTAAGGATGGCCTACGAGACGATTTTATCGGCGTGTCTGACCGTGCTGGAATCCGCGCCGAGACAGCGCGCGACGCTCTCCGTTCTGATCGACGAGATCACGGGTTTCGCGAACCTCGCTGAAAATCAGAGCTGGGGGGAGTTCGCATCGCTACAAGCGGGCGACGCTCCAATAACGGCCGCGAAAGCCACTGCCGCCGCGATGTTGGAAGCAGTCGAACTTGAGGATCGTGTGGCAAGCGCGGTCAGGCTTATCGCGCAAGTCACCAGGTTAGTGCAGGGGCACTCCGCGATAATTGACCAAGCATTGCGCGCGAATGAACATTTCCTCTCGCTGCGAACCGAGCGCGGCTTCCTGGCTAGCCAATCCGATGATCCATCAACTGTGGTGTTCGCGCGATTGATCCAAGACAAGATCATCAAACGACATTTGTGGGTGGCGTCACGTAAATTCCGAAACCAGCGCGCCTATACCTTCCACATGGAGCCGGAAGATGGCGTCTTGCGATATCGGAGCCAGTTTGGCGTCGCACCCAGCAGTCCGCGCATTGATCAAGCGCTTCGATTCATGCGCGACGTTTATCTGCTTGACGAGAAGGGGGTGACGGATTTGGGCCGCGCCGAATTGGCGGCCGCGTGAAATACTACGATAGCTTTGGCGAAGGCGGTTTTCATTCGGCGTTCTTGACGACGTACGCTTTCGGAACGATCGCGTTCGAGAACATACCTTTTTCAAAACTGAAGGGGGCGCGTTGTCGAAACATCACCGTCTTGGCGGATCGCGCGATGGTGAACCAGGCCAGCGTGGAATACGGCCCGCCGCGCTTCGCTGGTACCAGCTATCATCTTGTAAAGTGCGATGCGCCCGGCGCCTTCCATCCCAAGATCACGATGCTGCTTGGTGAGAAAACGGGACGCTTGCGCGTTGGATCCGCCAATCTTACGGCCCTCGGACTTGGTGGCAACAAGGAGCAAATAGCCAGCATCTCCTATTCCGAGGAAGAGCCCTCGAACGCGCGATATTTTAAGTCCGCGCTCGCCTACCTTCGGCACTACGTTCCAGACGATGATCCTTGGTTCGAAACCAGCGTCGATCGCGCGTTGCGCTCGTCCACTTGGCTCAGAGATGGGGATTTCGAGCCAGGCTTTTCCGGTGCTGGTACGCGAGAGCTGGATTTTCTTTGCGATCGGCCAGAGACAAATCTTCTCGAACAAATCATCACGTCAATCGGCGACGATCAAATCGAGAGATTGGTGATCCTATCGCCATATTGGGACACGAAGCTGGATGGGCTGGCGCGACTTCGCAATCGTCTTGGCGGGCCGCTAACCGACATTCTCATCGAGGTTGGCAATAATGGCTTCCCATCCGATCAACTCGCGCGCTTTGGCGGCGTTTCCTTATACGATGTCGCCGAAGGCAAGACCGGCCGATTTTGGCATGCCAAGCTTATAATCGCGCTTGGAGCGAAATGGGACCACATAATTTCCGGCAGCATGAACTGCACGCAGCCCGCGCTCATGGGGCCAGCCGCAGGAGGCAACGCCGAGGCAGCAATATATAAACGTGTGGCACGCGGTACGGCCTTGGAAGCGCTTCACCTGAATTCCTATCAAGGCAGCCCAGTTCGCGCCGAGCAGTTTGAGAAACTGCAAGAGTGCTTCGATTTACCCGATCCGCCTATCGAGTTTGTCGATGGCGGATCACTTGTCTTGCGCTCGGATACGTTGCTCTGGACGCGCCCTCGGAAAATTCCGGCGGCGCCAAGAATTCTTCGACTTCATGATCGCGATGGGAGGGAGTTGAGGCAACTCGAAGGGAGCGAGCAGGGCTTCGCGCCGCTGACGATCCTTAGCGATGAGCCGCGGCCAAAATCTGGCATCATGACGTTCGCCGATGGCACGGTGTCCGCTCCAATCCAAGTTTCCGATCTCGACGCGCTCAAACACAACACGCGTCCGCCCCAGAAGGGTCGGAAGAAAAAAATCGAGGACCGTTTAGCCGAGGCTATCGATGAAGACCTTGGCCTGATTGAGGCGCTCGATGAGCTGGAGGCGCTGCAAGAAGAAGACGCGGCAGCAAATTCCTTCCAGGCACCCAAGGCCAAGCCAGAATCGAAAGCTGCTATCGAACCTACTTACGAGGTCTTATCCTATGACGCCTTCATACGAGCGCGCACGGAGGCCAACCGTCACGCCAGCATTCATGAAGCGACTGCGCACCCGCAGCATGACAGACCTTCCAATCACATAAACGATTGCCTCAATCGCATGATCGGTCTCGTAGGCCCCGATCTGGCGGGGATCGAGGAAAAAGACTTCGCATCGGTCGACCAAATAGATTTTCGCACGACCGAACCAAAATCAGATTCGGACGATGACGCACCACCGAGTAAGCCGACAGGCAAGGAGCGGCCTCGTTCCAACGCCGCGCGGCTGCGAGACACGGCGAACAAGTTCAAGGAAGCCGTTTCGGCGTTCGAGGCGCGGTCGAAGGCATTGAAGGGCAAGATCATTACCACGGCCGAGATGGTCCGAATAAGAGCGCTTCTCCAAATTATCCTGAATCACGCGCGGCCGCTCACGGGTGCGTATTCCCCGAAACAGATACTGCCGATCTATCATCTTGACGGGCATGATTGGCCGCGCCTCGTAGGAAGGCTGCTCTTACAGCATTTTGGCGTCGCGAGAGCGCTCCAATACTTAACCGTGATGCCCGATGAATCCGAACAGGAGCTCGTCCTGGAATATCTCGCCATATGCAACTGGGCGGCCATGGCGGCGCGCGCAGCCGTTATGACGGAAGGCAAGGCCAATGTTGTTAAAGGCGGCATTGAACGTCTATTGCCGGCGCTTGCCGCGCAGACACAGGAAATTCTCGCCCTGCTAGAAAGCGATCGGATTTACTATGCGCGGGTAACACAAGGTCTGGACGACAGATTCAAGCAGCGTTTGGGCCTCTAGAGGCCAGTGGATGCTCTTGAGTTTCCAGAACGCCAGCTTTCTGGCGCTCCCGCGTTCGCGTTCCTAATTTTCTTGATTGCTCTCTTGGCGCGACGCTAAGCTCGATCCTGGAGGGCCAATTTTGTCACAGATTATCACCGATTTCGTCAGCGCTTACCTGCGTGAGTACGACCATTACCAATCGGCTGCGGGCCTTTGCAGCCAACGCTGCGAAAAGCTTTTGGCGACGCAAGGTATCCGCGCGATCGTAAGCCACAGGGCAAAGAAACCCACCAAGCTCAATTTGAAGCTTCAGCAGCGCGACAAGGACAAGAAGTATAAGTCCGCCGATCAAATACGTGCCGACATCCCCGATTTGGCGGGCGTTCGGATTGCTCTTTATTTTCCAGGTGATCGGGGAAAAGTCGAATCGATCCTTCAGGAGAACTTCGACATTATCCTGACGAAGAATTTTCCGGAGAAGAAGAAGCAGAAGAAGGACGCCAAACGTTTCGATGGATATCACGCGGATCACTACCGTGTGCAAATGCGCGAGACATCGCTGGACGACGCCGAGAAAGCATACGGGGTGACGCAAGTTGAAATTCAGGTTGGCTCCGTGCTGATGCACTCATGGGCGGAGGTCGAGCACGATCTTATCTATAAACCCGAAAGCGGGACTCCTTCCGAGGACGAGCATGCGATTCTTGATGAATTGAATGGCTTGGTGATCGCAGGCGAGATCGCGCTCGAAAGATTGCAAAAGGCGGTTGAACGCCGACTTAGCGTTGGCGGCGCGGCGCCATTCGACAACCACTACGAACTGGCGGCCTATCTCCACAAATGGATGCGCGCGCATCAAGTCGAGTTACCGATTGGCCGCGTCGACATTCTTTGGGAGCTTTTGAAGCGCGCGGACTTGAATCGCCAAGATCGGCTTGAGCCGTTGTTGCCACCAGAACATGAGGCATTGATGTCTCAAAGCGCTCTGTCAGACCAGATCATCGATGCGATACCCGGCGGCGATCCAACACTCTACCTAGCTTTGCAATCGAACCTCATCGTGCCCGATGCCTATGTCACGAAATCACCGCAAGCCGAGGCGCGCGCCGGCTCCACGACCGAATTCCTCGCGGGTTGGATTCTGTTGGAGCGCACCTTTAAGAATATCGACCCATCCGACGGACCTCGATCAAATCCCGTAAAGAAAGCCGATATGATCAATATGTCGCCGGCTTCGAAGGATACGATTTCCTGGGTACGCAGACTTCGTAACAATCTTGTCCATGGGATTGAAATACCCCCCAGCAAGACCCTCAAGGACGCCACCGCCGCGCTAGAATCTGTTTTTAACGAGCTATCGAATTCAACCGATCCTAATGTACGCAAAGCGCTGGAAGATGCCCGAAACGAGAGCAAGCCTTGAAAGCCTCCGCGAGATTTGTCAGCCTTGATGGCTGATACCCTAAGCACCTCGGACCGCTCCGAGCGCATGGCGCGCATCGGCTCTAGGGATACCAAGCCAGAGATGCGGGTTCGCCGTTTGGTGCACGGACTCGGTTACAGATACCGTCTTCACCGCCGCGATCTGCCAGGCACCCCAGACCTTGTCTTTCCCGCGCGACGTAAGGCGATTTTCGTGCATGGTTGCTTTTGGCATCGCCATCCTGATTCGTCCTGCAAGCTGGCGCGCTTACCTAAATCGCGGCTGGATTTCTGGATTCCCAAGCTCGGGGCCAACGCCAAGCGGGATAAGAAGAATGAAGCGGCCCTCAAGAAATTGGGGTGGGAGATACTGGTAATATGGGAATGCGAAACGAAAAATCCTTCTTTTCTGAAGAGTAAAATCAAGGCATTCTTGAACGATGAAATCGATTGAACTTTTCGCCGGCGCCGGAGGCCTAGGACTTGGACTACACGAGGCGGGATTTAATCCCGTCAATGTAGTTGAGTGGGACTCTTATTGTTGCGATACGATCCGGGAGAACAAAGCGCGCGGCATGGCCGCCGTTAAGGGCTGGAAGGTCACGGAAGGCGATATTCGCGGCATCGACTTCAAACAGTATGAAGGTAAGGTTCGCTTGGTATCGGGCGGTCCACCCTGTCAGCCTTTTTCGATGGGCGGCAAGCATGGCGCGTATGACGACGCGCGCGATATGTTTCCACAGGCGATACGCGCGGTGCGGGAAGCCAGTCCGCAAGCATTCGTTTTCGAAAACGTCAAAGGCCTAACGCGCGCGAGCTTTCGAAACTACTTCGAATATATCAAGCTCCAGTTGGAGCACCCCGACATCAAGCTCAAACGGGGTGAGGAGTGGGGTGATCATCTCGCCCGGCTAGAACGGCATCATACAAGTGGCAGCAGGCAAGGACTAAACTACCGAGTTGTAACGCAAGTCGTGAATGCCGCGAATTTTGGCGTGCCGCAAAAACGGGAACGCGTTTTCTTCGTGGGATTCCGCGAGGACCTTGGCGTCAGCTGGCATTTTCCGTTGCCAACCCATTCACGCGAGGCGCTGATCTGGGATCAGGCCCATGGCGAATATTGGGATCGGCACAAAGTGGCCGTGAAGGACAGACCGCCAGCGCACAAAAATGTGCCAGAGGAAAAGAGCTCTAACTTGCTACCATGGCGCACGACGCGCGATGCCTTGATCGGTTTGCCCGATCCAGAGTTCAATCCAAAGGCGAGCGACAAACTCTTTAATCACCGTTTTCAGCCGGGCGCGCGGTCCTACACTGGACATACGGGAAGCCCGCTCGATGAGCCCGCCAAGACTCTAAAAGCCGGCGTCCATGGTGTGCCGGGCGGCGAGAACATGCTGCTCAGGCCCGATGGTTCGGTTCGCTATTTTACGGTTCGCGAGAGCGCGAGGTTGCAAACCTTCCCGGACAACTTCCTTTTTCACGGATCGTGGACAGAGACCATGCGCCAACTTGGCAACGCTGTGCCCGTCCAACTCGCCAAAATGGTGGGCGAGGAAGTCGCCGCTAATCTCCCGAGAAAAGCCGCGTGACGAACGCCCCATACAACCCGCTCGATAAAGCCAATCTTGCCAAAAGTATCGAGTTTGAACTCCTAGCACGTGCTCCCGTATCCTTCGGCGACACGGCTGAAATCAAGGGCGCAGGAATTTACGTGATCTACTACGTGGGTGGATTCCCCGCGTACGCGCCAGTCATGGCAAGAAATGTCGATGATGCCTTCGCGCAGCCGATCTATGTCGGCAAGGCCATTCCAAAGGGCGGTCGGAAGGGTGGACTAACCGCTGATGCATCCAAGGGGCGCGCTCTTGCCGAGCGTCTCGCTCAACACGCGACTTCGATCGATGAGTCCGAAAACCTCGATCTTTCGGACTTTCTCGTGCGCTACCTTGTTGTTGACGATATTTGGATTCCCCTCGGTGAGAACATGCTCATCGAGACATTCAAGCCAATGTGGAATAGGGCGATCGACGGCTTTGGCAACAAGGATCCGGGCAAGCGGCGCGCCAAGCAATATAAGTCTCCTTGGGATGTGCTACATCCTGGTCGAGCTTTCGCCAAGAAACTCGCGGAAAGTCCGCTGACACCAGAGTTTCTGGAGCGCAGAATCTCCGACTACATACGAGGAAAGCCATTGCAGAAGCTTCCCAAGGTCATCGAAGCTCAGCAAGCCGAGGAGCAGGCGGAAGCCGAAGAGGGCGCCGACGAAGTCTAGAGATTTCCTAGCCGAGCCAAACTATTTTCTCGATGCCAAGCTTTTTCGCGGCGATCTCCACCACCTGCCTATCTTGGTCGCTCGCGAATTTCGCGCCTGCTTCGGTGAGCATTGCCCCGTATGGCAGCCCCGACTGGAACGATCTTTCATGCAGCGCCATCAGCGTTGTGGATCGGCGTGCAAAATTGACCCCCTAAGCCGGGGAATCGGCGTCCAATTTTGACCCCCCTGATGCTTTGATTTGCGACCATCAGTTCGTCGTGGCGAGCGGATGGTGTGGGGATGAAGTCGGT
>Ga0209792_1000261_pt1 | contig 51337 bp, 53 predicted proteins | sample EBPBio142005_DNA_FD_185860 | JGI IMG/M metagenome (GOLD analysis project Ga0209792, IMG submission 185860) | Wastewater treatment Type I Accumulibacter community from EBPR Bioreactor in Madison, WI, USA - Reactor 1_6/14/2005_ DNA (SPAdes)... | ecosystem: Engineered > Bioreactor > EBPR >... | reverse complement strand
GATGGCGACCCTGCGGCTTTGGCCCGGATACTGCCGTTCGGGAAAGGTTTGTTAACCCTAATATTGTGTAATCAGATCGAGAAAAGGGTCCCAGTACGGAAGTTGCGTCCTGTGAAAGATACCCGTCAGTCGCCGATCTTTGGAAAGCGCAAAGAGCCCCACACGGTCATCATCGCCCGCGGCGACACGGTGAGGCATTTCACCGTTCGGCCATGGCTGGCGGCGCTGGCCGGGTCGGCGATCGCCGCGACGGTCCTGGGCTATGTGCTCGCGACGTCCTATCTGGTGCTGCGCGACGACCTGATCGGAGCGTCGGTCGCCCGCCAGGCGCGGATGCAACAGGCCTATGAGGACCGGATTTCGGCGCTGCGCGCCCAGGTCGACCGCATCACCAGCCGCCAGCTTCTCGACCAGCAACTGATGGAAACCAAGGTATCCGAATTGCTCGCCCGCCAGACCGAATTGGCCGAGCGCCAGTCGAAGATCGGGCCGCTGCTGGGCGGCGACGAAGCTTCCGCCGAGGGTGAAGGCGTGCCGGTTCCCTCGCCACGCCCGGATGTTCGCGCCTCGCTCGACGCCACCGGCGCGCTGACCGGCCTGCTGCGCTCTTCGAAAACGACGGACGGATCGGCGGCCGATCGCGCCGACCGGCTGTTCGTGGCGATCAACCAGTCGCTGCGCTCCATCGAGACCGAGCAATTCACCCGCCTGCGCTCGCTGACCAAGGATGCCTACGAGACGGCCGACGCGATCAAGGATGCGCTGAAGACGGCCGGCCTGACGGTCGCCGAGGACTACGACAAGGACGCCGTCGGCGGTCCGCTCGTGCCGCTGGACGGCGAGGGCCAGTTCAACGCCGTGGTCGACGAACTGGACGACGCGCTGTCGATCCTGGGCGCGATCAAGGGCAAGGCAAAACGGTTCCCGATTTCCAATCCCGCGCCGGGGTCCGACATTTCGAGCAGCTTCGGCGTGCGCAAGGACCCGCTGCTCGGCACGCCGGCGCTGCATGCCGGCATGGATTTCCGCGCCACGACCGGAACCAATATCCGCGCGAGCGGCGCCGGCGAGGTCGTCAGCGCGGGCTGGAACGGCGGCTACGGGCAGATGGTCGAGATCGACCATGGCAACGGGCTCCACACGCGCTACGCCCATATGAGCCGCGTGCTCGTGAAGGCCGGCGACACCGTCGCGGCGGGCGACGTCGTCGGCAAGGTCGGCACGACCGGACGCTCGACCGGGCCGCACCTGCACTACGAGGTTCGCCGCGACGGCGCGCCGCTCAATCCGCTCAAATTCATCAAGGCAGGCCGGGCGATCGCCGGGCTGCTTTAAGCCCTGATCAGTCGATATCGGCGACCGGGCTCCCTGCCCCACCCTCGATGCGGTGGGCGAGCGATGCTTCCATGAACTCGTCCAGATCGCCGTCGAGCACGCGCGACGGATCGGTCGATTCCATTCCGGTGCGCAGATCCTTCACAAGCTGATAGGGCTGAAGCACATAGGAGCGGATCTGGTGGCCCCAGCCGATGTCGGTCTTCGACGCGGCCTCGGCGTTGGCCGCCGCCTCGCGCTTTTCCAGTTCGACCTCGTAGAGGCGTGAGCGCAGCATCTCCCACGCCTTGGCGCGGTTCTGGTGCTGTGAACGGCCCATCTGGCACGCGACCGCGATGCCGGTCGGGATGTGGGTGATGCGCACGGCCGAATCGGTCGTGTTGACGTGCTGGCCGCCGGCGCCGGACGAGCGGTAGGTGTCGATGCGCACATCCGATTCCGGGATGTCGATCTCGATCGTGTCGTCGATGACCGGATAGACCCAGGCCGACGAGAACGAGGTGTGGCGGCGCGCGTTGGAATCGTAGGGCGAGATGCGCACCAGCCGGTGCACGCCCGATTCCGTCTTCAGCCAGCCATAGGCGTTCTCGCCCTTGATATGCACGGTGGCGGACTTGATGCCCGCCTCTTCGCCGTCATGCATTTCCAGCACTTCGACCTTGAAGCCGCGGCGCTCCGCCCAGCGGGTATACATGCGCAGCAGCATGTTGGCCCAGTCCTGGCTTTCGGTGCCGCCCGCGCCGGCATGGATTTCGAGATAGGTGTCGTTGCCGTCGGCTTCGCCCGACAGCATGGTCTGGATCTGGCGCTGGCGCACTTCGCCCGCCATCGCCTTGATCGCCTCCTCGGCGTCGGCGACGATGGTCTGGTCGCCTTCGGCCTCGCCCATCTCGATCAGTTCGAGATTGTCGGCGAGCGAGCGTTCAAGTCCGCGCACGCCGTTGACGCCGTCATCGAGCGACTGGCGCTCGCGCATCAGCTTCTGCGCCTGCTGCGGGTCGTTCCAGAGGGAGGGGTCTTCGGCGCGGTTGTTCAGATAATCGAGACGTTTGACTGCCTGATCCCAGTCAAAGATGCCTCCTCAGCAGGCCGATGGCCTGCTTGATCTCGTCGACGCGTTTTTCGGTTTCTGCGCGCATTCCCAATTATCCGATGCTGAATCGGCGGCGAACATAGGTACGCCGCCGGGGCCTGTAAAGCTGCGTCGACGGGACTTTGTCCGGTTCGGGTTTCGTCCGGCGCGCGTGATCGGCAGCGGCGCCAGTTCCATGCAGAGGGTCATGGGGTTCGCATCCGTCAGATTTTGCCGAATACGTGGACCAGCATCAGCAAGGTCACGACCGCCTGGGCAGTGATCGAGGCCGTGCGCGGCCAGTTATAGCGGATCAGTTCGGCAATCGTCGTTTCGTTCTTGCCGCCCTTCTCCAGCCGGGCGTGGCGCGGAATCTCCAGCAGCACGGTGACCAGCAGGCCGACGATGCCGGTGGCGATGTTCGCCGCGCTCATCCAGCCGGGAACCGCCGGGCCGAAATAAGCCAGCGCGAGCGGCAGCAGGAAGCTGGCGAAGCCGGGGATGATGATCGGCAACGGGATGTGCCGTGAATAGAAGCGGTGGTAGGCGATGTATTCCGCTTCTCCGACCCTGGCGAAGAGCGGATAAATGACGATCTGGACGAGCCAGATCTGACCGAGCACCCAGAAGACGAGCGCCGACCAGAAAAGCAGCAAGAGTTGGGGCAGTTCCACGGTTGGTTCCTTCGCGTTTTATGCGTCTAATGGTGAAAAGGTCGAGCCGATCGCGGTGCCTCATCCGTCACGCTTGTTCCGGGCCAGCGCGGCGGCCTGCGCCACGGTGATGCCGTTGGCGAGGGGGTCGGCATGCCGATGCGCCAGCCGCCATTCGGAGCCGTCGCGGCGATAGACCAGCGTGACGCGCAGCGACCAGTCCTGCGCCGGCAGGCCGCCGACCTCGACATGCCGCGCGTGTTCGATGACCGCGAGCACGATCATGTCGCCCGAGCCATAGGCTTCGACGAGTTCCTGATTCAGCGTGCCGTTCCGGAAGAACCGCCCGATCTCCGCCCATTCCTCGTCCGTCAGTCGCGCGCTGCGCGAGGGTTTGCCGCCGAACGGCGACATCAGCGTGAAGTCGTCGGTGAGCGGGACCAGGGCGCGGTAGCGGTCGGCGTCGCCGCGCATCAGCGCGTCGTTCGCCTCCTCGGATCGCCGGACGAGCTCGGCGACCGTCTGCTTCATGGCGGGGTCCTGATGCGACCCGGCTGGAGCGCCGGTGGCAAGCGATGAGAGACCGGCGGCGCCGGCCGCGGCGAGTACGGAGCGTCGTGATGTGAACATGGGCCTCGTTCCTGTCGTGATCTAAAGGGGCGTGAAGCCCGTGTTTGGTTCATGGCTGCAAAAGGCTGTGCAGCGGCTGGAAGGTCAGCTTCGGCCGGATGCCTTCCGGCAGGTTCGGGGCGATATGGGCGGCGAAGAACCGCGCCGCGTCCTCGCGGGAGTTCCACACTTCCATCACGCGCCAGCCGGCTTCCGCCGGATGCGACATGTGCATGACGAAGCCCGGCGCCTGCCGCAGCGCGTCGCCCACGAAGGCCAGCATCGCGTCATAGCCTTGCGGCGACTGGCCGCTGACCTCTGAAATCATCATCACCGGCATCTCTCTCTCCACTGAAGATTGTATTCGTCGCGGCGGGTCGCCGCTGGTGGTCTGGGGATCGCATTTTGAGTTCGATGAAGCCAGTGATATGATTTCAGCGATATGCTGAATGAAATTGACCTGTCTCGTACCGACCTCAACCTCCTCGTCCTGTTTCAGGTCGTGCTGGAGGAGCGTCATGTCGGCCGCGCGGCGGCGCGGCTGAACCTGTCGCCTTCCGCCGTCAGCCACGGCCTAGGCAGGCTGCGGCAGCTTCTCAACGACCCGCTTTTCCTGAGAACCCCGAAGGGCGTCGTCCCAACCGCACGGGCGATGGAAATCAGCGAACCGGTCACCGATATTCTCGCCCGGGTAAGGGGCGTCATATCCACGGCCGAGCGGTTCGACCCGGCGACATCCGCGCGCCGCTTCACAATCGGCGCGCCGGACGGCGTCTCGGCCGTCGTCCTGCATCCGCTCCTCGCCGAGCTTGCGCGGATCGCGCCGCGCATCGACGTTGGCGTGCGCCAGATCCTTCCGTCGCCCTCCCGCGTCTGGCACTCGGCGATCGCGGACCTCGAGGCGCGCGCCATGGACATCGCGATCGTTCCCAGCGACGACGTTCCGTTGCGCTTCGAGAAGCGCCTCATCTACGAGGAGACTTTCGTGATCGCCATGCGGGCGGGACACCCGTTCGCGGACGACCCGACCATCGAGCGATACTGCGAAATGCGGCACCTGGTGGTTTCGGAGAGCGGCGATCCCTATGGTTTCGTCGACGAGTTCCTTGCCAGGCAGGGCCGCTCGCGGCGCATCGCGCTGACCGTCCCGAACTTCATGTTCGCTCTTGCCGTCATTGCCGAGACCGACCTGATCTCCGCGCTGCCGAGGCGGTTCGCCGCCATGCATGCGGAACGCTTCGGGATCAGGAGCCTGGACGCTCCGCTACCGCTGCCCGACTTCCGGCTCAATGCCGTCGCGCCCAAAGCCGCGATGATGGACTCAGGCCTGGCGTGGCTCTTCGAGGTGCTTGGAACCACGGAGGCAGGCGTGCGGGAGGTATAGCCGCAGCACCCCTCGGATCGGCTTATTCTTCCCGACCCTGCGTCGCCCGGCGCGGCCTCAGTAGAGGCCGCCGCCGCCGGTCTGGATGGCGCGGCTGGCGGAGGGCGAGATTTCCTCGGGCGAACCGCCGGCCAGATCGGAGCCGATCACCCAATAGGTGTCGGCCGGCCCGGTGCCGGGCTTGAAGGCTTCCATGATCGTGCCCGCGTCGCCCTTGTTGGCGCGCATGCCCGTCTTGCGGTTGATGGCGATGAGCGTCATTCCGTCCGGCACGCGGAACGACACGGGGCGCTTGCCCTCCATCGCCTGCGCCATGAACGTCTTGAAGATCGGCGCGGCCAGGCCGCCGCCGGTCGAGCCCTTGCCCATCGGGACCGGGTTGTCGTAGCCCATGAAGACGCCGACCACGAGGTCCGGCGTGAAGCCGATGAACCAGGCGTCCTTTTCCTCGTTGGTCGTGCCGGTCTTGCCGGCGATCGGACGGCCGAGGTCGGACAGGATGACCGCCGTGCCACGCTGGACGACGCCCTCCATCATCGAGGTGATCTGGTAGGCGGTCATCGGGTCGAGGACCTGTTCGGAATTGTCGACAAGCTCGGGCTCCGGCTGGTCGAGCCAGCTCGTCGCGACGCAGCCCTCGCAGCCGCGCTCGTCATGCTTGTAGACGGTCTTGCCGTAGCGGTCCTGGATGCGGTCGATGAGCGACGGCTTGATCTCCTTGCCGCCATTGGCGATCACGGCGTAGGCGGAGACCATGCGCATCACGGTCGTCTCGCCGGCGCCCAGCGCCATCGGCAGGTAAGGCAGGAGGTTGTCGTAGATGCCGAAACGCTCGGCATATTCGACCACGAGCTTCATGCCCATGTCGTTGGCGAGGCGGACGGTCATCAGGTTTCGCGACCGCTCGATGCCGGCGCGCAGGGTCGACGGGCCGGCGGATTCGCCGCCATAGTTCTTCGGGGTCCAAGTCTGGTTGCCCTGGGTGATCGTGATCGGCGCGTCGAGCACCACCGAAGCCGGCGTATAGCCATTGTCGAGGGCCGCGGCGTAGACGAAGGGCTTGAACGAGGAACCCGGCTGGCGCATCGCCTGCGTGGCGCGGTTGAACTCGGAAGCCGAGAAGGAGAAGCCGCCGGCCATGGCGAGCACGCGGCCCGTATGCGGGTCCATCGCGACCAAAGCGCCCTCGACCTCGGGCACCTGGCGCAGGCGCCACGTCCCGTCGGCCTTCTTCTCGACATAGACGACGTCGCCCGGCTGGAGCACGTCGCTGACGGACTTCGCCTTGAGGCGCTTGCCGTCGACGACATGGCGCATGGCCCAGCCCATATCCTTGACCGAGATCGAAACGGTCTCGCGCTCCTTGGAGAGGGCGTCCGACGCCTCGCGGGCCGGCTGCAGGCCGACCTCGGCATCGCCGTCACCGGATTGCAGGACGACGGCGAGCTTCCATTCCGGCACGTCCGACAGCGCCTTGACCTCGCCCAGCGCGACGCCCCAGTCGCCGGAAATGTCGATCTTCTTGACGGGGCCGCGGTAGCCGCGCAGCGTGTCGAAATCGATCAGGCCGTTCTGCAGCGATTTGCGCGCCAGCGCCTGCATCTTCGGGTCGATGGTGGCGCGCACCGACAGGCCGCCCTCGTAAAGCGCCTTCTCGCCATAGCGCGCGATGATCTCGCGACGGACTTCCTCGGTGAAATATTCGCCCGCGAAAAGGTAGGTGCCAGAGCGGCGCAGCTTGACGTCAAGGCCGGTCGCCTTCGCCTGGGCACCCTCCTCCTCCGTGATGTAGCCATTGTCCACCATCTGGCCGATCACCCAGTTGCGGCGCTCGATGGCGCGCTCGGTGTCGCGGAAGGGATGGTAGTTGCCCGGGCCTTTCGGCAGCGCGGCCAGATAGGCGGCTTCGGCGATCGTCAGTTCGTTGACCGACTTGTCGTAATAGGTGAGCGCCGCTCCAGCGATGCCGTAGGAGCCGAGACCGAAGAAAATCTCGTTCAGATAGAGTTCGAGGATGCGGTCCTTGGAATAGGCCTGCTCGATGCGGAACGACAGGATCGCTTCCTTGATCTTGCGCTCGTAGGTCTGGTCCTTGGTCAGCAGGAAGTTTTTCGCCACCTGCTGCGTGATCGTGGACGCGCCCTGGCGGCCGCCGGTCTGCAGATTGGTGAGAACCGCGCGGCCGAGACCCATGATGTCGATGCCGGGATGCTTGTAGAAATTCTTGTCCTCGGCCGACAGGAACGCCGCCTTGACGCGTTCCGGCACGGCCTGGATCGGCAGATAGAGCCGGCGCTGATGCGCGAATTCGGCCATCAAAGCGCCGTCGGACGCATGGAAACGGGTCGTCACCGGCGGCTCGTATTTCGCCAGGACTTCGTAGTCCGGCAGATCCTTGGTCACGTGCCCGACATAGACCGTCAGGCCGACGGCCGCGAGCAATGCAAGCGCGACGCCGATGCCAAAGAAATATCCGATCAGACGAATCATGCCTGTTCCCGTCCCAACGCAGAAGGTTCAGCGGAGTGGGCCACTACCGGCGAACCGCCTCCGTGTGCAATCGTCATGTGGGCAAATTGCGGCGGGATCGCCTCAATCGTGGCGGACCAGCCGACAAAGATCGCGCGGTGTTGTCGCGACGCAACGCGACCGCCTCGCGTGGCGCTGCGCCGGATCACCCGCCCGCCCCCGGGCGCGCGGCGGCGAAGTCGGCGATCGCCGACACGATGCTGTCGGCGGCCTTCATCCGCCACTCCTGATTTTTCAGGCGTTCCTCGTCCTTGGCGTTCGACAGATAGCCGAGTTCGACCAGGACCGAAGGCACGTCGGGGGCGCGGAGCACGCGGAAGCCGGCCTCACGATGGGGATTACGAATGAGGTCTATGGATTGGCCGAGTTCGCCGACCAGCGACCGCGCGAAGCGGATCGAGAAGGTGTGGGTCTCGCGCCGGATCAGGTCGACCAGGATGTCGGCAACGTCCTGATTCTCCTCGGACATGTCGATGCCGGCCATCTGGTCGGCAAGGTTTTCGCGATCGGCCAGAGCCTGCGCCTCGGCGTCCGATGCGCGATCGGCCACGGTGTAGACGGTCGCGCCGTGCACGCCGCCGACCCGGATCGTGTCGGCATGGATCGAGATAAAGAGATCGGCGTCCGCCTGCCGCGCGATGCGAACGCGCTCGTCCAGGCGCAGGAACTCGTCCTTTTCCCGCGTCATGATGACGGCGAACCGGCCCGACTGCTCCAGCTTGGCCTTCAGTTCCATGGCAAAGGTGAGCGTGATGTCCTTCTCGACGGTGCCGGTCAGCCCGTTGGCGCCGCCGTCGATGCCGCCATGGCCGGCGTCGACGGCGATGGTGAACTTCTTCGCCTGCGGCGCGTCCGCATGGCCCAGCCGGTCGCCCTTGGGCGCGGCGGTGGAACCGGTCTTGTCGGCCTGCAGCGCCAGCGCCGTCTCGAACTTCGTTTCGCTGGCAGACACCATCTCGATGGCGATGCGGTGGCCGCTGCCGTCATCATTGGGAATGATGTCGAGCGTCTCGACCTCGAACGGCCCCTTCGAGCCGATGATCAGCCGCGACTTGCCGGCCTCGAGGTGGCCGTAGCGGACGGACGAGACGAGGCCGTGCGGTTTCAACGCCTGCGGGTCGACCGCGAAGACGCTTTCAGGAACATCGATGACGAGGCGGTGGGGCGAACGCAGCAGGAACCAGCGGGTGACCGGTTCCTTGTCGAACTGGAGGACGATGCGGGTGCGGTTGGCGTCGCCGGCGATCTTGAAACCGGACGCGCGCAGCAAATCCTCGGCAAAAGCCGATGACCCCAAAGCAAGGACAAGACACCCCGCCGCCAGCAGCGCCGCCGCCCAGATGCCGATACGATCCCTGACGCCTCGAAACACTCGTCCGTCCCCGTTTGCGACCGACGTTGAAGGGCCGGCTCGTTAACGAATCGTAGCGCCTCATGGTTAACCAAGACTTTAACGGCCTGCGGCACCCGCCCTGGTTGAACCTTTCGTTTCGATGGCACTTTGCCGGCATCGAAACAGGGTTGCCATCCCCTGCTTCAAATCATAAAAGCAGGCTTGGGTCACTTCAATTGTCAGGAACCCCAGCGGCGCGGAATCCTACAGCCCTCACGATGCAGGCTCGCCTTCGCTGTATGCGGCGTTCATCAAACGACAGAAGTGATTTTGTTGAATTTCTTCAAGGCGTTTCCAATATTCGGAAATCCTTTGCGTGAGGAAAACGGCCGGGGCCACAGCCTCGTGCCGGCTCTGTGCGAGCAAATGAGCTGGTCCGGTTCTCCGGGCCTAAGTTGAACAAGAGTCCGTCAGGCCAAGCATGATTGCTGCCGACTCGATCGATGGAACCTGGAGCTCCCGCGCCTTCGTGGCCGCGGGCGGGCGGGTGACGATCGCGTGCAGCGCCATGACGGACGACAGATTATCCGGCAGATTCCGCCCACCCGTGTCGACGCCCCGCGCGTCCGCCCCGGCCCGGACCGAACGCGCCGGGGAGACAGAACATAATGCCCAACAAAATGTTGATCGACGCCTCCCACCCGGAGGAAACACGGGTCGTCGTAACGCGCGGTAATCGGATCGAAGAATTCGATTTCGAGTCCAGAGACAAGAAGCAGCTCAGAGGGAACATCTACCTCGCCCGCGTCACGCGGGTGGAGCCGTCGCTTCAGGCGGCCTTTGTCGAATATGGCGGCAACCGCCACGGCTTCCTCGCCTTCAGCGAAATACATCCCGACTACTACCAGATCCCCCTCGCCGACAGGCAGGCGCTGCTCAAGGCGGAAGCCGAGCACCACGACCAGCACGACGAGGACGAGGACGACGACAAGGGGCGCGGCAAGCGCCGCCGCGGCGGCAAGAACCGCGTCCGCAACAGCGACAAATCCAAGCGCGGCACGGCTTCGGCCAAGGCCAGCGACGATGACGACGCCAATGACGACGCGACGGAGACCGTCGAGGTCATCGTCGCCGAAGAACCCGCCAGCGACGACGCCGCGCCCGCCGATGACGGCGACGCCGGCCCGACCACCATGCTGATGGCCGTCGAGGCCGACGAGATTTCCGAAACGCCGAACGAGAACCGCCGCAACAACGATGCCGAAACGACCGAGAACGGCGGCGCGGGCGAGGTCGAGGACGCTCCCGGGTCGGCCGGCGAGGACGAACACGTCGAATCCGTCGGCGCGGAAGACGCGCTGGAGGAACTGCCGAGCCGCCGCTACACGCCGCGCCGGCAGTACAAGATCCAGGAAGTGATCAAGCGCCGGCAGATCCTGCTGGTGCAGGTCGTCAAGGAAGAGCGCGGCAACAAGGGCGCGGCGCTGACCACCTATCTGTCGCTCGCCGGTCGCTATTCGGTGCTGATGCCGAACACGGCGCGCGGCGGCGGCATCTCGCGGAAAATCACTTCGGCGCAGGACCGCAAGCGCCTGAAGGACCTGGTGCAGGACCTCGACGTGCCGCAGGGCATGGGCGTCATCCTGCGCACCGCCGGCGCCATGCGCACCAAGGCCGAAATCAAGCGCGACTACGAATATCTGATGCGCATGTGGGAGACCGTGCGCACGCTGACGCTGGAATCGACGGCCCCGGCGCTGGTCTATGAGGAAGGCAGCCTGATCAAGCGATCGGTGCGCGACCTATACAACAAGGACATCGAGGAAATCCTCGTCGCCGGCGACGACGGCTACCGCGAGGCGAAAGACTTCATGCGCATGCTCATGCCGAGCCATGCCAAGGTGGTGCAGCCCTATCGCGATATCGTGCCGATCTTCGCGCGCAACGGCATCGAGGCGCAGCTCGACCGGATGCTGCAGCCGCAGGTGACGCTGAAGTCGGGCGGCTACATCATCATCAACCAGACCGAGGCGCTCGTCTCGATCGACGTGAACTCGGGCCGGTCGACGCGCGAGCACTCGATCGAGGAAACCGCGCTGCACACCAATCTGGAAGCAGCCGAGGAAGTGGCGCGGCAGTTGCGCCTGCGCGACCTCGCGGGCCTGATCGTCATCGACTTCATCGACATGGAGGAGAACCGCAACAACCGAGCGGTCGAGAAGCGCCTCAAGGATCACTTGAAGAACGACCGGGCGCGCATCCAGGTCGGACGCATCTCGCATTTCGGCCTGCTCGAAATGTCGCGCCAGCGCATCCGCGCCTCGGTGCTCGAATCCACCATGAAGCCCTGCCCGCATTGCGGCGGCACAGGCCACATCCGTTCGGATTCGTCGGTGGCGCTGCATGTGATGCGCGCGATCGAGGAATTCCTGATCAAGGACGCGCGCAACCACATCACGGTGCGCACGCCGACCGCCACCGCGCTCTATGTGCTGAACCACAAGCGCAAGAATCTGAGCGAACTGGAAGAGCGCTTCGGCCTGACGATCGGCATCGAGGCGGACGAAACGCTCGGCGGCCAGCTCTACTCGATCACGCGCGGCGCGCCGGTCGAGAAGCCGGTGGTGACGACGATCACCGACCTGCCGCCGCCGCCCGTGATCGAAGAGGATGAGGTCGAGATCGATATCGTCGAGGACGACGAAGAGGAAACGACCGAGGCCGCAATGCCGCGCAAGGACGAGGCGCGCGACGGCGATTCCGACAATGGCCGCCGCAAGCGCAAGCGCCGCCGTCGGCGTCGTGGTGGCCGCGATCGCGAGGCGGGCGATGCCGCGCCGGGCCAGCAGGCTGACGCGGACGGACAGGCTTCCGAGGACGCCGATGGCGATGACGAAGCGGACGACGAGGCAGAGGTTTCTGCGGATGCGCAAGCCGCCGAGGACGGCGAGCGCCGCAAGCGCCGTCGTGGCAAGCGCGGCGGACGCCGCAATCGCCGCGAGGACGGGGACGACGAGGCGCAGGTCGACGCAGCTACCGATGGCGAGGCGGTGAGCGAGCCCGAAGCGCCCGTTGCCGAGGAGCCGGTGGCTGAGCCTGTCGCCGCCGCGGACGAAGCCGAAGCCGAGGTGGTCGAGCCGAAGAAGCCGGCACCGCGCAAGCGCGCACCGCGCAAGACGAAGGCTGAAGCGGCCGCGGCAGCAGCGCCTGCAGAGACCGTCGTCTCGGAAGAGGTAGCGGTGCAGGCCGAGCCGGTCGCGGAGACGGCCGCCGAGGAACCGCGCCGCGCATCGCGCCGCCGCGCGGATGCGGATGTGACGCCGTCGGAGCCGAAGGTCAGTTCGACCGTCAGCGAGGATAGCGCGCCCGCTGCGCCGAAGAAGGGCGGCTGGTGGCAGCGGAAGAGCTTCTTCTAAGCGCTTATGCGAACAATGCTGGAAACGCCGGGCAAACGCCCGGCGTTTTCGTTTTCAGCGCCGCCGCAGCCAGTCTTCGACGCGGTCGAGCGCGGTTACCATGTCGGCGGGTTTTCCGGCATAGGAGAACCGCATGAAGCGGTTGCCGTTGGCGACATCGAAATCATGGCCCGGCGTGGCCGCGACATGCGCCTCCGCAATCATGGCGCGGGCGAACGCCATGGAATCGTTGGTCAGCCGCGAGACGTCGCAATAGGCGTAGAACGCGCCATCCATGGGCGCGGCCAGCGGCAGGCCGATTTTCGGCAGCCGGTCGAGCAGGACCGCGCGGCTCTGCCGGTAGCTGTCCTTCACGATTTCCAGTTCGTCCGTCGCGTCGAAGGCGGCCGCGGCCGCGATCTGCGACAGTTCCGGCGCGGAAATGTAGAGGTTCTGCTGGAGACGCTCGATGGCGCGGACCATGCCGTCCGGCACCACCATCCAGCCGACGCGCCAGCCGGTCATGCAATAATATTTCGAGAAGGAATTGATGACGACGAGGTCATCGCTGACGGCCAGCGCGCTGGTGTCCGCGGCCTCATAGGACAGGCGATGGTAGATCTCGTCCGAGATGACCGCGATGCCGAGTTCGCGAGCCGTCCTTATCAACTGCGCCAGCGCGTCCGGCGGGATCGACGCGCCGGTCGGGTTCGCCGGGCTCGCGAACAGCACGCCATCAATGGACTTTTCGGCATGAGCGAGCGCAAGGCGGTCGCCGGTCAGGTAAGCGTCGTCGCCCAGGTCGATCTCGACCGCCTCCAGTCCCAAAGCGGCGAGGATGTTGCGGTAGGCCGGATAGCCGGGCGTCGTGATCGCGACGCGGTCGCCGACGTCGAACATGGCGAGGAAAGCGAGATTGAAGCCGGCCGAGGAGCCGGTCGTCACGATGATACGACCGGCGGGTACGTCGAGACCGTAGTGGTCGCCGTAATGGCGCGAGATCGCAGCACGAAGCTGCGCGGTGCCGAGCGCGTCGGTGTAGCCGATATGGCCCCGCGCCAGAGCCGCGGCCGCCGCCTCGCGGACCAGGGTCGGCACTGGCGCTGACGGCTGGCCCACCGCCATGGAAATGACGTCGAGCCCTTCTGCGCGCAGCCGGTTCGCCTCCGCCAGCACATCCATGGCGTGGAACGGCTCAACTTCGCTGCGCTTCGATGTCAATTTGGGCATGTCGGACCTTCCGCGCCCGATGGCGCGCCGCACAAATGCCGGATTGGTGTGGGGATCACAAGTTCAAGAGACGGTCCGCGCCGCCTTTTCATCGCCGGCCTGCTCGTCTAGGGATTCTTGATGATCACCGCCTTGTCATACCGCTTCGGATTGCGCCGGGCCGCTGCAATGGCGCTGGCGATGGCCGTGGCGTTCCAGATGGCCCTGGTATCGTCCGCTTCCGCCCAGGCCCGGCTGTCGCTGGTGCGCGACGCGGAGATCGAGGCGCTGGTGCGCGAATATGCGCGGCCGATCTTTGCCGCCGCCGGCCTGTCGAAGTCGAACATCGACATCATTCTCGTCAACGATCCAAGTTTTAACGCCTTCGTCGCCGGACGGCGCATGTTCGTGAATACCGGCGCACTGATGATTTCCGAAACGCCCAACGAGATCATCGGCGTGATCGCGCACGAAGCCGGACACCTCGCGGGCGGTCATCAGGAACGCCTGCGCGACCAGATCGCCCGCGCCCAGAAGATGCAGGTGGTCGCCATGCTGCTCGGCGTCGGCGCGTCGATCGCGGGCGCGGCAACCAATACGAAGGGACTGGCGCAAGGCGGCGGCGGCATCGCCATGGGCGGCGCCGAATTGGCCCGGCGCACGCTGATGAGCTACCAGCGCGGCGAGGAATCCGCCGCCGACATCTCGGCGCTGTCCTATCTCGAAGCGACGGGCCAGTCCGCGAACGGCATGCTGAAGACGTTCCAGCGCTTCGCCAGCGCGCTGTCGCTCACCGGCGCGCGCGTCGACCCCTATCAGGTCAGCCATCCGATGCCGCGCGAGCGCATCGCCAACCTGACGGAGCGGGCGCAGAAAAGCCCCTATTTCAACAAGACGGATTCGGCGGCGCTGCAATTGCGTCATGACATGATGCGCGCCAAGATCGCGGCATTCACCGGCGGACAGGGCGCGACGTCACGCATGTTCCGCAAGAACGCCAGCCCCCTGCCCGGCCAGTATGGCGACGCGATCACGACCTATCTGTACGGCAATCCGGCGGCGGCGCTGAAGAAGGTCGATGCGCTGCTGAAGGCGCAGCCGCAGAATCCCTATTTCATCGAACTGCGCGGCGACATCCTGATCAAGGCGAACAAGCCGGCGGACGCAGCGGCCGCCTACGCCAAGGCGATCAAGCTCGATCCGTCGAAATCCGGCCTATTGCAGACCTCCTACGGAAAGGCGCTGCTGGCGATCGGCAAGTCCGAGACGCTGCCGCAGGCGGTGACGGCGCTGAGGGCCGGCATCGAGCGCGACCGCGACAATGCGGACGCCTACATGCCGCTGTCGCAGGCCTATGGACAGCTCGGCGAGATCGGCGAGGCCGAGCTGGCGGCCGCCGAGGGCCACTATCACGCCGGCAATTATCTCGACGCCAAGGTTTTCGCCGCGCGTGCGCAGCAGAAATTGAAGCGCGGCTCTCCAGCCTGGGTGCGCGCGCAGGACATCATCAACACGAAAGATCCGTCGCGGAAGCGCAAATGACGCTCCGCGCAACGCCATGAAAGGGCCTACCCCATGAACCGTACGATCGCCTTTGGCGCAGCCGGTCTCGCCGTCGCCGCAGCCATGCTCGGCGCGGGCTATTATGTCGGCCAGAAGCCGGCCGCCATCGCGGCCCAGCCCAATGAACGCGCCGAGATCGAGCAGATCGTGCGCGACTATCTGGTCGCCAACCCGGAAGTGATGGTGGAGGTTCAGGCGGCGCTCGAGGCGAAGCAGGAAGAGAAGCAGCGCGTGCAGCAGCAGGCGGCGATCGCTTCGTCCAAGGCCGACATTTTCGACCTGACGACCGACGGCGTGTTCGGCAATCCGAACGGCGAGATCACGATAGTCGAGTTCTACGACTACAATTGCGGCTACTGCAAACGCGCCTTCCCGGACGTGAACGCGCTTATAAAGGACAATCCCGACCTGCGCGTGGTGCTGAAGGAGTTCCCGATCCTGGGACCGGACTCGCAGAAGGCGCACACGGTCTCGCTGGCGCTGAAGACGCTGATGCCCGAGAAGTGGAACGAGTTCCACGACAAGCTCATGGCCGCCGCGGGAAAGGCATCCGAGGACAACGCCATCGCGCTCGCCCTGTCGCTCGGCGCGGATGAAGCGGCGCTGCGCAGGGAGATGGCGAACCCCGCGATCGCCGGCCAGGTGCAGGTCACCTTCCGCCTCGCCGACCAGCTCGGCATCACCGGCACGCCTTCGTTTGTCATCGGCGACGAGGTGGTCTTCGGCGCGGTCGGCAAGGACGCGCTGCAGGACAAGATCATCGAAGTGCGCGACCAGACGAGCGGAAGCTGAGCCGTTTGCAGCGTGGATTGCCTGCGAATCACGGCATTCGGGCCTTTTCGGCCCGTCTCCGGCCCTCTATAGGAGGCGCTCGCCGTAAATTTCGCGGCCCGCAACCTGATTCTGCATGACCAAAACGATTTACGTCCTCAACGGCCCAAACCTGAACATGCTCGGCATCCGCGAGCCCGGCATCTATGGCGGCAAGACGCTGGACCAGATCGGCGAGGATTGCCGCGCAGCAGGTGAAGAACTCGGCCTGGCGGTGGAATTCCGCCAGTCCAACCATGAGGGCGTGCTGGTCGACTGGATCCAGGAGGCCGGCTCGAAGGCCAAGGGGCTGGTCATCAATCCCGGCGCCTACGGCCACACCTCGATCGCACTGCACGACGCCATTCGCGCGGTCCAGCCGCTGCCGGTCGCCGAGGTTCATCTCTCCAATATCCACGCGCGCGAGGAATTCCGCCACAAGACCATGATAGCGCCGGTCGCGACCGGCATGATCTGTGGTTTCGGGCCGCTCGGCTACCGGCTGGCCCTGCAGGCGCTGGCGGCGCGCATATGACTGTCGAAAGGGACAAGGCAAACATGTCGACCAAGAAGACGGGGATCGATCAGCAACTGATCCGCGATCTCGCGGGCATCCTCAATGACACCAATCTCTCAGAAATCGAGGTTGAGCAGGACGATTTGCGCATCCGCGTCTCGCGCCAGACGGCGGTGCATGCCGTCGCCGCGCCAATGGCGATGGCCGCGCCCGTCGGCGTTCCGGCGGCCGCCGCCGTGCCCGCGCCCGCCGACGTTTCGCGCAACGCCGTCCCCTCGCCCATGGTCGGTACGGCTTACGCCGCGCCGTCGCCGGACGCCAAACCGTTCATCGAGGTCGGCCAGCAGGTGCGCGAAGGCCAGACGCTGCTGATCATCGAGGCGATGAAGACGATGAACCAGATCCCCTCGCCGCGCTCCGGCACCGTCACCGCCATCCTGTTCCGCGACACCCAGCCGGTCGAATATGGCGAACCGCTGGTCGTGATCGAGTAAGATCGGAAGCGGCGCGATGTTCCAGAAAATCCTCATCGCCAACCGCGGCGAAATCGCGCTCCGGGTGCTCCGTGCCTGCAAGGAGCTCGGCATCCAGACGGTGGCCGTGCACTCCACCGCCGACGCCGACGCCATGCATGTTCGCCTCGCCGACGAGAGCGTATGCATCGGCCCGCCGCCCTCGCGCGAGAGCTATCTGAACATCCACCAGATCGTCGCGGCCTGCGAGATCACCGGCGCGGACGCGATCCATCCCGGCTACGGCTTCCTGTCGGAGAACGCCAAGTTCGCCGACATATTGAAGGCGCATGATATCGCCTTCATCGGCCCGTCCGGCGACCATATCCGCATCATGGGCGACAAGATCGAGGCCAAGCGCACGGCCAAGCGCCTCGGCATTCCGGTCGTGCCGGGTTCGGACGGCGCGGTGACCGAGGAGAAGGAAGCCAAGCGCATCGCAGCCGACATCGGCTATCCGGTGATCATCAAGGCGGCGGCCGGCGGCGGCGGACGCGGCATGAAGGTGGCGCGCAACGAGGCCGATCTCGAAGTCGCGCTGGCGACGGCGCGCTCGGAAGCCGGAGCGGCGTTCGGCGACGACGCGGTCTATATCGAGAAATATCTGGAAAAGCCGCGCCACATCGAAATCCAGGTGTTCGGCGACGGCAACGGCAAGGCGATCCATCTCGGCGAACGCGACTGCTCGCTGCAGCGCCGCCACCAGAAGGTCTGGGAAGAGGCCAATTCGCCGGCGCTGAATGCATCCGAACGCGCCAAGATCGGCATGGTCTGCGCCAACGCGATCGCCGACCTCGGCTATTCGGGCGCGGGCACGATCGAATTCCTCTACGAGAACGGCGAGTTCTATTTCATCGAGATGAACACGCGCCTCCAGGTCGAGCATCCGGTTACCGAAGCGATCACCGGCATCGATCTCGTGCACGAGCAGATCCGCGTGGCCTCGGGCGGCGGGCTGTCGGTGACGCAGGACCAGGTGCGCTTCCACGGCCACGCCATCGAATGCCGCATCAATGCGGAAGACCCGCGCACCTTCGCGCCCTCGCCCGGCACCATCACGCATTTCCATACGCCGGGGGGGCTGGGCATCCGCGTCGATTCCGGCGTCTACACCGGCTATCGCATCCCGCCCTATTACGACAGCCTGATCGGCAAGCTGATCGTGCATGGCCGCAACCGCGTCGAATGCATGATGCGGCTGCGCCGGGCGCTGGACGAATTCGTGGTCGACGGCATCAAGACGACCCTGCCGCTGTTCCGCGACCTCGTCGGCAATGCCGACATCGCCAATGGCGACTACGACATCCACTGGCTGGAAAAATATTTGGCGTCTCAGCCCGAGTAGCCATGTCGCGCCCGTTCGCGCCAGGACAACGCATCCCGGTCGACCTTCTCCTGAAGGCCTATGCGTCGGGTGTTTTCCCGATGGCCGAAAGCGCCGACGACCCTGAAGTCTTCTGGGTTCGGCCAGAGCAGCGCGGCATCATCCCGCTCGATGCCTTCCACGTGCCGCGCAGCCTTGCCAAGGTGGTTCGGCAAGGCCGCTTCGACGTCGCTTTCGATAGGGATTTCGATGCGGTGATCGAGGGTTGCGCCGAGGCGCGGGACGAACGCCGTTCGACCTGGATCAACGGACCGATCCGCGAAGCCTACCGGAATTTGTTCGACATCGGCCATTGCCATACGGTCGAGGCATGGCGCGACGGAAGGTTGGTCGGCGGGCTCTACGGCGTGTCGCTCGGCCGCGCCTTCTTCGGCGAAAGCATGTTTTCGCGCGAGACCGACGCGTCGAAAGTATGCCTCGTCCATCTGGTCGAGCGGCTCAACGCGCGCGGCTTCGCGCTGCTCGATACGCAGTTCACCACCGAGCACCTGAAACGCTTCGGCGCGATCGACGTGCCGCGGCGGCGCTATGACAAGCTTCTGGCGGAGGCGATGGAAGGCGAACCGGCGACGTTCTGAACGTCAGTTGGTAGAAGTGGCGGTCGGCGGCGGGACGTCGGATTTCTGCTTGCAGCCCTTCAGCCAGACGTCATAGACGGGGTGCTCGACCGCGTTGAGGCCGGGGCTTTCGGCGAACATATAGCCGGTGAAGATGCGCCTGATCTTGCGGTCCAGCGTGATCTCGTCGACCTCGACGAAACTGTCGGTCTTGGGCTCCTCGTTGTCCGGCCGTGAGTAGCAGACGCGCGGCGTCACCTGCAGCGCGCCGAACTGCACCGTTTCGTTGACATAGACGTCGAAGGTGATGATGCGGCCGGTGATCTTGTCGACACCGGTGAATTCGGCGACCGGATTGGCGAGCCGCTTCGTCGGCGCGTTCTCGACGGGCTTTTCGTCGGCCGGTGGAGCGACCGGTTCCTCGACGACAACCTCGCCCTGCTCGGCTTCCGATTCGTCCATTTCCTCCTGGGCGAACGAGACGCCGCCAAGGATCGTCAATGCCGCCGCGGCCAGGAACGCCGTTGTCTTCAATCGCATCTCAACTGCTCTGGTTGGATCAACATGTCTCGGCGAATCGCCGCCAAGTCCCGCCGTCCGTGATCGGACAGGATGCGGTTAAAGGTCAAATATGGCGAGAGAAAGCGCGGGATCAGCCGCCCGGCGTCCACGCGTCGTAGTCGCCGGTGACGCGCGGCCGTTCGCCGGTACGGAGCACGGAGCCCTGAGGCCGGTAAGCCTTCGGCGTGCCGGTCAGGTTGGGCTGATGCGGCTTCTGCCATTCGCGCGGCGTGTATTTTTCGTCCGTCGGCGGCGTGTCGGTGCGGTGGTGCATCCAGCCGTGCCAGCCGGGCGGAATGTCGGACGCTTCCGAATAGCCCTTGTAGATGACCCAGCGGCGGGGCCGGCCGTCGAAGACGCCGCCCTGATAATAGGTGTTGCCGAACTCGTCCTGGCCGACCTTGTTGCCGTGACGCCAGGTGTAGAACCGGGTGTTCAGGGTCTGGCCGTTCCACCAGGTGAAGAACTGCGTGAAGAATCCCGCCATTTCGGCCCTCATTCGGTCTTCGCCGCTTATGGCCCCCGGCGTTGCCGCTGGCAAGTGGCGACCGCGCCGCAGGCCTACAGTTTCAGTTTGAAGCCCGCATGGCTGCGCTGGAAGCCGAGCCGTTCGTAGAACCGGTGCGCATCGGTACGGCCGGCATTCGAGGTCAACTGGACCGATGCCGCGCCGGCAGAGCGCGCCACCTCGATCGCGTGGCGCATCATCGCCGCGCCGATGCCGCGCCCGCGCAGGTCCGGACGGGTATGAACGGCGGCGACCCGCATGAGGCTTGCACCACGCCCGAGCAGGGTCGTGATCAGCGTGGCCTGGAACGTGCCAACGACATCGTCGCCGAGCAAGGCGACATAGAGCGAGTCGTTCGGGCTGGCGGCGATCCGGTCGAAGGCGGCGAGGTAGTCCGGCAATGCCTGCGGGTCGCCCGTGTCGCCATGGCCGCCAATGCTGTCGCTCGCGATCATGGCGACAATCGCCGCGACCTCGCCGCGGTCGGCCGGGCGGATTGTCAAACCGGCGCTTGCGCCGTCCCGCAAATCTGTCACCTTCGCCTCACTCCTTGCCCGCATCGTTCCGCCGACACCCCGAGAGGTCAACCGAGATGAGCCGTTTCCTCGTCGCGTTCGCCGCCATCATCCTTATGACCGCCGCCGCAGCCGCGCAGGACAATCGCGGCGGCATCGCCTTCGCCTACGCCGCCGAGCAAGGTTCGGGCGTGTGCATCGGCGGCTCGCCGGAAAAGGCGCTCAACTGCGCGCGGGCGAAATGTATGGAGTCGGGCGCGCGGGCCGAGGATTGCGCGCGCGTCGCCTGGTGTTTTCCCGCTGGCTGGAGCGTCGGCGTCGGCATCATGCACAAGGAAGGCATCCACTGGTCGGAATTCTCCTGCGGCTGGCCTTCGAAGGAAGCGGCGATCGCCGCCGGAAAAGTGCGCTGCCAGCATCAGGACAAGACGACGATCCAGGATTGCAGCGCAAGCGTGGTCTACGATCCGAACGGCAAGGAAATCATGGTCGAATGATCAGGCGCGCGGCATCGGCTTGCGCATGATCAGCGTCGGCACGCCGCCGATGCCGCCGCAGGCGTCGCGCTCCTCGGTGACGGCAAAGCCCTCGCGTTCGTAGAAGCGGATCGCGCGGTCATTGCCCTTCAGCACTTCAAGCGAAATCGAGGGCTCGCCGAGATAATCGAGGATGACGGCGTGCAGCAGCGCCGCAGCGGTCCCGGTGCCCTGCTCCTCCGGCACGATATGCAGCCGGTCGAGCCAGAGCACGCCCTTGACCACGATCGCGTGCGCGTAGCCGACGACGGCGCCGTCAGGCATTTCCGCGACGAAGCTCTCCGCATGCGGCCGCTTGAGACTCGCCGCGATCATCTCGGGTTGGTGCTTCTTATCCGACTCCTCGGCTGCCCTCGCCTCGCCCATCAGCGGGCCGTAGGTGCGCCGCCATGATGCGGAGACGAGCGCGGACACCTGTTCCACGTCGCCCGGCGCCATATGGCGGATGCGAGGCATCAGTCGATGCCGAGCTTGGCCTTCACGAGGTCGTTCACCGCCTGCGGATTGGCCTTGCCGCCGGTCGCCTTCATCACCTGGCCGACGAACCAGCCGGCGAGCGTGGGCTTGGCCTTGGCCTGCTCGACCTTGTCGGGATTGGCGGCGATGATCTCGTCTACGGCCTTCTCGATCGCGCCGGTGTCGGTCACCTGCTTCATGCCGCGCGCCTCGACGACGGCGCGCGGGTCGCCGCCCTCGGTCCAGACGATCTCGAACAGGTCTTTCGCGATCTTGCCGGAGATCGTGCCTTCCTTGATCAGGTCGATGACCGCGCCGAGCTGCGCCGGCGACACCGGCGATTCCTCGATCGACTTGCCGTTCTTGTTCAGCAGGCCAAGCAGATCGTTGATCACCCAGTTCGCCGCTGTCTTGCCGTCGCGGCCGGCCGCCACCTGCTCGAAATAATCGGCGATCGCCTTTTCCGAGACGAGGATCGAGGCGTCGTAGACCGAGAGGCCAAGCGCGCCGACAAGCCGGTCGCGCTTGGCGTCCGGCAGTTCCGGCAGATCCTTGGCAAGCGCATCAACATAGGCCTGGTCGAATTCGAGCGGCAGCAGGTCCGGGTCGGGGAAATAGCGGTAGTCGTGCGCTTCTTCCTTCGAGCGCATCGAGCGTGTCTCGCCCTTGTTCGGGTCGAACAGCCGCGTCTCCTGATCGATCGAGCCGCCATCCTCCAGGATTCCGATCTGGCGGCGCGCCTCATGCTCGATCGCCTGGCCGATGAAGCGGATCGAGTTGACGTTCTTGATCTCGCAGCGCGTGCCGAACGCGCCGCCCGGCTTGCGCACCGAGACGTTGACGTCGGCGCGCAGCGACCCTTCGTCCATGTTGCCGTCGCAAGTGCCGAGGTAGCGCAGGATCGTGCGCAGCTTGGTGACGTAGGCCTTGGCCTCGTCGGCGGAGCGCATGTCGGGTTTTGACACGATCTCCATCAGCGCGACGCCGGAGCGGTTCAGGTCGACATAGGACATGGTCGGGTGCTGGTCGTGCATCGACTTGCCGGCGTCCTGTTCCAGATGCAGCCGCTCGATGCCGACCGGAATGTCCTCGAACTTGCCTTCGCGGTCCGGGCCGACGGAAATGACGATCTCGCCCTCGCCGACGATCGGCTGCTTGTATTGCGAGATCTGGTAGCCCTGCGGCAGGTCGGGATAGAAATAGTTCTTCCGGTCGAAGACGGATTTCAGGTTGATCTGCGCCTTCAGACCGAGGCCGGAGCGGATCGCCTGCTTGACGCATTCCTCGTTGATGACCGGCAGCATGCCCGGCATGGCCGCGTCGACCAGGCTGACATTGGCGTTGGGCGCGGCACCAAAGGACGTCGATGCGCCGGAGAACAGTTTTGACTCCGACGTCACCTGCGCATGGACTTCCAGGCCGATGATCACCTCCCAGTCGCCGGTGGCGCCGGGGATCAGCCGCTTCGGATCGGGAGTTCTGGTATCGATGATGGACATGAAAGGCCTGCAAGACGAACTGGCGCGAAAGGGCGCAAACGACGCCCTTCGCTAGTGCAATCCGGCCCGGCAGGCAAGCTTGGCGGATATCAGGCGGCCGTGATGTAGGACTTGATGTCCTCGGCCTCCTGCTCGACGTCCTGGATGCGCTTCTTCACCACGTCGCCGATCGACACGATGCCGACCAGGATGCCGTTCTCCTCGACCGGCAGATGGCGGAAGCGTCCCGCCGTCATCAATTCCATCACGTCGTTGACCGTGTTGCCCTCGTGGCAGGTGCGCACCTTCGAGGTCATGGCAGACGACACCGGCATGGCGAGCGCGTCGCCGCCCTTGGCGGCCAGAACGCGCACGATATCGCGCTCGGACAGGATGCCTTCGATTCTGCCTGCGCCATTGGTGACCACCAGCGCGCCGATTCGGTATTCGGCCAGCGTCCTGATCGCGTGTTCGAGGGTTTCGGATGCCGTCAGCGTGACGACGTCACGCCCCTTGCCCTCGAGAATCGCCTTCACGGTCATGTTCGAATTCCTCCATCGTTGAACATGAGGCCACCTCCCGAGGGAGGTAGCGCCGGAACCAATTCATACAATGATGGTGCGCCGGGAAATGCGGCATGGCAAGGGCGTATTCACGCGGTTTCCGGAGCCTGTTTCGGGCCGGGATCGAACAAGCCGATCAGGAGAAGACCGGTCAGCATGCCTCCGATATGAGCCTCCCAGGCGATCGATCCGTCGCTGCCCGACAGGTCCAACCCTGCCCCGGCCGCCAGGTTGATGAGGAGCCACACGCCGAGGAAGATCACGGCCTGCTTGTGCGTGAGCGTCTGCATCAGCGTCATGCGCGGCCCGGCGAAACCCGCCTCGCCCGACGAGCGGTCGATGCGGAAGCCGAAACGCGCGGCCGCGCCCATCATGCCGGATATCGCGCCCGACGCGCCGACGACCGGCACGAGATCGTCCGGCTTCGAGACGAAATGCAGGGCCAGCGAGCCGATGACGCAGACAGCCCAGAACAGCACGAAGCGCAGCGCGCCGATGCGGTTGGCCAGCGGCGAGCCGAAGGCGACGAGCCAGACCATGTTGAGGCCGAGATGCAGCCAGCTCGCATGCATGAGCGAGGACGTGAACGGACTGGTGAACGCAAAGAGGTCGAGGTCATAGCCGCCGGAATAGCGCACCGGGAAGAACGCGCCGTGCAGCATGACGAGATAATTCTGGTCGTCACTCAGGGCGTAGACGCGAATCAGATGCACCGCGACGCAGACGACGACCGCCGCGGTGACGACAAAGGGCAGATTGAACACCGGCTCGCGCCGGCTTTCCGCGGGGGCCTGTTCCACTGAGTCGTCGATGTCGCCGTCTGGCTGGGTATTCTGATCCATCAAGGTCGCCGCGTTTCGCCCCGCAGATAGTCACGACCTGAACCAATTGCAGCAAATCATTAAGAAAAAAGGCCGTCCGAGGTTTCCCCCGAACGGCCGGACGAGTCCCCACCCGCCCCGAAAAGATTGTGCTGTAACCGCCGTTTCCGTTGAAATCTCAACGTCTTGGCGTTGCAAAAGCTATCGCAGAAAGCCGGCGGGCCCGCAACGTCAACCTTTGATTAACCTTAACGGCCCGGCGCTGTGCACTTCGTGCTCTGCGTGCTGGCATGAAAGCTGCCCCTTCCGGCATGAAGGCCACCGGACGGAGCTCGATTGTTCCCGGATGGCACAGACGGGGCAGTTCGAGCGGAGCAGGCGTATGAAACTCAAGGGATCGATCGAGCTGTTCCAATATTGGGACAGACTCCGCGACGGGCGCCCCGCCCCCCGTCGCACCGACATCGAGCCGGCCGACATCAAGTCGCTGCTCGCCGATACCTTCATCCTGGAAAAGGATGCGCGCGGCGAGCCGGTCTTCCGCCTGTCCGGCACGCGCATGTGCGCCACCTTCGGCCGCGAACTGAAAGGCTATTCCTTCACGTCGCTGTGGACCGCGAAGGACGAACGCGTAGTCGCGCGACTGTCCCACAGCGTGTTCCACGGAAATTCGGTGGTGGTCATCACCATCGACGGCAACAGCGCCGCCGGCCGCGCCAACACGTTCGAACTGCTGCTGCTGCCGCTCGACGGCGGCATCGACCATCCGCGTACGCTCGGCGCGATGTTCCCGGTCGAAAAGCCGTTCTGGCTGGGCAACGACCCGATCACCGAATGCCGCATCGCCTCGCTGCGCGTCGTCGACCCGGATCGCGAGCCCGTATTCCTCAAGAATCGCCCCGAAGTCGCGGTCCCTCCCCTCTCGCCGGAACTCGACCGGACGGACGCGCCCGCCAGGCTCGAACGCAAGGGCCGCCGCATCCGCCACCTGCTCGTGCTCGACGGAGGCCGGGACGATTGATCGCGCGGAAATTCGGCCTTTTCCGAGCCCGGGCTTACCGGTTGTTAACCGGATTCACCATAGTGTCGCAGCCAGGCTCGCATTTTGAGCCAAGTCGATTTGCGACGGTCAAATACGGTCAAATATTGTGACAGTGGTCTCGCCTGCAGCCTCTGAATTTTCTGGCCCCAGAACGGAGCGGCGCAATTTTCAGCGCGTGCGCGTCAAGGTCTATGGCCGCTTCATGCTCGAGGACCGGTCGGAGCATCCCTGCGCCGTCATGGATATGTCTCCGGGCAATGTCTCGATCCGCGCCGACCGCCGGGGCGAACCCGGCGAGAAGGTCATCGCCTATATCGATCATATCGGCCGTATCGAGGGCGTGGTGACGCGCCTTCTGCCTGACGGTTTTGCGATGACCATCCTGGCGTCCGACCGCAAGAAGGACAAGCTCGCGGCACAGCTCACCTGGCTTGCTAACAAGCACGAGCTGGATCTGCCCGAAGACCGCCGCCACGAACGCATGTCGCCGCGCAACCCGGTCAGCGTGCTGCAACTCACCGACGGGCGCCAGTATCAGTGCCGCATCATCGACCTGTCGCTCTCCGGAGCAGCCGTCGAGATCGACGTGCGGCCAGCCCTCGGCACACAGGTCACGCTCGGCACGATGCGCGGCCAGGTCGTGCGCCATTTCGAGGACGGCGTCGCCGTCGAATTCGCCGTCGTGCAACGGCTTGAAACGCTCGAAGCCGAGTTCAGCGCCTCGCGCAAGCTCTGACGCCCTTCGGCAATTCTCCAGACTGATCCAAGGCCGGGCCAACGCCCGGCCTTTTCATTTGCGCCTCCGCGCAGCCCGGTCGCACACGTAACCGGACGCAACACGGCTAACCGAATCCTACTGCCAGAAGCAGGATTTTACTCAAAACAACATCAAACAAGCATCAAAATCTATTCTTGTTTTATACTTATATCATCTTGTTTCTATTCAATAATTACTTCCGACTTTCGCGTCAAATAAATTCGCCCGTGTCATTGTTCTCCCATAACGGGGAGACGGGACATGGGGACCTCGAAATTGCTTGCGGCGCTTGCCGCGATACCAGCCGCGTGCGTCGCGTTCGCGGCATCGGCAGCGCCGATCTATATGTCCGGTGGGGACCGGACGACGCAGCCGATCGGCCACTATGAGCTTTGCCTGCAACTGCCGGCGGAGTGCGCACAGCGCACCCTCCGCGCCACGCCGGTCGAGCTGACGCGGACACTGTGGAAACAGGTCGTGTCGATCAACAACGACGTCAACGAGCAGGTCGCGCCGCGCACCGACCAGGAGATGTGGGGCAAGGAGGAAGTCTGGTCCTACCCGCAGGGCCAGGGCGACTGCGAAGACTATGTGCTCGAAAAGCGCCGCCGCCTGATGGACCTCGGCGTCCCGGCCGGCAACCTGCTGATCACCGTGGTTCGCCAGCGCAATGGCGCCGGCCATGCGGTGCTGACCATGCGAACCAGCCTCGGCGACTTCGTCCTCGACAATCTCGAAGGCAAGGTCCTCGACTGGACGAAGACGGATTACACCTACCTCAAGCGCCAGTCCGAGCGGAATTCGGGCGTTTGGGTCGCTGTCACCGACAGCCGCGCGACGGCCGTCGGCAGCGTCAAGTAGGAGCGAGAAAACCCGGTCGAGTCCCCACCCTCCCCGTCCCCAACGACCGGGTCTAGGAGCCGGCCCCTTGTCCCCGGGGCCGGCTCCGCCTTTTTCGGGGGAGCCGTCAGACCTGCTTCAGACCCTTGGCGAAGCGCTTTCCGTTGGCGACGTAATGCGCGCCCGACATTTTTAGCCGCGCCGCATTGTTGTCATCCAGCGTGCGCACGACCTTCGCCGGCTGGCCGACGATCAGCGAATTGTCCGGAAACTCCTTGCCTTCCGTCACCAGAGCGCCGGCGCCGACGAGGCAGTTCTTGCCGATCTTCGCACCGTTCAGCACGATCGCGCCCATGCCGATCAGCGAATTGTCGCCGATGGTGCAGCCGTGAAGCATGGCGCGGTGGCCGATGGTGCAGCCCTCGCCGATCGTCAGTCCGAAGCCCGGATCGGTGTGCATGACGGTGTGCTCCTGCACGTTGGAGCGCGCGCCGATGGTGATCCGCTCATTGTCGCCGCGGATCGCGACCCCGAACCAGATCGACACATCGCGGCCGACATGGACATTGCCGACCACGGTGGCGTCGGGAGCGATGAAATTCGTCTCGCGGTCCTCGAATTGCGGCTCGATCCCGTCGATTGCGTAGAGCGGCATGGGCACCTCCCAAAATTGATGCCTTCCGGTTAGCGGCCCATTGCCAAAGCCGCAAGCTCGACCGCGAGCACGCCGGTCGCGGTAGCCCACAGAAGCGCCAGGCCAAGCAGTGCGCAAAAAGGGCCGGCACCGATCGCGCCCGCGCGCCGGGCGGCCAGCGCGTCGTTTGTCAGCATGAACGGCCCCGTGGCGACCGTCGCCAGAACAGACAGGCCGACGAACTCGCTCGATACGAACGGTTCGTGAAAACCCAGGCGCGTGCGCGTCATGGCTTCCATGGCCGCGCCCGCCAGGCCGCCGATCGTCAAACCGGCCGCAAGCGCCAGCGCCAGCATCGCAACAGGCCCCATCTTTACCTCCGGTTTACCATGATCGAGCAGTGTCGATGGCCTGACCGGTGCAAATCGCATGCCGCGAACCTGTGCCGTCGAGGCACACGGGAGAATGCCCATGTCCAATGTCGCGACGGCCGACATCGAATCGAGGCAGTTGCTCGACTCGACCTTCATCTGGCGGGTGTTCTTCATCTTTTCGGCGCTGGCGCTGATCGCGCTGGCGATCTCGACCGCCGGCCGGTTTGCCGGCCATTCGATCGCCATGGCCGGGCATACCGACGATACGAGCCTGGCCGAAATCGTGATCGGCAACAATGTGCTGGCCGCCCCGCGCAACATGATCCGCTTCGAACAGGCGCGCAAAGGCGGCGTCGCCACGCGGCTCGACCTCTATCTGCGCTGGCCGGATCTGACCGGCTACACCGACGCGGCGCGCGACGATTTCAACCACGCGGGCGACAGGAAGAACATCGTCTTCGTCTCGCTCTCGGAATCGATGATGTCGCGCGACATGAGCGGCCGTTATGAGCCGATCTACAGCGAACTGACCGAGTCCTCGAACGACGCCGCGCCGAAAGGGCTTGTCGCGCGGCGCTTCACCGAAAAATCAGGCTATGCCAACGAAGTGCTTTATGTCGGCGAGACGGCCGGCCGGGCGCCATTCGTGGTCAGGTGCCTAGCCGGAGAGACCGCGGCCCAGTCGCTGGCGCCCTGCGAGCGCGACATCCATGTGGGTCAGGGATTGAGCATGCTCTACCGTTTCCCGCGCGAACTGCTCGGCGACTGGAAGCGGCTCGACCAGTCGATGGGGCGGCTGGCCAAATGGATGCTGAAGACTGCCGATTGATCGGCCTCAGTTCAGGTCGACGTCCAGGATCGCCATCGAGAAATTGTAGTCGCCCTCTTCCTCGTCCTTGTAGATGAGGCCGAGAAATTCGTCGCCGAGATAGAGCTCGCAGGAATCGTCCTTGCGCGGACGCGCCTTCACCTGCAGGCGCGGGTTCTGGAACACCTTCTTGAAATAGGCGTCGAGCTTCCGAATTTCCTCGGGTTTCACAGGCTTCTCCTCGTCGCGATTCCAGATCACCGGCTTCTGGCACGCAGGCAAAGCCGGTGTAAAGGCAGGAAAACCGTCCGACGTCAGATGTCGAACGAGATGACGTGGTCCATCGTCTGCGACGGCAGGAGTTGGTCCATCTGCCGCGACGGCTGGGCGCAGCCGGATTCGCCGACGATGCGCGCCGGCACGCCGGCCACAGTCTTGTTGTTCGGCACCGAAGCCAGCACGACCGAGCCGGACGCGACCTTGGTACAATGGCCGATCTCGATATTGCCGAGGATTTTCGCGCCCGCGCCGATCAGCACGCCGTGGCGGATCTTCGGATGGCGGTCGCCGCCGGCCTTGCCGGTGCCGCCGAGCGTCACGCCGTGCAGGATGGAGACATTGTCCTCGATGACGGCGGTCTCGCCGACGACGAGGCCGGTCGCATGGTCGACAAAAATGCCCTTGCCGATCCGCGCCGCCGGGTTGATGTCCGTCTGGAACACGGCGGACGAGCGGCTCTGAAGATAGAGCGCGAAGTCGCGGCGGCCGGAATTCCACAGCCAATGCGCCAGGCGATGCGTCTGGATGGCGTGGAAACCCTTGAAGTAGAGCACCGGCATGATGAACCGGTCGCAGGCCGGATCGCGGTCGTAATAGGCCTGGATGTCGGTACGGACGATGTTCGACCACTCCGGCGTCTCGTCCAGCATCGCGTGGAAGCTCTGCTCGATCAGCGTCGCGCCGACATCGGCATGGTCGAGCCGCGCGGCGATGCGGTGGATGACGGCGTCTTCCAGGGAAGCCTGGTTGAGGACCGTCGAGTAGAGAAATCCCGCCAGAAGCGGATCGCGCGCCACGGCGTCGGCCGCTTCGTCGCGAACCTGCGTCCAGATCGGATCGACCGGCTGGAGTTGGGCATGTGCAACCTTGGTGCTCATCGTCTCAATCGCCCTAGTCACGCGTTCTGGCCACTTGTCGGCCTTGAAGCATCAATCTAATCGAATGGCTAGCCGGAATGAATTCAATTTTCCTTAGCATGGTATCAATTGGGCGTCTGACATGACGATTCAAGCCTCGCCGACAAATGATTGCTTGACAGTCTCGGTCGACGGCGCGGTGGCGAAGATCGTCTTCGACAATCCGCGCCGCAAAAACGCAGTCGATTTTTCCGGCTGGGTGCGACTCGCGACGCTGATGGACCATATGGGCGCGCGGGGCGATATCCGCGCGATCGTCCTGTCCGGCGCAGGCGATGATTTCTGCGCCGGAGCCGACATTTCCGAATTCGACACGGTGCGGCGCGATGCGGGGACCGCGCGTGCCTATGAAGCCGCCAATTCGGCGGCGTTCCGCGCGATCCGCGAAAGCCGCGTGCCGATCATCGCCGCGATCGACGGTATCTGTTTCGGCGGCGGCTTCGGCATCGCGGCCGCCTGCGACCTGCGCATCGCGACGCCAGAGGCGCGGTTCGCAGTGCCGGCGGCGCGGCTGGGGCTGGCTTATCCGGTCGATGCGATGATCGACATCGTCAGCGCCGCCGGGCCGCAGATGGCGCGCTATTTGACCATGACGGCGCAGCAAATCGATGCCGAAACGGCTCTTTCAGCCGGTTTCCTGCTGGAGATCGTACATCGGGAGCGGTTGGCGGAGCGGGCGAACGAGATTGCCAGCCAGATCGCAGTCAGCGCTCCGCTATCGGTTCGCGCGTCGCGCCTCGCCATCGCAGCGACGATTGCGGCGGATGCCAGACTGGCCGCGGAGGCCAAGGTGGCCGGGGACGCGACATTCGAGAGCGCCGACTACTCGGAAGGCCGCGCGGCCTTCAAGGAGCGGCGGCCGCCTGTGTTCAAGGGGCGCTGACAGACATGGGGATCGTCAGCACCGCGCAACAGGATGAACTGGCCCGCCTCTATGGCGGCGCGGACCGGCACTATCATAACCTGACGCATATCAAGGCGCTGCTCTCCCTGCTCGACAGGCACCGGGCGCAGTTCGCCGATCCTGACGCCGTCGAGGCGGCGATCTGGTTCCACGACGCCATCTATGACAGCCAGGCCAAGGACAATGAGGTCCGCAGCGCCGCGCTTGCAGCGAACGCGTTCGCCGGTTCCATTGCGCCGGAGCGGCTGGCGCGGATCGTGCGCATGATCGAGGCGACCGCCGAGCACCGGATCGCTCCCGATATCGCGGAGCACGAACGGACCGACACGGAACTCTTCCTCGACATGGATTTGTCGATCCTCGGCGCGCCGGCGGAACGGTACCAGGCCTATGAGGACGAGATTCGCCGCGAATATTCCTGGGTGGACGATGCGACGTGGAAGGCGCGGCGCGCGGATTTCCTCGAAACCTTCCTCGGCCGGTCGCATATCTTTTCGACCGGTCTGTTCCGCGATGAATTCGAGGAGCAGGCGCGGCGCAACATGACCGCGTCGCTCGCCCGGCTCAGATCGGATGCGCGCGCAGGAACTCAACCGCCTTCCGCTTGAAAGCGCGGTCGCCGACCGACAGCATGTGATCCCTGCCCTCGATGTCGAAGGCTTCGGCGTTCGGCATGATCGCCGCCAGCCTTTCCGCCGAGCCGGCGATGTCGTCGCGCGTGCCGACCGCGATCAGCGTCGGCTGGCGGACTTTTGCGATCTCCGCCTCCGTGACGAGAACGCGGGAGGTTTCAATGCAGGCCGCGAGCGCCATCCGGTCGCTCTTGGTCTGGTCGGCGAAGCGTCGGAACATTTTTCCGCGCGTATCCGTGACGCTGTCGGGGTCGTCCGCGCGCAAGGCCGCGGCGATCGGGTCCCAGTCGCCGACGCCGTCGATCATACCCATGCCGAGCCCGCCGAAGATCAGCGTCGCCACGCGTTCGGGATGATGGATAGCGGCAAAAGCGCTGACGCGCGCGCCCATGGAATAGCCGAAGAAATGGGCCCGCTCGATACCGAGATGATCGAGCAGCGCGACCGCATCCGACGCCATCTTGTCCGGCGTGTAGTCATCGGAGCGGTAGGTGGCCGAGGACTTGCCGTGGCCACGATGGTCGAAGGCGATGGCGCGATAGCCCGCGCGGGTAAGCTCCGACACCCAGCCGGGGCCGACCCAATTGGTCACGTAGTTCGACGCGAAGCCGTGGACCAGCAGCACCGGCTCGCCGTCGCCCGCTTCGGGCTTCTGGTCGATATAGGCCAGGCGAAAACCGTCGTGATCGAGATAATGCATCGTGCCGTGAGCTAGTTGGCGCCTGCGACGGCGTCAATCGCCGGATGGCGCAGCCGGTCGCCGGGCTTGATGCCGTTGGCAGCCGCGATGCCGTCCTTCAGTTCCAGCACGAAGCGCACCGGCACGTTGGGAGAGATGGATGCGCGGGAGAACGGCTTGCCCTTGAGGATCGCCTTCACGCGGCCGTCTTCGCCGATGAACAGGAGATCGAGCGGCATCGGTGTGTTCTCCATCCAGAACGAGGTGTTCCGGGTGACGCCAAGGTCGAACAGCATGCCGCGATCGTCCGGCATCTCGTCGCGGAACATCAGGCCGCGCTGCTGCTCCACCGCTTCATCGGCAATCTCGATGCTGAACTGGCGCTCGCCTTCGCCCGTCACCGCGACCAGAGGCGTCTTGTCGACCGGCAGCGCCATGGCGCGGGTGTCGGCGACAGCCGGCTGGACGAAGGGGGCGGCAGGGACGCCGGCGGTGATGGCCGCCACGCCCAGAACAAGCGCCCGCAAATATGATTTCATGCTCCCCTGCCCCTCAATGAGATGACGGCAAGGTTCCCTTGTCCGGGTGAATTTCGGCGGCCATAAGGCCCTTGTCGCCGTTTCCGTAGCGCACCAGAACGACCTGGCCGGGCCGAAGCTCGGTCACGCCGAAGCGCCGCAGCGTCTCCATATGGACAAAAATGTCCTCGGTGCCTTCGCCGCGCGTCAGGAAGCCAAAGCCCTTCGTCCGGTTGAACCACTTCACCAGAGCGCGCTCGATACCGCTGGTCGGCACGACATGGACATGGGTCCGGTCGCCCGGCTGTTCCAGCGGATGCACCGCGGTCGACGTGTCCATGGAAATGATGCGGAAAGCCTGCAGGCCGCGATCGCCGCGCTTGACCATGCACACGACGCGCGCGCCCTCGAGCGCCGTCTGGAAACCGTCGCGGCGCAGAACCGTCACGTGAACGAGAACGTCGCCGACCGCCGCGTCGTCAGGCAGAATGAAGCCGTAGCCCTTTGCGACGTCGAACCACTTGATGGCGCCCGAGACCTCCAGAAGGCTCTCGCCTTCGCCGGCTCCGGACGGGTTGTCCCATCCACTCTCGCGGTCCTCCGAAGAGGATTTGTCCCCCATCAGAACGCACCCTTCCCTCAAACTACGCCCACTGATTCTGACGCGAGGATAACATGAGCATCCCCTCTGTCAGCAGCGGACATGACCCGATTCCCGCTGTTTCAACGAAATATTAACCACCAAGCTTTCGCCAGGCTGGCGTGAGTCCCGATCTTGCCGAACCGCGCGGACCGTTCCATATCCGTCGCGAAACCGGGAATAGAGACATGCGCTACCTCCACACGATGATCCGCATCACCGACGTCGACCAGTCGCTCGACTTCTTCTGCGACAAGCTCGGCATGACCGAGGTCCGCCGCCACGAGAGCCAGGCCGGACGCTTCACGCTGATCTTCCTCGCCGCCTCGGAGGACGAGGCATCGGGGCGCGACACGAAGGCGCCGCTGATCGAGCTGACCTACAATTGGGACCCGGAGGAGTACAAGGGCGGGCGCAATTTCGGCCATCTCGCCTATGAGGTCGACGACATCTACGCCACCTGCCAGCGCCTGATGGACAAGGGCGTGACCATCAACCGTCCGCCGCGCGACGGCTACATGGCGTTCGTCAAGACGCCCGACAACATCTCGATCGAACTGTTGCAGAAGGGCGAGGCCCTGCCGAAAGCCGAACCCTGGGCATCGATGGCCAATACAGGCACATGGTAAGCCGCGCATAGCCGGCTTGTCCGCCGTGACGGCTTGCGCGACGGCCCGGGCGTGATAACAGCGTTCCCACCAAGCGGAGGAACGCCATGAAGGACGTGCTCGTCGAACTCGAACGCCGGCGCCAGGTCGCCCGGGCCGGCGGCGGCAAGGCCCGCACCGACGCCCAGCACGCACGCGGCAAGCTGACGGCGCGCGAGCGCATCGAGATTTTCCTCGACGAAGGCTCCTTCGAGGAGTTCGACATGTTCGTCGAACACCGCTCGACCGATTTCGGCATGGAGAAGACCAAGGTCGCCGGCGACGGCGTCGTCACCGGCTGGGGCACGGTCAACGGCCGCACCGTCTTCGTCTTCGCCAAGGATTTCACCGTGTTCGGCGGCTCGCTGTCGGAAGCCCACGCCGAGAAGGTGGTGAAGGTGCAGGAAATGGCGCTGCGCAACCGCGCGCCGATCATCGGCATCTACGACGCCGGCGGGGCGCGCATCCAGGAAGGCGTGGCGGCACTCGGCGGCTATGCCGAAATCTTCCAGCGCAACGTGCTGTCCTCGGGCGTCATACCTCAGATCTCGGTCATCATGGGACCGTGCGCCGGCGGCGACGTCTACTCGCCGGCCATGACCGACTTCATCTTCATGGTGCGCGACACGTCCTACATGTTCGTCACCGGCCCGGACGTCGTGAAGACCGTCACCAACGAGACGGTGACGGCGGAGCAGCTCGGCGGAGCGTCCGTGCACACGACCAAAAGCTCGATCGCCGACGGCGCCTATGACAATGACGTCGAGGCGCTCTTGCAGATGCGCCGGCTGATCGACTTCCTGCCGCAGTCGAACACGTCGGACATCCCCGAGGTCGAGTGCTACCAGTCGGTGACCGATCACGACCTGTCGCTCGACAGCCTCGTGCCTGACAACGCCAACAAGCCCTACGATATCAAGGAACTGATCCTGAAGACCGCCGACGAAGGCGACTTCTTCGAGATCCAGGCGTCGTTCGCCAAGAACATCGTCACGGGTTTCGGACGCGTCGACGGGCGCACCGTCGGTTTCGTCGCCAACCAGCCGATGGTCCTAGCCGGCGTGCTCGACTCGGACGCCAGCCGCAAGGCGGCGCGCTTCATCCGCTTCTGCGACTGTTTCGGCATCCCGATCGTCACCTTCGTCGACGTGCCGGGCTTCCTGCCGGGTACAGCGCAGGAATATGGCGGCCTCATCAAGCACGGCGCGAAGCTGCTCTTCGCCTATGCCGAGGCGACCGTGCCGAAGATCACCGTGATCACGAGAAAAGCCTATGGCGGCGCCTATGACGTCATGGCGTCGAAACATCTGCGCGGCGACATGAACTATGCCTGGCCGTCGGCGCAGATCGCCGTCATGGGCGCCAAGGGCGCGGTCGAGATCATCTACCGCAAGGATATCGGCGATCCGGAGAAGATCGCCGCGCACACCAAGGCCTATGAGGACCGGTTCCTGTCACCTTTCGTCGCCGCCGAACGCGGCTATATCGACGAGGTGATCATGCCGCATTCGACACGCAAGCGCATCGCTCGCGCGCTGAAGATGCTGCGCAACAAGGACCTCTCCAATCCCTGGAAGAAGCACGACAACATTCCGCTGTGAGGCTGCCTAGGGCGGCGCGTCGAACCAGATTCCTGTCCAGATCGGCATTGTGGGGTCGCCGCCCTCGAATTCGACCCAGACGCGCGCGCCAATCGGCGGAACCGCGACAATGCCCGGCGGCAGCGACGGCTTGGCCCAACCGGATTCGGCGGCGCCGAGAATCTGAGGGCACAGAACCCGAACCCTGAGCAGGCCTTGCGGATCGGCATTGTCGATCACGGTCCCGGAATATTTCCCCCAGAACCGCTGGTTAGCGCTCACTTGCGCGCCTTGCGCTTGGCGTCGTCGATGAGCTGGTTGGCGATCTGCATCCGGACGATGGCGCGCTCGTGCAGATCGGCCGATACGCGATCGGGGTGATTGGCGAAAGCGAATTCGCGGCGCAGCCGATCAAGGTCCTCGATCGCTTCGCGGCCGGTCAGGCCGAGTTCCAGACTGATCGCGTCCGGTTCCATCGACGGGAGTTCGGGTGCGATCGGCGGCGTCTCGGGCTCGATCGCAAAGCGGTCCGCGGCTGCGAACAGATAGTCGGCCGCGGCATTGGCGTCCGCAACCGGCGCACCGAGCGACGGGTTCATCAGGTCGAACGGAATGGACGGGCGAGCCGAACCAGCGGCCTCCTCATCCTTCTGCTCGGCGGCGGCGATCACCTCATCCAACAGGGTGGCGAAATCGCTGCTCGAAAATGATCCGTTCGGAAAACTCTTCAAGGGCGCCTCCTCGCGCCACAACGCCAGAACCGCCACCAGACTAGCGGACGACGCTTAACAGAGTCGCACGCAAACGGGTGCAAATTGCGACATTCACACGGCCGCCTCCGTGTCGCCCATGCTGCACCGCAACATTGCCGTCATCGACTGCTTCTATCCTGAACCGGGAGGAGCAGACGGAGACGATTCGATGAGCTTCCTGACTGAACTCTTTTCCCGGCCGCGCCACGGTGAGCCCCTGCGCTCCCGCGCGGCGCTCGAAACGCTGAACGCGATGAGCAAGGCGGAACGCGTCGAGCCGACAATCAGGCCTGCGGATTTCCCGCTGATCGCCCGCCGGCGGACTGTGCGGTGAACACGCGGCGGCGTGCTATTGTCGCCGCCAACCGACGGAGGACGCCATGCGATTCGCTTCGACGCTCGCCCTGATGACGGTGGCTGCGACGGCGGGCCAAGCCTTTGCCCAGGACGAGCCTTATCTCGATGATCGCTCCACGCCGCAGGCGCTGGTGAAATCGCTCTACAATGCGATCAACCGGAAAGAGTTTTCCCGCGCCTGGAGCTATTTCGGGACACCACCCGCCGCCGACCTCGCCGCCTATGAGAATGGCTATGCCCGGACCGAAGGCGTGACCGTCGTCGTCGGAACGCCGGCGCAAGAGGGCGCGGCCGGCAGCACAATCTACACGCTGCCCGTCGCCATCAGCGCTACCGAAGGCGGCGAGGAAAAGGTGTTTTCAGGCTGCTACACGCTGCGGCTCGCCAACCCGCAAATCCAGGCCGAGGATTTCAAGCCCTTGTCGATCGAAAAGGGAGCGCTTGCGCCGGCAAAGGCACCGCTCGACGCGGCATTGCCCACCTCCTGCCCGGACGTTGAGCTTCCGCCGCAGAACCTAAAGGTCGAAGCGGCGCGGGCGGCGTTCATCGCCGGCAGCGGCGACCGATGCCGTCTCGCCGCGAACGAGAACGCGGAGCCGGAGGTGCACGAGCTAACCTACAAATACAGTTTCGACGCCGAGGCCGACCCGCAGCGCAAGGCGCTTCTCATCCGCTTCATCTGCGACCGCGGCGCCTACAACGAGCGCTACGCCTATTATTTCGCGCCCGACGACGACGAGATCAAACCGCTGCAATTCGCGATGCCGGAACTCGACATCCGCTACCAGGGCGACGACGACACCAAGCTCGAAAGCATGAATGTCATCGGCTTCAACGCGGTGTCCGAACTCGTGAACCCGGAATACGATCCGGCCAGCCTGACGCTCCGGTCCAATTCAATGTGGCGCGGCATGGGCGACGCGTCGTCGATCGGCCACTGGATCTTCCGCAACGGCGAGTTCGTGCTGGTCAAGTTCGAGGTCGACCCGACCTACGACAACAATGTCGAGCACCAGACGGTCGTGGATTACGATACGGGCCCATGATCCACGTTCATGGATCGAGTTCGGAACGACGCAGAAGTTCTTGATATTGTTTCTATTCGCCAAATCCTTCGCCGCTTGAGCGCGGCGACATGCGCACGAGCCGCGAGTCCTCCACCGCGGCCTGCCGGTGGACAACCGCCTTCTGGTAGTCGGGGTCCTTGATCATCTCGACGAAGGCGGCCGCGGACGGATATTCGGCGATGAAGCAGATGTCCCAGCGTTCCGTTTCCGGGCCGATCAGCATCAGCCGGAAATCACCGCTCCAGGCGATCCGGCCGCCGACACGGCGGAAGATCGGCCCGCTGTCGCGGCCATAGGCGGCATAGGCCTCGCGCCCGCTGGCAACGCGCCCGTCGGGATAGGCCGCCTCCCCGCGCAGGCGCACCAGGTTGAGCATGTGGATCGGTCCCGTATCCGGCAAGGCGCGGAACTGGCCGAAGCGCTCGCGTGTCGGGTCGATATGTCCGGTCATCGCGACAGCATCCAGTTCAACGTTTCGCGCCAGTCGGTCATGCGGATCGGCGTGCCATGCGTGCCGGTCTGGAAGCGGACCATGCGCGCGGGATATCCGGCCTTCTTCAAGGCCTTGTATTGGGCCTCGACCGTCTCGACCGCGAAAACCGTGTCGCGGCTGCCCTGCCCCAGGAACAGCGGCACTTTCCGTTTCGCCGCGGCGCTGCCCGAAAACTCCTTGGACGGGAACGAGCCGAGCAGCATCAGCCCGGAGAGTTTTGGCGCGATCGCCTTGTCGTCGGCGAGGCCCCAGCAGATCGCGCCGCCCATCGAGCCGCAGGCGACGACGATCGGCGCGCCGGGCGACCGCGCCGCATAGGACATGAGCAGCGCCGAAATCTCCGCGACGCCTTGCGGTCCGAACTCGGAAAAATCCGGCGCGAGGTAGAGCCCGCCATTCTCCCACATCAGGTTCTTGATGCGGTTGAAGTTGCCGCCGAAGGTGAAATCGTCGACCCCCTGACGGCGGCTGCCGCCCTGCCCGTGGATGTAGACCGCGATGACGGTCGCGCCCTGCGTCGCGCCGACGGCGTTGTGGCGGATCTTGCCGGCCGGGGTTTCGGCCACGAGATCCTTCTGCGCGCTGCGCACGGCAAGTTTTACATATTGCGGTTTCACGCGCCGCTCCGGCACCTCGTCGCGCTGGTCGATATCGCGGGCCTCGCGGTAGTCGACGACGCGGAATGCCCCGCCGTCCGCCTCGCTCAGGATCGCAGGATAGGCGAACAGATCGTCCTTGAACGACTTCAGCGTCAAGGCCGAGGCTGACCCTGCGAAACCGAGCAGAAGGGAGAGAGCAAGCAATGCGCGCATGGGTCGAACCATAGCCGCGCGGCATGGCTCATTGCCACCGGCATTTGAGGAAACATGGCTCCAGCTCTGATTTCCCACACGAAACTGGGCCTGCCTGCGACCAAATGCTCGACAGGACTCAGTTTGTCTGATTGTTTCGCGCGGTCACGGGAGACACACACATGGGTATCGAATCTCTGCTTGTATTTCTCATCGTTGGCGCGATCGCCGGCTGGCTGGCCGGCGTCATCGTGAAGGGGTACGGGTTCGGCCTCCTCGGCAACATCGTCGTCGGCATCGTCGGCGCATTCCTTGCCGGCCTGATCTTCCCGCGCCTCGGACTTTCGCTTGGCGGCGGAATCATCGACGCGATCATCTGGTCGACGCTCGGTGCGATCATTCTACTGTTCCTGATCAGCCTCGTCAGACGGGGCTGATCCAGAGTCATTCAACATGTCTACGAGCGCCGGTTCGCAAAGACCGGCGCTCGTTCTTTTTCGGCACGATCTGCGCCTTGCCGACAATCTCGCGCTGACGGCCGCCGCGGCAACCGGCAAGCCGGTCGTCTGCCTCTATGTGCGAGATGACGGCGTATCGGGCGCACGCGAGATCGGAGCGGCGCGCAAATGGTGGCTGCACCATTCGCTGACGGCACTGACGGCGTCACTCGAAAACCTCGGCGTTCCGCTTCATCTCCGACGCGGCGAGATGCAGGCGATCGTCGTGTCCGCCACTGAGGAGAGCGGCGCTGACCTCGTCCTGTGGAACCGCCGCTATTACCCGCACGGACGGCAGGCCGACACCGAGACCAAAGCGATGCTGGGCGAATTCGGCATCGACGGCCGCAGCTTCGAGGGTCATCTGCTGCACGAGCCGTGGCGGCTGAAAACGGGATCGGGCGGACCCTACAAGGTCTTCACGCCGCTCTGGCGGGCGCTGCAGACCGAGGTCGAATTGCGCGAGCCCGCGCCTGCGCCCGATAGGCTGAAACCCGGACCGGCAATCGCCTCGGAACGGCTGGCCGATTGGGCCCTGCTCCCCGGCAAGCCGGACTGGGCGCGCGAATTTTCGAGCGTGTGGACGCCCGGCGAAGGCGGAGCGCAAGCGCACCTCGACCATTTCATCAACGGCCCGATCAAGGAGTATGGCCACGGCCGCGATATCCCGGGCGACGAGTCGACCTCGCGGCTCTCGCCGCATCTCGCGCATGGCGAGATCACGCCGGCGCAAATCTTCTCCGCGCTGGCCAGCTCGGCCAACGGCGGATCTGCCGATGCCGATGTTTTCCGGAAGGAACTGGGATGGCGCGAATTCTGCTGGCACCTGTTGTTCCATCACGGCGAGCTTGAAACGCGCAACGTCAACCGCGCCTTCGATGCCTTCCCTTGGCGTGACGACCACAGGGCGCTGAGCGCCTGGCAGCGCGGCGCGACCGGCTATCCGATCGTCGACGCCGGCATGCGGCAGCTCTGGCGCACCGGATGGATGCATAATCGCGTCCGCATGATCGTCGCTTCGTTCCTGTCCAAACATCTGCTGATCGACTGGCGCGCGGGCGAGCGCTGGTTCTGGGACACGCTCGTCGACGCCGACCCGGCGAACAACCCGGCCAACTGGCAATGGGTGGCGGGGTCGGGCGCGGATGCCGCCCCCTATTTCCGCATCTTCAACCCGATCCTCCAGGGCGAGAAATTCGACGCCAAGGGCGGTTATGTCCGGACCTTCGTGCCCGAGCTGGCGAAACTTCCCGACCGCCTCATCCACCGGCCGTTCGACGCCGACGAAACGACGCTTTTGTCGGCCGGCGTGAAACTCGGCGAAAACTACCCCGTATCTGCTGTGGACCACGTCGAGGCGCGCCGCCGCGCTCTCGACGCCTACAACAGAATGCGGGGAACGGATGACGATCGAGATCCTGGGTAGACGAGGCCGGCGCAGGCGCATCGCAGTGATCGGCTCCGGTGTGACGGGGGCATGCGCGGCTTGGGCGCTGAACGATGTCCATGACGTCGTGCTCTATGAAGCGGAACGGCAGGCCGGCGGACATACCGCGACGATCGACGTGGATTATGACGGCCGCCAGATGCCGGTCGATATCGGCTTCATCGTCTACAACGAATTGAACTATCCCGACCTGACCGCCCTGTTCGATCATTTCGGCGTCGCGACCCATGAGAGCAATATGGGTTTCTCCATGTCGCTCGATAATGGCCGGATGGAATGGTCTGGAGAGACCTACCGGTCCATCTTCGCGCAGAAGCGCAATTTCTTCTCGCCGGGCTTTTTGTGGATGCTGCGCGAGATCTACCGGTTCAACCGCATCTGCACGGTCGACCGCGACACGGGCGTCATCGGCCACGCCACGATCGGCGACTATCTCGACCATCGCGGTTTTTCCGCCGGGTTCCGGGACGACTATCTGATCCCGATGGCGGCTGCGATCTGGTCGACGCCGCGGATCAGGATGCTGGACTTTCCCGCCGCCACCTTCATCAACTTCTTCGAGAACCATCGCCTCATCCATGACCAGCGGCCGATGTGGCGCACGGTGACAGGCGGCTCGCGCAACTATCTACGCCACCTGATCGCGCCGCTCGGCGACCGGCTGAGGACTAGGCACAAGGTCGACGCCGTGCTGCGCGACGGCGACGGCGTATCGGTGTTCGCCGGCGGCGAGGCCGATCGTTTCGACGAAGTCATCATCGCCAGCCACACCCACCAGGCGCTCGCCATGCTGGCCGATCCGTCCGATCTCGAGAGACGTATCCTCGGCGCGATCCCCTACCGGCCGAACCGCGTCATCCTGCATCGCGACCCGGCGCTGATGCCGAAACGGCGCGCGGCCTGGACCGCGTGGAACTATCTGCGATCGTCCAGCGACAATGGCGAGAGCGATGTCTGCGTCACCTACTGGATGAACCGGCTGCAGGGTATTCCGAACGACACGCCGCTGTTCGTCTCGCTCAATCCGGTGGTCGAGCCGCGCGCGGAGCTGACTTTTGGCGAATGGACCTTCGACCATCCGCAGTTCGACGCACGCGCCCTGTCGGCACAGTCGCGGCTGGATGAAATCCAGGGCGTGCGCCGCACGCGCTTTGCCGGCGCGTGGACGGGCCATGGCTTTCACGAGGACGGCGCTCGCTCCGGCCTCGACGCGGCGATCGCGCTCGGCGGCGTCGTGCCGTGGCGCCGCCAAGCCGACGTGCCTGCCGAACTGGCGCTGGCGGCGGAATGACGGCTATGAACAGCCGGGTCACCACGCGCTCCGCGAACGGACCGCCGCCTGTGTCGGCCGGCACGCTCTATCCGGGCGAGGTGATGCACCAGCGGCTGCGTCCCTTCGGCCACCGCTTCAGCTACACCGTCTTCTCGCTGCTGGTCGATCTCGACAGGCTGGACGAGCTTTCGCGCTCGACGCCCCTGCTTGGCGTCGATCGCCCGGGGCTGGCCTCGTTCTATGAAAGCGACCACGCCGAGAATGGCGAGACGGTGCGGCAGTTCGCCGACCGTCTGCTTGCCGACGCGGGGATGACGGAACGCGCGGCACGCATCCTGCTTCTCTGCTACCCGCGCGTTTTCGGCTACGTCTTCAATCCGATCTCGGTCTACTTCGCCTATGATGCCGATGATCGCCTGACCGCGCTCATCTATTCGGTGCGCAACACGTTCGGCCAGCGCCACACCTATGTCGCGCCGCTCAAAGAGGGTGAACTGACCGACAGCGGCGTGCGGCAGGAGCGGACCAAGATCTTCCATGTCTCGCCCTTCATCGACATGGGTGCGCGTTACCACTTCCGCATCATGCCGCCCGGCAAGGTGGTCCGGCTGCGCATCCACGAAACCGAAGCCGGCGAACCGCTGCTTGCCGCGTCCTTCGCGGGTTCGGCGAAAAATCTGGACATATCTTCGCTCGCAGCCTGCCTCTTGAAGATTCCCTTCCTGACGTGGAAGATTATGGCGGGAATTCACTGGGAGGCGCTGAAGCTCTGGTTCAAGGGCGCGCGGTTCCACAGGAGCCCGCCCGCACCGGCGTCGGCAAGCTATCGCGACGAACTGCCGGAGCCGGGCGAATAGGAGGTCATGCCGCGCCGCGAGACGCGGCGATGGGGCATGGACATGGCGGCTGCAACACAGGCGGGGGATACTCCCGGCATCTTCACACTCACGCCCGGCAATTTCGCCGATTTCGCGCGCGGGCTGCCCGTGCGGGCAAAGATGGTGCTTCAGGCGGGCATGTCGCTGCCCTTCGGCTCGCTGACGGTGCGCCTGCCCGATGGCCGCACGGCGAAGATGGGCGGCAACGGTCCCGGACCGGACGCCTCGCTCGTACTCAACAACTGGAAGCTCCCGTCGCGCGCCTTTTCCGGCGGCACGATCGGCGTGGCTGAATCCTACATGGACGGCGACTGGTCGAGCCCGGACGTGACGACCTTCCTCGAACTCTTCGTCGTCAACCGCGAGGCGGGCGACAGGGTGGCGGGCGGCGCCAACTGGCTGATCATGACGATCCAGCGCGTCCGCCACTGGTTCAACGACAACACCAAGTCGGGCTCCAAGCGCAACATCTCGGCCCACTATGATCTCGGCAACAAATTCTATCGGGAATGGCTCGACCCGAGCATGACCTATTCGTCGGCGCTGTTTCAGACCGGCGCGAATGATCTCGAATCGGCGCAGGCCGCGAAATACCGGGCGCTGGCGCGCGACACCGGCATCGGGCCGGACGACCATGTGCTGGAGATCGGCTGCGGCTGGGGCGGCTTCGCCGAATTCGCCGCGCGCGAGATCGGCTGCAAGGTGACGGGCCTAACCATCAGCCGCGAGCAGTTCGACTTCGCCCGCGAACGCATAGCCAAGGCCGGACTGTCGGAGAAAGTCGACATCAAATTCCAGGACTATCGTGACGAGACCGGCAAATACGACCGCATCGCGTCGATCGAGATGTTCGAGGCCGTCGGCGAAAAATACTGGCCGACCTTCTTCACCAAGGTGAAGGACTGCCTGAAGCCCGGCGGCACGGCCGGCATGCAGATCATCACCATCGACGAGAGCGGCTTCGAGACCTATCGCAAGCGGCCGGATTTCATCCAGCGCTATGTTTTCCCGGGCGGCATGCTGCCGACGCCGTCGATCCTCAAATCGATGGGCGCGGCGCACGGTCTCGCCTTCGTCAAGGAGCGCATCTTCCCGCAGGACTATGCGCGCACGCTGGCCGAATGGCGGCAGCGTTTCTGGGCGTCGTGGGACAAGATCGTGCCGCTGGGCTTCGACGAGCGGTTCAAGAAGCTGTGGGAGTTCTATCTCTACTACTGCGAAGCCGGCTTCAGGGCCGAGTATATCGACGTGCGGCAGGTGATCTACAAGGCGTGAGGGCGGCTCTCCGACGCCTAGGCCACGCGGCCCGTCTCCTTCGGCGCGGCCGCCGGAGCCTGATCATTCTCCTCGCCCTGAGTGATAAGCCGCGAACTGCGCTGGCCGGAGAAGTAAATCCAGAGCCATGACAGCGCGACCGCGAGGCGATTGCGCAGGCCGATCAGGAAGAAGATGTGTGCAACGCCCCACAGCCACCATGCGGGCCAGCCGGTGAAGCGCAGGCGTCCGCGGTCGAATATGGCGGCCCATTTGCCGATCGTGGCCAGATCGCCCTCGTGGCGGTAGGCGAACGGCGCGGCGACGGCCTCTCCGGCAAGCCGGCGCTTGAGGACGCTCGCAACATATTTGCCCGCCTGTTTCGCCGCCGGTGCGATGCCCGGCACGGGTCCGCCCTCAGGGCGCGTCACCGAGGCCGTGTCGCCGATGACGAAAATCTCCGGATGGCCCGGGACGGTCAGATCGGGCAGAACCTTGACGCGCCCTGCCCTGTCGGCCTCGGCGGATAACCATTCGGCGGCGGGAGACGCGGCGACGCCGGCCGCCCAGATGATCGTTTTGGCAGGCAGAAACTTTCCGCCGAAGGTCACGCCGTCGGCCGAGCATTCGGTGACCGGATTGCCGAACTCGACCGTGACGCCAAGCTTTTCCAGCGCCTTTCGCGCATAGTCCGACAGGCCCGACTTGAAGCTGCCGAGCACGCGGTCGCTGCCTTCGATCAGCACGACGCGCGCCTTGGACGTGTCGATCGACCGGAACTCGCCTTTCAGCGTCACCCGCGCCAGCTCGGCGATCGTGCCGGCGAGCTCGACGCCGGTCGGGCCGCCGCCGATGATGACCAGCGTCATCAGCGCCTCGCGCCTTTGCGGATCGGTCTCGCGCTCGGCCTCCTCGAAGGCGAGCAGGATCTGCCGGCGGATCGTCGTCGCATCCTCCAGCGTCTTCAGTCCGGGAGCAAAAGGCTCCCATTCGTCATGGCCGAAATAGGCATGGCGCGCGCCGGTGGCGAGAACGAGCGTGTCGTAGGCGATGTCGCCGCCATCGGCGAGGCGAACCACGCGTTTCTCCTTGTCGACGCCGACGACGCGACCAAGCAAGGTCGTCACATTGGGGAAACGCTTGACGAGATGCCGGATCGGCCAGGCGATCTCCGACGTCGCGAGCGAGGTCGTGGCGACCTGATAGAGCAACGGCTGGAAGAGATGATGGTTGCGCTGGTCGATCAGCGTGATCTTGACCGGCAGTTTCGCCGCAGCGCGCGTGAATTCGAGCCCGCCGAATCCCGCGCCGACAACCACGATATGAGGAATTCTTTCGGCCATGGCCGCACTCCCTCGATGCCTGCACATGATATTTGTGCAACGCACAACGGAATTCAAGGTCGATGCGCCCGACGAGTCAGGCCGCTTCCTGCGGCGCGATGGGAGCCGGACCGTCGAGCGCGAGTGCAAGGGCGCGAAAACTCGCCGCGCTCGTGTCCAATTTGACCGGAGGCGCCGGGAATGGTCTGCATGCAGCTTCCCTCCGAGCGCCACGCGCCGCTTCGTCATGGAGCCGGTACGGCGGGGCGGCCCACGGCGCGGATGGCCGGACCACAGAGGAGCGCTGCGGACAGATGCGTTTCATATTCCCCCACAGCCATGCGTTCCGCAAAGGGCGCGTCACGGTCGATGACGATGGAAAGGCGGGGCCGGAATGCCTGGTCGAATTCGGCGACGGCGTCACAGTCATCGCGGAATGGCGGAGCGACGACGGCGCCATCCGGCTTTCCGTCCCCGACTACCGCACCGCCAAGGGCACGCTGGTGAGCGCGCGGAACTGGCGGCTCGCCCGAGGCAAGGACGGCGCATGGCGGTCGGAGCGCCTGCCCTGAGCGCCGAAGGACACGCGCGCGACCGGACGCCTTCTCTGCGTGGCCAAGGGCGTGTCCCGCCGGGCCGGCCTACAGCGTGATGCGATATTTCCCGAAGCCGCCCTCGCCTTCGCCGGCTTCCTCGATCTTCACGCCCTTCACATCGGCAAGGAACTGTTTCGCCTTCGGCCCGGTCTCGAACAGCACGCTCGCGCCCGCGACCGGAGCAAAAGTCCAGTTGGCGTCGGCGGACGGATTGATCGTGCCCTCCTGGACGATGTAGCGCACGATCACGTCGCGGTTCGTATCGGGCGCTTCGAAGATCACCTTGGACGCGTTGATCTCCGGGAAATTGCCGCCGCCGCCGGCGCGATAGTTGTTGGTCGCGACGACGAACTTTTGGGCCGGATCGATCGGCTTGCCGTCGAACATCAGGTCCTTGATGCGGTTGGACGACGCATTCAGGACCGCTCCCTTCGGATCGTATTTCGGCGGCTGCGACAGGTCGATCTTGTAGGTGACGCCGTCGATCACGTCGAAGTTGAAGGCCGGGAAATCGGGATTGATCAGCTTCTGGTCGGCCTTGCCGGCCTCGACGGTGTTGAAGATGCCGGCCGACATTTCCAGCCATTCCTGAACCTGCGCGCCGGTGATCTCAACCGCCCGCACGGTATTCGGGTAGAGATAGAGGTCGGCGACGTTCTTGATCGCCACATCGCCCGCCGGCACGTCGGTGTAGTAGTCCGGCCCGCCGCGGCCGCCCGACTTGAAGGGCGCGGCGGCGGAGAGGACCGGCAGGTCCTTCCATTGCGTGCTCTTGAGCAGGTCCTTGATGTACCAGGTCTGCGCCTGGCTGACGATCTGCACCGACGGGTCGTCGGCGACGAGCGCGAAATAAGAATAAAGTGGGGCCGACGTCTTGCCGACCGGGCGGCGCACATAGGCGAGCGTCGCCTCGTGGTCCTCCTTGACGGAATCGGCCACCGCCTGAACGTCGGCGACGAGCGCCTTGTTCTTGTTGTCGACACGGTCGAAGATCGGCCGCGCCTCGGACGTGGCGGAGACGATCTTCCATTTCGAGCCGTTGCGCTCGAGCAGCAGGTCGATCAGGCCCATATGCGAGCCCCAGAACCCGCCCATGACCGCCGGCTTGCCCTGGAGCGTGCCCTTTTCGGTGTCGACGCCGGCGAGGCCCTGGAAATCCTTCTTGCCGGGGAAGACGAGGTGCTGGTGGCCGGTGAAGACCGCGTCGATGCCGTCGATGCCCGCGACGTGGTAGGAGGCGTTCTCCATCATGTCGCCCGATCCGACATCGATGCCCGAGTGGGAGAGTGCGATGACGACATCGGCGCCCTCCTCCTTGATCTGCGGCACCCAAGCCTTTGCCGCCTGGACGATATCGCGGACGGTGACGTTGCCCTCGAGGTTCTTCGAATCCCAGATCATGATCTGCGGCGGGACGAAACCGATCACCCCGATCTTGATCGGCAATTCGGCGCCCGCGCCGTCCTTCACCGTCTTTTCCAGGATGACGTAGGGCTTCAGGTAAAGTTTGTCGTCGCGCGGATTGGCGGCGAGTTCGGTGCCGCGGATCAGGTTGGCGCAGACGAAGGGGAAATTCGCGCCGGCCAGAACCTTGTCCATGAAGGACAGGCCGTAGTTGAATTCGTGGTTGCCCAGCGTCGACACCGAATAGCCGAGCACGTTCATGCCCTTCATGACCGGATGGATGTCGCCGTCCTTCATGCCGCGCTCATAGGCGATGTAGTCGCCCATCGGATTGCCCTGCAGCAGGTCGCCATTGTCGACCAGCATCGAGTTGGTCGCTTCCTTGCGCACGGCGTCGATCAGCGAGGCGGTACGGGCCAGGCCCATCGTGTCGTTCGGTTTGTCGGCGTAATAATCGTAGGGCAGCACGTTCACATGGATATCGGTGGTCTCCATGATGCGCAGATGCGCCTGGTTCGCCTGCGCTCGCGCCGAGAACGGATGCAGCATGATGAACGAGCCGGTGGCGGCGGCTCCGGCAAGAAAACTGCGTCTCGACAGGGAGTTGAATTGAAGCGACATGGCGACGACCTCCGCGCGGGTTTGAACAGGGCAGTGGGCAGAGCGTCCACAGCCGGATTGGCCGCCGGCTAACCGCCGGGGCGGAACGAGCGAACGACGTTCGCGCCGTTGCGAAACGAAGTCCAGCAAATTCGGATGACGCAGCGATGACGGGATGGTGGAATGTCGAGGCGAATAACGGGGCTTGACCTTCCAGCGACTGGAAACCCTACCTTGAGGCGGAATCGGAAATTCAGAGGCAATACAAATGTCCGCTCATGACCACCACCATGACCAAAAGGCCCATGATCATGGAGCCCGCGACCACAAGGGCCACGGCTCCTGCTGCTCGGCGCACGAGCCGGCTCAAACCGAGACGGTCGTTCGCGACCCGGTCTGCGGCATGACGGTCGACCCGAACGCCGGCAAGCCGCGCGCGGAGCATGACGGCCACCTCTATCATTTCTGCTCCGAGGGATGCCGCACGAAGTTCGTGAAGGAGCCGGAGGCCTATCTGACCGCCAGGGACCCGGTCTGCGGCATGAATGTCGACCGCGCCTCGGCCAGGCATTTTCTGAAGCACGAGGGTCAGAAGCACTATTTCTGCTCGGCTGGATGCAAGGCCAAGTTCGAAGCGGAGCCGGAAAAATATCTGGGTGACCGGCCTGCCCCGGAACCGATGCCGGCCGGCACGCAATACACCTGCCCGATGCATCCGGAGATCGTGCGCGACGGCCCCGGCGACTGCCCGATTTGCGGCATGGCGTTGGAGCCGATGACGCCCTCGCTGGACGACGGGCCGAACCCGGAACTGATCGACTTCACCCGCCGCCTGTGGGTCAGCGCCGTGCTGTCGATCCCGCTGCTCGTCATCACCATGGGGCCGATGGTCGGCCTGCCGGTTCGCGACTGGATCGGCGAGCGCACAGCGGCCTGGCTGGAACTGACGCTGGCGACGCCGGTGGTGCTGTGGGCGGCGCTGCCTTTCTTCAGGCGCGGCTGGGCCTCGATCGTCAACCGCAGCCCGAACATGTGGACGCTGATCTCGATCGGCGTCGCGACCGCCTATCTCTACAGTGTCTTCGCCACGCTGTTCCCCGATGTCTTCCCGCATCAGTTCCGTGGCCATGGCGGCTCGGTGCCGGTCTATTTCGAGGCGGCGGCGGTGATCGTCGCGCTGGTCTTCCTCGGCCAGGTTCTGGAACTCAGGGCGCGCGAGCGTACCGGCTCGGCGATCCGCGCCTTGCTCGACCTCGCGCCGAAGACGGCGCGTCGCATCGGCAAGGATGGAACCGAAGCCGACGTGCCACTGGACGAGGTGAAGACCGGCGACCTCCTGCGGATCAGGCCGGGCGAAAGCGTGCCGGTCGACGGCGTCGTGACCGAAGGCCGCTCCTCGGTTGACGAATCCATGATCACCGGCGAGCCCGTGCCTGTCGAAAAGACCGAAGGCGACACCGTGACCGGCGGCACGCTGAACCGTAACGGCGCGCTGATCATACGGGCCGAGAAGGTCGGCGCCGACACGATGCTGTCGCGCATCGTCGACATGGTCGCCAAGGCGCAGCGCTCGCGCGCGCCGATACAGGGCCTTGCCGACCGCGTGTCCTATTACTTCGTGCCCGCCGTGGTGCTGGTCGCGGTCATCGCGTTTGCCGCCTGGGCGCTGCTGGGGCCGCAGCCGCCGATGGTCTACGCCATCGTCGCCGCCGTCTCGGTGCTGATCATCGCATGCCCCTGTGCGCTGGGGCTCGCCACGCCGATGTCGATCATGACGGCGACGGGGCGCGGCGCGCAGGCCGGCGTGCTGATCAAGGACGCCGAGGCGCTGGAACGTTTTTCGGCGGTCGATACGCTGATCGTGGACAAGACCGGCACGCTGACCGAAGGCAAGCCAGTTCTGACCGACGTCGTGCCCGCAAGCGGTTTCATCGCAAGCGATCTGCTCGAGCTCGCAGCCGCGTTGGAAAAGGGCTCGGAGCACCCGCTGGCCGAAGCTATCGTGGCCGGAGCGGAGGCGCGCGGTCTGAAGGTTTCGGCGGTGAAGGATTTCGAGGCCGTGACCGGCAAGGGCGTGCGCGGTTCGGTCGAAAGCAAGGCCGTCGCGCTCGGCAATGAGGCGATGATGGATGCTTCGGGCGTCGACGCGTCGAGCCTCAAGGACCGTGTCGGCGCGCTGGCTGGCGAAGGAAAGACGGCGATGTTCGTCGCCGTCGACGGCAAGGCCGCCGGCATCGTCGCCGTCGCCGACCCGATCAAGGCCAGCGCGAAAGATGCCATCCGCGCCCTGCACCGGCGGGGCTTGCGCATCGTCATGGCGACCGGCGACAATGAGCGCACGGCGAAGGCGGTGGCGGCAAAGCTCGGCATCGACGAGGTGCGCGCCGGCATGCTGCCGGAAGCCAAGAAGGCGCTGGTCGACGAGTTGCAGGCCAAGGGCGCGAAGGTCGCGATGGCCGGCGACGGCGTGAACGACGCGCCGGCGCTGGCCGCCGCCGATGTCGGGATCGCCATGGGCACCGGCGCGGACGTCGCCGTCGAGAGCGCCGGCATCACTCTGGTCAAGGGCGACCTCGCCGGCATCGTACGGGCGCGGACGCTGGCGCAGGCGACGATCCGCAACATCAGGCAGAACCTGTTCTGGGCCTTCGGCTACAACGCGCTTGGCGTGCCGATCGCGGCGGGCGTGCTCTACCCGGTTTTCGGCTGGCTGCTCTCGCCGATGCTGGCGGCGCTGGCCATGAGCCTGTCGTCCGTCTCCGTGATCGCCAATTCGCTCAGGCTGCGGGCGCTCGACCTGAAATAGGGAGGCCGGCCGTCCTACTCGCGGAGCATGCGCAATTGTCCGTTGCGCAGTTCGTAGCGGACAGTGCACGGGTCGGCGGCCGGCTTGCCGCATTCGGAACCGGGAAGCACAACGAGAAAGGAGGGCCACATGCCGTTCGGCCGGTCGAAGGTGATGTCGAACGCGCCCATGCGGCCGATGCCGGTAAAGCTCCCGTCAGATTTCTGAAGGAAAAGCGCCTTCAGACAGCCCTTGTCGCCGCAGAATTTC
>Ga0209792_1000259_pt1 | contig 51592 bp, 48 predicted proteins | sample EBPBio142005_DNA_FD_185860 | JGI IMG/M metagenome (GOLD analysis project Ga0209792, IMG submission 185860) | Wastewater treatment Type I Accumulibacter community from EBPR Bioreactor in Madison, WI, USA - Reactor 1_6/14/2005_ DNA (SPAdes)... | ecosystem: Engineered > Bioreactor > EBPR >... | reverse complement strand
TGGCCTCGGAACGGAGCTTGATCTCCGCTTCCTTGCTCAGCGTCACCATCACCTGGGCAAACGGCGTCGGCTTGCCGTTGCTTGTCGATGGTCCTGCGTACGAGATGTCCGATCCAGAGCCCATACGTCGAAGTCTACCCAAACTCGGCTTCTGTGTCCAGCCCTCCGCCATCTGCTCAGTCGCCGACTATCGGCCGCCACCTCCGACTACGGGTTCACCGAATACTTACCTTGCAACTTCCACGTCGAACGTTTCGGCAGAACGGGTGGGTGGTTCCGGCGGCGACCAGACTGGCCGACGGCGACGATGACGCCCGGCCGGGACGGCCGCTCTTCAGCCCGCCTCGACGGCGAGCTCGCGGCTGTCCCGGATGACGTGGTCCGAGATGACGTCGCAGGAGATGAAACCGACGAGATCACTGGCCGCCAGTTGACCGCTGAGAAACTGGTCGCGGACAGTGGCCGCCTTGGCCAGGAGTGCGCGATGGCTCGCCTGATGCTTCCTCAGGATTGGCGGCTGCGTTTCGGCCAGCACCGATTCTTCGGTGGAAAAGTGGTCGATGATGTGCTCGATCAGATCATCGAGCAGCAGCTCCACTTGCGAAGGCGGCTGCCTGATCAACACCGAATTGATCAGCTCGCTGCCCAGGCGGCACAAGCGACGACGTTGCTCGTCGATCAGCGGATGCCCGCACTCGAATGAATTGCGCCACAGGAACTGGACGAGTACGCCGGCCGGCGCCTCTTCCTTCCCGGCATTCGGCAGGTCGCTGGGCTTCTCGAGCTGATAGAGACCCCGACGATGCTGCGCGCGAAGCAGTCCCACCAAACCGCCAGCCGACAGCAGTATCAAGCCGAGGACGACCGCCACCCCGTCGCGCAGCGCGATCATGGCCAGCAGGCCGGCGCTCGCGTAGAAGTAGGGCAGCGCATTGTAGAGCCCAGCCGGGATTCGCCACTTTCTCACCTTGCCACCTACCCAGGACACCTTTGGAAAAGTTGCCGTCACCGGGATTCGCATCCTCGCCAACAGCATGTGTTCGAAGCGTCGCCACGCGTACCGTGTGCACGTGTGCGGGTAGATTGGAACAGCGAAACCGTTGGGAGCACGTGAGGCTTTTCACGATTGCCCGCAGACTCGCGCGGAGTGGCCGATTCGGCGGCCGTCGCCGATTCCTTTCGGGACGTTCGGCCGGCACAATGCCGGCGACTTGTCATTGGCGGATGTCGTCGCCTGGCCGCGTTACCGACCCAGGAACCACGGTATCACCACCGGCAGCAGCAGCGCCGTCATCAGGCCATTGAGACCCATCGCCAGCGCGGCAAAGGCTCCCATCTGCTCGTTCTCCTGAAAAGCGCGCGCGGTACCGATGCCGTGCGCAGCAATCCCCATGGCGAAGCCGCGCTGGGCGTCGTCTTCGATGTGCAGCGCCCGATAGACATAGCGCCCGCCGATGGCGCCGACGATTCCCGTAATGATCACCAGCACCGCCGTAAGCGAGGGCAGGCCGCCGAGACGCTCGGCGATGCCCATGGCGATCGGCGTGGTCGCCGACTTCGGTGCCAGCGAGAGCAGCGTCGCCCGGCTGGCCCCGAACAGGCTGCCGATCGCGACCGCAGACAGGGCTGCGGTCAGGGAACCGACGACCAGTGCGACCAGCAAGGGCAGCGCCAGGCGCACCAGGCGTTCAATCTGGGCGTAGAGCGGAATGGCCAGCGCCACGGTGGCCGGGCCGAGCAGGAAATGGACGAACTGTGCGCCGTCGAAGTAGGTGCTGTAGGGCGTGTCGGTCAGCGACAGCAAGGCGACCAGCGCAGCGACCGCGAGCAGAACCGGGTTGGCCAATGGATGCCCGTGGCAACGCTTGTGCACCCAGGTGGCGCCCTGGTAGGCGAGCAAGGTCAGCGTCAGACCAAGCAGGGGCGACGCCGCCAGGTAGACCCAGATCTCGCTGATGCGCGGTGTCATGGCGTGTCCTGCGGGAGGTCGCGGTGGCGACTCAGGAAGCGCAGCACCAGGGCGGTCACGGCGATGGTGATCAGCGTGCTGGCCACCAGCGAGATGAGCAACGGCAGCCACTCGTCGGACATGCGCTGGAAGTGCAGCATGACGCCGGTGCCGGCGGGAATGAAGAGCAGCGAGAGATGCTGCAACATCGCCTGCGCCGTCTTGCGCAGGTCGGCGGATGGGCCGCCACGCACGGTGAGGGCGATGAAGAGCAGGGCAATGCCGATTACCGGCCCCGGGATGGGCAAGGCCAGGCCGCGCGAGATGACTTCGCCGAGCAGTTGGAAAACGAGGAGAAGGGTGATCGCGCCGATCATGGGTCGACTGGCCGGGGTGGCCGAAATGGTGAGGGTGATTGGCCAGCAAGTATAGTAGAAGCGGCGACGCGAGTGGCCGCGTCGCCAGCGCTCGAACCGCGCCGCGCGGTGTGGATATTGTGTGCAGGAATGGCCACTCCTCCGGCGGCTGCGCTTGCCGCTCAGAAGTCTGTCTTTGGCCCTCGCCACGTTTCGCGCAGGGGTTCGGCGCGGGCGATCGCCAGCGACGCCGCGCACCAGCCCTCGCAGGCATTGCGACCCGGGCGGCGGCGCCAGAGGTTCAGCAGCGCCTTGCAGCGCGCGTAGAAGCGGAAGAAACGCAGGACGTTCCGGCGTTCCGCCAGGGTCAGCGAGTGAGCGCTGCAGATCAGCTTGTCGTCGCTCATGCCGCGGTCGGTGAGGGTCACCGCGCCCCAGGCGCGCACCCGGAGGCGGGTACCGAAGGGCAGGCGTGGTCCGAGCACCAGCGCGTCGAGCAGATCGCCCTCGAGACCGAGGTAGTTGGGAACGGAGCCGTAGTTGAAGGGGCAGGGCAGAGGCGAGACGAAATCGACGCGCCCCGTTGAGCCGCGCTTGAGGAAGCTGCCGCGCGGAACCTCGATCACCACCTCGACTTCCGGCGCTTCGTCTTCGCTGCTGGGTGGATCAAGGCGTTGCGTAGGCATCGCACAAGTCTACTCCAGCTTGCCGCCGGCCGCCGGCCTTGCCGTCCGCGCGCGCGCGAAACCTCCCGGTGAGGGCCGCGTGGCGAACAAAAAGCCGCGACCCTTGTCGATTTGCTGACTGGTGGTTCGTCGTACACACCAGGACGGGCCTTTGCCGCCCCTTTGAAAACCCCAAGGAGACTGCCATGAACACCGTGCAACCGATTCCCCCAGGCATGACCGCGATCACCCCGCATCTCGTCTGCCGTAGCGCTGCCGATGCCATAGCCTTCTACGCCAGGGCCTTCGGCGCCGTCGAACTCGGCCGCCTGCCCGCCCCGGATGGCCGCCTGATGCACGCCATGATCAGGATCGGCGACGCTTCGCTGATGCTGGTCGACGAGTTTCCCGAGCAGGGATGCCTGGGGCCCTCAGCCGTCAATGCTTCGCCGGTGACCCTCCATCTTTATGTGGCGGATGCGGATGCGACCATGGCCGCGGCCGTTGCGGCGGGCGCCACGGTGACGATGCCGCTGGCCGACATGTTCTGGGGCGATCGCTACGGTCGACTGGTGGATCCCTTCGGTCACCAGTGGTCGGTGGCCACCCACGTGCGCGATGTCAGTCCGGCGGAAATGGCCGCTGCCGCTACCGCCGGTTGTAGCGCCGCCAAGGACTGAGGAGGCCATGGCATGCTATAGCTGCCATTGCGGTGGCGGCAGCGAACTGGCAATTGCCACGCGCGCGACGACCGTCGCGCCGGTACGGGGCGGCTTGCACCGGCAAGGCAGGACTTTCGCCGGCAAGCTGCGGTATCCTTGACGGTCGGGCGCTTGCTCAGGCGCCGATGATCGCCGTCAGTCCCGGAGAAACCATGCCAGTAACTGCCTTCCTTTCCGATGTCGAACCGTCGCGCGCCGAGATCGATGCCCTCGAAGAACCTGCGGTGATCGAGTTCGGCACGGACTGGTGCGGTTATTGCCAGGGCGCTCAGCCGATGATCGGCGCGGCGCTTGCGCAGTATCCGCAGGTGCGGCATATCCGCGTCGAGGATGGCCCGGGACGCCGCCTGGGACGGTCCTTTCGCGTCAAACTCTGGCCGACCCTGATCTTTCTCGAGCGCGGCCGGGAAGTGAGGCGCCTTGTCCGGCCTGCCGCGCCTGGCGAGCTCGACGAGGCACTGGCGCAGATCGCTGTCGCCAAGTGATGTCTGACGCTTCCGAGTGAAGAAGAGCACGCGGGTCGCCGTGCTCGCGCTCACGCTGCTTGGCGTCGGCGCTGGCTACTGGTACCTCGGTCCTCGCCATTCGGGCGCCGGGCAGCTGACCAAGGAGCCGCCGCCGGTGCCGGTGGTGCTGGCGCGGGCCGCCGTCAAGGACATGCCGATCGTGCTGGCGGTCGTTGGTCGGGGCGAGGCGTATGAAACTGTCAGTCTCAAGTCGCGTGTCGACGGGCAGGTCGCCAGCGTCGTCTTTGCCGAGGGCCAGCATGTCAGCCGGGGCGACGAACTGATCCGGCTCGATACCACTGATTTCACGCTGCGCCTCCGGCAGGCCGAGGCCATCGTGGCGCGGGACGAGGCGCAACTGGCCAAGGCGAGTGCCGACACCAGGCGTTACCTGGCCTTGCGTGATCGCGGTTTCGTTTCTGAAGAAAAGGTCAATGAGATGCGTACCGGCGAGGCGGTGGCCGGCGCGGCGCTGCGCGCGGACCAGGCGGCCGTCGACCTGGCGCGTGCGCAGCTGTCCTATGCCAGCATTCGTGCGCCGTTTGCCGGCGTCATGGGCGCCAGGCTGGTCTACCCCGGCGCAGCGGTCAAGCTCAATGACACGGTCTTGGCGGTGATCAACCGGGTGCGTCCGCTCCATGTCGGTTTTGCCGTTTCCGAGAAGCACTTGAGCCGCCTGCGCAGCGCGATGACCGGCGGCTGCCAGACGGGTGGCTGCCTGAAGGTCAGCGTCGGCATCCCCGGTGAGGAGGCGCGCCGTTTCGATGGTGAGGCACGTTTCATCGACAATGCGGTCGATCCGGCCACCGGCACCATCCGCATGAAAGCCGTGGTCGACAACCGGGACGAGGCGCTCACACCAGGGCAGTTTCTCGATGTCAGCCTGACTCTCGATACCCTGCGCGATTCCGTCGTCGTTCCCGATGCGGCCGTTCAGCAAGGCCCCGAAGGACCGCTGGTCTTTGTCGTCAACGCGCAGGGCATCGTCGAGGTGCGCAAGGTCGAGGTTGCCGCCAGTTCCGGTGGTCTGACAGCCGTGTCGAGGGGTGTTCAGTCGGGAGAAAGCGTCGTCACCGACGGCCAGCTGCGGCTCGTTGCCGGCGCCAGAGTACAGGCGCAGGAAGCCGGCGCCGGCGTACCGGCCGCCGGACAGCAAAGATAGGCACCGCCGATGCAAGTTGCCGAGCTCTGCATTCGCCGCCCCGTGATGACGACACTGCTGATCGCCGCGGTCGTCGTTTTCGGGATCATTGCCTATCGGGCCTTGCCGGTCGCCGAACTGCCGACAGTAGATTTTCCGACCATTGCGGTCACCGCCAACCTGCCCGGCGCGTCGCCGGAAACCATGGCCGCGGCCGTGGCGACGCCGCTCGAAAGCCAGTTCTCGACGATCGCCGGGCTCGATTCGATGACCTCGACCAGCGCCCAGGGCTCGACGGCGATCACCCTGCAGTTTACGCTCGACCGCAACATCGACGCGGCGGCGCAGGACGTGCAGTCGGCCATTTCGGCGGCGCTGCGCAAGTTGCCGCCGAACCTGCCCGCACCCCCCTCGTTTCGGAAAGTGAATCCCGCCGACCAGCCGATCTTCTACGTCGCCATGTCATCGGCGACGCTGCCCCTGCCGATCGTCAATGAGTATGCGGAAACCCAGCTCGCGCAGCGTCTGTCGACGATCCCCGGGGTGGCTCAGGTGCAGGTCTTCGGCGCCCAGAAGTACGCGGTACGTATCCGCGCCAACCCCGATCAACTGGCCGCACGCGGCATCGGCATCGACGAGTTGCAGCAGGCGGTTGCGCAGGCCAACGTCAATCAACCGGTGGGGATGTTCGACGGCAGCCGCCAGACCTTCGCCATCAAGGACAATGGCCAGCTCGCCGATGCCGCCGCCTATCGGCCGCTGATCGTTGCCTGGCGCAACGGTGCGCCGGTCCGGCTGGACGACGTGGCGACGCCGATCGACAGCGTCGAAAACAACAAGATCGCTAGCTGGAACGTGGACAAGCGCGCCATCGTCCTCGCCATCCAGCGCCAGCCGGGCGCCAACACGATCGAGACCGTCGATTCGATTCGCAAGATCCTGCCTGGCTTCAAGGCCAAGCTGCCGGCGGCGATCGACATGAACATCCTCTACGACCGCAGCCTGTCGATCCGGGAATCGATCGACGACGTGCAGTTCACGCTGCTTCTCGCCGGCTTCCTGGTCCTCGTCGTCATCCTGCTGTTCCTGCGCAACCTGTCGGCGACGCTGATTCCCAGCCTGGCCCTGCCAATCTCGGTGATCGGCACCTTCGCCGCCATGCACGTGCTCGGCTACAGTCTCGACAACCTGTCTCTGCTGGCGCTGACGTTGGCCGTCGGGTTTGTCGTCGATGATGCTATAGTCATGCTCGAGAACATCGTCCGGCATCTCGAGGCCGGCGAAGCGCCGTTCGAGGCGGCGATCCGGGGCGCCCGGGAAATCGGCTTCACCATCGTTTCGATGACCATTTCGCTGGTTGCGGTGTTCATCCCGGTGCTGTTCATGGGCGGTATCGTCGGCCGCTTGCTGCATGAATTCGCGGTGACCATCTGCATCGCCATTCTGGTTTCCGGCTTCGTCTCTCTGACGCTGACGCCGATGCTCTGCAGTCGTTATCTCAAGCCGGCCGGGTCGGCGCAGCATGGGCGCCTGTTCCGGGCCTTCGACAGCTTCTTCGCCGCGCTGCTTGGCGGCTACGAACGCAGCCTGGCCTGGGCGATGGCCCGGCCCAGACTGATCCTGGCCAGCTTCTTCGCCAGCCTGGCACTGGTCGTCGCGATGTTCGCCATGGTGCCGAAGGACTTCATCCCGAGTGGCGACAGTGGTCGCCTGATCGCCTTCACCGAAGGCGCACAGGATGCTTCCTTTGCGGCCATGGTCGAGCACCAGCGGGCCTTGGCCGAGATCGTCGCCAAGGATCCGAACATCCGATCGTTCATGTCGTCGGTAGGTGCCGGTGGCATCCGGCCAACGTCGAATACCGGGACGATCTTCATGCTGCTCAAACCCCGCGACGAGCGGGCTCTGACGCCCGACGAAATCATCCAGGAACTGCGACCCAAGCTCGCCGCTGTGCCCGGTATCAAGGTTTACCTGCAGAATCCGCCGGTGATCCGCATCGGCGGCCAGATCACGGCGGCACAATATCAATACACCCTGCAGGACACGGACCTCGACGAACTCTATCGGTGGACGCAGACGCTGCTCGGCCGGATTCGCCAGTTGCCGGGATTCGTCGATGTCACCAGCAATCTCAACAACCTGAGCCCCGTTGTCGCGCTCGATATCGATCGCGACAAACTGTCCGCGCTGGGCCTGACTTTCGCCCAGGTCGAGGATGCTTTGCAGAGTGCCTTCAGCGCGCGCCAGATTTCAACGATCTACGGGGCGACCAACCAGTACCAGGTGATTCTCGAAGTTGCTCCCGAGTATCAGGCCGATCCGACGATGCTTTCGCGTCTTTACGTTCGTGGTACCGCCGGCAAGCTGGTGCCGCTCGACACGATCGCCCGTATCAGTCGCAAGACGCAGGCGCTGACTGTCAATCACCAGGGGCAGCTGCCAGCGGTGACCATTTCCTTCAACCTCTTGCCGGGCGTCTCGCTCGGCGAGGCGGTCGACCGCATCAAGGCGCTGGAACGGGACCTGAGCTTGCCGGTATCGCTGAACACGAGCCTGCAGGGAACGGCGCAGGCCTTCCAGTCGTCCCTGCAGGGGCTGGGTGTCCTCCTGCTGATCGCCGTCCTGGTGGTCTATCTGGTTCTCGGTATTCTCTACGAGAGCTTCGTGCACCCCTTGACCATCCTTTCCGGTTTGCCCGCCGCCGGCCTGGGTGCGCTGTTGACGCTCTTGATCTTCAACGTGGATCTGAGCCTCTACGCCTTCGTTGGCGTCATCATGCTGATCGGCATCGTCAAGAAGAACGCAATCATGATGATCGACTTCGCGCTCGATCGGCAACGCAATGACCGGATGCCGGCGCAGGCGGCGATCTTCGAGGCCTGCCTGATCCGTTTCCGGCCGATCATGATGACCACGATGGCGGCGCTGGCCGGTACGCTGCCCATCGCGCTGGGCCTCGGTGCCGGCGCCGAGGTGCGCCGCCCCCTGGGTCTGGCCGTCGTTGGCGGTCTGCTGGTTTCGCAGTTCCTGACGCTGTACCTGACGCCGGTGATCTACCTGTACCTCGATCGCCTCACTGGCCAGCGACTCCGCGCCGTCGCGGCTGCCGGTTCGGGTTGATGAGCGCATCGCCACTTGTCACGGGAAGTACGCAGGCGTGCCTTTGCCGGTGCGTGCCACGCTAGCGTTCGCCGGCCCACCGGCATGATGCACCAGTGGAGTGCATGATGCTGTCCTTTCGCACCATCCGCTCGCATCGCCAGAGGCCTGCCGCTTCTGTTTTCTTGGCAGTTTTGGTGGCGTCCGGTGGTGGCACGGTTTCTGCTTGACTATGGCAACCCACATTGGCGGTGAGCACCATGAGCACACAGTTCTATAACGAAATGTACGATGCGGCCGGGACGCTGCGGCCGCACTACCAGGCCTTTGCCGAGTGGCTCGCGGCAATGCCGCCCGAGCGTCTGGCACGCAAGCAGGTCGAGGCCGACACGGCCTTCCACCGCGTCGGTATCACCTTCGCGGTGTACGGCGAGGAGGCCGGCACCGAGCGGCTGATACCCTTCGACATCATCCCGCGCATCATCCCGGCGGCCGAGTGGACGGCGCTGCAGGCAGGATTGTGGCAGCGCGTGAAGGCGCTCAATGCGTTTCTGAACGACATCTATCACGAGCAGGAGATCCTTCGCGCCGGACGAATTCCCGCCGAGCAGGTGCTCAACAACGCGCAATTCCGCAGCGAGATGATGGGGGTGGACGTGCCTTCCGGCATTTATGCCCATATCGCCGGGGTGGACATCGTCCGCGCTGGGGCGGGTGAGTCCTACGTCCTGGAAGACAACTTGCGAGTGCCGTCGGGCGTGTCGTACATGATCGAAGATCGCAAGATGATGATGCGGCTCTTTCCCGAGTTGTTCTCGAGGCACATGATCGCGCCGGTGCAGCATTACCCGGACATGCTGCTCGAGAATCTGCGCACCGTGGCGCCAAAGGGCGTGACCAACCCGACGGTTGTCCTGCTGACGCCGGGCGCCTACAACAGCGCCTACTTCGAACACACCTTCCTGGCGCAACAGATGGGAATCGAGCTTGTCGAGGGGCGGGACCTCTTCGTCAAGGACGAAACCGTTTTCATGCGCACCACGCAGGGGCCGCAGCGGGTTGACGTCATCTACCGGCGGCTCGATGACGACTTTCTCGATCCCCTGGTCTTCAACAAGGAGTCGATGCTCGGCGTGCCAGGCTTGCTGTCCGCCTATCGTGCCGGCCATGTCACCCTGGCCAACGCCATTGGCGCCGGCGTTGCCGACGACAAGTCGATCTACCCCTACGTGCCGGAAATGATCCGGTTCTATCTCGGCGAGGAACCGACGCTGAACAATGTTCCCACCTGGATGCTGCGCAAGCCGGACGACCTCAAGTATGTCCTCGCACACCTATCTGAACTGGTGGTCAAGGAAGTCCATGGCGCGGGCGGCTACGGGATGCTGGTCGGGCCCGCATCGACAGCCGCCGAGATCGAGGACTTCCGCACCCGCATCATCGCCGCACCGGAGAAGTACATCGCGCAGCCGACCTTGGCGCTGTCCAACTGCCCGACCTTCGTCGAGTCGGGAATCGCGCCGCGCCACCTTGACCTGCGTCCTTTCGTTCTTTCCGGCAAGCAGATAGGCATGGTTCCTGGCGGCCTGACCCGGGTGGCGCTACGCGAGGGTTCACTGGTGGTGAATTCGTCGCAGGGCGGAGGCACCAAGGATACCTGGGTATTGGAAAACTGAGATGCACGGAGAACCGAGATGCTGAGCCGCACCGCTGATCACCTGTACTGGATGGCGCGCTATACGGAGCGTGCCGAAAACCTGGCGCGTCTTCTCGACGTGTCGTACCAGATGTCGCTGGTGCCGCAGTCCGTCGCTGCGCAAAATGAAAACTGGCGCGCCATACTTGCGCTCAACAGCCTCGAGGCGGCTTTCGCGGAGGTCTACGACGAAGTCAACGTCGACAACGTCCTGCGCTTCATGGTCGCCGATCCTGCCAATCCTTCGTCGATCTATACGTGCTTGCGGGCGGCACGGGAAAACGCTCACGCCGTGCGCGGGACCCTGACCGCCGAGATGTGGGAGAGTGTCAACGCGACCTGGATCGAGTTGCGCCAGCAGACTTTCGAGCAGATTCACTCGCGCGGCGTCAGCGAGTTCTTCGACTGGGTGAAGCTGCGATCGGCGGTCATCCGCGGTGTGACTTTCGGAACCATGCTCAAGGACGATTCACTACATTTCATCCGCCTCGGCGGACTCCTCGAACGCGGAGACAATACGGCCCGCATTCTCGACATGCAGTACCACATCCTGCGCAACGGCGATGAGGGGGCAAGTGACTTCTATCGCTGGGGTGCCTTGCTGCGCTCGGTCTCCGCCTTCCAGGTCTATCGCAAGGTGTATCGCGATGCGATCACCCCCGGCCGGGTTGCGGAGTTGCTGATCCTGCGCATGGACATGCCCAGATCCTTGCATGCCTGTGCCGACGGCATTGTCCACATGTTGCAACTGATTGCCAACGGCGCTTCGGCGGAAACCGAACGCCAGGCCGGCGTGCTGCATGCCAGACTGCATTTCGCGCGCATCGATGATGTGCTGACCAGTGGTCTGCACGAATACCTGACCGACTTCATGGATCGCATCTACGACCTGGGAGACGGCATCAGTCGCGACTTCCTGGTCCCGGCCTGAGGCGCCGATGCGGTTTCGTCTGGCTGCGCGCGAGGCGACGGTGCGGGGCCGTCGTCAGCGGTCGTCGGCAGCCGTGCCGTGACCTACTGCATCGCCATGCGGCTCGATGCCGGCCTGGTGTTTCTGTCCGACTCACGGACCAACGCCGGTGTCGACCATGTAAACACCTTTCGCAAGATGACGGTCATTGAGCGACCGGGCGACCGCGTACTGGTCCTCATGACGGCGGGCAACCTCTCGGTCAGCCAGTCGGTGGTCAACATCCTGCGCGAACGCCTGGAGCGAAGCGATGAGGAGAACCTCTGCAACCTCTCGAACCTTTTCGACGCCGCGCGCCACATTGGCGGCATCGTCCGCGAGGTCTACCAGCGCGATGCGGCTGCGCTGAAGGAATTCGGTATCGAGTTCAACGCGTCGCTCATCTTTGGTGGCCAGATTGCCGGTGAGGCCCCGCGCCTGTTCAGCATCTACGCTGCCGGCAACTTCATCGAGGCCAGCGCCGACACCCCCTATTTCCAGATTGGCGAGTCGAAGTACGGGAAACCGATCATCGATCGCGTCGTGACTTGCCGCACGAGCTTCGAGGAAGCGGCCAAGTGTGCACTGATCTCGATGGATTCGACGATCCGCTCGAATCTCTCGGTTGGCATGCCGCTCGATCTTCTGATCTACGAGAGCGGTGCCCTGAAGGTGCGCAACCACGTCAGCATCGGCCCGCAGAACGCTTACTTCAACGAGATCAGGACACTCTGGGGCGACCGCCTGCGGCAGGCATTCACCGAGTTGCCGGACCCGGACTGGGCGCATTTCTGACGGCGGTCCGATCAAGAATGGCGGTTGGGACGCGGTCGAGAAGGGCGCTGTCTGCCGGGCTTGGGCGCACTGTGCTCGTCGGCGTGATTGACCGGATTGACGAGGTGTGATGTAATCCGCCTCTCTGCTCGGCGGGTCATCGGGCTTGCTCCTGGCCAGCGTTTCACGGTCGAGGAGGTCGCAGGCTAGTCTCGCGAACGCCTTGTTCTGTCGGTTGCCAATTGGCGGCTGGTCGGGCAGGCGAATCAGGTTGGTCCGTGGATCAGGACGCAGGGCGATTAACTCAGCGGTAGAGTGCCACCTTCACACGGTGGAAGTCAGTGGTTCGATCCCACTATCGCCCACCATCTCGACGTGTTCCGCACTGCCAGTAGGTGCACGCATCCCCCCGGCTGTTCGCGGTCGGCGACGCTGCGGCGAACGGCGCTGTCAGAACCGGCAATGCCCCCACCTTTCTGGTAAAATTCGTTCGTGGACCCTGTCCGCAGATGCTGAACGACCTCCAAGAGACTATTTTTGCGGCTCACCTCGCTACGCCATGACCGAGATATGACCACTTCGTCGCACTCCTCTTTCATCATCGTCGGGCTGACGACTGCGGGCAAGAAGTTCCGCCCCAGCGACTGGGCCGAGAGACTCTGCGGCGTCCTGTCGGCTTTCGGCGCCGAGAAGAGAATGCGCTACTCACCCTACGTGGGTCCGCGCAACTACAAGGGCGAAAAAGCGGTTTTCGTGGATGGACGCCTGTACGAGGTGGAACCCATGGCTTATCGCTTTGTTCTTCACTTCGCCCAGGACAACGACCTGCAACTGATTCAGGATGTCGCTTCGGACGGTAGTCCGAGGCCGCCCGCGTCGCCCGCTTCCTGAGCGCGCCGGCCCTGCCGGCTGGGCGTTCGCGAATCAGGCTAACGCAGGCGCCAGCCTGATTCGTGGGCTGCCTCCAGGCGGCAGTCGCTGTTCAGCGAATCCGCCTGACGCGCGCCCCAAGCTGGCCGAGTTTCTCCTCGATGCCTTCATAACCCCGGTCCAGATGGTAAATGCGGTCGATCAGAGTCTCGCCCTGGGCGACCAGGCCGGCGATGACCAGGCTGGCCGACGCACGCAGGTCGGTAGCCATTACCGTCGCGCCCTGAAGACGCTCGACGCCGGTGACCATGGCGTTGCTGGCGTCGATACGGATGTCGGCTCCGAGGCGAATCAGCTCGACGGCGTGCATGAAGCGGTTCTCGAAGATCGTCTCGCGGATCACCGCCGATCCCTCGGCGACACAGTTGATGGCCATGAACTGTGCCTGCATGTCGGTCGGAAAGGCCGGGTAGGGTGAGGTACGGATGCTGACCGCCTTCAGCCGCGGCGGAGCCTTGAGCCTGATCGCATCGCGCTCGGCGACGATGTCGCAGCCGGCGTCGAGCAGCTTATCGACTACCGCGTCGAGGTAGGCCGCCGAAGTTCCCGTCAGGCGAACGCTGCCACCACTGGCGGCAGCAGCGCAAAGGTACGTTCCCGTTTCGATGCGGTCGGCCATGATCCGGTGTGTTGCGCCGTGCAGGCGTTCGACACCGCGGATGCGAATCTTGTCGGTACCGGCGCCGGAAATCTGTGCCCCCATCGACACCAGACAGTTGGCCAGGTCGACAACCTCCGGTTCGCGCGCGGCATTTTCGATGATTGTTTCGCCGTCGGCCAGTGCAGCCGCCATCATCAGGTTCTCCGTCCCGGTCACCGTGACCATGTCGGTGACGATGCAGGCGCCTCGTAGTCCGCGCTTGCCTGTCCCTGCCCCGGCCTGGATATAGCCGTGCTCGACGTGAATCGAGGCGCCCATGGCCTGCAGTCCGAGAATGTGCTGTTCGACCGGCCGCGCGCCGATTGCGCAACCGCCCGGCAGCGACACCCTGGCTTCGCCATGGCGTGCCAGGAGGGGGCCGAGGACCAGGATCGACGCCCGCATCGTCTTGACCATGTCGTAAGGCGCCAGCGGGTTGCTGAGTCCGCTGCTGTCCAGTACCACCCCATTGGCGCCATCGTGCGTGACCGCGACGCCCATTTGCTCGATCAGGCGCAGCATGGTTGCGATGTCCCTGAGCCGGGGCACGTTGGTGAGATGCAGAGGTTCTGCCGTCAGCAGGCAGGCGCAGAGGATCGGCAGCGCCGCATTTTTTGCGCCGGAGATGGCGATCTCGCCGGCCAGGGGTGTGCCACCCTCAATCAGCAGCTTATCCACGTGTCGCGCTCCACTCTTCCGGGGTCTGGGTCTTCATCGACAGGGCATGCAGTTCGCCGCTGTTGAAATGTCCGCGCAGCACGGCGTTTACCCGCTGCTGTCTTTGCACGCGGCTCATGCCGATGAATTCGGCACTGACGATCAGTGCCTCGAAGTGCTGGCCGTCGCCGATGACCTGCAGGTGTTCGCAGGGCAAGCCTGCGGCGATGATCGTGTGAAGTTGTTCTGGCTGCATCATGATTCAGGACCTCAGTTTGTAACCACTCTTGAGCAGCGCCAGCGTCGCCGCCGACACCAGCAGGAAACTCGTGGCGACCACGGCCAGGCTGGTTTCCGGCGCCACGTCGGAGACGCCGAAGAATCCGAAGCGAAAACCGTCGATCATGTAGAAGACGGGGTTGAAACGCGACACCTGCTGCCAGAATTCCGGCAGGGAATGAATCGAGTAGAAGACGCCGGAGAGCATCGTCAGCGGCATGATCAGGAAGTTCTGGAAAGCCGCCAACTGGTCGAACTTGTCGGCCCAGATGCCGGCGACGACGCCCAGGGTTCCCATGATGCCGCCGCCGATGACGATGAAGGCCAGAATCCACAGCGGTGCGATGAAGGACGGCGGCGCGAACCACATGGTCACCAGCAGAACGCCCAGTCCCACCATCAGACCGCGCAGCATTGCCGCGACCACATAGGCGAGAAAGAATTCGACATAGGAGATCGGCGGTAGCAGCACAAACACGACGCTGCCGGTCACCTTCGACTGGATCAGGCTCGACGAACTGTTCGCAAAGGCGTTCTGCAGCGCCGACATCATCACCAGGCCGGGGATCAGAAAGGCAGCGTAGGGGACTCCGTGCACCTGTACGTGTGCCTCGAGCACATGCGAGAAGATCATCAGGTAGAGCAGGGCGGTCAGCACCGGCGCACCGACCGTCTGAAAGCTCACTTTCCAGAAGCGCAGCACTTCCTTGTAGAGCAGGGTCCGGAAGCCGCTCATCACGACGTGGCCTGGCGAGTGCTGGTGCTCTGCATGACACCGAGGAAGACGTCCTCGAGGTCCGTCTGCGTGAGGCGCAAGTCGTCGATCTGGCAACCTGCCTCCCGGACCGCCGCGAGCAGGGGTTCGATCTCGCCGAGGGCACCGAGAGGGAAAGTCCAGGCGCCCTCGCTCTCTGTCGCTCGGGCCCGCAGGGTCTGCGGTAGTGGCGTCGAACGCGCGACCCGTAGACGCAGAGTCTGCCCCGAAAAGCGTGCCAGCAGGTTGCTGGTGGTATCGAGGGCGACCACGCGTCCTTGTTTGAGCATGGCGATCCGTCCGCACAGGGCTTCGGCTTCCTCCAGGTAATGCGTCGTCAGGATCACAGTGTGTCCGTCTCGATTGAGCCGCCGGACGAATTGCCACAGGCCCTGGCGCAACTCGACGTCGACACCGGCCGTCGGCTCGTCGAGAACGATCACCGGTGGCTTGTGCACCAGTGCCTGGGCGACGAGAACTCGCCGCTTCATTCCCCCGGACAGACGGCGCATGTTGGTGTCGGCCTTGCTGGTCAGGTCGAGGTTGGCGAGAATCTCGTCGATCCACTGGTCGTTGTGGCGGATTCCGAAGTATCCCGACTGGATGCGCAGACTCTCGCGCACCGAAAAGAAGGGGTCGAAGACCAGTTCCTGCGGTACGACGCCGAGCAGGCGACGCGCGGCGCGGTAGTCGGTGACCACATCGTGTCCCAGCACAGTCAGGCTACCGGTATCCGGACGCGCGAGACCGGCCAGGCAGGAGATCAGCGTCGTCTTCCCCGCCCCGTTGGGGCCGAGCAGACCGAAGAACTCGCCCTCGGCGATCTGCAGCGAAACGCCTGCAAGTGCCAGCACGGAACCGAAGCGCTTCTCCACCCCCTCAATGGCAACGGCGACGCTCATGGCATGTTTGCTGGCGAGGGGCCACGCCGCCCGTTCAGGCGAGCGGGAGAAGTTCGGATACGCCGTAGAGCGCTGCCAGGCTGATCAGGTTCGCTGGTGGGTTGGCCAGGCGCAAGGTCAGGCCACGCGCGCCGGCCGTACGCAGCCAGGCAAGAACGACGCTCAAGGCCGACGAATCGACGTCGTTGACGGCCGCCAGGTCGAGCAGCATGGCGGTGCCTGCCGGCGGGGAAGACGATGTCAAAGAACGGCGCCCTGCTTCGAGCAGGGCGCGGGCATTGGCGATGATCATCGGCGCGGTAACGCGCAGAGTGCCGTCCAGGCGTTCGATCATTTCTTGCCCGCTTCGAGTTGCTTGTTGCGATTGCCCAGCATCTGGATCAGGCCGTCGATGCCGTTGTTGCGCACTTCCTGGTTGAACGTGTCGCGGTAGTTGGTGACCAGGCTGACGCCGGCGACAATCACATCGTAGACCTTCCAGCTGTCACCCTGCTTTTCCAGGGCGTAATCGAGTTGCACCGGTTTGCTGCCCGGCTGAACGACTTCCGTCCTGACCAGCACATCGGTGTCGGCCGCCTGCATCTTGGTTGGCTTGTAGCTTATCGTCTGGTTCTTGTAGGAGGTCAACGCATTCGAGTAGGTGCGCACCAACAGGGTCTTGAACTCTTCCGCCAGACGCTTCTTTTGCTCGGGGGTTGCCTTGCTCCAGTCGCGACCAACCGCCAGTGCGGTCATGCGCTGGAAGTTGAAGTACGGTAGCACCTTGCTGTCGACCAGTTCCATCGCCTTGCGGGTGTTGCCGCTCTGGATCTCCTTGTCCTGGCGAACGATCGTCAGGACGTCGTCGGTCACCTTGCGGACCAGCGCATCCGGCGCACTCTCCTGAGCAAGCGCGGAGGACAACATTACCAACAAACCCAAGAGCAGTGATACGAAGTACTTCATGAGCAGTATCCAGGCAGGTGAGAGTACGTTGTTAGCGCCCAGCCAGCTGCGACCGCGGCCGGCGAAATCCTCGGTCCAGGGGGCGCTCCTAATCGTCCAGGGGGACGCGCGGTGGATCACCATCGAACACCTCATTGCGACGATGCTGCAGGTAGGCGTCCCTGATGTAGTTGTACTTGTCGAAAGCCGCTTCCTCGATCACTTTGTCGGAAGGCAGAAGGGTAGCCCGCAAGTCGATGTAGCGCGTAGCTACCAGGCTGTTGCGCAGGGCCATGTCGTCTACTCGCCACACCGGATCGTAATAGGTGTCGACCAGCCAGCCGAAGGTGTCACGAGTCGTGCGCGGCCCGATGAGTGGCCAGTAGAAGTACGGGCCGTCACCCACCCCCCACACGGCGAGTGTCTGTCCGAACTCTTCCGAATGTTTGGTCAGACCCAGTTCTCCGGCCACGTCAAAGGCGCCGCCGATGCCCACAGTGCTATTGACCAGCACCCGACCGACATCGGAAGCGGCGTCTCCCGGCTTGCCCTGCAGGAGGTTGTTCAAAGCCGTCCACACATCCCAGAGATTGCCGAAGAAGTTGCCGACGACCACCTTGACCGGCAGTGGTGCGACCGTGTCGTAACCCTGCGCCAGAGGTTTGACGATGGCGACGTCGAGGCCCTCATTGACGGCGAACATCGCCCGGTTGAAGCCCTCGAAGGGATCCTTCGGATTGCTGGCCGTCGTCGCGCAACCGCTGGCGACGACGACTGCGCAGGCCACGGAGGACAGGTACGGCAAAAGCCGAAGTTTCATGGATGTTCTTCCATTCTATTGGTTTGCGGCTGGTCCTTCGGAAGCCTTGTTGAACATGAACTGGCTGATCAGCTTCTCGAGTACCACCGCCGACTGCGTTTTCGCGATCACGTCACCCGGTTTCAGCATCTTCTCGTCGCCACCGGGGTCAAGTCCGATGTACTGCTCGCCCAGCAAGCCGGAGGTCAGAATCAAGGCGAAGGTGTCCTTGGGGAAATGGTAGCGGCCGTCGATGCTGAAGGTCACTACCGCCTCATAGGTTTCCGGGTCGAAACGCACGTCCGCGACTCTGCCGACGACGACGCCGGCGCTCTTCACTGGCGCGCGAACCTTCAAGCCGCCGATATTAGCAAACTTGGCGGTCAACGGGTACGCCTCGGAAAAGTTGGCTGCCGACAGATTCCCGACTTTAAGCGCCAGGAAAAGCACCCCGGCGAGCCCCAGGGCAACGAAAAAACCGACCCACAGGTCGAGCAACTTGCGACTCATCCAGCCTCCCGGAACATGAAAGAAGTCAACACGAAGTCCAGCGCCAGGATGGCCAGGGCCGACTTGACGACCGTGCTCTTGATCGAACTCGAAACGCCCTCCGCCGTTGGCAACGCGTCGTAGCCCTCGAAAACGGCAATCAGGGAAACCGCGACGCCGAAGACGAAGCTCTTGACGATGCCACTCCAGATATCGTAGCGAAAATCAACCGACGCCTGCATCTGCGACCAGAAAGCGCCGTCATCGACACCGATGAAGACCACCCCGATCAGGTAACCGCCAAAGACGCCGGTCGCGGAGAACAGCGCCGCCAGCAAGGGCATCGAGATCACGCCTCCCCAGAAACGCGGCGCGACGACGCGGGCAATCGGGTTGACCGCCATCATGTCCATTGCCGTGAGTTGCTCGGTGGCCTTCATCAGGCCGATCTCGGCCGTGATCGACGAACCGGCGCGCGACGCGAAGAGCAGGGCGGCGACGACCGGGCCGAGTTCCCGCACCAGCGACAGCGCCACCAGTATGCCGAGTGCGTCGGCCGAGCCGTAGCGCTGCAGCGTTTCGTAGCCCTGCATGCCGAGCACCATGCCGATGAACAGTCCGGAAACCATGATGATCAGCAGCGACTGAAACCCCGAATAATAGATCTCGCGAATCGTCAGATTGGGTCGCCGGAAGGACTGTCCGGAGCAGAGGAGCAGCATGACGAAAAAGCGGCTGGCAAAACCCAGTCGCTGCAGTGCGTCAGTAACATGGTGTCCGATACTGGCGATGGTCGACAGGAGCGGGCCGGGGCCTGACTCACGCTTGCTCATGGGCGTGCGCCTTTCCCCAGAAGTTCGTGGGCCAGCGGCGGCGCCGGATAATGGAAGGGCACTGGTCCGTCGGCTTCGGCAAAAACGAACTGATGGACAAAGGGGTGTCTGGAGGCGCGGATCTCGTCGGGCGTGCCGAGCGCAACGACCTTCCCGTCAGACATGAAATAGATGTAGTCGACGATCAACAGCGATTCCTGGATGTCATGGGTGACCATGATCGTCGTCGCACCCAGCGCGTCGTTGAGCTTGCGGATCAATTGTCCGATGACCCCAAGGGAAATCGGATCGAGACCCGCAAAGGGCTCGTCGTACATGATCAGCATCGGGTCGAGCGCGATTGCCCGCGCCAGCGCCACGCGTCTGGCCATGCCGCCGGACAACTCGGCCGGCATCAGCTGATGCGCTCCGCGCAGGCCAACGGCATTGAGCTTCATGAGCACCATGTCGCGAATCAGTTCCTCGGGCAGATCGGTGTGTTCGCGCATCTGATAGGCGACATTATCGAAGACCGAGATATCGGTAAACAAGGCGCCAAACTGGAACAGCATGCCCATTCGCCGGCGCAGGGCGTACAGTTCGTCGTCCTTGAGGCGGGGCACCGACCGACCGTCGACCAGCACGTCGCCGCGGCTCGGCTTGAGTTGTCCGCCAATCAACCGCAACAGCGTGGTCTTGCCGCAACCGGAGCCGCCCATGATGGCGACCACCTTGCCGCGCGGAATCTGCATGCTGATGCCATTAAGGATCGGTCGATCGTCGTAGGCAAAATCGAGATCCTTGATTTCGACAAGATTATCGGCAGGCACCGCAGTATCCCCGGGCAAAAATGAGCCGGAATTATACTCGACTGTCCACCGTCGTCGATGTGAATCGCTTGGCGCCAATACAAGTGTGGAATAATGCCGCGCAGGCACATTCTCGAGCGACGCCACGCCCTTCATGCCCAGCGAACCGGACGCCATCCTGCGCGACAAGCCATTTCTCCTCATCGTTGACGACGATGCGCTGATCTGTGACACCCTGAGCTTCTCGATGAGTCCGCTCTTCGAGGTTGTCACCAGTCATTCGCGTCCACATTGCCTGCAGATGCTGCGACAGCTGCGCCGACTCCCGGAATTGGCCCTCGTCGACCTCGGACTGCCGCCGCTGCCACATCGTCCCGATGAAGGCTTTGCGCTGATCACGGATCTGCTGAAGCTTGCGCCGGACATTCGCATCGTCGTCCTCTCGGGGCAGAGCGACGACGGCAATGCTCGCCACGCGCGCACGCTTGGCGCTGCCGAATTCGTCGCCAAGCCCTGCAACCCGGGCGATCTACAGCAGATCCTGAAGCGCGCACTGGCCTTTCGCGCGCTCGATGAAATGGGGCGGGACGGCGCCTCGCCGCTGATCGGCAACAGCCCGGCAATAGAGAAACTGCGCCTGCAACTGCGCCAGTATGCTGACCTGCCTTTTCCGGTCCTGATCGAGGGCGAGTCGGGCAGCGGCAAGGAGATCATCGCTGCCAGTTGCCTCCATTACGGCACCCGGCGCCGGCAGAAGCCGTTTCTGGCGCTCAATTGCGCTGCCGTGTCGCCGAATCTGGTCGAGCCGACGCTGTTTGGCTACGCCAAAGGTGCGTTTACCGGTGCCGTCGCGATGAAGACCGGCTATTTCGAAGACGCCGGCGACGGCACGCTGTTCCTCGACGAGATCGGCGAACTGGCGCTCGAACTGCAGGCAAAGCTTCTGCGCGTGCTGGAGAATGGCGAGTACCAGCGCGTCGGTGAAACCCAGAAGCGCGTCAGCCAGGCACGGATCATCGCGGCCACCAACCGGGACCTGCGCAAGGAGGTCAGGTCGGGCAACTTCCGGGCCGATCTTTATCACCGCCTGTCGGTCTGTGCGATCACTGCCCCGGCACTGCGCGACATGGGTGACGACCGCTTGCTGCTGCTCGAGCACTTTCGCCAGATGTACGCGGCGCAGACCCGGCAATCACCTTTCCGGCTGTCCCCGGAAGCGACGGCACTGTGGCTTGCTTACAGCTTTCCCGGCAACGTTCGCGAACTGCGCAACGTCGTCATCCGTCTGACCACCAAGCACCCCGGGCAGACGGTGGACGCCGGGGCGCTCGAAGTCGAACTCGATCTTCCCGACGAGCCGCTGGCCGCCGGCGCGAGTTCGCTGACGGCGGCCGACGAAATCTCGGGGGACGCCATCGTTACTGCGGCAAGCCATCGCTTGCGGCAGCGGGAACCATTCAGTCTCGATCGCCTGCTCGACGCCACTGAGCGGGGCTACATCGAGGCCGCGCTGAAGCTCGCGCACGGCAATGTCAGCCAGGCGGCACGCCTGCTCGGCATCCATCGCACGACGCTCTACAACCGCATGGAAGCCTCGTTTCGGGAGCAGTGATGTACACGATCGATGATGTATCTTGAGCATTTCGGGCTGCGCGAGCCACCGTTTCGCATCACGCCACATACCGAGTTCTTCTTTGCCGGCGCCAATCGGGGGGCGACGCTCGAGGCGCTGATCTACGCGATCACGCACGACGAGGGGATCGTCAAGGTCAGCGGCGAGGTCGGCAGCGGCAAGACGATGCTGTGCCGGATGCTGCTTGAAAAACTCCCGGAGAACGTCGAAACGGTCTACCTGGCCAACCCGATGCTGTCGCGCGACGAGATACTTTTCGCCATCGCCGACGAGTTGCATATTCCGCTTCCCGATGAGCGTAGCCATCTTCTGCTGCGCGCCTTGCAGGAACGTTTGCTGAGCATCTATGCCACCGGCCGGCAGGTCGTCGCCTTGATCGACGAGGCGCATGCGATGCCGCCGGAAGCGCTCGAAGAGATCCGTCTGCTCTCCAACCTCGAGTCCAACCACCACAAGCTCCTGCAGATCGTCCTCTTCGGTCAGCCGGAACTCGATCTGCGGCTGGGTGAAACGGCCATGCGGCAACTCAACGACCGCATTACGCACCATTTCCGGCTGGAGCCGCTACGTCGCGACGACGTCGGGGTGTACCTGATGTTCCGCCTGCGCGCCGCCGGTTACCACGGTCCCGACCTATTCACGAAAGGCGCCATCCAGCGGATCAGCGAAACGTCGGAAGGGTTGACGCGACGCATCAACATCCTGGCTGACAAGGCACTGCTTGCCGCATTCTCCGACGGCGTGCACCAGATCGATTGCCGCCAGGCCAGAGCTGCGATCCGCGATGCGCAGTTCAAGCCCCTGAGTCGCCGCTTCGGTGCCCGCTGGGTGTGGATCGGTGGGGCAGCGGTGGCTGCCGGTGCGATCGCCAGCGCCGCCTACCTGGCCGGCAGCCGCCACGCCGCCAGCGAAACGCCGGCAGCGCCGACGATCGCCGCCGCACCGGCCGGCGGCGCCGTGCCGGTAATGGTGGCGCCGTACCCGGCGCCGGTCTCCGCGCCGACGTCGGTCGCCATTGCCGCGCCGGACCCGTCGGGCGTGCGGGTGGCCAGCAGCGGCGCCGAGCCGCCTCTCTCGCTTGCGGAACGGATTGCCGCGACCGAAGACTGGCTCCAGCGAACCCCGGACAGCCATTACTTCATTCAGTTGCTCGTCACCGACGCCGGTAGCCAACGAGAGGTGCTCGATTTCATGGCCAACAACGCGCAAGTGCTCGACGCCCGCCAGGTCAGGGTCTATCGATCGCGCTTGAGCGGACGCGACAGGCTGGGCGTCATCTACGGCGACTACTCCTCGCGCGAGCAGGCAAACGCTGCTCTCGCCATGCTTGCCGACATCAGCCCGTCGAGCCGGCCTTACGTCCGCGAGGTCCGCAAGCTGCGCGCCCCCCGATTCGCGCAGGGTCTTGACGACGCGGCCCTAAGGCAATAAAAATCATGCACTTGAATAGCACTGCTGGCGTGGTATCATCAACTTCACCCTTGACTGGATCGAGCCCGAGCGTGTCCCTGCGAATTGTCAGCGTTGTCAGCATTCTCAGCGCCATCCCCATCCTGCTCCTGTTGGGTGCCTGCACCCCGACGACGCTCAGCAACGGGCCGTCCGCCGGTCATTTGCAGGCCGAGAGCGTGGTCCGAAGCCAGGGGTCGATTCCCCAGGTGGTGCAGCAAAGTGTCTCCTTGCCCAGACCGAGGCCAAGCGCCAAGACCGAAACCTATAGTGTCGTGGTCAACAACGTGAAGCTGCACGACCTGCTGTTTGCGCTGGCCCGCGACGCCAAGCTCAACGTGGACATCCATCCGGGCCTTACCGGCACGGTGACGCTCAACGCCATCGACCAGACGCTGCCGCAACTGCTCACCCGCATCGCCAAACAGGCGGACATGCGCTTCGAACTGGACGGCCCGAACCTCGCCGTGATGCCTGACGCACCTTATCTCAAGAGCTACAAGGTGGATTACTTCAACATTGCGCGCGATGTCACGGGCACGATTTCGACCAATACCCAGATCTCGACCAGCGCGCTGGCAACCGGCAGCGGTGGTGTCGCGGGTACCGGCAATACCTCCCGGATCCAGATCGAGAACAAGTCGAAAAACCATTTCTGGGAGTCGCTCGAGAAGAATCTGACGGACTTGCTGCGCGAAACCGACAAGGTCTTCCCGGAGGGTTCGACCGAGACCGTGACCGAGCAAAGCGGCTCGCAGAGCACGACGGGCACTGGCGCCCCGGCGCCGACAGGCGTGGCGGCGCGGGTCAGCCAGCTTGCACAGACGATCGCCGGCAGTCCGAATCCGGCGACTCTGCAGAACACCGGTGCCACGGTCGTCAAGCGGATGACTTACCGTGAGGCCGCATCGGTGATCGCTAATCCCGAAGGTGGGGTCATCACCGTCAGGGCCACCTCGCGGCAACACGAGAAAGTGCAAGAGTTCCTTGATCGAGTCATGAGCAGTGCCCGGCGGCAGGTGCTCATCGAAGCGACGATCGTTGAAGTCACCCTGTCTGATGGCTACCAGCAGGGGATTCAATGGAATCGTCTGACGAGTGGTACCGAGTACAGCGTCACGAAGCCGACACTGACGACCAACGTGCAAAATGCCGTGACCCCTTATGTGATCAAGTACAGTAACATCAACCCCGCGAGTCTGCTGGCGACCGTCGAACTGCTGCGCCTCTTTGGCACCGTAAAGGTGCTTTCCAGCCCGAAGCTAGCGGTGCTAAACAACCAGACGGCAACGCTCAGGGTGTCGGAGGATTTCGTCTATTTCAGCGTCAAGCAAGACGCAGCTTCTGCTGTGGGCGTAGTCGTCGGTGGGGCTGCCGCAGCCAGTGGTCCCGTCTCAAATCCCACGACAACCACGCCGCAGTCGGTCTCGATCGGTTTTTTCATGAGTCTGACCGCACAGATCAGTGATAGTGGCACCGTTACCCTCAATGTCCGCCCATCGATCTCCTTTATCGCTGACTTGAAGCAGGATCCCAATCCAGGCCTTGTCAATCCCAAGACTGGTAACACCATCCCGAACCTCGTGCCACAGATTCGTACACGCGAGATCGAGTCGATGCTGCGCGTTGAAAGTGGCGACATCGCGGTCCTCGGTGGTCTGATGGAAGACCGAATAGGCAACACGGTTGGGCGCCTACCAGGTCTCGGCGACATCCCGTTCGTTGGCGAGGTCTTCAACAACCGCGGTAACTCGTCCTCCAAGTCGGAGCTGGTGGTCCTGCTGCGCCCGACGGTCATCCGGGACGCTTCGATCGATGGCGACTTCAGCAGCTTCAGGGAATTCTTGCCGAAGAAGGACTTCTTCAGGACCGATCAGGTCTATCGGCCGTTCTCGTTGCCTGACCAGACTCCGGAACCGCTGCAGTGAGCCTGTTGATGGATGCCCTGCGGCGGGCGGAGGAGGCCAAGCGACTGGCGACCCCGACCAGTCGTGCCGAGCCTGTCGTCGGTGAACTGAGCCTGGACCCGCTGGAAACGACGCCGGCGCCTCCCGGCACACCGCTGCCGCCGCTCTCCCGGCACCTCGACACGATCGACGCCGATCTGACCGCCGCGGCGACGGCTCCGTCGTCGCCGCGGCGCGCAGCGTCATCGGCGAGGGCGCCCGCCGACAACGGCGCTCGCGAAGCGGCCGAGCGCCGTGCCGCGAAAAACGTCTTTGCCGCCAAGCCGGTCCCGGCGTCACGCGCCCCTCTCTGGCTGTTCCTCGGTCTGCTCGCACTGGCGACGCTGGTCATCGTCGGCTACTTCTGGTGGCAGTTGCAGGCGGTCGGCAGAGGCTCGCTGACCCAGCCGGCGACCCCGCTGCCGCCCGCCCGCCCGACTCCGCCGCCAGCGCCGCAGGCCGACCTGACGCCGCTGCCGGCGGCGGAGGTGGCGCTGCCGCCGGTCCTGCCACCAACCGTTCCGCCAGAGGCGTCGCGACCGCCGCAGGCAGCGTCCGGCGCCGTAGCCTCCACGCGGCGTGCCGAGCGCGCCGGTCGCGAGCCCGCGAGTGTTCCGGCAGCGGAAGTCGCCGGCGTCTTCCGTCTGAACGATAGCCGGCCCAGGCACGGGCAGGCCATTGAGCATGCCTATGACGCCTTGCAGGCGAACCGGCTGGACGACGCGCGCAGCGGCTATGAACAGGTTCTCCGCGGCGATCCCCGGAATGCCGACGCGCTATTGGGTCTGGCGGTAATCGCCACCCGCCAGGGACAGACCGAGCGGGCGCAGCAGATCTATCTGAGGGTGCTCGAAGCCGATCCCGCTAACGTCACCGCCCAGGCGGCTTTGATCAACCTGCGTGGGCACAGCGATTCCGGCCAGTCCGAAAGCCGCCTGAAGATCCTGCTGGCCAGTCAACCGGACTCGCCCAGCCTGCACTTCGCACTGGGCAACCTGTATGCCCGGCAGGGTCGCTGGAGTGAAGCGCAACAGGCCTATTTCCAGGCGTATGCGCTCGAGCCCGACAACGCCGACACCCTGTTCAACATCGCTGTAAGCCTCGACCATCTGCGCCAGAACAAGCTGGCGGCGCAGTACTACCGGATGGCGCTGAACGCCGCCGAAACGCGGCGCAGTGCCTTCGATCAGAATGCGGTCGGGAAGCGTCTCCTTGAACTGCAACAGTAATCGCCGGAACCGGCCGCGATCGGCGGACGTGAGCGGGCTGCCAAGCCGATGATGAACGCCCCCGACGCGCATCCGCATTCACGGCCCCTGGGCCAGATACTGATCAGCAAGGGCATCCTCAGCGAGGATCAGCTGCGCATCGCCCTGCTCGAGCAGATGAAGTCGAACCGGCCGATCGGGAAACTCCTGGTCACGCTCGGTTTCGTGTCCGAGGCGACGCTGCGCGACGCACTCTCCGAAAGTCTCGGCAAGCAGAGCGTCGATCTGTCGAATGCCATCATCGACCCCTTGGCGCTGAAGCTCGTTCCGCGCGATCTTGCCAAGCGCCACCACTTGCTGGCGCTCGACTACGATGCCGAGAACCAGCGTCTGACGCTGGCCATTGCCGACATCAACGACATCGTTGCCCTCGACAAGATTCGCAGCCTGGCCGGCGACGAAATCGAGATCGACACTCTGCTCGCCGGCGAGACCGAGATCGATCGGGCAATCGACCAGTACTATGGTCATGAGCTGTCGATCGACGGTATCCTGAACGAGATCGAAACGGGCGAGATCGATTTTCGCGGCCTGCAGTCGTCGGCTGACGAATACAGCCAGCCGGTCGTTCGCCTGATCGACTCGATTCTCACCGATGCCGTCAAGCATGACGCTTCCGACATCCATTTCGAGCCGGAAGCGAGCTTTCTGCGCATCCGCTACCGTATTGACGGCATGCTGCGGCAGATTCGCTCGCTGCACAAGACGTACTGGCCGGCCATGGCGGTGCGCATCAAGGTGCTCTCGGGAATGAACATCGCCGAGACGCGCGCTCCCCAGGATGGTCGCATCTCGCTCAACATGCGCGGCCGGCAGGTCGATTTCCGGGTCTCGGCGCAACCGACGATTCACGGCGAGAACGTCGTCCTGCGCATCCTCGACCGGCAGAAGGGGATCGTGCCACTCGAGGGTCTGGGTCTCGCCGAGAAGCAGCTGGACCAGCTCAAACTGATGATTGCCCGCCCCGAAGGCATCGTTTTCGTCACCGGCCCCACCGGCAGCGGCAAGACGACAACGCTCTACTCGGTGCTCAACCACATCAACTCCGAGGGAGTCAACATCATGACCCTCGAAGACCCGGTCGAGTACCCGATGACCCTCGTTCGCCAGACGTCCGCCGCCGAATCGGTCAAGCTGGATTTCGCCAACGGCATCCGCTCGATCATGCGCCAGGACCCCGACATCATTCTCGTCGGCGAAGTGCGTGACGCCGAGACGGCCGAGATGGCTCTGCGCGCGGCGATGACCGGGCACCAGGTGTATTCGACGCTGCACACCAATTCGGCGATCGGTGCCATCCCGCGCCTGCTCGACATCGGCATTCTGCCCGACATCATGGCCGGCAATATCATCGGCATCATCGCCCAGCGGCTCGTGCGGCGCCTGTGCGTACACTGCAAGAGCCCGTACCAGGCCGAGGCGCACGAGACTCGCCTGCTCGGCAACCTCGCCGAGGGGCCTCGCCCGGTCATCTACCGGCCGGCCGGCTGCGAACGCTGCGACTTCCAGGGCTATCGGGGCCGCCTGGCGATCATGGAGTTGCTGCGCATCAACGGCGACATGGACGAATTGATCGCCCGTCGCAGCACTGTCCGCGAGATGCGGCAGCTTGCCAGCCGCCAGGGTTTTGCCACCCTCGCGGATGATGGGCTGCGGCGGGTTCTCGACGGTTCAACCTCTCTCGAGGAAGTCGGCCGCGTTGTCGACCTGACCGACAGGATGTAGCCGCCGTGGCGCTCTACACGTACAAGGCGGTCAACCCCGATGGGCGCATGGTTCTCGGTCGAATCGACGCCATCAACCTCGTCGACCTCGAGATGCGCTTGCGGCGCATGGAACTTGATCTGATCACCGGCGAGCCACTGAACAACCGGCGGTCGATCATGGGCGGCGGTGTCCCACGTCGGGAAATCATCCACTTCTGTTTTCACTTGCAGCAGCTCGTGCGCGCCGGCGTGCCGATCATCGAGGGTCTGACCGATCTGCGCGACAGTCTCGAGCACCCGCGCTTTCGTGAAGTTGTCGCCAGTCTGATCGAATCGATCGAGGGAGGGCAGACGCTCTCGCAGGCGATGGAAAGTCATCGGCGCGTCTTCGACCGGGTCTTCATCAGTCTGATCCGCGCTGGCGAAACGACCGGCCGCTTGCCGGAGGTGTTGCATAGCCTCAACGAGTCGCTGAAATGGGAGGACGAACTCGCCTCGCAAACCAAGAAGATGATCGCGTATCCGGCATTCGTCAGCACGATCGTCGTTGGCGCCACCTTCTTCCTAATGGTCTACATGGTTCCGCAGCTCAAGATGTTCGTGAAGAACATGGGACAGGTGCTGCCCTTGCAGACGCAGATTCTGTTCTTCGTTTCCGATCTGCTGGTCGCCTGGTGGTACCTCGCTCTCCTGCTGCCCGCCATGGCGGCTTTCGGATTGCGGTTTCTGTTGCATCACAACCCCCTGGCGCGCGTCCGCTTCGACGGCATCAAGCTGCGAGTGCCGCTGCTCGGCAGTATCCTGCGCAAGATCGTCCTCGCCCGCTTCGCCAACACCTTTGCCCTGCTCTACTCGTCCGGCATCCCGATCCTCGAGTCGATACGCACCACGCAGGATGTGGTCGGCAATCTGGTGGTTCGCCAAGGTCTGGAACGCGTCGAACAACTGATCGGCGAAGGCCAGAACGTCACGGCCGCTTTTCAGAGCACGGGCTTCTTCCCGCCGCTGGTGATCCGCATGCTGCGCGTCGGCGAGAACACCGGCGCCCTCGACGAAGCACTGCTCAACGTCAGTTACTTCTATACCCGCGACGTTCGCGAATCGGTTCAGAAGATCCAGCAGCTGATCGAGCCGATTCTCACGGTCGCCATGGGTGGTTTGCTTGGCTGGATCATGCTCTCCGTTCTCGGGCCGGTCTACGACGTCATCAGCAAGATAAAGCCCTAGCGCCATGCGTTCTCGCCACCTTCTTTACCTCAGTGCCCATCAGATGACGGCCTGCCGCTGGCAAGCCGGGGTGTTGGCCGACGAGGCCTCGTTCGACAACAGCGAAGCCGGGCAGCAGGCGTTTGCCGGGTATCTCGCGGCAAACGCGAAGAGCATCTTCTCGATCCTGGTCAACGTCGCGGACGAGGGTTTCCACCTCGAAACGATTCCCTTCCTGCGGGGTGCCGATCGTGCGGCGATTATCGCGCGCAAGCTCGGGCAATTCTTCTTCAACGCCCCGCTGACGACATCGATCTCGCTTGGGCACGAAAAATCGCGACGCAAGGACGAGCGCATCCTGCTTGCCGCGCTCACCAACCACGATTTCTTTGCCCCCTGGCTGGCCGCACTGGCACGTGCCGAGGTGGCGCTCGCCGGCGTCTACTCGCTGCCCTTGCTTGTGCCGAGGCTGCTCAGGAAGCTTGGCATCGCCGACGAGCGCTGCCTGCTGTTGACCATTCAGGATCAGAGCATTCGCCAGAGCTATCTGGAAAAGGGCGAACTGCACTTCAGCCGCCTGACACCGCTGCACCAGAGCAGTATTGCCGGCATGGCGCAGACCTTCTCGACGGAATCGCTGAAGCTTCAGCAGTATCTGGTGAGTCAGCGCCTGATCGCTCGGCGGCAGCCGATCACCGCCTATCTCATGGCGCACGCGAACGCCAGGGTGGCGATCGAGAGCAGTTGTGCCGACACGGAGACGCTGTCGTTCGTCGTTCTCGATATCGAGGACTGCGCGCGCAAGTGCGGTCTCAGGACACTGCCGGCGGATACGCGTTGCGAGTCCATCTTCCTCGACCTTCTCGCGATGGCTGCTCCACGCGCTCAGTTCGCTAGCGACGAGCAGCGCCATGACTACTATCTCTCGCTCGTCCGCTCGGTTCTCCGCGCGGTGGGGGCAGTCGCCTTGTTCGGCAGCGTGCTGCTGTCGGGGCGACAGTTCCTCGACGCGTACCGGCTCAATCAGGAGAGCGAAGCGCTCGGCGCGGAAACGGCTCTCGCGCGTCAGCGCTACGATGAAATCGTCAGAACCTTTCCGCCGATTCCGACAAGCAACGAGAGCCTGCGTGCAGTTATCAATCGCTACGCCGAGCTCGAAAGAAGCAGCGGGTCGCCCGCCTACCTCTACCGCGAAATCAGCCGAGCCCTGGACAGTGCGGCGTCCGTGGAACTCGATGGCATCGAATGGAAGAGCGGGGCGTTGGAGTTGTCGCGGATTCCGGTTAACGCTGATGCCGCACGCAACGCGCCGCTTGCCGCCGACCAGGAGAGTGCGATCGTGCGCGGTACCCTGCGGCTGGGCCCCGACAGTAACCCGCGGCAGGTCCTGGCGGCCTTCAACCGTCTGGTCGACGCCCTGAAGAGCAACCCGAAGCTGACCGTGGAGGTGCTCCTGCAACCATTCGACGTCGAGTCCGGCAAGGCACTCAAGGGGGCTGATGCCGATTTGGAAGAGAACCAGCCACGCCCGTTCAAGGTGCAGATCCGCCGGGCGATCGGCTCATGAAGTTTCTTCGCAGCGATTACCGGAAGATTCAGGCCAGCCTCTGGGTGGCGCTGCTGATGATCGCCATAGGCGCGGCGGCGCTCTATTTCTCGCACAGCGCCAAGACGCGCGCTGAACTGGCCAGAGATCTCGTCATGGCGCAACGGCAGGAGTCGGATGGCAAGCTCAAGCAGGTGCGCGACGAGGAAATCGAAATCAAGCAGAAATCCATCCTGTTCACTCGGCTGCAGGAGCGTGGCATCATTGGCCCGGAACAGCGCCTCGAGTGGGTGGAGTTGTTGAAGGAGATTCGCGACAAACGTCGTCTGATCGACCTGCAATACGAAATCGCGCCACAGCGTCTGCTCGACGGCAACCCGACCGGCAGTTACGCGTTCTACTCCAGCGCGATGAAGCTGCAGTTTCGATTGTTGCATGAGGAGGACCTGACACGCTTGATCGGCGACTTGCGCAGCCGGGCGAAGGCGCTCATTCGCGTCCGCAGTTGTGACGTGGCGCGCCTGCCGGCAAGTGCCGACGAACGTAGTGGCCGGCGCGCAAACCTGTCGGCGGAGTGCGAAATCGACTGGCTGACCTTGCGCGAAGTCAGCCGGAAGTAGGTCGATTGCCAGTCGCGAGGAGGAAGAAAGCCCATGCTCAAGTGCTCGTCGTTAGCACGCCGCTCTCTTGCCATTGGCGCGTGGCTGTTTGTTCTCGTGCCGGGTGCGTCCACTGGCGCCGAAGAGTCCCTGGGTCGGCTGTTCTTTACCCCTGAGCGTCGCCAGCAACTCGACCGCCAACGCGAGATGAACGTCCTCGACAAACAGCAGGTCCCCGCCGATCCGACGCTGACCATCGACGGCATCGTCACACGCAGCAGCGGCAAACGTACGGCCTGGGTGAACGGTAGCCCGCAGAATGAAGATGACGTGGCGAGTGGTCTGACCGTGACACCGCGGCGAGGCGATCCGGGCAAAGTTCTGGTCGAAGCCAATGATTCGCCGGCCGCCAGGGCGCGTGTTGGCGAGACGGTCAATCGCACCACGGGTCAGGCGAGTGATTTGCTGAGCGGCGGACAGGTCCTGGTCAGGGCTCGGCCACCGGCGACAAGATAGGCATAACGGTAACCGGCGGTGAGATCCGTTAATCGCGTTTCCACCGTGCACGTGGGAGGCACACATGTGCAAGAGCAACGATACCGTGGGTAGTCCGTACCAGCAGCGTGGGGTGGCGCTGCTGGCGCTGCTGACGCTGCTGTCCTTGTTCGGACTGTATCTTTTCGTCGGGCAACTCAGTGCCACCCAGTTCCAACTGGCGCGTGAGGAGAAATCCGCGGCGGCGCTGGCCGAGGCCAGGCAGGCGCTGGTCGACGAGGCGGTCACACGCGTGTCGATCAACGATGCCGGCTACCTGCGCTTGCCGGACTTGGGCGTCAACGTGGGCGCACCCGCTGAGGGATACGCTTCAGGAACCTTTGCCGAGGACGGCAAGGATCTTTCGGTTATCGGCAAGTTTCCCTGGAAGACCCTGGACACGGGACCGTTGCGTGACAGCACGGGGCAATGCCTGTGGTACGTGGTGTCAGGTCGTTTCAAGAAGGATACCGATCTCCTGAAGACCGACGTGTTCAACTGGGATACGCTCGGCCAGATCGACGTCATCAACGCCAACGGTGCTTTCCTCGCGGTCAATCTCGCCGCCTTGCTCGTCTCCCCGGGGCCAGCGCTCGACGGTCAGAGTCGTGCGCTGGCCGACGCCGCCTATACGGAATGCGGAGGCAACTACGATGCCCGCAATTATCTCGATGCCTTCAATGGTACGAATGCGCTCGCCGGCCAGGTCAACTACTACACGGACAGCACCAACAACAGGGTGGCGTCGGACAGCAACAACAAGCAGTTCGTGATGGTCGTCAATTACCCCCACTACAACGATCGCTTCACCTTCCTGAGCGTTGGTCAGATCTTCGATCCCTTGATCCGGCGTCGCGATTTCAGGGACGCGATCGGCAACCTCCTTGACGACGCGACCTTCCGGGCACATCTGCAGACTATAGTAGTAGCCGGCAACAAAGGAACCGACAACCTCCTCTGCACGTCCGCAACCGGCGCAGACAACCGGGAGTTCTGCAAGAACTGGAAAGAGATGCTTTTTCTCGCGCAGTTGCCGAGTCCGTCCAGGATCACCATCGATGGCGGCTTGTCGTCCGATGTCTGCAACCGTGTTCTGATCTTCGCCGGTCGCCGGACGGCTGGCCAGAGCCGCAGCACCTCGACTGATAAAGCGAACCGGGCGAACTATCTGGAAGGTGTCAACGCGACCTCGTTCAACGTGCCGACTGCCAGCGCTAGCGACTTTGCCGGCGCGTCGGTCTTCAATTGGCGCACTCCGGCTACCGATCTGGTGAGGTGTCTGCCGTGAGCGGACGCCCATTGCAGGCCCTGCCGAGCGCCGGATTCACCTTGACGGAACTGGCCGTCGTGCTGGTGATCGTGTCGCTGCTGATCGGCGGTTTGCTGGTGCCGCTGTCGGCGCAGATGGATGCGCGCAATGCCAGCGATACGCGCGCATCTCTGGCGGAGATCCGCGAGGCGCTGCTCGGCTATGCCGCGGTCAACGGCCGTCTGCCTTGCCCGGCGGCGACGGCGGGTGACGGGACCGAACAGTTCAATACCGTCACCGGTCAGTGCGCCCCGCTCGCCGGTGTGCTGCCTTGGGCGACCCTGGGTGTCAAGGAAACCGACGCCTGGGGGCGCCGCTACACGTATCGAGTCACTCCGGTTTTCGCCCAGTGCGTGGCACCTTCCTATGCCGTGGGGGCGCCGTGCACGCCGGGCTACAGCTTTGTGCTCGCGTCCCTGGGGGGCTTGGACGTACGCTCCACTGCCGGGGGCAGCGTCATTGCCAGCAAAGTTCCGGCTGTCGTGATTTCCCACGGCAAGAACGGCAACGGGGCCTATACGCCCGGAGGAACACAATTGCCGGCGGGGGCTGACGTCGACGAGCAGGACAACCAGTTGATCAACCCTGCCGGTGTTGTGACGATGGCCAACTATGACTTCGTCAGCAAGACGCCAACGGCGACGTTCGACGACGAGGTGATGTGGATTTCGCCGGGTGTTCTCTTCAATCGCATGATCAGCGTCGGCAGGTTGCCGTAGGTGGGTGCCGATCAGACCTTCCTCGACAGGTTGCGCAACGCCGGCATCTCGCCCGGCGACGACGAAGAACTGCGGCTGCAGAAGTCCCTCCTGTTTTTCGCCACCGGCTTGATCAGCCTGGCGTCGATGGTCTGGTTGCTGATCTACTGGCAACTCGGGCCGCGCTTCTCGTCCAACCTGCCGTTTGCCGTGCAACTCCTGCTTGTCGGCAATCTGCTCGTTTATCTCAAGACGCTCAACTTCAACGCCTTCCGCGTCCTCCAGTTGTCGCTGTTCCTGTTCACGCCCTTCGTGGCGCAGTGGAGCATCGGTAGCTTCATCACCGCCAGCGGCATCAGCATCTGGGCCTTGCTCGCTCCCATCGGCGCCGTCCTGTTCATTGGTCCGCGACAGTCGGGAGCCTGGTTTTTCGCCTACGTCTTTCTCACCACGCTTTCCGGCGTGTTTGATTTCTACCTCGCCGACTCGCTGCCCTTGTCCGGGGACAAGGTATCGCCGCAGACCGCGGCATTCTTCTTCGCACTCAACTTTGCGGCCGTATCGACCATCGTCTACCTGCTGCTTCGCTACTCCGACACGGAAAAGCATCAGGCCCAGGCGCGGCTGCAGGAAGCGCATCGCCTGCTGCAGGTCGAACAGGAGCGCTCCGAGAGGTTGCTTCTCAACGTTCTTCCGGGGCCGATTGCCGAGCGCCTGAAGAACAGCAGCCAGACGATCGCTGACGGTTTTGCCGAGGTTTCGGTGATGTTCGCCGATATCGTGAACTTCACCAGGGTTGCCGAGGGGCTGACGCCGCAGCAGGTCTTCACGATGCTGAACAAGATCTTCTCGTCGTTCGACGAACTCGCTGAAAGGTATGGTCTTGAAAAGATCAAGACCATCGGCGATGCCTACATGGTCGCTGCGGGCCTCAACGATGCACGCAGCGACTGTGCCGAGGCATTGGCCGATATGGCCCTCGAGATGTGCGCGCTGCTGCATGACGATTTCAGCATCAACGAGATGCGCCTCGAACTGCGTATCGGCATCGGTACCGGCCCGGTCGTTGCCGGTGTCGTCGGCAAGAAGAAGTTCATCTACGACCTGTGGGGCGACACGGTCAACATCGCCAGCCGGGTCACCAGCGAGGGAGTTCCAGGTATGGTGCAGGTCGACGAGCGCAGCTATCGGCGCTTGCGGGATCGCTTCGATTTTCGGGAACCACAGACGATCTACCTGAAGGGCAAGGGAAACATGGTGGTGCATCGCCTCATCGGTCGGCGATCCGCCACGACGGTCGACGCCTAGCCCGCTACCGCTGTGGCAGTGCCCGCGTGCCGGCGCAACGCGAAGCACACCTCGCCCGGCCGATTGCTGGTCAGCGACAGATCGTAGCCGCAGCCCTCGGCCTGTCGCGCGGCGTGGTAGAGCCCGATGCCGAGACCGCTCTCGGAGGTCACCGGTGTGCGCAGCAAATGGGCGAGCACTTCCTCGCTGACCGCGCTTCCCGTATCGCACACGCTGAGCAGCGAAGCGTCGGGCGCGAGTGCCACACGCACCTGCAGACCCTCCTCAGATCGGCGCTTGAGCAGCGCGTTCTGCAGCAGATTGTCGATGACGCTGTCGAAGAGCGCGGTCGGCACCAGCGCCTCCGGGTCGAAGTTGGTGACGGGGAAGACCACCGCCGAATCGGCGTAACGCCGCTGCTGAATCTTCCACCACATCTCGGCGGGCAGCCTGCCACCGACCTCGGCTTGCGGCTTCTGCAGCTTGCCGAGCGTCTGTTGCAGGCGCTGGGTGATTTGCGGCAACTGCCGCTGCAGCAGGTCGAGCCGCTCGTCGGCCCGACCTTCCAGGGTCTGTGCCAGATAACAGAGATTGTTGAGTGACTGGAGAAGATTCTTCACGTCGTGCGTCAGGCGGGCGCCGGTCTCATGAATGGCGCGCAGGTAGCTGACCTGCTGCAACTCGCGAGCACGCAACTTGGCGACGTAATGCTCGTTGGCCAGTTGCGCCAGCAGGTGGAAGTGCCAGACCAGTGCCGGGCTCAACTTGTGCCGGGTGTGCAAGGTGAGGTGCAGGGGGTGTCCCGGGAATTCCTGACGAAAACGCGACTCGTTGCCGAAAGATCCGCCACTCGCCCCGGCGACCCAGCTTCCACCATCGACCCAGGGGAGAGCGAGCATTTCGTCGAGCGCCTGCGCGAGAAAGCGTTCCGGATTGGCCTCGTCGCCGGCCAGGGTCGTCAGGCGATGCAGCCATTTCTCGAAGGGCAGGCCGATGGTCAGGAGGTAGCGCGAGAAGAACACGTCGATGCCGGTGAACCCCGGCCGCGTATTCCACGTCCAGCCGATGAGCAGCAGCAGCGTGGCCATCAGCATCAGCGTATTGAGCAGTGCTTCCAGGTAGCCGGACTGGCGTAGCACCATGAACGCCAGGCTGCCCAGGACGAGGACGGCGATGAGCAGGAAGATGAGCAGGCTGTAGAACAGATCGACCATCGCTCCGCCGGGACGGTCGCTGTCGCGCGACAGCGGCAGCAGTGTCATGACGCAGAGGAAGGCCGGCATTCCCCAGGCGAACTCGCGATTCAGCGAAGGGCCGACCGGCGCCGCATTGGCGACCACCTTCGGCACGAGCCACAAGAGCAATGCCGCCAGCAGGTAAGCGAAGGCGATCAGGTAGAAGATGCGCGTTGGCCGATGATCGACGAACATCACGCGTCCGCCGACGAGCGCGGCCAGCAGGATCACCCAGATGATCAGCAGCCACCAGCCGTACCAGGCGATTCCGCAGCCGAGGACCAGGGCAATCACCGTCAGGCCGCCCAGGTCGACCGTTCTTTCGGCATAGATGAACGGTTGCCAGAGGATGAACAAGCCGACATCGACCAGCCAGCACAGCAAGCCGAACGACGTGCCGGGATCCGCGACCAGAGCCAGATGCAGCAGCGCCAGCAAGGCGATCAACAGCCAACGCTGGCGCTGGCGCAGCGCGCTACCCAGGCGCTGCAGCGTGGTCATGCCCGGCTTTCGTCAGTTGGCGGCAGGGAGTCGGGTTGTCGGCCCGCCAATAGTCCGGCTCTCGACAGGGGTGTCGAAAACTGGACAGATCGATGACCCTTGTTGCCCGTATCGACGGCTTTTGCCTGGCACACAAAATGCTTTACGACCACTGTGATTTTCGACCCGGAGTGAACGAAGCAATGAGAAAGCAACAGTCAGGGTTTACGTTGGTGGAGATTGCCATTGTACTCGTCATCATCGGCCTGCTGCTTGGCGGGGTCCTCAAGGGACAGGAGCTGATCAACAGCGCCAAGGTCAAGAACATGATCGGTGACCTGCGTGCCGTCTCGAGCATGGTGTATGCGTACCAGGACCGCTTCAAGGCGCTGCCCGGCGACCAGACGGCAGCGCAGTTGACGCAGTCTTTCGGGGCAGCGGTCGCAGCCACTCCGTGCGCGCCATCGGCTGCGGCAACCAACTGCGACAACAATAACGGGCGCATCGATGGCGACTGGTTTGCCGGTGGCGCCGGCGGCACGGGAGTGACCACCGACGAAACCTCGGTGTTCTGGCAGCACGTTCGTCTGGCCAATCTGGCGACCGGCCCGACCGCTACGATCACCACAGACCCCAATTACCGGCCCAGGAATGCCGACGGCGGTTTCATCGGCATCGAGAGCGGCATCAGCAGTGCCACCGGCTTGCCGGCGCCGTATATCGCCAACATGCGCGGGTCGCTTTTCGTCTGCTCCGCGGGCATCCTCGGACGCTACGCGAAGCAGATCGATACCACCATGGACGACGGCAATACCGCCGGCGGATCGGTGCAGGCGGTGCTCAACGGTGCCGCCCGCGGTTCCGCCGCCGTGGCTACAAACTTGATCGTCGACAGCCAGCAGTACACGGTCTGCCTCGCCAACTGAGCACGCGGCGCTACTCTCTGTCGCCCGGAAACAAAGAAGCCCGCGCCTGCGGGCTTCTTCCGTTTACCGTTGCAGGAGTCGTTCCTCGGCCGCGTTCAGCGCACCGGGTGCGCCCAACAGGACGACGACGTCGCCAGCCTGAAAGCGGGTTTCCGCCGACGGCTCCGGGGCCCTGATGTTGCGTCGGCGAACGGCTGTCACCTCGACGCCGAGTTCATTCACCGCCAACTCACCGAGTGTACGCCCGATCGCGTGTGCGCCGTCGACGAGCAGGATCGAATGCAGGCGCGCCTCGTCGCGGTCGAGAGCGTCGTCGTCGGCGTCGCCTTCGCCGCGGAAGAAGCCGCGCAGCGCCCGGTAGCCGACCAGTCGCGTCTGGCGGAAACGTTCGAGGACGTGCGCGGTGGGGACGCCGGCGTGACGCAGCGCGTGCGCGGCGAGCACCATGCTCGCTTCGAGTGTTTCCGGGACGACCTCGGCAGCCCCCGCGCGCTGCAGTCGGTCGAGGTCCTTTTCGTCGAGCGTACGTACGACCACGGGCAGGTCCGGTTTGAGCCGGTGGACGTGTTCGAGGACGCGCTCGGCGGCGCGCGTATCGGCAAAGGAGATCATCAGCACGCTGGCGCGAGCGACGCCGGCGGCAACGAGCGTTTCGCGGCGTGCGGCGTCGCCATACATCACGTTCTCGCCGGCCGCCGCCGCTTCGCGGACACGTTCGGGATCCAGATCCAGGGCCACGTAGGCGACGGATTCCTGCTCCATGAAGCGGGCCAGGTGCTGGCCGCTACGGCCGTAACCGCAGATGACGACGTGCTGCTCGGTGTTCATCGTCTGCGCCGCCAAGCGGGTGAGTTGCATCGAGCGCATCAGCCACTCGCTGGCCGCAAAGCGCAGGACGATGCGGTCGCTGTACTGCACGATCACCGGCGCCAGCAGCATCGAGAGGACCAGCGCCGCGAGAACGGCCTGCAGAGCCAGCGCCGGTACGAGGTGCAGTCTGCCCATTTCGGACAGCAGAACGAAACCGAATTCGCCACCGGCGCAGAGCCAGAGAGCGGTGCGCGTGGCGTTGCCGGCGCTTGACCCGAACAGCCGTGACAGCCCCAGCATGAGTGCGAACTTCACGCCCAGCAGCGCCGCCAGCACGCCCAGGACGAGCGGCGCATTGGCGAGGACCAGCGGAACGTCGAGCATCATGCCGATGGTGACGAAGAACAGGCCCATCAGAACATCGCGAAAGGGCTTGATGTCTTCCTCGACCTGGTGCCGGTACTGGGTTTCGGAAATCAGGATGCCGGCGACAAAGGCGCCGAGCGCCAGCGACAGGCCGGCACGTTCGGTCAGATGCGCCAGGCCGAGCGTGACCAGCAGCACGTTGAGCATGAACAATTCGGCCGACTTGCCACGCGCCACGACGTAGAACCACCTGTTCATCAGCCGCTGGCCGAAGAACAGCACCACCGACAGCACCAGCACGGCCTTGAGCATCGCCAGACCGATCATCGTCGCCATCTGCTCGGGTGATTCCGAAAACGAGGGGATCACGATCAGCAACGGCACGACCGCCAGGTCCTGGAACAGCAGCACGCCCATCACCTCGCGGCCATGCGGAGCATCGAGTTCGAGGCGCTCGTTCAGCAACTTGGTGAGCACCGCCGTAGACGACATCGCCAGTGCGCCACCGAGGGCCACTCCCGCCTGCCAGCTCAATCCCACGGCACCAAGAACGGCGGTGACGACTGCCAGGGTCGCCAGCACCTGCAGCAGACCGAGGCCGAAAACGATGCGCTTCATCGCGTACAGCTTGGGCAGCGAGAACTCGAGGCCGATCGAGAACATCAGGAAGACGACGCCGAACTCGGCCAGATGCTGCACGCCGGCGAAGCCCTCGACCAGATTGAAGGCGTGCGGGCCGATCAGCGTGCCGACCAGCAGGTAACCGAGTACCGGCGGCAGGCTGACCGAACGAAAGACGATCACCGAAACCACCGAAGCGCCCAGCAGCAGCAGAATGGTTGGTAGCGTTGCCATCAGTCCTGTCCCTCGTTGCGGTCGTGGCGTCGGCGCGAGATCAGCGCACCAGGGGCTTCTGCTATACTCGCGCCATGATAACCGCTGCCTGCTCATGAACCAAATTCAGCCTTCAGCGCAAGCGCTCGATCTGGCACGGCAGGTTCTCCGCATCGAAGCCGACGCCGTCCTGGCGCTGGCCGACCGTATCGACGGGGCCTTCCTGCAGGCGCTGCGCTTGGTCCTCAATTGCCGTGGTCGGGTCATCGTCAGCGGCATGGGCAAGTCCGGGCATGTCGGGCGCAAGATCGCTTCGACCCTGGCCAGCACCGGGACTCCCGCCTTCTTCGTGCATCCGGCCGAGGCCAGCCACGGCGACCTCGGAATGATCACCCGCGACGACGTGCTGATCGCGATTTCCAATTCCGGCGAAAGCGCCGAACTGCTCACCATCGTCCCGAGTATCAAGCGGCAGGGAGCGAGACTGATCAGCATGACCGGCAACCGGTCCTCGTCGCTGGCCGTCGAAGCCGATGTTCACCTCGACGCCGCGGTGGCCCAGGAAGCGTGTCCGCTCAATCTGGCGCCCACCGCCAGCACGACTGCTGTACTGGCGCTGGGCGATGCGCTGGCGGTTGCCCTGCTCGATGCACGTGGTTTCGGCCCCGAGGATTTCGCCCGTTCGCACCCCGGCGGCTCGCTCGGTCGCCGTCTCCTGACGCACGTGCGCGACGTCATGCGCGTCGGTGCGGCCATTCCGGAGGTCGATCCAGCGACCAGTGTCCCCGCGGCCATTCTCGAGATTTCCCGCGGCGGCATCGGCATGACCGCGGTGGTGACTGCTGAGCGCCGGGTCATCGGGGTCGTCACCGATGGCGACCTGCGGCGGGCTTTTGGCCGCGAGGCGGACCCGCGACACCTGTTCGTCACCGACATCATGGGGCGCCAACCGCGTTCGATCGGACCGGACCGGCTCGCCGTGGAGGCGGTAGAGATGATGGAGCAGCACAAGATCAACCAGTTGCCGGTGGTCGATGCGACCGGCGTTCTGGTCGGTGCCCTCAACATGCACGACCTGTTCAAGGCCAAGGTGATCTGATGCCCGTCGTCCGCGAATCCGCGACCGCGTGCGCCGGCCGCCTCAAGCTGATGGCTTTCGACGTCGACGGCGTGCTCACCGATGGCTCGCTCTTCTATACCGACGACGGCGTCGAGATCAAGGCCTTCAACACCCTCGATGGGCATGGCCTGAAGATGCTGCAACAGGCAGGTGTCAAGGTCGCGATCATTACCGGCCGGCGTGCGCGCTGCGTCGAGTTGCGCGCCAGCAACCTTGGCATCGGCTACCTGTTCCAGGGTGTCGACAACAAGCTCGCCGTGATGAATTCGCTGCTCGTCGAACTCGGCTTGACAGCCGATGTTGCCGGCTACATGGGCGACGACCTGCCTGACCTGCCGCTGATGAGCGCCTGCGGTTTTTCCGCGACCCCAGGTGATGGCCATGCGCTGGTGCAAAGTCATGCTTCGCTGATCGCTACTCGCTGGGGCGGTCGGGGTGCCGTGCGCGAGGTCTGTGAGTTCATACTTGAAGCGCAGGACAAACTCGCTGCCGTGCTGGCGCCGTATCTTCCGGTGGTCGAGCGATGAAACGCTGGAGCAGCGCGGCCCTGCCGTTGACCCTTCTGCTGGCGCTGGCCGTGTTGAGCTTCTGGTTGCGCTATGCGACCGAGTTGCCGGACGAGCGCAACGACGGCAAGAGTCGCCACGATCCTGATTTCATCGTCACTACGGCGACCGCGCACAAACTCGACAAGTCAGGCCAGCTGCTCTACACGCTGGTTGCCGACGAGATTCGACATTACCCCGATGACGATACTGCCGACCTGACCAATCCCAAACTTGAGTACTTCGACCCGACCAAGCCGACGGTCACCATAAGCGCCGTGCGCGGACACGTGAGCCCCAAGGGTGAGCGCGTCGAGCTCAGTGAACGCGTCGAGGTGCGGCGTGCTGCGACCGACAGGCAGGCGGAACTCGTACTCGAAACTCCCGACCTGACGGTTCTCACCGATGAGGAACAGGCCTTCACGAAGAGCCGGGTAGTGATTACTCAGGGCAAGTCGTGGGTACAGGGCGTCGGCATGCAGATCGACAACAAGTTGCAGACTTACCTGCTGGAATCCCAGGTCACCGGAGAGATTGCCAGCCATCCGGCCAAGACGAAACCATAGATATGAAGACGACCCTTTGTTGCGCCTGCGCGAGTAGCCTCCTGATCGTCCTGTCGCTGCCGGCGCAAGCCGAGCGCGCAGACCGCGACAAGCCGATTCACCTCGAAGCGGACCGGATGAGCATAGACGATATCAAGAAGGTCAAGACACTCGAAGGCAATGTCGTGATGATCCAGGGGACCCTGGAGCTGCGTACCAATCGGCTGGTCGTTACCGACGACGCCGACGGTTTCCAGAAGGGGGTGGCCACTGGTGGCGCCAACGGCCTCGCCCGTTTCCGGCAGAAACGCGAGGGCGTCGACGAATGGATGGAAGGCGAGGCGGAGCGCATCGAGCACGATGCACGGAGCGAAGTAACCCAGTTCTTCATCCGCGCCTGGGTCCAGAGTGGAGCGGACGAGGTCAGGGGCCCCTATATCTCCTACGACGCGCTGAACGAGAAATACGCCGTGAATAGCGGCGGCGCCACGAAGACGGCCACTGGCGCAGCGCAGGCAAGAGTGCGGGCGATCATTCAGCCGAAGAGCAAGGACGAGAAGCCGGCTGACCAGAAAGCGGCGACTGATCAGAAAGGCCCGGCACTGAGCCTCAAGCCCGCGTCGAACGTCAAGCCGGCAGCGGATTGAATCGCCAGCCGCTTCCGTTTGTCGGCCAGTTACCATTGCCGTCGGCGCAGGCACCGCCGCCAGCGCTTGGCCCGGCGCCGTGCGGCAGGGCCTCTGGTTCGCGGTGGCGCGGCCCACCCATCGACTGACCATCCCGCGATTCTTTCTGGTGCGACGCACCAATCGCCCCCGTCGAATCGCTCCCGGCGTCGACGGGTTTCATGATGTTTCCTGTAAATCAACGTGTTGTGTAGATTGTGCGACGCACAATAAAGTGCTTGACAAGCGAGTTCAGAGGTTTATAATTCGCTCCATGGTGCAGTGCAACAAAAGATCGGAGTGCGGTGACGCACAAGGGTCAGCGAGTTAACCATTGCACATGTTGTGTTGTGCCCCCACTTTAAATGAGGAGATTGACCATGTTCACCACGCCCGAACAATTCGCTGCTGCCAACAAGGCTTCCGTTGATGCCATGCTGACCCTTGCCAACACCGCTCTGGCCAGCGCCGAGCGCATTGCCGCGCTGAACCTGAATACGGCCCGCTCGATGCTCGAGGACGGCGTTGCCAACGCCAAGGCGATGCTGGGTGCCAAGGACCCGCAGGAATTCTTCTCGGTTCAGGCTTCGCTGGCGCAGCCCAGCCTCGAGAAGGCCGTGGCCTATACCCGCAGCGTCTATGAAATCTCGGCTCAGTCGAAGGAAGAGATCACCAAACTGCTCGAAGCGCAGTTCAGCGATTTCCAGAAGCAGACTCTGGCTCTGCTCGAGAAGGCCACGAAGAATGCGCCGGTGGGTTCGGACGTTGCGGTGTCAGCCGTCAAGTCGGCAATCGCCTCGGCCACCTCGGCCTTCGACAGCATGAACAAGGCGGCCAAGCAGGTTGCCGACATCGCCGAGGCCAACGTTGCCGCGGCTACCAACGCTACCGTCAAGGCAGTTGGCGCCACCGCCGCGAACGTCAAGAAGTAGGTCTGCCTGGGCCTTGATGGACGGGCTCGATGCCGCCGTCTCACCAGCAAGGCATGCGAGAGGCTCCCGCTGCGGTTCGGGAGCCTGCTCTCAGGCCTGTTTCGAGTCCTCGTCTGAGCACAGTCCGAAATCAGTATTCCGGCGGGAGCGGAAAAAGCGTGTCGCTGCGGCGACGCGCCCCCGAGTAGCCGTCACGCGCATTACCATTGCCATAAAACGGAGATATCCATGAGCACTATCGATCTAGAACAACTCGCCCAGAGCCAGAAGGCCAACGCACAAGTCATGATGACCCTGGTTCGCACGGCTTTTCACGGGCTGGAGCAACTGTCCGCACTCAACCTTTCGGCGAGCCGCGAACTGTTCAACACCGGCACCTCCGGCGCGCAGCAGCTGATGGGTGTCAAGGATCCGCAGCAGCTCAAGGATGTCGCCGCTTCGCTGGCCCGGCCGAACGTCGACAAGCTGATGGAATACTCGCGCAGTTTGTATGAACTGGCCGCCAACATGCAGCGGGAAATCACGTCGGTCATGGAAGACCAGTACAGCACGATGCGCCACAACGCGTCGGGACTGATCGAGAAGACCGGCGTGGCGACGCCGATCGCCGGTGACGTATTCGGCGCGGCGATGAAGCAGATGATGAACGCGTCGAGCACCGCCTTCGAAAACATCTCCCAGATGGCCAAGCAGATGACCGACATCGTCGATTCCAATGTCAAGGCGGCCACCAGCGCTACCGCCCAGGCAGCAGCGGCTCTGACCCCGAAGAAGTGATCTTCAGGCGCGCGATGCGCGCCTGATCGCTGACGAACCCCGGTTTTGGCCGGGGTTTTCTCGTCTACCGGTCGCCTTCCCGGGTCGCCGCGCTACGGTCGCCGTTCTATGGCCGCCACTCCCAGTGGATGGCGCGCCGCTCGACCTCCTGCCTGATCGCTGCCATTGCCCGATCGACCAGTGCCGGGTCGCCCTCGACACCAAGCTCCAGGTGTCGCCGCTGCCCGTCTTCCGAGATCGACGGCAGGCTGAAGAGGCGCAGCGCCGGAAAATCGGCGACGACCCGTTCCATCAGATCGAGCAGTGCGCTCTCGTAGGCATTCGCGCCGGTCAGCAGGCAGGCCCTTTCGACCGTTGGACGCTGGTTGAAGAGATGCGCATAGAAGGTGTCGAGCGCCCACTCGGCCATCGGGTGCGCCATCTGCGGGAAACCCGGCAGGAAGTGGTGATCGCGAACACGAAACCCCGGAATCCGGTTGAACGGGTTGGGGATGATATCGACGCCGCGCGGGAAGGTGCCGAGCAGCAGGCGAACGTCGGTGATCTCGGCGCCGAAACGGGCCCGGATTTCCCGTTCGGCGTCCGGATGCAGAACCAGATCGACATCCAGCGCCTCCGCTACTGCCTGCCGGGTATGGTCGTCGGGCGTATTGCCGATTCCGCCGAAGCTGAAGACCACATCGCCGGCAGCCAGAGTGCGCCGGAGCGTGGCGGCGATGCGCGAACGCTCGTCGCCGAGGTACTCGACCCAGGCCAGGCGTAGACCTCGCAGCGCAAGCAACTCGGCAATCTTCGCAAAGTGCCGGTCGACGCGTTTTCCCGACAGGATCTCGTCACCGAGGATGATCGCCCCGAAACTCATGTCGCTTCCTTCTCCGTAAGTGGCTGCCTGCCGGCCGTGACGACGGCGCCTTGCCGCCAGCGGCGCAGCGCCTCGAGGCAGTAGTGAGTATAGGCCAGTGCCGCCAGCGTGGGTGTCAGCAAGCCGACGACCGGGATGTGCGTGAGCAGCGCCAGGATGACGCCGAGGAGCAGCAGCGGAAAGCCGTTCTGGCGGCGCAGCGCGCGCCATTCCTCGTCGGTCGCATGCAGGGTCAGCGCGTCGTAAGCAAAAGTGCGGCGCGTCAGCCAGGCCATCCAGAGAATCGGCAGCAGCAGGGCAAAGCCGGGGATCAGCCAGAGTGGCAGCGTCAGCAGCCAGCCGACGATGAACAGGAGTACCGCCGAAATGCTGTTCCATGCCGCTGCCGCCAGGCTGTCCTTGCCGAGGCGCGCCAGTTCCGGATAGTCGGCCGCCGCCACATGTTCGAGCAGGAGTGGCATGACGAAAAGCGCCGCCAGCAGCATCGCGGTAACGAATGCCGCGGCGAGCACCAGCAGCCAGCCGCCGAGCACGGCCGCGAACTTGGCCAGCCAGAGCGCCCCCCAGCCGGCCAGCCAGGTCAAGGGCGGCTGCTCGATCAGGCTGCCGATCAGGGTCTCGAGGAAGAAGAGCGCGAGCCCGATCCAGACCACCAGTGCCACCGCGGCTGGTCCCAGCAACAGCAGCCAGACCCGGCCGCGGCCGAGCGTCTTGACGCTGCGCAGCAGCGCCAGCATCACCTCATGCACAGTTCGTCTCCCCCGTCATCATCGCCTCACATGCCCTCCCACATCTTCTGCAGCCGCTTGCTCGATACCGGTACCGGCGTGCGCAGTTCCTGCGCGAACAACTGCACGCGAAGTTCCTCGAGCAACCAGCGAAACTGCTCGAGTTGCGGCTCGCGCACCCCCTGCCTGGCGCGCACGCTGGCCCGTCGCTCGTAGTGGGCCCACAGCGGCGCGTACTCGGCAAGCAGGCGCGCGTCGCGGGCCAGCCCGAGGCTACCTGCCGCCTTCAGTTTGTCGAGACGTAGCCCGATCGCCTTCAGGTAGCGCGGGTAGTGCTGCAGGCGCTCGAACGGCGTTTCCGCGACGAAGCGCTTGCCGATCAAGCGCGAGAGCTGCGCCTCGATGTCCTGCAGCGTGCCGGGGTAGGCCTTGAAGCCCGGCAGCTTCTTCTGCAAGGCTTGCCAGTCGGTGAGGATCTGCCCGACCAGGCGGCAGATTTCCTGCGCCAGCAGGTTTATCCTCGCCTTGCCCTCGAGACAGCGGGCGCGGAAACCGGCCGCATCAGTCGGCCACGGTTCTCCCAGGCAGGCGCGCGTGCAGGCGACTTCGATCACCTGCCGGCGCAACTCGTCGAGCGTGCCGAGAGGCATGAACTGCATCGCCATTGGTGTCAGCCCGGGAAGATTCTTCTCCAGGTACTTCACCTGCTCGCGGAACTGCAGCATGAACAAGCGCAGGAGGCCCGCCGCATGCGCCTGCCGCGCCTCTTCCGGCGAATCGAAGACGCACAGCGAGACGCTGTCGCCATCGTCGGAGAGTCCCGGGTAGCCGAGAACGCGCTGGCCGCCGCCGGCCTCGACTTCCATCAGCTCGGGGAGTTCGCCAAATACCCAGTCGGTCATTCCCGAGTACTCGTCGGGCGTTTCATGCAGCTCGGTGAACTCCTGCTTCGCTTCGCGTCCCCACTCGGCGCGCAGTTCGCTCAGGTTACGGGTCATCGCCAGTTGGCGGCCATTTTCATCGAGCAGACGGAAATTGAACGACAGGTGTGCCGGCAGAACATCGGGGCGGAAGGCGTCGGGAGTGATCTCCCAGCCGCGCGCGTTGAGGCCGCGCGATTGCAGGATGAAGCTCACCAGGGCGCTCACCAGCGGCTTGTCGGCAGGGGGCACCTGGGCGACGAACTCGGCAGCGAAGTCCGGTACCGGCACCAGCTTGGCGCGGATCTTCTGCGGCAGCGTCTTGACGAGCTGCACCACTTTCTCCTTGAGCAGCCCCGGCACCAGCCACTCGCAGCGTGCCGCCGGAAGCTGATTGAGTTGCGCCAGCGGTACGCTCAGTGTCACGCCGTCGCGCCCACTGCCCGGCTCGAAGTGGTAGGCCAGCTCGAAGTCCACGCCGCCGAGCCGCAGTTGATGCGGAAAAGCTTCGCTGGTGATGCCGGCGGCCTCGTGCCGCATCAGGTCTTCGCGCTGCAGGTGGAGTAACTGCGGCTGTTCGCGTTCGACCTCGCGCCGCCATTTGTCGAAAGCGGCGGCGCTGAAGATTCCTTCGGGGACGACCCGGTCGTAGAAGGCGAAGATCAGTTCGTCGTCTACCAGCACGTCGGGTCGACGCGATTTGTGTTCGAGCGTTTCGATGTCGAGCATCAACTGCTGGTTGTGCGTGAAGAAATCCCAGCGGCGGGCGAACTCCTCGCTGACCTCGCCGCCGACCAACGCCTGGCGGAGGAAGATCTCGCGCGCCGCCGACGGGTTCAACGGCCCGAAGTTCACCCGCCGGCGCGCTTCAACGACGATCCCGTACAGCGTGATGCGCTCGAAGGCGATCGCCTGCATCGCCTTCTGCTCCCAGTGCGGGTCGAACCAGCTACGCTTGAGGAGATGTGCGCCGACGCGTTCGAGCCACTCGGGTTCGGCGCGCGCGACGCAGCGGGCGAACAAGCGCGTCGTCTCGCTGAGTTCCGCCGCGACGACCCACTTGCCGGCCTTCTTCTGCAGCGGCGAGCCCGGATGGATGAGGAACTTGATGCCGTGGGCGCCAAGGTAATACCCCGAGTCCTCCGACTTGCAGCCGATATTGCCGAGCAGACCGGCGAGAAGGGCGCGATGGATGGCGTCGTAGGTCGCCGGCAACTGGTTTTCCTGCCACTGATGCTCGGCGGCGAGTGCGTGCAGCTGGCTGTGAATATCGCGCCACTCGCGCATGCGCAGTGCCGAGAGAAAGTTCTCGTGGCAGGCCTCGACCAGCTTGCGCTGCGACTTGCGGTGTTCGATCTCGGCCTGATACCAGTCCCAGAGCCTGAGCCAGGAGAGAAACTCCGACTTCTCGTCGGCAAACTTGCGGTGCGCCGCGTCCGCCGTTCCCTGCTTCTCCTGCGGACGTTCGCGCGGATCCTGCACCGAGAGCGCGGCGGCGATCACCAGCACCTCGCGCAGGCAGCCTTCAGCACGGGCGCCGACGATCATGCGCGCCAGGCGCGGATCGAGCGGCATCTTCGCCAGTTCCTGGCCGACCGGTGTCAGCGCGTGCTCGGCCGTCACCGCGCCGAGTTCGATCAGCAACTGGTAGCCGTCGCTGATCGCCTTGCGCGGCGGCGCTTCGAGGAAGGGGAAATCCTCCACGTCGCCGAGGCGCAGCGCTCGCATGCGCAGGATCACGCCGGCCAGCGACGAGCGCAGGATCTCCGGATCGGCATACGCCGGTCGCAGCGCGAAGTCCTGTTCGTCGTAAAGGCGGATGCAGACGCCCGCCGCCACCCGGCCGCAGCGCCCGGAACGCTGGTTGGCCGAAGCCTGCGCGATCTTCTCGATCTGCAGTTGCTCGACCTTGTTGCGGTAGGAATAGCGCTTGACGCGCGCCAGCCCCGAATCGACGACGTAGCGGATTCCCGGCACGGTCAGCGAGGTCTCGGCGACGTTCGTCGCCAGCACGATACGGCGGCCGACATGCGACTTGAAGATGCGCCCCTGCTCTTCGGCCGAGAGGCGGGCGAACAGCGGCAGGATTTCGGTGTGCGGTGGGTGGTGCTTGCGCAGCGCCTCGGCCGCCTCGCGAATCTCGCGCTCGCCGGGCAGGAAGACCAGCACGTCGCCGGGCCCGACGCGATGCAACTCGTCGCAGGCGTCGGCAATCGCATCGTACAGATCGCGCTCGTCGTCGCTGGCGGCATTGCCTGCGGCGTCAACATCCGCGCTCTGCAGCGGGCGATAACGCACTTCCACCGGGTACAGGCGGCCCGAGACCTCGATCACCGGCGCAGCGTCGAAGTGCTGCGAAAAGCGCTCGGCATCGATCGTCGCCGAGGTGATGATCAGCTTGAGGTCACGTCGCTTCGGTAGGAGCTGCTTGAGGTAGCCGAGCAGGAAGTCGATGTTCAGGCTGCGCTCGTGCGCCTCGTCGATGATCAGCGTGTCGTACTGTTCGAGCCACGGGTCGCCCTGCGTCTCCGCAAGCAGGATGCCGTCGGTCATCAGCTTGACGAAGGCTTCCGGCGACGTGCGGTCGCTGAAGCGGATCTTGTAGCCCACCAGACGTCCGAACTCGCTGTGCAACTCCTGGGCGATACGCATCGCCGTTGCCCGCGCAGCGATGCGGCGGGGCTGCGTATGGCCGATCAGACCGGTCGCGCCGCGGCCGAGGGCAAGGCATATCTTCGGGATCTGCGTCGTCTTGCCCGAGCCCGTTTCACCGCAGACGATCACCACCTGATGTTTCGCGATCAGACCGGCGATTTCGTCGCGCCGCCCGTTGACCGGCAGGTCGTCGGCAAACTCGGGTTCCGGCAGGCGCGCACGCCGGGCCGCGACGGCTGCCCGCGATCTTCCGAGCAGTTCGTCGCGCTGGACCTGCAGCGCATCACGCTTGCTGCCGAAGAGGTGTCGCAGGTCGCGCGCCATCGACCGCAGACGGCGCTGATCGGCTGCCAGGCAGTCAGCGAAGGGGTCGGCCGCTCGGCTTGGCGTTCGCGGCTGCACAGAAGGGGGGGGATTGAGGATCATCGGTCGAGGAAAACGGGCGACAGCAGCCAGATCTGTACGGCAAAGACCCACCGTCGCACTTCGCCCACGGGCATCCTGGTGTCGCGGCGCCGTAGCGTCGTAGGTTGGGTTAGGCCGCAGGCCGTAACCCAACATCCCGCGGCAAGAACGTCCGGTTACGCTGTGCCAACCCGACCTGCGGTGGCCGAGCATAGCCGTGAAGAGTCACAACGCCCCATTCTACACCAGTGCGTCGAGCGGACTCCGAACACCTCGCCCGCCGCGCTTGAGCACGTGCGTGTAGATCATCGTCGTGCTCACATCGGCGTGCCCAGCAGTTCCTGCACAGTGCGGATGTCATAGCCGCTATCGAGCAGCGAGGTGGCGAACGAATGGCGAACGGTGTGCGGCGTGGCCGGCTTGGTGATGCCCGCTGCGATCACGGCCTTCTTCATCGCCCGTTGCAGCAGCTTCTCGTCAAGATGATGGCGGCGCTCCAGCCCGCTGCGCGGATCGATCGAGTAACTCCCGGATGGGAATACGTACTGCCAACTCCAGGTTTGGTTGGCGGCCGGATATTTGCGTTCGAGTGCGAAGGGCAAGTAGACGCCGCCTTTCCCAAGTCGCAGATCGTCCTCGAAGATCCGTCTGCGACGGGCCAGATGCTCGCGCAGCTCCGCTATCAGCGTCTCCGGCAACATCGTTACGCGATCCTTCGCCCCCTTGCCGTCGCGAATCAGTATCTCGCACCGCTCGAAATCGAGATCCTTCACCCGCAAGCGAACGCATTCCATCAGGCGCATGCCGCTGCCGTAAAGCAAACGCGCGAGCAGGGCCTGGACTCCCTGCATCCGGTCGAGAACGCGCTGCACCTCGTTGCCCGACAACACCACCGGCAAGCGCGCTGGCCGCTTGGCTCGCACCACGCCGTCGAGCCACGGCAGGTCAATGCCCAAGACCTCCCGGTACAGGAACAACAAGGCCGACAACGCCTGATTCTGCGTCGCCGCGGCCACTTGGCCTTCCACGGCCAAGTGTGTGAGAAAGGCCTCGACTTCGCGCGCCCCCATGTCCCGTGGATGGCGCTTATGTTGGAAGAGGATGAATCGCCTCGCCCATTGAACATACTGTGCTTCGGTTCGGATACTATAATGCTTCAGTCGGATCCGGTCGCGAAGCTGATCGAGCAGCTTGGGTTCCGAAGGTGTGTTTTGCGTCGTGTCAGGTGTGTTCATCGTCAGCACCTTTCAAGAAATCAAGAGGTTACAGAGGATGAGCCGTAGTATACACCTTGTACTGTACTTTTATACACATTTCTTGGTGTCCACTTCACGTTAGAGGGCGTCGTCGCTTGCTTCAACTTCTCGACAAGCTCCGGGTGCATGTAGAACGTGTTTCCAATTTGGTAGCAACCCGGTCGGTCAATGTGGTGTTTCACCACGGACCACTGTTTCCGCTTCTTCGGTATCGGGTGGCGTTCCACTTTCCACTCGTCGCGAACCTCTCGTGCCAATAAGTGCGGCACTATGCGCATTCCCGTCAGTCCGTGCATATGTCTTCCTTTCTGCCCCCTAACTCTTCAGTGGAGCGCGACGCCCCGCAAGCGGGCCGCGCCTCACTTCGGGCGTTAGCCACCACAAAACAGGGATTGCCACATGGCAAAGCAACTATCACCGGCTGGTATTATGGCGCTCAAGGAAGCGCTCTGTTCTGTCTATTGGTACAAATCCGAGCTTCGAGGCTTTCTGCAAC